>Ga0182014_10000183_pt1 | contig 77197 bp, 73 predicted proteins | sample 612S2DmetaG_FD_120489 | JGI IMG/M metagenome (GOLD analysis project Ga0182014, IMG submission 120489) | Permafrost microbial communities from Stordalen Mire, Sweden - 612S2D metaG | ecosystem: Environmental > Terrestrial > Soil > Wetlands > Permafrost | place: Sweden: Stordalen | collected...
CCCCAGCACCAGCACCAGCACCAGCACCAGCACCAGCACGGGCTCAGGGTGTGAGCACCACCTTGCCGGTCACGGTGCGGTCGATCAGGCCGGTCATGACGGCTGCTGCCTCGGCGAGTGGTCGGGTGGCCGGCTCGGTCGGGTGGAGACTCCCCTCGGCAACCATCGCCATGAGTTCATCGGTGAGGGCCAGGTTTCCCAAGGGATCCTTGAACGTCCACCCACCCCAGTCCACGCCCACCAGGGTGCGATTGTTGAGTAGCACCTGGTTGGCCGGGATCGACGGGATGGGCCCCGACGCGAACCCGATCACGCAGAAGCGCCCGAGGTGGCGGGTGGCCCGGAGCGCCTGCTCGGCGTGCCGGCCCCCGACCGGGTCGACCACCACGTCGACGCCACCACCGGAGAGCTCGCGGGCCCGGGACTTCAGGTCCTCGTCCTCGTAGGCGATCGTCGCCTCGGCACCCATGGCCACGGCCGCATCGAGCTTGTCGGCAGTCGAGGCGGCGGCGATCACCCTGGCGCCGAGGGCGGTGGCCACGTCGATGGCGGCAAGACCGATCCCACCACCGGCCCCGAGGACCAGCACCCATTCGCCGGGAACGACGGCCGTCCGGCGCGTCAACGTGAACAGCATCGTGCAGTAGCTCTGGATCAGGGCGGCGGCCTGGCCGAGGTCGAGCGCATCGGGCACGGCCACCAGTGAGAGTGCCGGGGCGACCACGTGGGTGGCGAATCCACCCAGCCCGCAGAACACGAGGACACGGTCGCCGACCGACCAGTCGGTGACGCCGGGGCCGACAGCCGACACCGTGCCGGCCACCTCGCTGCCGGGAACGAAGGGGACCGGCGGCTTCAACTGGTAGCTGCCCTGGCAGATGAGCCCGTCGACGAAGTTGACGCCGGCTGCGGCGACGTCGATGCGCACCATGCCCTCGCCGGGCTCGGGGTCGGGTCGCTCCTCCACCACCAGGGTGTCGAGGGGACCGAATTCCTTGCAGACCACGGCGCGCATGGGGGTCAACCTACCGTCGGCGCCCGATGCCGGGGCGGTGGCCCCGGAGACGGGGTCCCGTGTCAACCGCGGGCAGGCCGGCTAGCGCAGGCCTCACCCGCCCCGCAGGCCCCGCAGGCCCCGCAGGCCCCCCACCACATCGCCGAAGGCGCCGGCGAATGCGTCGACGTCGATGTCGGTGGTCGACCAGCCGACGGACAGTCGCAGCGAGCGTTCGCCGTCCACGCCCATCGCCTCCAGCACGGGCGAGGGCTCGAGCGACTCCGACGAGCACGACGAGCCGGAGTGGACGGCCACCCCGGCCTGGTCGAGCCCGAGGAGGACCGGCTCCGCCTCGACCCCTGCCACGCCGAGGCAGAGGATGTGTGGCACCCGGTGCACCACGTCGCCGTAGGGGACGACGCCGTCGACGGCGATGGCCGCCTCCAGCAGCCGGCGGGTGGCGGCGCCGGCTGCGGCCGCCTCCGCGTCGATGCGGCCCGGACCGGACAGCGCCCCGGCTGCGGCGCCGAAGCCGACGGCACCGAGGACGTCCTCCAGGCCGGCCCGGCGACCACGTTCCTGCTCGCCACCGACCAGCAGCGGGTCGATGCGCAGTCCGCGGCGCACGACGAGGGCACCCACGCCCGCCGGTCCGCCCAACTTGTGCGAGGAGATCGACACCAGGTCGGCGTCGAGCGAGCCGAGGTCGAGCGGCACACGCCCGGCCGCGGCCACGGCGTCGACGTGCACCGGGATGCCGGCCCCGCGGCAGTCGGCCACGACGTCGACCACGTCCTGGAGGGTGCCCACCTCGTGGTTGGCGGCCTGGCAGTGGACGAGCGCCGCCGTCCGACCGTGGACGGAAGTACTCCGGCGGAGCGCCTCGCCGACGGCCGCCGCGGTGATCCGGCCCAGACGGTCGACGTCGATCTCCACCAGCGTGCCGAGGCGTGCCGAGGCGTCCCGCACCGCCGAGTGCTCGACTGCGGCGCAGGCCACCGGCGCACCACGGTCGGCGGACAGGATTCCCCAGACCGCCGAGTTGACGGCCTCGGTGCCACCCGAAGTGAGGACCACCTGACGGGGACGCACGCTGAACAGGGCGGCCACCTGGTCACGGGCGTCCTCGAGCGCGGCCCGGACCACGCGTCCCTCGGTGTGGACCCGGCCGGGATCGGCGGTGATGCCGAGCTCGGCCCACTCGGCCATGGCGGACCGGGCCTCAGGGCGCAGCGGTGTGGTGGAGGCGTGGTCGAGGTAGTGGCGTGCCACGGTCGGCGGTCAGACCACGGCGGCGCAGGCGTCGTCGCCCCGGGCACGGGAAGACGACAGGACCACCGGCACGGTGCCGGGTGCGTCCCCGCAGAGGCCGGCCAGCAGTCCCTTGACCATGCCCCGGTCGACGGCGCACAGCACCGGGTACTGGGATGCGGCGTCGCCGAAGGGACAGTTGTCGGCCACCACGGCGGTGGTCGTCCCCTGGTCCTCGGCGTGCGCGGCGAAACCGTGGGCGGTCAGCGTGTCGGCGATGGCATGCATGGCCGTGCGCAACGACCGCTGGCTGTCGGCCGGCGACATCTGCCCGGCCAGCCGGCGCCCGTACTCCTCGCCGACCCGCTCGGCCATCCCCTCGGCAGCATGCGGCCCCAGGATCTGCATCGCCTCCTGGAGGAGCAGCACCAGGAGGTCGTCCCGGCGGGTCAGCAGGTCCAGGGTGGGGTCGGGGCCGATTGCCCGGAAGCGCTTGGACGGCCGGCCGGCGCCCTGGCCATCGGGCCGCTCCCGTGTCACCTCGACGTAGCCGCCGGCCGCCAGACGCTCGAGGTGGTGTCGTGCGACGTTCGGGTGGAGTGAGAACCGGGCGGCCACCTCGGAGGCGGTCGCCCCCGGATTGGATCGGACGAAGAGGTAGATCTCACGCCGGGTCGGGTCGCCAAAGGCCGAGGTCACGGCGGTCACGGCTGCGGCGAATTGGCTGTCGGAATCGGAGGCACCGGTTGCCACGGGGGTGACCCCGCTGGTGGCCACATCGGCGACCACGGTGGGGGCCACGGGGCTGTCCGGGTCGTGCTGCACGTCCCCTAGTGTACCGGTGACGCCGAATTCCCCTCAGGAGAGCCCGCAATGTCGATCGACGAGTCCCAGGTAGCGGCAGCTGTCGCCCATGTGGATGACCCGGAACTCCGGCGCCCGCTGGGGGAGCTGGGCATGGTCGGGCGCATCGTGACCAGGCGCAGGAAGGCCACCGTGGACGTGGCTCTGCCGGTCGCCCAGTACCCGCAGGTCGACGAGCTGGTGGACCGGGTGAGGGCCGCCGTTGCCCGGGTCGACGGGGTCGACGAGGTCGTCATCGAGACGGTACTCATGGACGAGGAGACACGGGCCCGGTTGCGCATGCTGCTCCGGGGCGACGCCGTCGACGGCGGCACCATGCATGCCGCCGACGACGGCCACGGCCATGACCACGGCCAGGGCGGCGCACTCGGTCACGAGGAGGGCCGTCCCAACAAGTTCATGGAGCCCCGGTCGAAGACCCGGATCCTCGGGATCTCGTCCGGCAAGGGCGGCGTGGGCAAGTCCTCGGTGACGGTAAACCTGGCCATCGCCCTGCAGCGGGCAGGCTACGACGTGGGCATCCTCGATGCGGACGTGTACGGGTTCTCGGTGCCCAAGATGCTGGGGGTCCGGACCGATCCTCTGATCATCGGCGACCTCGTCGTGCCCCCGACCGCCAACGGTGTGCGCTGCCTGTCGATGGGCTTCTTCGTGGCCGACGACACCCCGGTCATCTGGCGGGGCCCGATGCTGCACAAGGCCCTTGAGCAGTTCCTGGTCGACGCCTACTGGGGCGAGCCGGACTTCCTCCTGATCGACATGCCCCCGGGCACGGGCGACGTGACGCTCTCCCTCGGCCAGTACCTCACCAAGACCGAGGTCTTCGTGGTGACCACGCCACAGCCGGCGGCCCAGCGGGTCGCGCAGCGCTCCGCCTACGCCGCCCGCAAGCTCAAGCTGGCCGTGCGTGGCGTGATCGAGAACATGAGCTGGTTCACCGGTGACGACGGGACCCGCTACGAACTGTTCGGCTCCGGTGGGGGGCAGCAGCTGGCCGACGACCTCGGCGTGCCCCTGCTGGGCAAGGTGCCCCTGGTGCCGGCCCTGCGCGAGGGTGGCGACGAGGGCGTGCCGATCGTCGTGTCCGACCCGGAGGGCGAGGCCGCGCAGGTCTTCGCCCACCTGGCCGCCACCATCGCCGGACTCGGTCCGGCCCGCGTCTACCGACGCGAACTCACCGTCCGCTGAACGGAGGCGGACACCGGCCCATCGCCGGCGGTGCTCAGTCCCACTCGCCCCGGGTCCGCGGCATGCCGCTCGTCCCGTCCGCGGTCGGCACCACGCCGAGCACCTGGTGCACGGCGATCCCGCCGTCCTCGAACCCGATCGCCGAGCCGGCCATGTAGAGCCGCCAGATGTCGGCCCGGGCCCGTCCGACCAACTCGACCGCCCGGTCCCAGTTGGCCTCGAGGTTGGCCACCCAGCAGCGAAGGGTACGGGCGTAGTGCTCGCGCAGCGACTCGACGTCGCGCACCTCGAACCCCGCCTGCTGCATGGCGAGCACGACCTGGCCGACGTCGATGAGTTCGCCGTCGGGGAACACGTAGCGGCCGATGAACGTCCGGTTGCCGAGGCGCGAGCCGCCGGGTGACGAGATGGCGTGGTTGAGCAGCCGTCCGGTCGGCCCTAGCAGGGAGCGCAGGGTGGCGAAGTACTGGGCGGTGCGTCCCGTGCCCACGTGCTCGAACATGCCGATCGACGAGATGGCGTCGAACTGCTCGCCCCCCAGGTCGCGGTAGTCCTGGTAGCGGATCTCCACGCGGGCCCCGAGGCCGGCCCGTCGGACCCGTTCGTTGGCCTTGTCGACCTGCTCGTGGCTGAGGGCGATGCCGACGACCTGTGCGTCGTGGTGCCGGGCGGCGTGGAGGGCCATCGAGCCCCAGCCGCAGCCGACGTCGAGCAGCCGTCGCCCGGGGGAACTGTCGAGGCCGAGCTTGCGGCAGATGAGCTCGTACTTGGCCGCCTGGGCCTCCTCGAGCGACGTGGCCGGGGTGACGAACCGGCCGCACGAGTACGTCCAACTCGGACCCAGCACCAGCTCGTAGAAGTCGTTGCCGACGTCGTAGTGGTGGCTGATGGCCCGCGCGTCCCGGGCCGGGGAGTGGATGCGGCCGGCAGGGCGTGCTTCCTCGGCCGGCGGTGGCGGAGGCGCACCCAGGGCGCCGAGGCGGCCGGCGGCCCGGACGGTGGCCAGCAACGTGCGGGGGTCGATCCGGCTGAGGTCCTTGGGCGATGCGTTCCGCAGAGCGGTCAGGACCTCGAAGATGTCGCCGTCGATGGACAGCTCACCGGCCACGAACGCCCGGGACAGCCCGAGCTCACCCGGGGCCCACAGGATGCGGCGGATGGCGTCAGGGGAGTGGACGTGCACAATTCCCACCGTGTTCTCCGGCCCGACGGCGCTACCGTCCCAGAACCGGAAGCCCACCGGGGCATTCCGGCCGACGAGTGCGGCGAGCACCGGGGCCAGGGCGGCGGCAGCACCCCCGTCCGTGGGCGCCGAACCGGAGGGGGGAGCCGATCCCCCGGCGGATGCCGGTGGCATCCTGCTGGCGTCTGGCTGATGCGGACCTGCATCCCGAGTGACCATGTGACCTCCTTCATCGGCGTTCCGCCCCGACGAGCCCATGGTAAAGAGTCTGGCACCGGATCCGTGCGCCGGACGCACGTCCGGACCGAACATGTGGCACGTCCGGACCACACATGTGGCACGTCAGGACCGCTCCCGAACCGCACCCGAGCACGGTCCGGGCCGGTTTCCGCCAGATGTCATGCTGGACCCGTGAAGACCGTCCTCAACATCCTGTGGCTCGTGCTCTGCGGCTTCTGGTTGGCTGTCGGCTACGTCGTGGCCGGCATCGTCATGTGCATCCTGATCATCACCATCCCCTTCGGGATCGCCAGCTTCCGACTGGCTGCCTTTACTCTGTGGCCTTTCGGGCGTGTCCTCGTCCCCAAGCCCGACGCCGGAGCCGGATCGTTCATCGGCAATGTGATCTGGTTCCTGCTAGCCGGCCTGTGGATGGCGATCGCCCACATCGTGACCGGCGTGCTGCTCTGTCTCACGATCATCGGCATCCCCCTCGGGCTGGCCGACTTCAAGCTGGCCGCCGCCACCATCGCCCCCCTGGGTAAGGACATCGTGGCCACCGACGACCCCCGGGCGATCGTCCGCCTCTGAGCGGGCCACAATGGCCGCACGGGTAACGGATCCGCTGGTCTGATCGTTATCTGAGGTGTAGACGCGAGTTCGGGCTGCCGGTCGTCCCCGGGCGAACCGGTCGCTTCCCGGCGCACGGAGGATCAGGAATCGGCGCCGACCAGTCGGCACCGGCACCGGTCCGCCGCCGTCCGGGCAGAAGGAGCGAGGGGCATGGGAGCACTGATGGTCCGTCGCCGGACCGGGTTGTCACGGAACGCGTGCGTCCTGGCAGCGGCGCGCGGCCACTACGAGGGCCTGAGCCTGCCCGGCCCGGTGTCCGCCGGGACCCGGTGGCACGCCCGTCTCGACGTCGTGGTCCTGCCGGGTGAGCTCCGCGTGGCCGGCAGCGGTGGACTCTGGCGGTACCTGGTGTCCGACATGGTGCTGGCCTCGGTGGCCCCCGACGGCGCCGGGGCCATCCGGGTGGACTTCCTCGAGGGGGATCCCCTCGTCGTCACGGTCCGTGACGGTGGCGCCTTGTTGGCCGCGCTGCGTCACCAGGTCGAGCAGTACGAGCGGGCAATCCGACATGACCGGCCCCTGACCGCCCGGTTGGTCCGTGACCACCTGACCGGAGCCGACCTCGAGGTGTCGGTGCATGCACTCACGCCTGCCATCGGCCTGCTGTACGCCCGCCGGACCAGGCCGCCGGACTCCGTGCCGATGGGCGGGTGGGCCACGAATGCGCGGGAGACCTCCCACCGTGCCCAGGTCGAGGCACTCCGCGCCGGGCGCCGGAACCTCCTCACGTCGAGCAGGTTGCCGGCATGACGACGCGCCGATGCACCTTCGCGACGATGGCCCGGGCCGTGATGCCCGGGGTGGTGGTGACCGGGGTGGTGGTGACCGGCCTGCTGGTCGGCGTCGGCCCTGTGGCGGGTGCGGCGGGTTCGGCGCGCTCACCTGCGTCGGTCGGACCGTCAACAGTTTCGGCCCCCCGGCCCACCGACGTCCTGACGGCGGGCAGCAAGGGGCCGAAGGGGCCCGCCATTTCGCTCGACTGGGCCGGCTACGCCGTGACGGGAACCGCGCTGACGAGCGCAGCCGGCAGTTGGACCCAGCCTGCAGCGCACTGTACGGGCACCAAGGCCAGTCAGTCGGCCTTCTGGGTCGGCGTCGACGGCTACGCCTCCACCGACCCCACCGTCCAGCAGATCGGCACCGACGCCGACTGCACCAAGGGCACCAGGAAGGTCCCGAGCGCCCCCAGGTACTACGCCTGGTACGAGCTCTACCCGGACGCGATCGTGCCCCTCGACACCGCCAACCACCCGGTGGCGCAGGGCGACTCCCTCAGTGCCTCCGTCGTCGGCTCGGGCAGCTCGTTCACGCTGACGCTGACCGATGCCGGACGGTGGACGTTCTCGTCGGTCCAGGTCACGGCGGTCACACCCATGGACGCTTCGGCCGAGTGGATCGCCGAGGCGCCGAGCTCCTGCAAGGGGACGAAGTGCACGGCCGTCAGTCTCACCGACTTCGGCTCGGTGACGTTCTCCGGGATATCGGCGGGCGGTCAGCCGGTGGACGCGGCCACTCTCGGCAACCACCAGATCACCATGACCAAGAACAAGAAGGGCACCATCGTGAAGGCGTCGACCTCGGCACTGACCGGCGGTTCCGGCTTCACGGTGACGTGGGTGAGACTCTGACCGGTGGGTCCGTCCACGTCGTCGCCGGCAGATCGAACCTCAGAACCGCCCGCTGACCCCGATCCCGACCGGCAGTTTTCCCGGGTCCCAGCCGAGCAGGGCCACGGCCTGGCTGAAGGCATAGCGGTCGGTCATGCCTGCCACGTAGGCCACCGCTGCATGCACAGCGCCCGGCTCGCCCCCGGTCAGCCCACCGTCCTCCTGGCCGGTGGGTAGGAGATGGGGACGGTCTCCGAAGTGCTCGACCAGGGCACGAAGCACGTCGACGACAGCCTCGCCCTGGGAGACCGAGCTCGGGCGCAGGTAGATGTGTTCGTAGTTGCTGGCCCGGAACGCCGCCAGTGCCTCGGCCAGGTCGTCGTCCATTCCCACGTGCCCGGTCCGCAGTGTGGTGGCCACCAGCCCGTCGATGAACGTACCGAGCTGTTCGCCCCGTCGGTCACCGCAACGCTCCCGCACGACCGGCGGTAGCGCCGCCGCGGTCACGATGCCGCTGCGCACGGCGTCCTCGAAGTCGTGGCACACGTAGGCGATTCGGTCGGCCCAGCTCACCACCTCCCCCTCCGGGGTCGACGGTGCCGGGCGCGACCACGAGTGGTTGCGGATGCCGTCGAGGGTCTCTTCGCACAGGTTCAGCGACGCCAGCGACACGTCCGCGCCCCACGGCGCGTGGTCGAATCCACCGTCGACGTAGGGGGAGAGGGCGTCCTCGCTGGCGTGGCCCCCGGGGCCGTGGCCGCAGTCGTGCCCGAGCGCGATGGCCTCGGCCAGGGCGACGTTGAGCCGACAGGCCCGGGCGATGCCCGATGCCACCTGGGCGACCTCGAGAGCATGGGTCAGCCGCGTGCGCTGATGGTCGTCGGGGAAGACGAAGACCTGGGTCTTGCCGGCCAGCCGCCGGAAGGAAGGGGCGTGCAGGATGCGGTCCCGGTCGCGCTCGAAGCAGGTCCGCCAGGGATCGGGGTCCTCACTCCGGGCCCGGTGGCCGGCACCGCCGGCGTGCGTGGCACCCGGAGCGAGCAACTCGTGCTCGAGCGCCTCGCGGGCCGCACGGTCGAACCCGTCGGTCGGGGTCGTCGCGCCCGTGCCGACGTGGCTATCGGCATGGGCGAAGGTGACACCGTCGGCGCCGTGGCCGGACATGGTGGCCGCCCAACGGCGGTTGCGCTCGGTCTCGCCGGGCCGGGCCCGTGCCGGGTCCTGCGCCCGGGGGAGAGGTGTCTCGCCGTCCATACCGCCAGTGTGCCCCACGGGTGCGACTCCGACCGACCGGCACGTGGCCGGCACGTGGCCGGCGCGTGGCCGGGTCGTGCCGGGCCGACGCGCGGGCGGTGGGGGCCGACAGCCGGTCGACAGCAGGCCGGTGCCTCGGCGGAGCGGGTCCGACTGCGGGGACGGCGGGGTCCCGGAGCGCTGTATCGTCGGGGGCATCGGGCGGTCCCACCGACCACCCGTTCGAGAGGAGCGTGCCAGGTGGACGTACGTATCGGGATCGTGCAGTCGATGAAGGAGCTCGACATCGAGCTGCCGGACGATGCTGACCGAGACAAGGTCCTGGCTGACATCGAGGAGGCCCTCGGCGAGGAGGGTCGCATCCTCTGGCTGACCGACCGCAAGGGCCGCCAGGTCGGGGTCCCCGCGAGCAAGGTGGCCTACGTCGAGCTCGATCCGCCGGCCGGCGACCGCCGTGTCGGATTCGGGACCTCCTGATCCGACGCCGCCGCGTCCTGCCACCGAGCCCGGCCCCCGGAGGGCGTCGTGGCGACTGACCCGATGACGCCCCTGCTCGACCGCAAGCTGGTCTTCGTGACCGGAAAGGGCGGGACGGGCAAGACCACCGTCGCCTCCGCCCTCGCCCTGCTGGCCGCCGCCCAGGGCAAGCGGGTACTGATCTGCGAGGTCGACGGCAAGGGCGAGCTGGCCGGCTACTACGAGGCGCCACCCATGGCGTTCAAGGAGAAGGAGGTCCAGCCGGGCCTCTTCGCAATGACGATGGACACCGAGGCGTCGCTGCGCGAGTACCTCAAGCTCCAGCTGCACATCCCCATCGTCGGGCGCATCGGCCCCGTGGCCAAGGCGTTCGACTTCCTGGCCGCCGCTGCGCCCGGCGTCCGGGAGATCCTGACGGTCGGCAAGCTGTGCTTCGAGGTCCGGGACAACAAATGGGACATGGTGGTGGTCGACGCGCCGGCCACCGGTCACATCGTGGGCCAGCTGGCCGCGCCCCAGGCGGTCAACGGGCTCGTCCGCGTGGGGCTCATCCGCAACCAGACGGACTGGATGCTCGAGATGCTGTCCGATCCGGCCATCACGGGCCTGTTGGCCGTGTGCACGCCCGAGGAGATGCCGGTGTCCGAGACGATCGAACTCGCGACCCGGGTCCGTGAGGAGACCACGGTGGAGCTGGCCGGCGTCGTGGTCAATCGTGTGCTTCCCGAGCTGTTCGGCCGCAACGAGGAGGCCGTCTTCGACGCACTGGCGGCACCGGGGCCGCTGGAGGAGCTCGACGGCCTGATCGGCGGTGACGCTGGACCGGTCCTCGAGGCGGCCCGCCTGGCCGTCACCATGCGTAGGACCCGCTCGACCCACCTCGAGCGCCTGCGCGAGGGGATCGATCCCGACGTACCGCTGCTCTACCTGCCCTACCTGTTCACCAAGTCCCACGGACTGCGCACCACCCGACAGGTGGCCGGCTCGCTCGGCGAGGAGCTGGGTCTCTGATGGCCGCCCGCCCCTCCGGCGCCAAGAAGGACAAGGCGGCCGACGCCCCAGCACCGACGATGGACAGCCTGTTGGCCACCAAGGAGATCGTGGTGGCCTGCGGGCCCGGCGGCGTCGGCAAGACCACCACGGCGGCCGCATCGGCACTCATGGCCGCCATAAACCACGGCTCGAAGGTGCTCGTCCTGACCGTCGACCCGGCCAAGCGGCTGGCCAACGCCCTCGGGCTCGACGGCATCGGCAACACCGAGCACAAGGTACCCGCCAGCGCCTTCGAGGCGGCCGGCGTGAGGCCCCGGGGCGAGCTGTGGGCGGCGATGCTCGACACGAAGGAGTCGTGGGACTCGCTCATCCGCCAGCACGCACCCGACGAGCAGACCCGGGACGAGATCCTGGCCAACCCGCTGTACCAGAACATCGCCGGGCGGTTCATCCAGAGCCACGACTACATCGCCATGGAGCGCCTCTACGAGATCCATTCGGCTGGCGAGTACGACCTCATCGTGGTGGACACTCCGCCCACCCGCAACGCTCTCGACTTCCTCGACGCCCCCGAACGCCTGGCCGACTTCTTTTCGTCGCGGCTGCTCCGGTGGTTGATCGTGCCCTACCGGTCGAAGCTCATCAACGTCGCCACCAAGCCCTTCTACCAGATCAGCGACAGGATCCTCGGCACGGAATTCATGGGCGACATCTCTGAGTTCTTCATCCTGTTCCAGACCATGTACGACGGGTTCGTCGAACGGTCGAAGGCGGTCGGCCGGCTCCTGTCGGACCGCCGGACAACGTTCGTGGTCGTCTCCACCCTGGAGGCGACGCCCCTGCGGGAGGCCGAGTTCTTCGCCGAGCAGCTGACGGAGCGGAAGCTCCACCTCGGGGCCATCGTGCTGAACAAGGTCCTGCCCGACTACCTCCAGGGACGGGACGGCGCCAAGGTGGCCGAGACCCTGAAGGACCGGGCCGAGGACCTTGCCGCCGAGCTGTCGCCGGTGCTCGGGTCGGCCGACACCGAGCTGGGTGACCCGGCCCAGATCGCCCGGGTGCTGACCGAGGTGGCCGACAGCTACCTCAACTTCCAGGTGGTGGCGCTGTGCGAGATGGAGGAGCGCGCCAGTCTGGCCGTGGTCCCGGACGTGCTGGCCACCGTGCCGTTCTTCGACACCGACATCTACGACCTCGCCGGACTGCTCCGGCTGGGGGAGCAGATCTGGGGCTAGGGCCGGTGACGGCCGCCGCCGGGTCGTACGATGCGGGGGTGACCGACATCGTCGACCCCACGCTCGAGGCCTACGCCGCCGAGCACACGACGGCGCCACCGCCCCACCTCGAGGCCCTGGCCGCCGAGCTGGTCGGGACGCTCGACTCGCCCCACATGATGGTGGGCCGACTCGAGGGTCGGTTCCTCGAACTGCTGACCTTCGCCCTGTCGGCAACGTCCGTCCTCGAGGTCGGCACCTTCGGCGGCTATTCGGCGCTGGCCATGGCCGCAGGCCTCGCCCCGGGTGGGCGCATCGTCTCGTGCGAGCTCTCCCCGGTACACGCCGCCTTCGCCCGCCGCCACATCGCCGCCAGCCCCTACGCCGACCGGATCGAGGTGGTCGAGGGCCTCGCCATCGACACGATCGCCACCCTGTCGGGTCCGTTCGACCTCGTCTTCCTCGATGCCGACAAGGCCGGCTACCGCGCCTACTACGAGGCCGTCCTGCCCAAGCTGGCGCCCCGGGGCCTGATCGCCGCGGACAACACGCTGTGGTCGGGACGCCTGCTCGACCCGTCGGACACCAGCGCCGACACGGTCGCCCTCCGGGAGTTCAACGACTTCGTGGCGACCGACCCCCGGGTGGTAGCCGTGCAGACGACGGTCCGCGACGGCGTCACCCTCATCCGCCGGGCCGGCTGAGCCCGGACGGCACCGCGAAAGGACCTCGTGCTCGACTACCACCTCCACCTCTGGCCGCACAGCCAGAGCGACGCGCAGACCACCGTGGACCAGGTGGCCGCCTACTGCGAGCGGGCGACCGCCCAAGGCGTCACCGAGATCGCCGTCACCGAGCACCTCTTCCGGTTCACGCAGGCCAAGGATCGGCTGGGCGGCTTCTGGGACGACCTGCCTGGTGACGAGCTCCGTCCCGGCATGGCCGCCTACTGGGACCACCATGCCCGCGTCGACCTCGACGACTATGTCGAGGTGGTGCAGGCGGTGAAGGACGCCGGCCTCCCCGTGGTCCTCGGGCTCGAGGTGGACTACTACCAGGACCGCATGGACGACGTCGCCGACCTGCTGGCCGGTTACCCGTTCGATGTACTCCTGGGCTCGGTGCACTGGCTCGGGACGTGGCGCTTCGACGTACTGGGCGATCCGCAGGTGCTCGCCGAGTGGGACCACCGTGACATCGACCTCGTCTGGGAGGAGTACACCCGGGCCATGGAGGAGTTGGGCGCCTCGGGTGTGTGTGACGTGTTCGCCCACCCGGACCTGGTGAAGATCGCCGGTCGCCGGCCGGCCGTGCCCGACGAGTTCTACGACCGGATCACCGAGGCGGCCGTGGCCTCCGGGATGGCCGCCGAGGTGTCGTCGGCCGGATGGCGCAAGCCGGTGGGAGAGGAGTACCCGGCACCTCCGCTGCTCCGCCGCTTCGTCGAGCAGGGTGTCCCGCTCACCACCGCCTCCGACGCGCACACCCTGCCCGATGTGGCCGAGCGGGCCGACGACCTCCGGATCCTGCTGACCGACGCCGGGGTGGCGTCACTGCGAGGCTTCCGCAAGCGGGAGCCGCACGAGATCGCCGTGTCACCCGGGGTGGGTGAGGAGCTCCGTCCCGGCGCGGCCGGCGCGGCCGGCGCGGCCGGACCTGCGGGCCCGGCGGAGGGCTGACCGGTGGCCACCCCCGCCGAACTGGCCTTCGAGCGCACCAACCTGGTCGAGGAACAACTCGCCCACCTCCAGCGGCTGCTGGGCACGTGGGGCATCCTGGCCGACCTGTCGTTCTCCGACCTGGTGCTCATGGCGCCGATGGCACCCGAGCCCGCCGACCCGCGCCCGGGCGGTCGCGAGCTGGTCATCCTCGGCCAGATGCGCCCCTCGAACAGCTCCACGGTGGTCGAGCAGGACCTGGTGGGCCAGACGGTGGATGCCGACATCTGGCCCCTCGTGGTGCTCACGTTCGAGACCGGCGAGCCGTCGCGCGGCGAGATGCTCCTCGAGCCCGGGGGCGAGCCAGTCCGGCTGCACTGCATCCCCGTGCGTCACGAGGGCGAGACCGTGGCCGTGCTGACCCGGCTGTCGGCGGGCGCCGGCCGTCGGCCCGGCCATCTCGAGCGGACGTACCGCGACGTCTTCAACCGGTTCGCCATCATGCTGTCCGAGGGGACCTTCCCGTTCCCGAGCGAGGAGGTGGCCACCGAGGAGGCGCCCCGCGTCGGTGACGGCGTGGTCCTCGTCGACGAGGAGGGACGGGTCCGCTACGCCTCGCCGAACGCCACCAACGCCCTCCACCGGATGGGCATGTACTCCCAGATCGAGGGGCGCCGCCTGACCGACCTCGGGATCGAGGAGTCGGCCATCGAGTGGGCGCTGGCCTCGGCGCTCCCGGTGGTGGAGGAGGTCGAGCGACGCCCCGACGTGACGGTGCTGCTGCACTGCATCCCCCTCGTCCAGTCCGATGAGGTGACCGGGTGCATCGTGCTGCTGCGCGATGTCACCGACGTCCGTCGGCTCGACCGGCTCCTCCTGTCGAAGGACGCCGCGATCCGCGAGGTGCACCACCGGGTGAAGAACAACCTGCAGACGATCTCGGCGCTGCTGCGGTTGCAGGCGCGGCGGCTGCCCCCAGGCGGCGGACGGGTGGCGCTGTTCGAGGCCGAGCGCCGGGTCCGTTCGATCGCCATCGTCCATGAGATCCTCTCCCGCGAGCCGAGCGACCAGGTGCCCTTCGACGAGATCGTCAGTTCGCTCCTGCGGATGGCCAAGGACTCCGTCGTGTCCCGCCACCTGACGTTCGAGGTCTTCGGTGCACTGGGCGAGGTCCCGGCCGACGTGGCCACGCCGCTGGCCGTCGTGCTGGCGGAGCTCGTGCAGAACGCCATCGAGCACGCCTTCCTCGACTTCGAGGCCGAGGAGGACGGCGACGGGGCGGCCGAGGGCGTGTCCGCACGCGACCTCACCGGCACCATCCGGGTGGACCTCTCCGCCGAGGACGGACTGTTGCGGGTCGAGGTACTGGACGACGGCTCGGGCCTGCCTGAGGGATTCGACATCGACGAGTCCCAGAGCCTCGGGCTGTCGATCGTGCGCGACCTGGTGCGCAGCCAGCTCGAAGGGACCATCACCATGGTCGACCGGCGGACCTTGGGAAAGGGCGAGCATGGCACCCTCGTGGCCATCGAGCTGCCGGCACGGGACCCACAGCCCATCGGCCAGTAGCCCGGGCGACCGGCGGTTTGGCGCCGGGCGCGTTCCGGAAGTGGCGCCGGTGACGATCCGCGGGTGGTCCAGCTGGCCGGCGAATGGGATGTCGACCCGGAGCTTCGGGTCAGACCCGAGGGGGAGGTGGAGTGGTGACCCGGGTCAGGAGGCGCGGCGGCGGGCAGCCAGCCACGCCTTGCGGAGCTTGCGGCGCTCCTCTTCGGACGTGGCGCCCCAGACGCCCGACTCCTGGTTGGTGGCCAGGGCGAAGTCGAGGCAGGTGTCCATCACCTCGCAACTCCGGCACACCCGCTTGGCCGACTCGATCTGGTCGACTGCGGGACCGGTGGTCCCGATGGGGAAGAACAGATCGGGCTCGGTGCTCCGGCAGGCGGCGAATTGTCGCCAGTCACCTTCATCCCACTCGACCGTCCGATTCCACATGAGGGCCATGCCGATTTCCTCCACTCAACCGTTCGAATTACCCACTTGTGATTTGTTTCACATAGCTCGGCGCTATAGATGTCACCGGCCGTTCAGGGTGCGTTCACTAGAGTATCCAGCACCCCACACCGTTGCAAGCAGTTTTGAGGCATCTACGTGGGATTTGACACAAATTCTCCGTTGTCGCGTCAGGTGTCGGGAGGAGTGCGTAGCGTGACCAACTCCATTGCGGTCCAGGCCCACCGGGGCAGTCCGGACCCCGACAACGGGGTCCAGGAGAACACACTCGACGCATTCGCCCTGGCCAGCGCACTGGGCGCCGATGGCGTGGAACTCGACGTGCGACTGACCGCCGACGGCGGCCTGGCCGTCCATCACGACCCCGTCATCGACGGCGCCGGCCCCGTGCACGAGTTGGCGACCGCCGACCTTCCCGACCGCGTGCCGCTGCTGGCCGAGGCGCTCGAGGTCTGCACCGGGATGCTCGTGAACATCGAGATCAAGAACCATCCCACCGAGCCGGCCTTCGACCCCACCGACCGTGCGTCGAGCCTGGTGGTCGCGGTGGTCGAGGAACTGGACCGCGGCGGCTCGGTGGTCGTGTCGTCGTTCTGGTCGGGCGCCCTGGCCGCCGTCTGCTCGCTCGACCCCTCCCTTGCCTGCGGGCTGCTCGTCCTCCCATCCTTCGATCCACTGGTGGGCATCGCCGGCGCCCTCGAACTCGGGTGCGGCGCCGTCCACCTGCCGGTCAACCTGGTCGACACGGCGACCGTGGCCGCCGCGCATGACGCGGGCTTGGCCGTCGCCGCCTGGACTGTGGCCGATGCGGCCGTGCTGGACGCGGTGCTGGCCGCCGGGGTCGACACCGTGATCACCGACGACGTGGCCATGGCCCGCCGGGCCGTCGACCGGCCCTGAGCCGGTCGTGCCGCCCCCCCTCCGGGCTCGCGGCCGCGCCCGGACGGGGCGCCCGGAGGGCTGACCGGATCAACGACAGGAACGTCCTGACCTGGGGCGGCGTCCCGATTGGTCGGAGAGGTCGGTTTTCGTCAACAATGCACGGCTATGAACGTCGTTGTCTGTGTAAAGCAGATCCCTGATCCCGCCGCTCCGCCGGCGCTCGATGCGGGGACGAAGAACCTTGTCCGTGACGGGAAGCTGATCCTGGACGATTCCGATGCCTACGGCGTCGAGATGGCCCTGCAGTTGGCCGATGCCGCCGGTGGGGGCGAGGTGACCTTGGTCTCGATGGCTCCCAACGGTGAGGTGTCGGGCCTGCGCACCGCACTCGCCATGGGCGCTGCCAAGGCCATCCTGGTCAGCGACCCGGTCCTGGCCGGAACGGATGCCCTGGGGACCGCCAAGGTCCTGGCCGCCGCCATCAAGCGGGCCGAGCCCGACCTGATCCTGGCCGCCACCGAGTCGTCCGACGGCTACACCGGAACGACCCCCGTGCAGATCGCCGAGCTGTTGGGCCTGCCCTCGGTCACCTTCGCCAAGAAGGTCGAGGTGACGGGCTCGTCGGTCAAGGTCGAGCGCCAGACCGAGGCCGGCTACGACGAGGTCGAGTGCCCGCTGCCCGCAGTGGTCACCGTGACCGCCGGCGTGGTCGAGCCCCGCTATCCCTCCTTCAAGGGGATCATGGCCGCCAAGTCCAAGCCGGTCGAGAACCTGACGGTGGCCGACCTCGGCATCGATGCCGGTCAGGTCGGCGCCGCCGGTGCCCGCCAGGAGATCACCGACGTCGCCCCGGCCGAGGCCCGGGCCTCAGGTGAGATCGTCGTCGACGAGGGAGAGGGTCACCTACGGGTGATCGAGTTCCTCGAGCAGCTCAAGGTCATCTGAGACCGGGTAGAGGAGAACACCACCATGTCCATCGCCAAGATCTGGGTCGTCGCCGAAGTGGTCGACGGCGCCCCCACCACCACCTCGCTCGAGCTGGTGAGCCACGCCCGCACACTGGCCGACTCGGTCGAGACCATCGTCTGGGGCGACGGCGCAACCGCCGCCGGCACCCTCGGCGAGTACGGCGCCACCACCGTCCACGACGTGGGCGACCTGGGCGGAGCGCTTCCCGGCGCACCCGTCGCCGCAGCCATCGCCGCAGCCGTGGGCGCCGGCTCCGGCCCCGACGCCGTGCTCCTGCCCGCCACCTACGACGGCCGCGACATCGCAGGTCGACTCTCGGTCAAGCTCGACCGGCCGGTCCTCACCAACGTGGTGGGCCTGTCGGAGGCCGACGGTGGCCTGGTCAGCCAGCACGCCATCTTCGGCGGCGCGGAGATCCTCACGGCCAAGTTCACCGCCGAGGGCCCCGGGATCTTCGTGATCCGGGCGAAGTCGTTCGCGGCCGAGCCGTCGGGCGGCGCCCCTGCTGCCGTCGTCGCGGCCCCCGCCCCCGACACGGGCGCCTCCAACGCGGCCCGCATCGTGGCCCGCCACGTCGAGGAGCGCACCGGTCCGAAGCTGGACGAAGCCGAGGTGGTCGTCTCCGGTGGCCGCGGCCTGGGTGAGAAGGACCAGTACGTCCTCATCGAGCAGCTCGCCAGCCTCCTCCACGGCGCCGCCGGCGCCAGCCGGGCCATCGTCGACGCCGGGTGGGTGCCCTACTCCCACCAGGTCGGGCAGACGGGCAAGACCGTCAAGCCCACCGTCTACCTGGCCTGCGGGATTTCCGGTGCCACCCAGCACATGGTCGGCATGAAGAACTCGAAGAACATCGTGGCGATCAACAAGGACCAGGACGCCCCGATCTTCCAGGTGGCTGATCTCGGCATCGTCGGCGACGTCCACAAGGTCGTCCCGAAGCTCATCGAGGCGCTGCAGGCCCGGGGCTGAGCCGGCCTCCCCTGTCGCTCCACCCCTCCCCGGGTGACCGGGGAGACGTTCCGGAAACGACGTGACGACACGACCTGCGGCTCCGGCCGCGGGTCGTGTCGCGTTCGGGCCACTGCTCCCGGGCGGCCGTCCCCCGGGGGCGCCGGAGCCGTGCCCGCGCATCACCTGACGAGAGGCACCTAACGGATAGTGTCCGCAACGGTGCCCCCGTCCGGGGGCGCGGGCGTCCACCCTCTGTCCGAACCCCTGTCCGAGCGACGGTCCCGTGCTCTTTCCCACCATCGACTTCGCCATCTTCTTCGCCGTCGTGTTCACGGTGCAGTGGCTCCTCACCCCGCACGCCGGGGCGTGGAAGGCATTCATGGTGCTGGCCAGCTACGTCTTCTACGCCTGGTGGGACTGGCGCTTCATCTTCCTCCTGGCCGCAGCCACCGCCATCGCCTCCACCGGCGGGCGTCTGGTCCACCCGGCCACGGGCACGACGCGCAAGGCGATCCTCTGGGTCACCCTCGCGCTCCTGCTCGGACTGCTGGCGTGGTTCAAGTACTTCGGCTTCATCGCCGTCAACGTCGACAACGTCACCCATGCCATCGGCCTCGGGCGCCCCATCCCCCTCATCACGGTGACCCTGCCGGTCGGCATCTCGTTCTTCACCTTCATGGCCATCAGCTACGTGGTGGACATCTACCGGGGTGTGCTGAAGCCGGCCCGCGGCATCGACGTCACGGTCTTCCTGGCCTTCTTCCCACACCTCATCGCCGGTCCCATCGTCCGCGGCACCGAGCTGCTGCCCCAGATCCGCTCGATGCGCGACCCCGACAACGTCCACTACGTCGAGGCCTTCTGGTTGATCGCCGCGGGCCTGGCCAAGAAGGTCGTGCTCTCGTCCTACCTGTCCACCTACGTGGTCGACCCCGTGTTCGCCTCACCCCGACAGCACTCCGCCCTCGAGGTCCTGTTCGCAATCTGGGGCTACGCCGTCCAGATCTATGCCGACTTCAGCGGCTACACCGACATCGCCATCGGTCTGGCCCTGCTGATGGGCTTCCGGTTCCCGGTCAACTTCAGGCGTCCCTACACGTCCATCGACCTCCAGGACTTCTGGCGCCGGTGGCACATCACCCTGTCGTTCTGGCTGCGCGACTACCTCTACATCCCCCTCGGCGGCAACCGCGGCACCGAGACCCGGGTGTCCCTCAACATCCTGGTCACCATGCTCCTCGGTGGCCTGTGGCACGGGGCGTCGTGGACGTTCGTGATCTGGGGTGGCTACCACGGCGTGGGCCAGATCATCGGCCGTCGGCGCCGGGCGGCGCGCATCGCCGCAGGCCTGCCCGCCGAGCCGGAGGGGAGGGCCCGCATCGCCTGGGCCCGCTTCGTCACCTTCCAGGTGGTCTGCCTCGGCTGGCTCTTCTTCCGGGCCGACACGCTCGGCAACGCGTTCGCCATGCTGAGCCGCCTCGTGGACGGCTGGGGGTCCTCGCCGCTCGTGACGCCGCTCGCCGCACTCGCCATCGCCTCCGGCATCGCCAGCCAGTACCTGCCCGACGACTGGCTGAACCGTGGCCTCACGTTCTTCGCCGACCGCCGCGCTGTCATCCAGGGCGGCATACTTGGCCTGGTGCTCCTGGCGATCACCACCCTGGGCCCCCAGGGCGTCGCCCCGTTCATCTACTACCGCTTCTGACCGTGCCGACCACCGACCCGCCGACCACGAATCCTGCCCCCGGTGACGGGGTCGCTCCCTACGACTGGTCGGCCGCGTCGCCCACGGCAGACACGTCGCCCCCGGAGCGCCCCGCCGCACCGACCGGCACGGGCCACGGGGCGGGGCCCCACCATGGCGCCGGCGGTCACGACGGATACGGCGACCACGCCTTCTGGGAACGCCTGCCCTTCCACGGCATCCCCTGGACACGGGCACTCGCCATCGGCCTGGTGTGCTTCGGGCTCTGGTTCCTGCTCGACGCGCCGAGCCTCCAGCGATCGGCCCAGGAGTCCCCGCTCGGGACCCGCCGTACCGTCTCACTCGACGTGGTCGGACCCGTGGCCGCGCTGAGTCGCACGGTCGGACTGTCCTCGGTGGTCGGCAGCGCGGACCGTGCACTCGGCCGGACACCGGGCGGTGGGCCGACCCTGGCGGTCCCCACCCGCAGGCCACCGCCCCCCAAGCCGTTGCCGACCACGCCCAACGGCACCACCACGGCGACCACGCTGCCGCCCCTCAACTACCACCCCACGCCCACCATGCCGTTGAAGGTGCTGATCGTGGGCGACTCGGTCGGACTCGACCTCGGCCAGCCGCTCGTCAACACGCTCGCCAGCTACGGTGACGTCACCACCTACCTCGACGGGCGCATCGACACCGGCCTGTCCCGACCGGACTACTTCAACTGGCCGGCCGAGCTGCAGATCGACCTCACCAACCAACAACCGAACCTGGTGGTGGTGATGATCGGGGCCAATGACCCGCAGGGTCTGGTGACGCCGAACGGGAGCCTCCAGTACGGCCAGGCCGGGTGGGACGCCGCGTACTCGGCCCGGGTGGCCGCCTTCATCGCCGAGGCGAACGCCGCTGGCGCCCACGTCCTGTGGGTCGGGATGCCACCCATGCAGGACCCGGTCCTCGACGCCAAGCTGCGCCATCTCGATGCGCTGGTCCAGGCTCAGGTGGTGGCGGCCAAGGGTGGTGCCGCCTACCTGTCGTCCGTTCCCTCGCTCGGCGACCCGCACGGCGGCTTCGCCTCCTTCCTGCCGAATGCGGCGGGTGCCGAGATCAACGTCCGTACCCCCGACGGCATCCATCTGAGCCCGGGCGGTGGCGCTCGTCTGGCCGCGGCGGTAGCCGAGGCGATGCAGACCCAGCTCCACATCCAGCTGGTGCCCGGGGTCGGAGGCACGGCGCGACGGACCTGACCTGACGTGGCCTGGTGCGACATGGCCTGGTGCGATATGGCTCGCGAGGCCTGCGGTCAGACCACGGACCCTGCGGACAGCAGCGGGCCTCGCGTCGGCTCAGACCAGCGGCCAGGGATACGGCGGGCGGTCGCCCACCGGCTCGGGGTAGACCCCGGCGGCGGCCAACAGTGCGGCACGCTCGAGTACCGCCTCGGCCTCCGCCCCGGACAGCAACTCGGACAGGTCGTCGGGAAGGCCTGAGGCCACGAGTCGTTCGAGGTCGTCGACGATCCAGCCGGGCACCTCGTCGCCGGCGAAGTCCCAGATGACCGTGCGCAACTTGTGCTGCACGTGGAAGCACAGCCCGTGGTCGATGCCCCACAGTCGCCCGCCGTTGGCATGGAGCACGTGGCCGCTCTTGCGGTCGGCGTTGTTGGCCACCACGTCGAAGGCGCAGAACACCTGCAGCTCACCCTCCCGGCCGCCTTCCTCCAGGAGCGTGAAGTAGTGCTGCTCATAGTCCGACTCGACGAACAGCTGGACCGACCCAGGGCCGAACGGGGCGTCCTCGCGGACGACCGTCGGGGGCACGATGCCCCACCCCAGCGCCTCCGACAGCCGGTAGGCGGCCACCTCCCGGCGGAAGAGCCCGTCGGGGAAGTCCCACAATGACTGCTCTCCCTGATGGGGCTTGTAGACGGCCTGCACGGGACGGGAGGCGACTGACGGGTCGGACGGGTCGTCGTCGGCACTGGCGGCGGTGCCCTCGAGGGTGACCAGGAACGTCAGATTCGAACTCCAGGGCAGCCGCCCCTCGATGGTCAGCTCACGGGTGGCCAGCAACTCGGCGGCTTCCTCCAGCGAGGGTCCGGACCCGGGCCGCCAGCCACTCACACGGCTGGTGGACGGTGGCCGTTGGTCCGGGGGCATTCGTGTCCGGAGGGGTCGAGTGGGGATCCGCACAGCGGGCACGGCGGGCGCCCGGACTCGATGAGGCGCGTGGCCTGGATCGAGAAGGCGGCGGCCTGCTCCCGGGTGATCGACACCCGGGCGATGGCGCCCACCTCGCCCTCGACCACGAGCTCCTCGATGACCAGGACGACCCGGTCCTCGACTTCGTCGAAGGACACGCCGACGGTCCCGATCGCCCATGCCGGCTCGGTGGGCTCCTCGAGCTCCTGGTCGTCCGGCAGGTGGCCCGGCCGCTGCTGGTCCTTGACCACGCGTGCCAGGAGGTCGGACATGGCGGCCACCTGCTGCTTCTCGACCTTCAGCGTCAGCAGGGTCTCACCCTGGCGGCACTGGATCAGGAACAGGCGGCCCCCCACGGGGCCGACGGTGCCGACGCAGAGTCGGTCGGCGGACAGGTCGTAGGCCTCGGTCACGTGCGGGTCCTCCTCGCGATCGGTCCCCTCATGCGATGGCCAGTGCCTCGAGGGAGGCGGTGGAGTTCACGGTCAGCACCACGGGGCCGACACCGGTATAGGCGATGGCCGACACGGAGCACGGGGCCACGGTCAGGCGCTGGAACAGGTCGAGCGGGGTACCCGCCGCCTGGGCCACGACCGCCTTGATCGGGTCGGCGTGGGACACGGCGACCACCGTCTGGCCGGGATGCAGCGAGACGAGACGGGCGAGCGCCGAGGCCATGCGGGCCTGCATCTCGATGAACGACTCGCCGGCCGGGAACCGGAAGCCGCTCGGATTGCGCTGCACGGTCGTCCACTCGGGCTTCTTCGCCAGGTCGGCGAGCTTCTTGCCGGTCCAGGCGCCGAAGTCACACTCGAGCAGGCCCCGGTCGGACCGTACCCGCAGTCCCAACGCCCGGGCGATCGGGCGGGCAGTCTCCGACGTGCGCTCGAGGGGGGAGGCGTAGACGGCGACGGGTGCACCGTGCTCCTTCGTCGTCAGCACGCTGATGCGCTCGGCCACCGCCTCGGCCTGGGCCTGCCCCTGTTCGGACAGGTGGAGGCCCGCGGCCCGACCAGGCAGCACCTTGCCCGTCGTCGGCGTCGTGCCGTGACGGACGAGGAGGACGACCGTGGGTCGGTCAGAGTGCTTTGGTCGGCTGGCCACGCCCGCTCACCGTACTCGGTTCGCAGGCCTCACCGACCGCCCGGGCGGGCCCCGGCGGGTGCCGTGCGGGCCACTCGGGACCGGGCACCAGGCTGCCGTGGTCGCGGTCCTCGCGGGACAGGCGGGACGGCCACCAGTTCCACCTCCCGAGCAGCACGACGGCCGACGGGACGAGCAGGGTGCGGACTAAGAAGGTGTCGAGCAGGATCCCCGCAGCCAGTCCGACGCCGATCTCGACGACCTGGGTGTTGCCGGTGGCGGTCAGCACGCCGAAGGTCCCGGCCAGGATCAGCCCGGCCGACGTGACGGTGGTACCGGTGGCTTCGACGGCGTGCCGTACGGCCACCTTCAGGGGTGCGAAGTGGGCCTCTTCGCGGATCCTCGTCATGACGAGGATGTTGTAGTCCTGGCCCAACGCCATGATGAAGATGAACATGAAGAACGGCAGGACGAAGTTGATCCCGTCCTGGCCGCCGATGACGACGAAGACCAACACGGCGAACCCCAGTGACGCGAGGTAGGAGAGTGCCACGCTGGCGACGAGGTAGAGCGGGGCGACCAGGCTGCGCAGGACGATGCCCAGCAGGATGGCGAGCACCAGCATGACGATGGGGATGATGCGCATCAGGTCATGCACCGACAGGCCACCGACATCGGCCGCCACTGCGGCATAGCCGTCCACTCCGGTGGCCGTCGCCCCGATGGCGGTGCCGATCCTCGACACCACGTCCCGCACGGCGGGCATCGCCGACGCGGCGGCCGTACTCGTTGAGGACCCGGCCGACAGCGATGTGGGGAATTGCAGGGTACGGCCGTCGGCGCTGATGAAGTCGGGGGACGACTTATAGGCCTCGTAGGCGGCCAGGCTCCCGGTGTAGCCGACTGGGGGTGACTCCGGCAGCGAGCCAGCAGGTCCGGCGTCGGCCAACTGCTGGTGGGCGTCGGCCAGCCCGGCCGCCGTCACCGTGGTGCCATTCGGGTCGAGGGGCCCCGTGACCGATGTGAACTGCCCGGAGGAACGCAGCTCAGCGGCCGCCGTGGTCAGCACGTCCGGATCGTCCCAGACGGAGGCCGGCAGTCGGAAGAGGACGTCGGTCGGGTCTGACTCGGCGGTCGGGTAGTGCGCTGCCAACAGCGCCTGGCCCTTCGCCGAGTCGGCGGCCGCCGGAACGGCCTGGTTGTCGAAGCCGGTAGGGGAGTAGGCCAACATGGCCAGTGCCAGCCCACCGAGGATGACCAGACCGGACACCAGCGTCAGCACGGGCCGGCTGACGACCCTGGCCGCGATCTGGCCCCACATCCCCCGCTTCACCTGTCCGGCGACCGGGACTCGGGGCCAGAAGACGGCCCGGCCGCAGATGGCCAGGAGCGCTGGCAGCAGGGTCAGGTTGGCGAACAGTGCCATGGCGATGCCGATGGCCAGGGCGGGTCCGAAGCCCTTGTACAGGCCGAAGGTGGCGATCACGACCGTGGCGAGAGCGGCGATGACGGTCAGCCCGGAGAAGGTGATCGACTCACCGACCTTGGCCAGCGAGAAGGCGACAGCGTCGTGGGCCGCGAGACCACGGCGGATCTCCTCGCGCACGCGGAAGATCAGGAAGAGCCCGTAGTCGGTGCCCGCCCCGAGCATCACGACCACCAGGAGGATCGGCGTCAGGTCGGACACCTGCACGCCGACGTGGGACGAGGCGGCAATGAGCGGTTCGGCGGCGATCAGGGCCACCCCGGAGGGCAGGAGAGCGATGAACGGTGCGAGCAGTGCCCTGAAGGTGAAGAAGAGGAGTAGGAGGATGAACAGCACTGACAGGATCTCGGTCAGCTTCTGGGTCTTCGACTGCTGCGTCTGCTGGTCCACGGCCTGTGCGGCTTCGCCCGTCAGGTGGACGGCGAGTCCGGGCGGGACGCCGGACGAGGCGAATGTCCGGCGGATGTCGGCCATGGTGCGGACTGCCGCCTGCGAGGTCGACCCGGGTGGCAGGTCGACGCTCACCACGGCCTGGCGGGCCCGACCGTCGGCCGACACGCCCTGGTCGCTGACGCTCGTCACCAGTGGGATCTTCGCGATGGCGGCCTCGACCTTGGCGATGGCGGCTTCGTCTGCCGCCGAGAGTCGCCCGGAGTCCGTTGCCGCCACCAGCACGGCCTGTGATGTCGTACCCGTCCGGAAGGGGGCGGCCAGGCTGTCCGCCTGCACGCTGGGCTCGGTGGACGGCAGGAACTGGGAGTTGCTGCTCTTCTCGACGCTCGAGATCCCGGGCAGCCCGAAGGTGAGTGCGACGGTGCCCACGACCCAGGCCACGACGATCAGCCAGCGGAAGCGGACCGTGAAGCGCCCGAGGGAGGCAAAGGAGACACGGCGTTCGGACGACAAGGCGTCCAGACTAGGTCCCGACCCTGCCTCCAGGTGGTCGGGGAATGGGGTAATTCGGCCCTAATTCCCGCGACGTCCGGCACCCGGGGCCATGTCGTCCCTTCTGGGCGCAGGTCAGCTGGTGGGTGCCGGCAGGCGACGCGGCATCGGGACCGCCGTCTCGGGCCAGCGCTTCCGGCTCACCCCGGCCAGGCGACGGAGCAGGGCGATGGCCGCGGGGTCGTCGTCGCCCGGGCGGGTCTCGACGGCGCCGTCGGCGATCATCCCGTCGAGCAGCTCCCGACCCTTGTCGGTCCGGACGATGGTGAGCGTCCAATCGTGGAAGGACCCGATGCCACCCGTCGAGATGTCAGCGTGCTCGGCGGCGAAGTCGGGACACGACGTGCAGCCCTCGCGGGTCCAGGCCTGGGCCTCCTTGAGCGGGATCTCGTGGAACCCGCCGTCCCTGGTCCAGACCTGGAAGACGCCCTTGATGTTCATCTTGGCGATGTCGGCGCGGGCGATCCCGTACTTGGCCTCGAACAACTCGGGGAAGATGGCGTCATCGAACGTCTTCGAGCACAGGAGCCCGATGGTCAATGACAGGCGTCGGGCGATCTTGCCGGCCTTGCGGGCCTGCATCATCGGCGGAGCCGAGGCCTGGCAGCCCATGCCGACCAGTGCGATGCGCTCGGCGCCGCCCTCGATGGCCAGCGGATAGGCGAGGGGGTTGGCCGAGTACGTGTAGCGGGACCCGGCTGCCGTCAGGACCTGCTCCCGCGTGGTCGCCACGGTCGGCCTCGCCTTCCAGGTGGATCCGTCCCCCTCGAGGTCGGACACCAGCGCGGCATCGATGACATCGTGCTCGAGAGCCCAGATCAGCAGGGCCGAGACGAGGCCGCCGTCCTGGCCGGCCTCGTGGACCTGGGGGTCGGTGGCGCGGACCAGCAGGATGTCCGACGAAATGCCGGCCACCTCCTCGTCGGTGCGCTCGCGCCCATGGACATGGTTGTCGATCTCGGGCTCCCACATGCGGAACCGCGGACACGCCCGGGTGCACATCGTGCAGCCCTTGACCCCGTGGGTGCAGCTGTCCGGGCCGCCGTCAGCATCGATGTGGAACGGCTTGTACCTGCCGCCGGTGTCGTCGTAGGAGAGGACGTCGTAGGGGCACGCCACTACGCACGCTGCGCATCCGGTGCACAGGCCCGACGTCACGACCTCGGTGAGCAGTTCGGTCCAGTGCGGCTTCTCGGGCGGCATGGGGGACACCCTACTGTCCGACTCCGTCGCCGCCGCGACCCGACGGTGCTGTCGGTCGACGGCTGGCTGTGCGCAGTGACTACCCTCGCATCGTGCCCGAACTGGTCGAGGTGGAGCGCTACCGGACCCTCGCCGAGGAGGCGCTGGACCGGACCATCTCCGCCGTCGTCTCGTCCGACGCCTGGTTCCTGAAAGGCGGCGCAACGGCCCCGGTACTCGAGGCCGCCCTGGTGGGCCGCCGGCTCACGGACGCCCGGCGGATCGGCAAGCTGCTCCTGCTCGACATCGACGATGGGCAGGTCGTCGGTGTGCGTTTCGGCATGACGGGCTCGCTCCTCGTCGACGGTGCCGACCCCGTTGGACGCCTCCTCTACTCGCCCACCCGCTACGACCCGCAATGGGACCGCTGGTCGGTGACGTTCGTCGACGGTGGCCGCCTCGTGGTCCACGACCCGCGCCGGCTCGGAGGGGTCTCCTTGGATCCCGACCTGTCCCACCTGGGCCCGGACGCGGCGTCACTGAGCGTCGCCGGCCTGGCGCGGTCTCTGGCCGGCTCGTCGGCCCCGCTCAAGGCCCGGCTGCTCGACCAGGCACGCGTGGCCGGCATCGGCAACCTCATCGCCGACGAGGTGCTGTGGCGGGCCGGGCTGTCGCCGTTGCGCCCAGCCTCGTCGTTGACCCCGCCAGAGGTTCGGCGACTCCACCGGCACCTCGGGCGCACCCTGATCGACCTGACCGATCGGGGCGGCTCGCACCTCGGCAACCTCATGGACGAGCGGCACATCGGTGGCATCTGTCCGAAGGACGGGACACCGCTGGCCCGGTCGACGGTCGGTGGACGGACGACGTGGTGGTGCCCTGCGCATCAGGTCGCCTGACCACGTGGACCTGTCAGCTCAGATCCGTCGTGGGTCCGCCTGCCCCAGCTCAGTCCCGGGGGACCGGCTCCGGCGGGGCCTGGCTGCCCAGGCCGGGCTCCTGGCCGAACGGCGGGAGGGGCGTGAAACGCCACCCCGGGTCGTCGTCGGATCGACCGGTGCGGGCGAGTTCCCACCCGTCGTAGGTCTTCATCCGGTGGTGGTGCCGGCACAGGAGCGCGAGGTTGTCGATCTCGGTCGGACCGCCCTGCTCCATGGGGACCACGTGGTCGATCTCCAGGCTGTAGGCGACGCCGCAGCCGGGGACGACGCAGCACCGGTCACGGAATGCGAGTGCCGTACGCAGCTGACTGTTGATGGTCCTTCCGAGGTGGGAGACGGCGCGGATGTCGCCGGACTCGGTGAAGACGAGGTTGACGAATGCGTCGTCGATGAGACCGGCGACGACCGGCACGGGGACGGGCCCGTGACCGTCCAGCTCGCACAACTCACCCGGCCCGATGCGCCCGCGACGCAGCGCCTCGAGATCGACCCGGACCATGATGGTCGCCGGTGGGGCTGCCGTGATCAGGTCGTCGGCACCGTCGAGGTCCGTGGCGCCTTCGTTGGGAACGGATCCGGCGGGATCGGGCGCGTGGGCCGAGACCGACGGTTCGTCCAGGCCGGGGAGGGCACCCGGGCGGTCCGGTGCGCGGACGCCGCTCCGGCCCGAACGGGCCTTCGCCGTCCGGTGTCGCCGACCGTCGAGCAGGAGGAACAGGGCGTCAGCGCGCAGTGCGGCCTCGGGCTCGGGAACAGGACCCGGCGCACCCTTCGGGAGCTGTGCAGCCGCATCCCTGGCTGCCGCCCGCCTGTCGTCGCGCAGGCGGTTGGCCACAGGCCCGAGGGCGGCCAGCAGCCGCGCCCCTCGCTCCGCGGAGTCGCGCCCCTGGAAGCAGAACGCCCCATCGGGGTCGGTCCAGGAGCGGAAGTACCGCTCGGCGTGGATCCTCCGCTCGGCCGCCATCGGGTCACGGGCGGCTGAGGCGGCCCGCACCCTCTGGCAGCGTTCCTTCACGACGTGGAGCGGATCGGTGCCGGAGCCGGCCAGCAGCGTCGCCTCCGCATCCGGTTCCGCCGCAGCCGCATCGGCGATCTCGGCCACCTTGGCCCCCGACAGGGTGCCCTTGCGGAGCGCCTGCTCGGTGGAGGGTAGCTGGGTGAGGCGCTGACCGGTCTGCAGCGTCCGTTTGGCCTGGCCGGCGCTTCCGCCCTCCAGCTCCGCCAGGAGACCGGCAGGGGAACGGTGGCCCTCCGCCTCCCAGTGACCGGAGGCTGCGATCCGGGGTGCGAGGAGCGTCTTGCCCGCCACGACCAGACGCTCCAGCCTGCAGAACGCGCCGTAGAGCGAGGCCGCGTCCGACCCCACCAGGAGCCCGGGGTCGAGGTCGGCCACGAGCGAGCCCAGTCCATCGGCCAGCGAGGACATCCGGGCGGCGAGGCCGAGGCCGCCGGTCACGGCCCGTGGACCCGACGGCACGGTCGGCGGGAGTGCGTCGGTGAAGGTGGAGGGGACGGTGGCCAGGGCCATGCGGACATACTCGTCTGGGGGTGTGACGGGATGGGGTTGACCGCAGACTAGTAAGTGCGCATACTAAACGTATGACGATGCTCTGCACCGCCTCGGCCACGGCGTGTCGGTGGACGACGGTGCCACCCGGGTCGACATCGATGTCTCGATCGACGGGCCGCTGACCGCGTGGCTCGGCGTCGTCTCGGCTGATCACGTGGCCCGGGGGGTGGGAGATGGGATCGCCCAGATAGGACACGGCAAGAAGGGCGGCCTCGCCCGAATGCGTCCCGGCGACCTCCTCGTCTACTACTCGCCCCGGGACATGTTCGGCGGTTCGGCACTCCGGGCCTTCACCGCGGTGGGCCGGGTCGTCGACGACGAAGTGTGGCAGGCGGACGAGGGCGGCTTCTGGCCGTGGCGGCGCCGGGTCGACTACGACCCCGATGCGACGACCGTCCCGCTCGCTGCCGTCCAGGACGATCTGGACCACTGCCGGGACCCGCACTGGGGCTACCGACTCCGCCGGGGCCTGGTGGAGCTGAGCGACCACGACGCGGCCGTCCTGGTCGACGCACTGACGGCCGGTCGATGACTGCCGGACATCGGCTCGGGACAGCCTTCTCCACCGCCGAGGAGAGCACCGGCCTGCTGCTGTGGCGGGTCACCAACCGGTGGCAGGCCGCACAGCGGGCGGCGCTCCAGCCATTCGGGCTGACCCACGTCCAGTTCGTCCTGACAGCATCGTTGACGTGGCTCGGGGTCGACGGGCCCGTGACGCAGAAGCAGCTCGCCGACCACGCCGGCACCGACCCCATGATGACCTCCCAGGTGGTGCGCACCCTGGTCGAGCGGGGACTGGTCGATCGGGCGCCTCATCCCGATGACGGCCGGGCCTGGGCTCTCTCGGTCACCCCGGACGGTCGGGAGCTGGTGAACCGGGCGATCGTGGCCGTGGGGGCGTGCGACGAGTCGTTCTTCGGTCGGCTGGGGCCCGAGCGAGGGAGCTTCGCCCGTCACCTGGCGGCACTGGAGCGGCCGCGGGACTGAGCCGCGGGGCGGTCGCCCCTGCGCCGGCTCAGGCCTTGAGCTCCTCCAGGACCTTGGCGGCGTGGCCGTCGGCCTTCACGTGGTACCAGGCTCGCTCGACGGTCCCGTCGGTACCGAGGAGGAAGGTCGAGCGGATGACGCCGATGGTCTTCTTGCCGTACATGGTCTTCTCGCCCCAGGCCCCGTACGCCTCGCCCACCGAGTGGTCGGCGTCGGTCAGGAGCGGGAACTTCAGGCCGTACTTCTCCCGGAACTTCTGGTGCTTGGCGGCGGTATCGGCGGAGATCCCCAGGACGGGCACCTTGGCCTTCTTGAAGGCGGCCAGGTTGTCGTTGAACTGGCAGGCCTCCTTGGTGCAGCCCGGCGTGTCGTCGCGCGGGTAGAAGTAGACGACCACCCGCCTGCCGGCGAAGTCGGCCAGTGCCACGTCCTTGCCGTCCTGGTCGGGGAGGGTGAATGCGGGGGCGGTGTCGCCGCTGTCGAGCTTTCCCATGGCGGTTCCTCTCGGTGTCCGGGGCCCCGCGGGCCGCTCGGCCCGGTGTGCGGGGTCGCTTGAATGGTCTGTAGACCCCACGATGGCACACTCCGGAAGATCCCGGGCGGGCGTCGTGGGAGACTCGTGCAGCGATCCGTTCGAAGGGACCACCATGACCGACGAGACGACACCCCACGACGCCACGACCACATCGGCCGTGCCGGCCCATAACCGATCCAAGGTCTACGTGGACGGACCCGGCGGGGTCCGCGTGCCCTTCGTCGAGGTGTCGCTCGCCGACTCGCCGGCCAAGGACGGGACCACGCCGAACGAACCCGTCCGCCTGTACGACACCTCGGGGCCCGGCTCGGTCCCGACCGTCGGACTGCCGGGTCTGCGCCGGTCGTGGATCACCGGGCGTGGTGACGTCGCCGAGTACGAGGGGCGACCGGTCAACCGGCGGGACGACGGGCGTGCCGCGCTGCGCAGGGATGGCGACGGGCCCGATGCCTTCCCGTCCGACGGCCGCAGCCCGCTGCGTTCCACCGGCACCCCGGTGACGCAGCTCCACTACGCCCGCAAGGGGGAGATCACCCCGGAGATGCAGTTCGTGGCCACCCGCGAGGGTGTGTCCGCCGAGCTGGTCCGCGACGAGATCGCTGCCGGCCGGGCCATCCTGCCCGCCAACGTCAACCATCCCGAGTCCGAGCCGATGGTCATCGGGTCGAGCTTCCTGGTGAAGGTCAACGCCAACATCGGCAACTCGGCGGTCACCTCGTCCATCGAGGAAGAGGTCCAGAAGCTGACGTGGGCCACCCGCTGGGGCGCCGACACGGTCATGGACCTGTCGACCGGGCCGGACATCCACACCACCCGGGAGTGGATCCTCCGCAATTCGCCCGTGCCGATCGGCACGGTGCCGATCTACCAGGCTCTGGAGAAGGTGGACGGCACCCCGGAGGAGCTGACCTGGGATCTCTACCGCGACACGCTGATCGAGCAGGCCGAGCAGGGGGTCGACTACTTCACCATCCATGCAGGCGTCCTGTTGCGCTACGTGCCGATGACCGCGAAGCGGATGACGGGCATCGTCAGCCGTGGTGGTTCGATCATGGCCGCGTGGTGCCTGGCCCACCACACCGAGAACTTCCTCTACACCCGGTTCGAGGAGATCTGCGAGATCATGGCCGCCTACGACGTGGCCTTCTCGCTCGGCGACGGGCTGCGCCCAGGATCCATCGCCGACGCCAACGACGAGGCCCAGTTCGCCGAGCTGTCGACGTTGGGCGAGCTCACCGAGATCGCCTGGCGCCACGACGTGCAGGTGATGATCGAGGGCCCCGGCCACGTGCCGTTGCACAAGATCGTCGAGAACGTGTCGCTCCAGAAGGAGGTGTGCCACGACGCGCCCTTCTACACGCTCGGGCCGCTCACCATCGACGTCGCCCCCGGCTACGACCACATCACCTCGGCCATCGGTGCTGCGGTGATCGGCATGGCCGGTACCGCCATGCTCTGTTACGTCACGCCGAAGGAGCACCTCGGCCTCCCGAACCTCGAGGACGTCAAGCAGGGGATGATCGCCTACAAGATCGCCGCCCACGCGGCAGACCTCGCCAAGGGCCACCCCGGTGCCCAGGCCTGGGACGACGCCCTGTCCAAGGCCCGGTTCGAGTTCCGCTGGGAGGACCAGTTCAACCTGGCCATGGACCCCGACACTGCCCGGGCGTACCACGACGAGACCTTGCCAGCGGCCCCGGCCAAGACCGCCCACTTCTGCTCGATGTGCGGGCCGAAGTTCTGCTCGATGCGCATCAGCCAGGACGTCCGGGACTACGCCGAGCAGAAGGGCATGGACCTCGCCACCGCGGTGGAGATCGGCCTCAAGGAGAAGTCGACCGAGTTCCGCCAGGCCGGTGCAGAGGTCTACCAGGAGCCGTCGGCCACCTGAGCCCGGGCGACCCGGTCGTAGTCGGGATTCCTCGCCTGACACGTCCGGGCGGCCCGAGTCGGTCGTGGCGCCTCACGCTCGCCACCGACGGACGAGGACAAGCCCGGTGACCAGGAGAACTGCGGCGGTCGCCACGTAGATCAGCGACTCGCGCCACTGGATGGACCAGTAGTTCGTCGCAAGCTGGTAGAACTCCCCCTCCTGCACGTGATTGTGCGACAGGCAGGCGATGTACCCGGTGGGGAGGATCGGATTCTCCTTCTCACACGTCAGGCCGACCTGTGCCGCCGACATGTGCCCCGGATGATCGGATCCGTCGACGAACTGGTAGCCCGATCCGAGGTACCACGGTGCCCCGCCGCCCGACGACACGGTCAACGTCGAAAAGCTGCCGCCGTTCGAGGAGAACGGAACAAATGCCTGAGGTGCCAGGTTCGGGCGGATCGTCGTGACCATCACCAGCGACACGGCGGCGTACATGAGGAGCGCGCCGACGATCGACCAGGTGACCCGACGGAGCAGTGCGCCCAGTGCCGCGCCGAGCGAGAATGCGAACACGGTGTAGGCGATGGGCACGATGCCCGTCACCGAGAACACCTCGGGTTGCATCCTGCCTGATCCACTGAACAGCCCGGGCCCGAGAATCGCGCCGATGCCGGAGGCACCGACGTGATGGGACCACCACTGGGCCACCAGGGTGAGGATCACACTGAGGACCACCAGCGGAAGCCCGACCACCCACCACTTCGTCGTGAGCCACCGCGTCCGGGAGATCCGCTGTGTCCAGGCCAGCCGGTTGGTGCGGTCGTCCAGTTCGGCTGCTACCAGTGGGACGCCCAGCAGTACCCCGAGGACGCACGGGAAGGCGAGCAGCAGCAAATTGATTGCATCGATTTGATAGGGAAGGCGGAAGATCGTCGTTCCCTGGTAGAGATTTCGGTAGTGCTCGACGGCATCGCCGGCCACCCGGTACGCCGTCTCGGGCGCCGTGTCGTACCAGTGGCCCACGAGTGCCATCCAGATGCTGAGCACGACGGTCAGCCCGGCGGCGATGAGGAGATTGGTCCGGTGTCGTCGGAACGCAAGCCAGATCATTCCGCACGCTCCCGTCCTGGACCTGCGATGGAAGATACGGAGGACATCCCTCCGCCTGCGGCCGGATTGGACAGGTAGCCCAGCACGATCTCCTCGAGGTTCGGTTCGAGTACCTGCCAGTCGGAGCCGAGGTCGGGCGGTCCGCCACGGACCAGATAGGTCGACTGACGGGAAGTGACGCTCGACGAGACGAGGTCGGCCCCGGGCGGATCGAACTCCTGCCTGGGGCCGACCAGAATTCGAGGGCCGGCCAGTAGCTCCTCGATGGTCCCGCTGGTCTGCACCCTGGCGGCCGACAGGATGATGAGCTCGTCGCAGATCGGCTCGAGCTCGCTCACGATGTGGGAGGACAGGACTACCGTGGTGCCCCGGTCGGCGACCGAGCCGAGGAGTGTCTGGAGCAACTGACGACGGGCCAGCGGGTCGAGTGCCGCCACCGGCTCGTCGAGCAGGAGCAGGTCCGGCCGCTTGCCCATGCAGACGGCCAGTGCCACCTGGGCCTGCTGTCCGAGTGAGAGCTTCGCTACCTTGCGTTCGAGGGGTATGCCGAACTCGGCCAACCATCCACGGGCCGCCTCGTCGTCCCACGAGCTGTTGAGTCGCCGTCCGAACGTGAGCATCTCCTCGACCTTGAAGTTGCCGTACAGGGGTCGGACCTGGTCGAAGTAGCCGATTCGGCCCAGGTGGGCCGTGCCATTCGGGTCGACGTCCTCGCCGAAGATCCGCACCGAACCGGCAGTGGGCCGGGAGAGGCCGGCAGCCAGCCGGAGGAGGGTCGACTTGCCGGCGCCGTTGGGACCGACGAGGCCGGTGATCGATCCTTCCCGAACGGTGAGGCTGCAGTCGCGCAGTCCCCAATTCGAGCGGTATCTGCGGCCGAGGCCGATCGTCTCCAGCGCAGCGGTCATCGCGGATCCTCCCTCGGTGTGGTTCGCATGGCTTCCGCCACCAGCGCGGCGATCCCCTCGTCATCGAGCCCGGCCTCCCGGGCAGTGCGGACCCACTTCTCGAGGGTGTGCTGCAGGTCGGCCCGTTGCTCGGGCGCGGCGTCCAGCGACCGCTTTACGAAGGTGCCGCTGCCCGGACGCCCCTCTGTCAGCCCTTGCTGCTCGAGCTCGCGGTAGGAGCGATGGACGGTGTTGGGGTTGATGGCGATCTGGCGGACGACGTCGCGCACCGTGGGCAGCTGGTCACCCGGGCGGAGGATCCCGAGCCGGAGTGCGTGGCGAACCTGGTCGACCAGTTGCCGGTAGGCGGGTACCCCGGAGGTGCGGTCGAGGCGGAACTCGATCGTCGGCTCGGGACCCATCGTCTCAATGTACTAATACATTAATACAATTGCAAGCGCATGCGGAGGTGTCGTCCGCCTGTCCTCCCTGTTCACCGGCCTATTGACCTGGCGAACCCGGAGTTGGCAGGTACACTGGGGGTCGTGGTCGGGCGAGTGCCCACCACCGGGGTCTTCCTCATCCTGTTCTCCCGGCCTTCCGCATCGGCTCGGACAATGACCCGAGGCGGGCCCGTACGCAGCCGTGACTCGCACGGTGCTGACGGTCGGCTCCGGCCGTCGCTGAACGATGAGAGAGAGTTTCTGAACCCCATGACCACACTCGCCGATCCGGCGGACCGCGCCGTCGAGACCGATCCCGACGCACTCCTACCTAAGCATCAGAAGTCGTTCGCCGAACTCGGCGTCGACCCTGCCATCGTCGGTGCCCTCGAAGAGCAGGGCATCCACGCCCCCTTCGCCATCCAGGCCATGACCGTGGAGGACGCCCTCGCCGGTCGCGACGTCTGTGGCAAGGCGAAGACCGGCTCCGGCAAGACGTTGGCCTTCGGTGTGCCGCTGCTGCAACGCACCATGGCGTCGCCGTCGACCGAGCCGGGGCGCCCGAAGGCGCTCGTCCTCGTCCCGACCCGTGAGCTCGCCGTCCAGGTGAGCGAGGTGTTCGAGCCCCTGGCCGAGGCCGCCGGCCTCAAGACCGTCGCCGTCTACGGCGGTGCCGACATCGAACGGCAGATCAAGAAGCTCCGGCGGGGCGTCGACGTGATCATCGCCACCCCCGGGCGCCTCATCGACCTCGGCGACCGCGGCGAGCTGTCCGTGGCCGACCTCGAGACGCTGGTCCTCGACGAGGCCGACCGTATGGCCGACATGGGGTTCATGCCCCAGGTCGAGTGGGTGCTGCGCCGCCTGGAGCGTGACCACCAGACCCTGCTGTTCTCGGCCACCCTCGACGGTGCCGTCGACCGCCTCGTCAGTCGCTACATGACCGACCCCGTCCTCCACGAGGTCGCCTCGCCCACGACGACCGTCGAGGAGATGGAGCACCGCTTCATCGAGGTCCACCAGATGGACCGGGTCAAGGTCTGCGCCGCCATCTGCCGCAGTGCCGACAAGGTCCTCGTGTTCGTCCGCACCAAGCACGGCTGCGACCGGCTCGTCGAGCAGCTGGGCAAGGAGGGCGTCCGCGCCGGCGCCATCCACGGCGACCTGCGCCAGGCGCAGCGCGAGCGGACCCTCAAGGACTTCACGGAGGGCAAGCTGCACGTGCTCGTGGCCACCGACGTGGCCGCACGTGGCCTGCACATCGACGCCGTCGACGTGGTCATCCACTTCGACCCACCGGAGGACCACAAGGCCTACCTCCACCGCTCCGGACGCACCGCCCGCGCCGGTTCGGCCGGCCTCGTGGTGTCGCTGGTGCAGTGGAACCAGATCCTCGAGATCGAGCGTATCCAGACTCGCATCGGCACGCGCATGCCCATCGTCGAGATGTTCTCGAACGATCCCCGGCTCGCCGACCTGGTCGGCTGGACTCCCGAGCAGTCCTGACGACACTGCACCGGGTCGCACGTCCGGACCGGTGACCACCGCCGGACGGCCGCCCCACCACACCCCGAGGAGCGTCGCGTGCCCGATCGATCTGAACCGCTGACCATCGACGACGGGTCCGAGGACGTCAGCCGGATCCTGGTCGTCACCGCACATCCCGACGACGTCGACTTCGCCGCCGCCGGTTCGGTGGCGACCTGGACCGGCCGTGGCATCGACGTGTCCTACTGCATCGCCACCGACGGCGACGCCGGCGGGTCCGACCACTCGATCACCCGGGCCGAGATGGCGTCCATCCGCCGCGAGGAGCAGTTGGAGGCCGCCCGCGCCGTCGGGGTCACCGACGTCACCTTCCTGGGGTTCCCCGACGGGCGGGTCACGGCGAGCCTCGACCTGCGGGCCGCCATCTCCCGGGTGATCCGCCTGGTGCGCCCCGACCGGGTCGTCAGCCAGTCGCCCGAGCGGAACTGGGAGCGGATCTACGCGAGTCACCCCGACCACCTGGCCACCGCCGAGGCGGCGGCCTGCGCCGTCTATCCCGACGCACGGAACCCGTTCGCCTTCCCCGAGCTGCTGGAGGAGGGTCTCGAGCCCCACACCGTGCCCGAGCTCTGGGTGATGGCCACCGAGCGGGCCAACCGCGTCGTCGACGCCACCGACGCCTACGACCGGAAGCTGGCCGCCCTCAGGTCCCACCGGAGCCAGGTGGGCGACGGCGCCCACCTCGACGAGCTCCTCCGCAGCTGGATGACCGGCACCGCACTGGCCGCCGGCCTGCCCGAGGGCCGGCTCGCCGAGGCGTTCCACGTGGTCAACACGGCCTAGTGGCCGCGACGCCGGACCCGCGGGCCGCCCTTCCGTGGGCGGTACTCCAGCACGTCGCCCACGAGGGCCCGGGCTCGATCGGCGCGGCGCTGGCCGACTGCGGCATCGATGTGGTCGGGGTGCGTCCCGACCTGGAGGAGCGGCTGCCGACCGCCGATCAGCTGTCCGGCCTGGTGGTGATGGGTGGCCCCATGGGCGTCCACGACGACCACGCCTGGCTCGGGCCCGAGCGGGACCTGCTGCGCGACGCAGTCGAGCGCGGCCTGCCTGTCCTGGGCGTGTGCCTCGGTGCCCAACAGCTGGCCGCGGCCCTCGGGGCCGAGGTCACCACCGGCCCGCGTGAGGAGGTGGGCCCGGGTGAGGTCGAGCTCACCGCGGAGGGGCGCCGGGACCCGGTGCTCGGGCCCGAGTACAACGGGCTGTCGGGCACCACCGTGCCGTGCGTGCACTGGCACCGCGACACGTTCGCCCTGCCCTCCGGCGCCGTGCACCTGGCGGCCACGCGGCAGTCCCCCCACCAGGCGTTCCGGATCGGCGATCGTGCGTACGGACTGCAGTTCCACCTCGAGGTCGACGCGGCACTCGCCGACGCGTGGCGCCGAATGTTGCCTGACGGCGTCGCGCTCGGTGCCGACGACGTCGCACGGGTCGAGGACGTCGGTCGGCGCGTGCTGCGGCGATTCGTCGACGTGACGACTGACGCCTCCGATCAGGGTAGGTCGTGAGCGGCGGACCGGGTGCGGCGCCCGCCACCGTCGACCCGGAGGACGAGGACGGCGAGGGACCGGTCAAGCCGAGACTGCGGGGCATCCTCCACGAGATCGCCTTCTTCGTGTCGCTGGTGTCGGGCGCATGGCTGGTGTGGGACGCACCGACGACCTCGTCGAAGTTGGTGTGCCTGATCTACGCCTGTGCGATCTCACTGCTGTTCGGCGTGAGCGCGCTGTTCCACCGCCACACCTGGGGCCCCGTCGGCCGCCGACGCATGCGCCGGGCCGACCACTCGACGATCTTCATCGCCATCGCCGGGTCCTACACGGCGGTGGCGGGCATCGCTCTCACGGGCTGGCCCCGGACCGCGGTGCTGCTCATCGTCTGGATCGGGGCGGCGGTGGGGATCACCCTCCGCCAGGTCTGGCTGGACGCCCCCAAGTGGGTGATCGCCCTGCCCTACGGCGTGGTGGGTTGGGCCGCGGTCGTGGTCCTGCCGCAGTTGGAGCGGGCACTCGGACCCGCCGGTTTCGTGTTCCTGCTCCTCGGGGGCCTCGCCTACTCGGCGGGAGCAGTGGTCTACGCCCTGAAGAAGCCGAACCCGGTCCCCGGCGTGTTCGGTTACCACGAGGTGTTCCACGCCTGCACCATCGTCGGGGCGGTGCTCCACTTCGTCGTCATCGCCGTGTACGTCCTGCCACTCGCGAGCTGAACCCGGCCCCCACCCGCGACCGGCCATCGTCCGCCGTCCGGTGTCTACGATCGACCCATGGCCCTCACCGTGTTCGGCGTCGTCGTACTCACCCTCATGATGACCATGTACGCCCTGGAGCATCGTGGCAACGCCTACGTCGCCGCCTTCGCCGTGGGGTGCGCGCTCTCGTCGGCGTACGGCTTCGCCTCGGGGGCATGGCCGTTCGGCGTTGTGGAGGCCGTCTGGACGGTGGTCGCCGCCCGCCGCTGGTGGTCGACCGCCCGTCCGGCACCTGCAGGCTGAGGAGCGCTGCACCGACTGGCCCGCCGTCGCGCCGCGTGGGACTGTGGAGGTGATGACGGAGCGCACACGACTGGTGGTCTGCGAGGGTGACGAGACGGGTCAGGAGCTGCTCGACGAGGCGCTCCGGGTGCTCGACCCGTCCGTCGTGGGCGTCCCGCTCGACCTCGTCCGGTTCGACCTCTCCCTCGAGAACCGGCGCCGCACCAAGAACGCCGTGGTGTCCGAGGCCGCCGAGGCCATGGTCGAGGTGGGGCTCGGGCTCAAGGCGGCGACGATCACCCCGCCCGAGACCGGCGACGTCGGCTCCCCCAACCGCATCCTGCGCGAAGGGGTCGGCGGCTCGGTGATCGTGCGGACGGGGCGCCGGATCCCGGGCGTCGTGCCGCTCGCACCCGTGGTCCATCCGATCGTTGTGGTGCGGATGGCCGTGGGGGACGCCTACGGGGCTGCCGAAGGACGCGACGGCACGCCGGGCGATCCCGGTGAGCAGGCGTGGCGGACCGAGCGGATCGACCGGTCGGTGTGCCGGTCGGTGGCCGAGTACTCGTTCCGGGCCGCTGCCGGACTCGGTGCCTGCGTGTTCGGCGGCCCGAAGTGGACGGTCTCCACCGTCTACGAGGGCATGCTCAAGGAGGAGATGGACGCGGCTGCGGGCCGCCATCCCGATGTGCCGTACCGGCCGATGCTGATCGATGCCGCCTATGCCGGTCTGCTGACCGAGGCAGACGACCAGTCGCTCGTGATCCCGGCGCTCAACCGTGACGGCGACTGCCTGTCGGACCTCGTCCTCGCGCTCTTCGGCTCGATCGCCGGCGCCGAGTCGGTCCTCCTCGCGCTCGACGACGACCTGCATCCGACGGTGGCCATGGCCGAGGCACCTCACGGCACGGCGCCGTCGCTGATGGGCAAGAACGTGGCCAATCCGATGGCCATGCTGCTGGCCTGTGCCGCCGCGCTCGATCACGCGTCGATCGTCCAGGGTCATGCCGTGTCGGACGCCGCGATGGCCATCCGTGAGGCCACGCTCGGAGCGGCGGCCGACGGCATCCGCACCTTCGATCTCGGCGGCGACGCCACGACGAGCGGGGTCGTCGACGAGGTGATCCGCCGGATGCGGGAGCACCCGGGTTCCTGAGCCCGCTGGATCGGGGAGCGGACCTGTTCCGCGCCCTCATTCGTCTTCGTCGTGCCGTCTCGACCACCCGGCGCGCGGCGACACACCCGTTCCAGCCACGCAACGTCTTGTGATCACAAGAACTTGCCATCCGCGATTGCATCCGTGGGCTTTCCAGGGGAGGCTCGGTGCTGGCGGGAGGCGAGTGTTCCCCCGGCGGACAAGGAGATTCACCATGCACCTCATCACGACGTGGAAGAGCCGTCCCCTGAGCCCGGCGCAGTTCGACCGGCTCATGACGGTATGGGGCAAGCTCGAGGAGCGGACGGCGGCCGACTCCAGTGGCGAGCGGGTCTGTTGGTTCCAGTTCAGCGACGGCTCCGGTGGGGTCACCATCGACAAGGTGAAGGACGTCGAGGCGGCGCTGTCGCTCGGCCTCGAGCAGTCGCTGACGCTGGGTGAATTCCTCGAGCTCGACACCAAGATCGGCCTCGACCTCGAGTCCTCACTGCCCGTGATCATCAAGGCCCAGGAGAACGCCAAGGGCTGAACCCCACGCTGCATCCGTGACGTCGCACGGCCCCGAGCCCCCGCCCGGCGCCGTTGCGCGTCCGGTCGGCAGCCACCGGTCGAGTCGCTCGGGCCCGGCACTACCATCGCCGGCATGCCCACCCGAGCCGTCGTCTTCGACCTCGACGACACCCTGATCGTCGAGGTCTCCTTCGCCATGACCTCGTTCCGCGAGGCCCTGGCGATGCTGCCCGGCGTCGATCCCGACGCCTCCGAAGTGGTGGCGCTGGATGCGGTCCGTTCCGTGTGGACCACAGGGGCCGATCACGCACTGGCCGTCGGACTCGGGTTCGCCTCGTGGGAGGGCCTGTGGTCTGACTTCGCGGGCAATCATCCCTCGCTCGCCGGCCTCGAGGCCTGGGCGCCCACGTACCGGACCGAGGCCTGGCGGGCCGTCGGCACGGTATTCGGCATCGACGACCAGGGACTGCTGGACTGTGCGGCCGACACGTTCGAGGAGGCCCAGCGACGCGGCCATCCGGTGATCGGGGGCATGGACGAGGTGCTCGCCGGGGTGGCGGAGCGGCACCCGATCGGCCTGATCACCAACGGGCCGTCGGACATCCAGCGGCTCAAGCTCGAGCAGTCCGGACTGACCGGCGCGTTCGCGCGGGAGGTGATCTCGGGCGAGTTGGGGATCGGCAAGCCCGACCCCGTCGTCTTCCTCGGCCTACTCGACGGACTCGGGGCGGATCCGGCGGTGTCGGTCATGGTCGGCGACAGCTGGGAGCGCGATGTGCTCGGCGGCCTCGGGGCCGGCATGTCGGCCGTGTGGATCGCCGATGGACGACCGGTTCCGGAGCACCGGCCACGGGTGGCCGTCGTCGATTCCGTGCTCGGGCTGCCCGCCGCCCTCGACCAGCTCGCCTGAGCGAGCCGTCCCGTCCGGCGGTCAGCCCGCCATCTGGCGCAGCATGTAGGGGAGGATCCCCCCGTGCCGGTAGTACTGGGCCTCCATGGGTGTGTCGATGCGCAGCCGGGCCTCGAACTCGACGGTGCGGTCGCCGTCCGTCGCCGTGACGGCCACGGTCTTCGGGCTGACACCCTCGTTGAGCGATCCGATTCCGGTAACGGCAAAGACCTCGTGCCCGGTCAGGCCCAGCGACTCTGCCGTCTGCCCTTCGGTGTACTGCAAGGGCAGGACGCCCATCCCGATGAGGTTCGACCGGTGGATGCGCTCGTAGGACTCGGCGATGACGGCACGCACGCCGAGCAGCCGGGTGCCCTTGGCCGCCCAGTCGCGTGACGAGCCTGAGCCGTACTCCTTGCCGGCCAGCACCATCAACGGCACGCCCTCGGCGTGGTACTGCTCGGACGCCTCGAAGATGCTGGTCTCCCGCCCGTCGGGCAGGTGCAGGGTGATGCCGCCTTCGGTCCCTGGGGCCAGTTGGTTGCGTAGCCGGATGTTGGCGAACGTGCCCCGTACCATGACCTCGTGGTTGCCCCGGCGGGTGCCGTAGGAGTTGAAGTCGACCTGGTCGACGCCGTGGTCCAGTAGGTACCGACCGGCCGGCGTGGTCGGTTTGATGTTGCCTGCGGGAGAGATGTGATCGGTGGTGACGCTGTCACCGAGCTTGGCCAGGACGCGGGCGCCGACGACATCGGCGACCGGGTCTGGCGTCATAGACAGGCCCTGGAGGAAGGTCGGCCGCAGTACGTAGGTGGACGCGGTGTCCCATTCGAACGTGTCGCCGCTGGCCGTCCCGATGGCCCGCCACCGCTCGTCGCCCTCGAACACCGAGCTGTACCGCTGGCGGAACATGTCGGAGGTCAGCGACGTCCGGATGGACTCGGTCACCTCGTCGGGGCTGGGCCACAGGTCGGCCAGGAGCACCGGGTCGCCGTCGCGGTCGGTGCCGAGGGGTTCGGTCGTGAGGTCGAGGTCCATGGTCCCGGCCAGCGCGTAGGCGACGACCAGTGGCGGCGACGCCAGGTAATTCATGCGCACGTCCGGGTGGATGCGGCCCTCGAAGTTGCGGTTGCCCGAGAGCACCGAGGTGACCGAGAGGTCGCCGGCCTGCACCGCCTCGGACACGCCGGGCAGCAGGGGCCCGGAGTTGCCGATGCACGTCGTGCAGCCATAGCCGACGAGGTCGAACCCGATGGTGGCGAGCGGACCGGTCAGCCCGGCCCGGTCGAGATAGTCCATGACCACCCGCGACCCGGGGGCCAGGGTGGTCTTCACCCACGGCTTCGAGGTCAGGCCGCGCTCCACGGCCTTGCGGGCCAGCAGGCCGGCCGCCACCATGACCTGGGGATTGGAGGTGTTGGTGCAGGAGGTGATTGCTGCCACCACCACGTGACCGTCGCGGATCTCCTCGCCGCCCCTGCCGTCGAGCGACGCGGCCTGGGCCTTCGGCGCACGGCCGAGCGCGGTCCGGAAGGCACCGGCGGCGGTGTCGAGCGGCACCAGGTCCTGGGGACGGGACGGTCCGGCGATGCTGGGGACCACGGTGGCCAGGTCGAGCTCGATCACCTCGGAGAAGACCGGCTCGGGGCTGTCGGCCGTGAGGAACATGCCCTGGGCCTTTGCGTACGCCTCGACCAGGTCGACGTGGTGGTCGTCGCGACCCGAGAAGCGCAGGTAGTCGAGCGTGACCTCGTCGATCGGGAACATGGCGCACGTGGCTCCGTACTCCGGGGACATGTTGCCGATGGTGGCCCGGTTGGCCAGGGGGACCGAGGCGATGCCGGGACCGAAGAACTCGACGAACTTGCCGACCACACCGTGCTTGCGAAGGACGTTCGTGATGGTCAGGACCAGGTCGGTGGCCGTGGTGCCGGCCGGTGCCTGACCGGTGAGGCGGAAGCCGACGACGGGGGGGAGGAGCAGCGACAGGGGCTGTCCGAGCATGGCCGCCTCGGCCTCGATGCCGCCCACGCCCCAGCCGAGCACGCCGAGTCCGTTGACCATGGTGGTGTGGGAGTCGGTGCCCACCAGGGTGTCGCAGTAGGCGCGCCCGTCGTCGGTGGCGAAGACCACCCGTGACAGGTACTCGAGGTTGACCTGGTGGCAGATGCCCATCCCCGGGGGAACCACCCGGAAGCCGTCGAAGGCCTGCTGGGCCCAGCGCAGCAGCTGGTAGCGCTCGATGTTGCGGTGGTACTCGATGTCGACGTTCTCGTCGTAGGCGCTGGCCCGGTTGGAGGCCTCGGCGATCACCGAGTGGTCCACCACCATCTCGACGGGCACGAGCGGGTTGATCATGGCCGGGTCGCCGCCGAGCTCACGCAGGGCGTCGCGCATGGCAGCCAGGTCGACGACGCCCGGCACCCCCGTCAGGTCCTGCATGAGCACGCGCTCGGGCGTCAGTGCGATCTCGGCGGCGTCGGTGCCGCCCACGCCGTGACGGCCCGGGTTGACGCCCCAGCCGGCGACGGCCTCGATGTCGGAGGCCGAGACGGCCAGGCCGTCCTCGTGGCGCAGCAGGTTCTCCAGGATGACCTTGATGGAGTAGGGCAGGCGGGCGATGTCGAACCGGTCGGCGAGGGCCTCGATCCGGAAGATCTCGTAGGTGCGGTCCCCGACCGTCAGGTCGCTGCGGGCACCGAAGGAGTCGGGGGAGGTGGAGGAATTGGCCATACCTCCATTCTGCCCCGTCCCGGGGCCCCGCGGATCAGGCGGTGCCTCAGGTCCGGGTGCGGTAGCGGTGAATGGCCAGGGGGATGAGGACGATCAGGAACAGGACCGACCAGACCAGCGAGCGTGACGTCCAGAACCAGGTCGAGTGCCCGGTGACCTGCGCCCCGACCATGAGGGCCCGGCAGGCGCTGACCGTGACCGACACCGGCTGGTAGGTGGCGAACCCCTGGAGCCAGCTCGGCATCGAGTGGACCGGGACGAACGCCGCGCTGATGAACGTGAGCGGGAAGAGGATCGGGAACGACATGACCTGCGCCGTCTCGGAGTTGGGAGCCGACAGGCCGATGACCGCGAACCCCCAGGACAGGGCGTAGGCGAAGAGCAGGATCAGCAGGATGGCCGCCGTGTAGGAGAGTGCGCCGGTGGTCGGCCGGAAACCGACGGCCAGACCGACGGCGGTGATGATGATCACCACGAAGACGTTGCGGACCACGTCCGCTGTCGTCCGCCCCGTCAGCACCGCACCCCGTGACATCGGCAGGGCCCGGAACCGTTCGATCAGGCCCTTCTGGAGGTCCTCGGCGAGCCCGATGCTGGTGCTGACGGCGCCGAAGGCGACCGTCTGCACGAAGATGCCGGGCATCAAGTAGTCGACGTAGGGGAGGCCGCCCGGGACGGCGATCGCGCCGCCGAACACGTAGCGGAACAGCAGCACGAACATGATCGGCTGGACCGTGGAGAAGAAGAGCGCCTCCGGGATCCGGGTGATGGCCAGCAGGTTGCGCCGGGTGAGGGTCAGGGTGTCCGACACGACCCAGCGGGCCCTGGTGAGGATGCCCCCGCCGTGTGGCGCCCCCGAGACGGTCGGTGCGGCGATCGCGGTCGTCGTCATGCCAACTCCCCCGTGGCGACGGGCAGTGCCTGCTCGGCCCGTCGCGTCCATCGACGCCTCCGCTTCCCGTCCGGAGGCCCGTCGTCGGCCGTCCCCTCCTCGTCCTCCTCGGTGCGGTGTCCGGTGAGGGAGAGGAAGACGTCGTCGAGGCTGGGCTCGCGCAGGTTGAAGGTGGTGGGCTGGATGCTTTCGCCGTCGAGGTTGCGCAGTGCCAGCATGGCGGCCTGCGGACCGTTGTCGACCGTCACCTCGACGAAGGTCCCGTTGACCAGCGGGGTGTGCGGTCCGAGGGCGTCGAGGATGGCGCCGGTGCGACGGGCGTCCTCGATGGTGGATAGCCCGACCTCCAGCACGGTGGCACCGAGGTCGGCCTTCATGGAGGCCGGCGTCCCCTCGGCGATGACCCGACCGTGGTCGAGCACGGCCAGCCGGCTGGCCAGCCGGTCGGCCTCCTCGAGGTACTGGGTGGTGAGGAGGACGGTGGTGCCGCCGTCGACGAGCTGCTCGATGACCTCCCAGAGGTCGTTGCGGCTCTGCGGGTCCAGTCCGGTCGTCGGCTCGTCCAGGAAGAGCACGGTTGGACGTGCCACCAGAGCGGCGGCCAGGTCGAGGCGGCGGCGCATTCCGCCCGAATAGGTCTTCAGCGGCCGGTCGCCGGCGTCGGTCAGATCGAACTGGCGGAGGAGCTCGACGGCCCGCTGTGCCACGAAGCTCCGCTCGAGGTGGTTGAGGTTGCCGACCATCTGGATGTTCTCGCGGCCGGTGAGGTTCTCGTCGACGGCCGCGTACTGGCCGGCGAGGCCGATGATGGTGCGGACCAGGCCGGCCTTCTTCTGCACATCGTTGCCGAGTACCCGGGCCGTCCCGCCGTCGGGTCGGAGAATGGTCGTGAGCACCCGGACGGCGGTGGTCTTGCCCGAGCCGTTGGGACCGAGCAGTCCGAACACCGTCCCTTCCTCGACCGCGAAGCTCACCCCGTCGAGCGCGCGCACCTGGCGCTTGCCCTTGAAGGTCTTCTCCAGGTTCTCGGCCTCGATGGCAATGGTCATGTGGTGGTCCCGTCTGGTGCGGAGGGGTTGGCGGGTCGTAGGTGAACCGCGGCACTGTGCTATCAGCAATACTCACGTGCAGTCACGATATATCGCTAACGGTTCTCAGTCAACCGTCGGGGGACGTCGTCCGTCGCCGGTCAGAGCATAGGAGGCCGGAATGGGACCCAGGACACCCCTGCTGGCGTTGCGCGGTGCTCGGCATCACCCGGGTGACGGACGCCGTCCGCCGCTAGCCTCCCCTTATGGATAGTGGCGATCTGGCACCCGACTTCGAGCTACCGGACGAGGACGGGGTCCCCCGTCGACTCAGTGACCTGGCCGCGTCCGGGCCCGTGGTCCTCTTTTTCTACCCGGCGGCCATGACGTACGGCTGCACCAAGGAGAGCTGCCACTTCCGGGACATGAAGTCGGAGTTCGAGGCGGTGGGAGCCCAGCGGGTGGGGATCAGCGCCGACGACGTGGAGAAGCAGAAGCAGTTCTCCGACAAGCACGAGTTCGACTACCCGCTGCTGTCGGACCCCGACGGTGCCGTCGCCACCCAGTTCGGCGTGCGACGTGGGTTCACCAAGCTGTCGCCCACCAAGCGGGCCACCTTCGTGATCGGCTCCGACCTGCGGGTACTCGGCGTCATCCAGAGCGAGGTGCGGATGAACCTCCATGCCGACAAGGCACTCGAGCTGCTGAAGGCGACCGCAGCGGGCTGACCTGCGGCACCAGCAGGCGGTCTGCCCGGTGTCCCCGACAACGACGCGGGGCGATGCGAAGCTGGGGGGCATGGACCCGACCCCGTGGCGGACCGCGCCGTGAGCCCGCTTCCTGGAGCGAGCCGTATGGAGCAGCTGGTCGAGTCCATCGCCGAGCGGGTCGTCAACCTGGTGCTCGACGCCATCGACATCAATGCCATCGTGAGCCAGGTCGACATGGACGCGCTGTTGGCGAAGGTCGACGTCGACGCCATCGTGTCCAAGGTGGATGTCGACAGCCTGATCGACCGCGTCGACGTGCAGAAGATCATCGACCGGGTCGACGTCGACGAGATCGTCAACCGGGTCGACGTCGACCAGATCGTGGCCCGGGTCGACGTCGAGGCGATCATCGAACGCGTCGATGTCCAGGCGATCATCGAGCGGGTCGACGTCGAACAGGTGATCCAGCGGGTCGACATCGACAAGCTGGTGGAACAGACCGAGCTCGGCACCATCATCGCCCACTCCACCAGCGGCGTGGCGTCCGAGGTGCTCGACGTCGTCCGCGCCCAGGGGGTCGGACTCGACGACTTCGTGGCCCGGTGGGTCAACCGGGTCCTGCGGCGGAGCTCCGAGGACTGGCCGCCCGGACCGGCGAAGCTCGTGAACCCGCCGGTGCCGGTCCCGGCCCTGCCCCTCGAGGCGACCGCATGAGCACGCCCCCGGTCACCGCGGCCCCGCCCGAAGCCGGGCGTCAGGGCCACTACGCCGGAGGAGTGACGCGGCTCGTGGCGTTCGCCGCCGACGTCGGCGCCTCGTGGGGCATCTTCACCCTGGCCCTCGCGGGCCTCAGCTTCGCCATCAACCTGGTGACCGGCAACCAGGTCAACCTGGGGAGCCGGCAGATCCTCGCGTTGGCCGGGCTGGTCATCTGGGAGTTCATCTACTTCGCCTACCAGTGGTCCCTCGGGGGCAAGACCATCGGCATGGCCGTCCTCGGGATCCGCGTGGTGGGCAGGGACGGCGACGCCATCACCCCGCGCCAGGCCATCATCCGCACGATCACCCTGCCACTCAGCTTCCTCTTGTTCGGCCTCGGGTTCCTCGGCATCCTCTTGCACAAGGACCGGCACGCCTGGCACGACCGCCTGGCCAGGACGGTGGTCGTCTACTCCTGGGACGCCCGCGCCGCCCGACTGCGGTGGCTGGCCAAGCAGGAGCCCGCCACCCCGGCCTGAGCGGTGGACCGGCTACTGCCCCGTGCACCCGAGGTGCCGTTGCCGGGCGTCGTGGTCCTGCCGGGTTGGCTGCCACCCGACCTGCGGGTCGAACTCGTGCGTCGGTGCCGGACGTGGGGAGACGAGTCGGGTGGGCCCCGGGCCCCGCGGATGCGCAACGGTGCCCCGATGTCGGTCCGCATGCTGGGCCTCGGGTGGCACTGGTACCCGTACCGCTACTCCCGGACCCGCGACGACGGCGACGGGGGGCGTGCACTGCCGTTCCCCCCGTGGCTCGGACGGTTGGCCCGACGGGCCGTCGTGGACGCCGCCGCCCTCGATCCGTCGGTGACCGACGACCCCGCCGCATTCGATCCCGATGTGGCCCTGGTCAACTGGTATGGACCGGGGGCGAAGATGGGGATGCACACGGACGGCGACGAGGTCGTGGCCGCCCCCGTGGTGTCGTTCAGCGTCGGGACGACCGGCGTGTTCCGGTTCGGGCACGCCGCGGGTCGGGGGCGCCCCTGGGTCGACCTTCCCCTGGAGTCGGGTGACGTGGTGGTCTTCGGAGGACCGGCCCGTCTGGCGTACCACGGGGTGCCGAAACTGGTGCCCGGCACGGACGACCCGGCGGTGGGGGACCTGCCCGGTCGCCTCAACGTGACCGTTCGCCAGACCGGCCTGGACGGCTGAACCGACCCACGCTGACCGTTGACCGTCACCCGGTGTGACCGCCGTAGCGCGCAGGGATGGCGACGTGCCGGGTCACCGCCCACTCTCCGTAGCCGAGGGCTTCTCGTACCTCGGAGCTGAACAGGCGGTCCACTAGGTTCGCCAGGTATGGAACGGGGCCATGGATGGACTCGGTGCATCCTGTGGGGTGGCATCTCCCTCGGGCTCGGCACCGTGCTCTTCGCCCTGTGCAGTCCCTCGTCGGTGGGCTGCGCGACCAACCTCGTGGTGCTCACCCACGGTCAGGTCACGGCCCGCGGATGTGCCGGGTTCTCGGTGGCCGCACACATCGGTGTCGGTCTGATCGTGCTCGGCGCCGTCGTGGTGCTCGGCGGGTTCGTACTCGCCGTCCGACAACGCCGGCAGGCTGGCGACGCCACATCGACGGCCACCGTCATCAGCCCGGCACCGGTCGAGGCACCCGGTATCGAATCAACCGCTCCTGCTCCTGCTGTGGCCCGAGCGGCGGACGGGGGTCCGGTCACACCGCCGGTACCTCCGGCCGAGGAGTGGCCTCACGTGGAGCGTCGGCGAGTCGAGCGTCGCACATCCGCACGCGTCGGTCCCATCCCCCCGGGTGAGGACGAGGCCGACAGGGTCGGTCCGATATTGCTCCCACCCGGCTGGTACGGGAACCCGGACATCCCTGGTGGACCGGTCCAGTGGTGGGACGGCACACGACTCGTGGACCGGCCCCGCTGAGTCGGCGGGCCGCACCCGTCGGTCGGGAGCCGTCCCGAGGACCGGTCCACGGGACGGTCACGCGCCCGGTCGATTCCGGGACGCGACCGGCGTCAGAGGAGCGGGATGACGAAGTTCGCCTTGTAGTGCACGCCGGCCACCACGGCGATCTGCTTGGCCGCCGAGGTGACGACCTGTGTGGTGACGCCGGCGTACGAGTAGGACTCGCCCTGGACCCACCAGGTGCCTGCGAACAGCGGGAGCTGGTAGGTGCCGGTCTGACTCAGCGCGGCATCGACCTCGTCGGTGCACGTGCCGGCAGTCGGGGCCGAGCTGCAGGCCCGCACCTGTGCGTTGAACGCGCCGTCTGGGGCGTTGTCGACCTTCACGGTCCCGGTGACCAGACCTTCCTGGGGTGCCTGGTACGGCACCACCACCTTGGCCTTCGTGGTGCCGCCTGCAGTCACGTTCACCGTGGTGCCGACGGCCGAAAAGAACGTGCCGTACTGGGTGGTGTAGCTGACGGTGATCACCCACGGACCGGGGGTGAGGGTGGGAAGGTCGATCGAGTTCAGCTTCGCCCCGGTCGCCCGCTTCAGGGAACCGCGGTGGGCGTTACGACCGAAGCGCTTGATGTCCGCTGCGCCGTAGGAGTAGCCGGCGCTGCCCGAGTACTCGTACACGCAGGACAGGAAGGCAAGGGGGTTGCCGCCCAAGGCATCGGACGGGCACGCGTTGACGCTGTATCCGGTCGGGTGCACACCTGCCGGGAGACCCGAGATCTTGATCGTTCCGGTGATGCCGCCGAGCACCTGGTAGGGGACGTCGAACACGAGGTTGGTCGTCAGGCCACCCTGGATGGTCACCAGCTCGGGCGGCCCCTCGATGGCATTGCCGAACGGCGACGCCGTGTAGTAGCCCGTGATCTCCCAGGTGCCGTCGTTCAGGAGCATCGTCGTCGGGCCCGAGCCGTAGGAACTCACGCCCTCGCAGATCGAGTCCAGGCCGGACAGCTGACAGGCGTCGATCCCGGTCGGAGGGGCGAATCCGGAGGGACCGCCGCTGACGGTGACCGTGGCGGACAGGAGACCGTCCTGGGGAACCTGGAACGGGGTGGACAGCTTGACCATGGTCGTGTGTCCGGCCGTCGTCACCACCGACTTCGGCGCCGCCGCACCGGTGGCACAACCGAACTGGGTGCAGTAGCCGGGGTAGGCCGTCCACTGGCCGTGAGGCAGACCGGTGAAGCTGACCACGAGCGGTCCCGAGGTCGGCGTGCTCGGGTACTGGCCGCTCGTTGCGCAGGGGAGCGGCGGCTGGGCCGAGGGGTCGTAGGTGATGCCCACCGGGCAGAGGGTGACCGTGGCGCTGGTGATCAGGACGCCTGGCGGGAGCCCTGTGACCGTGAGCGTGGCGTTGACGGATGCGGGCTTGGCGTAGGGGACGGTGGTGTTGACGACCTGGGTCCCGCCCGACTCGACCGTGATTGCCTGGGGTGTCCCGAGGAAGGCACCGCTGTCGAGCGATGTCTCATAGAAGCCCCACAGCGCGTAGGAGCCGGGTGCCAGGGAGAGCGAGTAGCTCCCGTTCCCGGCGAGCGCGAACTCCGGGTCGGCGCACAGCGCAGCACCCGGGTCGGGCTCGGGGCAGACGCCGGCACCCACGACGGCGGGGGAGAACCCGACCGGCGCGCCGGTGACGGCGACCGTTCCGGTGACGGTGCCCAGGCCGGCGACGCAGCCACTGGACCCCGAGCTCCCGGACGAGCCGGACGACCCGGAACTGCCGGAACTGCCGGAGCAGCACGAACTGGACGAGCCGGACGAGCCGGACGAGCCGGACGAGCCGGACGAGCCGCTGCTGCACGTGGACGTGCCGTCGAGTCGGTTGGCCAGTGAGCCGAGGCCGATGCCCGAGGCGACCTGCGGGAGGACCGTGACCAGTAGGACGAATCCTGCGACCGCGATCATCGCCAGTCGGATCTGCTTGCGCCAGCGCTTCATCGCGACACCCCCCGCTCCCGCCGGACGCCGCTGCGCCAGCTCACCGCGAGACGCTACCGGAGGCGACCCTCCGGTGCCCGGACGATGGGCCCACGGGGTGCACCAGGTGTTGACCGGCCGATCACGCCGAGTCCGGGGCGGTCAGCCTGCAGCCAGGTACGGACCCTGTGCGGTGAACCCGAGACGGGTCATGACGACCGGCCGCGGGATCACCGGGCCCGGGTCGTTGGCGTGGAACGGGTTGTAGAGGAGCCAGGTCGAACCCCCGTCCTCGAAAAGGGACGCCTCGCCCGGCCCGGGGCCCTGGAGGTTCGACCCGAGAAAGGGCGTGGGGCTCGAATCGGTGCACGGACCGAACGGACCCTGACAGGCCGCCAAGCCGATGCCGTACTGGGGTGACGAGTACCAGTTGCCGGAGAAGAACAACCACCAGGTGCCCCATGCCTCGACCATGTCGGGTGCCTCGACGATCGTCCCCTCCCACGGTTCGGAGGGGACGAGGATCTTGGTCGCCGGACCGAGCAGCGCGCGTCCGTCGGCACTGAGGCGCTGGGCGTAGATGCCGGTGGGCCCGTCCTGATCGGGTCCGGGCACCGACGGATTGGCGTTGTCCTCGGACTTGGAGAGGATGACCAGCCCGTCGGGTGTGTCGATGACGCGGGCGTCGATCGTGCCCCGGTGGTCCAACTGGCAGATGAAGGGCGTCGGTGACGCGACGAACGGACCCGACGGCGTCCGGGCGTAGGCCGCGCCGACACAGTGCGTGGGCGGATCGATCCCTCGCACCAGTGCGGTGAAATAGAGGGCCCATCCCCCGGACACCTGGTGCACATCAGGTGCCCAGGTGAGCCCACCCGCGGCCCATGCGGGGAGCACCGGCAGTACGTCCTCGGGTGCACCCCAGCTGCCCGGCCTCGGCCCCGTGCGGAGCGGCACGTTGAGATAGCTCGTGCCCTCACTCGTGTAGAGGTAGTAGCGCCCGCGGTACCGCAGCATGAACGGGTCCGTCGGATCGGGCCCGGTCAGGATCTGGTGCCCCGGGGCCGAGGTGTCGGTGGCGTGCGGCGGTTCGGCGGCAACAGTGCGCACGGCGCCGCCGGCGATATGTGCATCGCCCACGAGGCCCTGGGTCGCCACCACGGCGACCACGACCACCGTCCATGCCACGGCTGCCAGCACCTGGGAGCGCGCGCCATGGCGGACGTGCGGGCTACTGACCCTGTCGGTGCGGACCACGGAACGCGCCCGCCGCACGGGCACCGCGGCCAGGCCGGCGGCACAGCCGCCGAACAGGCCCACCACCGGGAGCTGCCACGCCGAGTCGACACAGCCGGCGACCGCGAAGGCGACCGCACCACCGGCCGCACACGAGGTCAGGAGGTCGCGCCTGCGGATGGCGGCGGCCACCGCCGCTCCAGCCAGGAGGAGGAGCACGACGGCGACCGCACCGCCGTCGGCCGCCGTAGATAGATAGGCGTCAGGGACGAGGCCGGGATAGGTGGCAACCGGGCCACCCGTCGTATGGACCCGTGGTGGCGCGACCCCGTCGACCGGGGCCGACCGCCAGGTGTCGACCGAGCTCGACCAGGCCACGGTCTGGCTGGCCCCGGTCGGAGGATGCGATGAGCCACCGGGGAGTGAGAGGACCGCCACCGTGGCGACGGCGGCCACGACGAGGGTGGCGGCGACGCCGGCCGTCCGCGTCCACGCCCGACTCGGCAGCATCACCGGTGCTGCCGCCGCGACGAGGGCGCCGATGCCGACGATCCAGCCTCCGGGCCCGGCGGTGTGCCCGGAGGACGTGGCCACGACTGCCACACCGGCCCCGACGCCCCACGCCAGGGGCCAGAGTGCGTCCGCCCACCGGGAGCGGGGGACGAGCAGTGCGCCGACGCCGACAGCCAGCAGCTCCCAATGGCTCTGCGTGGCCAGCAGCCCGGCCGTGCCCGTGGCCAGCGCGATCCGAACGAGGGGGGAGCGGAGGTCGGCGGCGAGTGCCAGGAGCACCGTGACCGCACAGACGACAGCGGTGGCGGTCGGATCGGTCAGCGTCGTCGAGGCCTGCCACGCCCCGCCGACCGGACGGGCGAGCGATGTCGCCCTGGCGAGCACCCCGACGACGCCGGACCCGGCCAGCACCGCGCCGACGGCCACCAGCGCGAGTGCGACCCGGGCCCGGTCGCGGCCCGCCAGTGCACGCAGGACGAGGAAGGCGGCCAGGAAGGCGAGCACGGTGGCGCCGAACGGCAGGAAGGCGGCCGGCGTGCGGGCGGCGATGCTCCGGGCGAACCACCAGGCGGCCAGTCCGCCGAGACTCAGCGCGACCATCGCGCCGTGGTGGTCCCGGTTCCATGCGACTCCCGCAGTCACGAGCCCGAGTGCCACCACCGTGACCCCGAAGGCATCGACCGGGTAGAAGGTCCCCTGCAGGTAGAGCGCACCGGCCAGGAGCCCGACGAGCACGGCAGCCGATCCGGCCACCAGCGGTGGTGACGTCGCGCCGACGGCGGATAGCTCCTCCACCCGCGATGGGGCGTCGGGATCGCGAGTCAGTGTCATCGGATCACGCTGTCCGATGATCCGAGCAGCGTCATGTTCGACGCGGGCGGGCGCCGGTTCGGACAGCGGTGGTGTGCATGGCGCCTCCTCGCCGAGAAGCTTGGCACACGCCCCTGCCCGGGTGTCCCGCCCGCCGGTAGGGTGATCCGTCGACTCGGAGCATGGAGGAAGACCATGGGGGTTCCCCCGGGGCGGATGGACGAGGACCACCCTGCCCGTGTCCGTGGGGTGGATGACGAACGAGCGACCTGGGCGCGTCGGGCGATCTCCCTCCTGCTGCTGGTGCTGGCCGCCGCCTGCTACCTCGGGATCGTCGTGGCCCGGTCCGGACCACCGCCCGGTGGGGACACCACCCCATTGACTGCGGTCACGAGCGCCCTCGCTGACGGCAACCTCCGGGTGGCTGCTTCGGCCGGGTCGCTCCCCAACCCTCCGGGGTACCCCTTGCTCGCGTCGCCTTTCGTCGCGGCGTTCCCCTCGGTGGTCGGCTCACCCACCTGGTGCACCCCGGCGGCCAAGGTCCACGCACCTCCGGCGGGCGCAGCGCACGCCGCCGTGCCGCGGGGAGTCATCGAGTGTGGGGCAGCTGCCATCGCTGTGGCGCTACCGCCCTGGTACCGCGCCCAGGGTCTCCTCGGCGTCGCCTCCTGGCTCGTGCTCGCACTCGGCGCACTGGCCGTGCTGCGGGCCGCGACAGCGGACTCGGTGGGTCGTCAGGCCGGCCTGCTCGCCTTCCTCGCCTTCCTGCCCGCCGCCAGCAGCGCCATCGTGCAGCTCTTCCATCCGCAGGACGTGGTCAGCCTGGGACTGGCCCTCGCCGGGACGGCCCAGGTGCTCCGGCAGCGGTGGATCCTGGCGGGCGTCCTGTTCGGCGCCGCCGTGCTGACCAAGCAGTTCGCGCTCCTCCTCCTGCTGCCGGCCCTGGTCGCCGCCCCCGATCGGCGCTCCCGCGTGAACATGGCCGGTGGTGCTGCCGCCGTGGTGGTCGGGGGCCTCCTGCCGTTCCTGTACGTCGATCCACGTGCCACGCTCGAGAACCTGAGTGGCTTCAGTGCCGGCGGCGCGGCAGCCGGGCAGACGGTGCTCACGCTGGCCGGGGTGCACGGAACGGTCGCCTCGGCGGTGGCCCGCGACGCGCCGCTCCTGTTCGCCGTGGCTGCGTGCGCATGGGCCATGCGTCGGCCCGGCCTACGGATGGACCGTCCGGTCAACCTCGTCGCCCTAGCACTCGTGTGCGCGGGCAGCCGGCTGGTCTTCGAATCGGTGGTGTTCCCGTACTACCTCCTGGCTGCCAGCGTGCTCGTGTTCCTGCTCGACCTGGTGGCGAAGCGCTCACTCCACTGGTCGCTCGCCTGGTGCGCCGCCGCAGCGTTCTTCGTGGCCTTCCACCCCGGCAACCGGGTGGTCGCGGCGTTCGGGACGCTCGCACTGGCTGTGGTCGTCGTCGCCTATGGAGTGGTCGGACTGCGCGCGGAAACGGCGGGAAGCCGTGACGGGAGCGAACCGCCGAGGCGGAGCAGACGGCTGACGTAGGCGACGAGGACATCACAGCCATGCGCAGCGGCATCACGATGGCCGACAAGATGCGTCCTTCGGGATCCTCCGAACTGAGCCGTGAGCTCACCCAGCGGCTCGAGGCTTCGAGGCCGTGCGCCTCGACGTGCGCCTCGCCGTCACCAGAGCGCCCGTCGACGAAGGGCACTCGGCCCCCGAGATCGGCGAGCTGTTCGGCGTCAGTCGCCAGTTGGCCAGCAGGTTCGTCGGCGAGGCGAGGCGAGGCGAGGCGGACGGACGAACGGGACGGATCGGCACCGTAGAGCGCTCGTCGACCGGTATGACGTAAATAGGTGTTGCAAAACTGCTACCTTCACACCCGCCGCCGGCCCGTCGAGTTAGGTCCCGCCACCCAACTCCGGGCAGGCGGCACCTAGTGGGAGTGGATCGTCCCGCCGCCCGAAGAGAGACCCTTCTTCAGCTGCATCGTGGTGATGTCGTAGCCGGCCGATTCGTAGAGACGTCGCGCAACCGAATTCGCACTGAACACGTTGAGTCCGATCGAGCCGATGCCCCGCGTCGCGACCTCGTGTTCCGCCGCAGTCAGGAGGGCGCGACCGAAGCCCTGACCGCGGTGCTCCGGCACGATCTCGATGTCGTAGATCCATGCACCGTCACGCCGACCCACGTGGCGTTCGAGTGAGACCCACAGGTGACCGACGACCTCGCCGCCGGGTGTTTCGGCCACGAGCAGCAACACACCGGGAGTATCGACACCTTCCGGCAGGAGTGCGTCCGCGTCATCCGATGCGCGACCCTCGGCCTCCTCGGCGGTCCAATTGCCTGCCGCAACGTGCTCCGCGGCGTAGTCGCGGACCAGACCGACCCGGAAGCCTTCGAATTCCGTCGACGACATCGGCCGCGTGCGTATCTCCTGCATCGGATCCATTCTGCCCACAAGGCGCCTCCTGTCCCGGATGATCGGCCCATGACCGCGACGGGCCGACACCTGAGGTGGTCGTCGTCGAGGTCCGGGTGAATGCAGGTGTTCCTGGACAAGGAGCGGGCCGGATCGGGGCTCTTGAACTTCACCGTCGACGACCTGGAGCAGCACGCTGACGCACTGGTCGTGCGCGGGTTCGCCCCGCCCCGATCGAAGAGGTCGACAAGGGTGTCAAGCTCTCGGTCCTGACGGATCTCGACGGCAACCGCATCACCTTCATCGGGAACTTCCGCGAGGACTGCTGAGCCGGGGCACGGTGCACTGCGCCCGCATGGGCCACCGGGCGACGCCTCGCCGCGACGGTGCGCCGGGTACGTCCGTCAGTCGAACTCCCCACCGGACTCGCCGAAGGCCTCGAAGGGACCGTCGCCGGGGATCGCGTCCGGATCCGACCGGTCCGCCGTCAGGAGGTCGGTGTCCGCGTGGGTCTGCCGCTCCGGTTTCGCCTCGAGGGGTCCGTCGAACGACGCGTCCGGTGGGGCATCGTCCGACTCTGCGCCGTCGTCCCTCACCAGGCACGTGGGACGGCCGTCCGAGAACCACCGGGCCTGGTGGAGACCGAACGGATCGACGTACCAACCCCCAGCGTTCACGGCGCACCTCCTCGATCGGTTGTCCGGCGCGTATCGACCGTGTCCGGGCCATCGTGTCCGAACTGGCGTCACCCGCCGGCCCGTCATGCACCGGTCCGACCATCCAGCAGCTCCCTGACAGCGTCGGCGTGTCCGGCGTGGCGTGCCGTCTCGTTGATGAGATGGAGCAGCACCTTCTCGTCGGTGCTTCCCGCCGGAAACTCGGGTTCGTCGGGCTCCGCGGGCCCAACGTAGCTGCGCCCGTCGGGCCTGTCACGTGGGCTCAGTGACCCGTGGTCCGGCTCCGGGCGAACTCCCGAGCAACGGCCAGCGCCGTCGGCCGGGTCCGCCAGTTCGGATCGAACCCGGCGTACCGCAACCGCCCCGCCTGCCTCCAGGCCAGCCTCTGGGGCTCCTCGAAGACAAGGGCCGGGAACCACCCGTCGGAGAGCGCCTCGACGTTCGACCAGGGGACGAATGCCAGCCTGCCGATCCGCAGGAGCGTCACCCCTTCGTCGGAGACGCTGAGGGTGCTCGACCTGCGGAGCCAGGGCGCAACCACCATGCCCGCGACGAGGACGGCGACAGGTGCAGCCCAGTCCCAGAGTCCGGCAAGGGACAGCGGGACCGAGATGCACAGGAGCGGTAGTGCGAGTGACAGGAACAGTCCGAGGGCGGAGCCGTACAGGGGCCCAGCGACGATGGCGGGGTCCTGGTTGGTCACGTGCAGCCGAACCGGCGTCCGAAGGGGGGCGACTGCACGGACCAACTATCGCAGAGCCGCCGTCCGCCGTCCGCCGTCCCGTTGTGCCCGGGACGGCAGGTCGCCGGGCCGGGTCTGGTCACGATGCACCTCTGTGTCCACCCGCGGAACCACGGAAGGCACTGTCGTCGGTCGGTGCGCAGCGGTTCTCCGAGCCGAAGGCATGCACTGGTCGAAGACTTGGGGCGGCGTCGTGGTCGTGTCCCGTCACGGTGGGACATCGGTCCGGGCTCTGCATCCGGACAGGACCGTCGCCCGTTGCATGCCGGAGAGCCGACTGCAGGGGGGGGAGCGCTGATGGATGCCAGGCCGCCCGTTGCCACCGCCGAGGAATGGCAGCGTGAACGTGATGAGTTGCTGACGGCAGAAAAGGGGGCCACGCGGACGCTCGATGCACTGGCGGCACGCCGCCGCCGGCTCCCGATGGTCGCGTTCGACAACGACCGGTACGTGTTCAGCACCTCCACCGGCAGCTGCACGCTCCTCGACCTGTTCGGCGAATGCGAGCAACTCGTCGTCTACCAGTTCATGGACGTCGGGCCCGATGGCTTCTGCCCGGGATGCACCCATTTCACCAACAACATCGCGAACCTGGGAGCGTTCGAGGAAGTGGGAGTCGGTTGGCCGAACGTGTCCGACATGCCGATCGGCCAGATCGACGCCTACAAGTCCCGGATGGGCTGGACCGTGCCGTTCGTGTCGTCCAGGGACACCACGTTCGCCGAGGACTGCGGGGCCGGGGGCGCCTTCATGCTCAGCGTCTTCCTGCGGGACGGCGAGGATGTCTACCGGACCTACGCCACCACTGCCCGTGGCGTCGACAGGCTCCTCTTCGTGAACGACATCCTCGACCTGACGCCATTCGGGAGGCAGGAGGACTGGGAGGGCTCGCCTCCGGGTCGGCCACAACGACCCACATACGGCTGACAGGACAAACGTGCCCCTGGCAGGAATCGAACCTGCGCTTTCGGCTCCGGAGGCCGACGCTCTATCCGCTGAGCTACAGGGGCAGACGGGGTGCGGAGGCCGGCTGGTACTACCGCCCTTCCGTTCCTCCGAGGAGGCAACTCTAGTGCCATCGACGACCGAGGGAGTCCGGCGGCTCCCGTGACACCCGGCAGGACCGCATATCCTCGGTCCACGATGTCCGAGCCCCAGCCCACCGACCACGCAGCCACCTCACCGACCACGGCCACCACCTACCGGCCCGTCCGCGACCGTCTGGCGGATGCGGTTGCCGCCGCCGTGGCCACAGTTGCTGCCGAGGGGAGCCTGGGTCTGGATGTCGACCCGGCGGAGGTCCATCTGGAGCGCCCGGCCCGCCGTGAGCACGGCGACTGGTCGACCAACATCGCACTGGTGACCGCCAAGAAGGCCGGCACCAACCCGCGCACCCTGGCCACGGCGCTCGTCGAGGTGCTGGAGCGGCACCTGCCCGACCACGTGGTGGCGGTCGAACTGGCCGGTCCCGGCTTCATCAACTTCCGACTGGACGACGGCTGGCTCCACGAGGCCTTGGCTGCCGTGCTCGACGAGGGCGAGGACGGGTACGCCCGGCCGGACATCGGCCACGGCGAGAAGGTCCAGGTCGAGTTCATCTCTGCCAACCCGACCGGACCCATCCACGTGGGCAACGGCTGGTGGGGAAGTTACGGCGACGCCCTGGCCCGGGTGCTCGCCCGCACTGGATATGACGTCAGTCGCGAGTACTACGTCAATGATACGGGCGGGCAGATCCGCACGCTCGGCATGAGCCTGCTGGCCCGTCGCCGTGGCGAGGAGGTGCCGGAGGGCGGCTACCGCGGCGACTACGTGACCGAGCTGGCAGCCGAGTACGACGGGACCGACGACGTGACCGTGGCCGGCCGTTGGGCCGCGGACCGGATCCTCGAGCGCATCAAGGCCACGTTGACCTCGGTGGGCATCGTCTTCGACGAGTGGTATTCGCAGGCCTCGATCGAGGAGAGCGGAGCCGTCGACGAGACGATCGCCCTTCTGGCCAGCAAGGGCCTGGTCTACGAGCGGGACGGAGCCACCTGGTTCCGGTCCGAGCAGCTCGGCGACGTGCGTGACCGGGTGCTCCGCAAGGCCAACGGTGACGCCACCTATCTGGCAGGCGACCTCGCTTACCACCGCGACAAGTTCCTCGTGCGCGGCTTCGACCGGGTGATCGACGTCTTCGGAGCCGATCATCACGGCCAGGTGGCCAGCCTCTTCGCCGGCGTCGAGGCCCTGGGGGTGGACCGGTCGCGCCTCGAGGTGAAGCTCGGCCAGATGGTCTCGCTCGTCGATGGCGACGAGGCAGTCAAGATGGGCAAGCGGGCGGGCACCGCCATCGACCTCGACACGGTCATCGCCGACATCGGTCCGGACGCCACCCGCATCCTCAGCCTCATGAGCTCGCTCGACCAGGCCGCCACGTTCGACCTGGCCGCCGTCCGCGAGCAGTCGGCAGAGAACCCCGTCTTCTACGTCCAGATGGCCAGCGCTCGGATCGGTGGGGTCGGGCGCAAGGCCGTCGAGCGCGGCGTCGTCCGGGCCTCGCTGGCCGACGTCGACCTGTCCCTCCTCACCCACCCTCGCGAGCTCGAGGTGGTCCGGTGCCTGGAGGAGCTGCCCGAGGTGGTGGCCGACGCGGCTGCCGACCGGGCCCCAACGAAGGTCACCACGTGGGTGCGCCACCTCGCCTCGTGCTTCCACGGCTTCTACCACGACTGCCCGATCCTGGCCGACGACGTCGACCCGGCACTTGCGCAGGCCCGCCTCTGGCTGGTCGAGGCCTCGCGCCTCGGGCTGGCCATCGGGCTCGGCCTCCTCGGGGTGCACGCGCCCGAGGCGATGTGACCGTGCCCGTCCCGACCGGCCCGGTCGACGTCGACCTGCTCCCCGTCACGGCGAGGATCGGTGCGGACGGACGCCTGAGCGTCGGTGGCTGCGACCTCGTCGAACTCGCCGAGGCCCACGGGACCCCCCTGTTCGTCTACGACGAGGCGCACCTGCGCGCGGCCTGCCGGGAGGCGGTGGCCGCATGGGGTGACGGCGTGGCCTATGCCACCAAGGCGTTCCTGTGTGTCGCCATGGCACGGCTCGCCCACGAGCAGGGCATGTGCCTCGACGTCTCGACCGGCGGTGAGCTCCATGTGGCACTCACCGCGGGGGTGCCGGCCGACCGGCTGGTCCTCCACGGGAACAACAAGTCGACCGAGGAGCTGGCGGCCGCCCTGTCGGTCGGGGTCGGCCGCATCATCGTGGACTCCTTCGACGAGATCGACCGCATCGAGCGCCTGGTGGCCGATCCGCCCCAGCTCGAGGGTGGTCCGGAGGATGCCGAGCCGCTCGTGCGGGCACGTCCCAGGGTGCTCGCCCGCATCACGCCGGGCGTCGAGGTCCATACCCACGAGTTCGTGCGCACCGGCCAGGAGGACTCGAAGTTCGGGTTCGGCCTGTCGTCGGGCGCGGCGGCCCGGGCAGTGGCGCGCCTCGCGGAGCTCGACGCCGCCGGGGTGGTGGAGTTCGTCGGCGTCCACGCCCACCTGGGAAGCCAGGTGTTCGCCCTGGAGCCGTTCGCCCAGGCCATCGACGTGCTGGCCGACTTCTTCGCGCCGCTCGGCCTGCCCGAGCTGGTGGTCGGGGGTGGCCTCGGCGTGGCGTATGTCAATGGCGAGCAGGCCCCGACGATGGCCGAGTGGGCCGAGTCGGTGCGGGCCGCCTGCCGCAAGGCCGGCATCGACGACTCCGTCCGGGTGACGGCCGAGCCCGGGCGCTCCATCGTGGCTGCCGCCGGGCTCACGCTGTACCGGGTGGGCACGGTCAAGGACGTGCCCGGCCACCGGACCTACGTGTCGGTGGACGGTGGGATGAGCGACAATCCCCGGCCGGTCCTCTATGGCAGTGGCTACGAGGCGTTCCTGCCCCGCGAAGCCGATGCGCCGCGCCCGGTTCCGATCCGCCTGGTCGGCAAACACTGCGAGACCGGCGACGTGGTCGTGGCCGACGGGTTCGTGCCGGAGGACCTCGCGGTGGGCGATGTGCTGTGCACCCCGGTGACGGGTGCCTACGGGCACTCGATGGCGTCCAACTACAACAAGGTCCCGCGGCCCGCCGTGGTCTTCGTGGCCGACAGCAACGCCCGCACCGTGGTCCGCCGCGAAACCCTCGACGACCTGGTCCGCCTGGACGCCTGACCGGTCCGCGGCGTATCGGGGGCCACCTCGCGAAGCGATAGCGTGACCGGGTGACCTCGGCGCCCACGACAGAGCGGACCCTGCGTATCGCCGTCCTCGGCTGCGGCAACGTGGGAGCGGCACTGGTGGGCATCCTGCAGGACCGGTCCGATGCACTGGCCGTGCAGTCCGGGGCCAGGCTCGCCATCGCCGGGATCGCGGTGAGCGACCTCGACGCCCCACGGCCCGACCACGTCCCCCGCGAGCTGCTGACCACCGATGCCGCCGGCCTCGTCGCCGACCCCTCGGTCGACGTGGTGGTGGAGCTCATCGGGGGTCTCGAGCCCACCGGCGCCCTGGTGCGGGCCGCCCTCGACTCGGGCCGACCGGTGGTGACCGCCAACAAGGCGTTGCTGGCCTCGCCGGACGGCGTGGCGCTGCGGACGCTCGCCCGCGAGCGCGGCGTCGACCTGCTCTACGAGGCCGCGGTGGCAGGCGCCATCCCGTTGGTGCGGGCGCTCCGGGAATCACTCACCGGCGAGCGCATCCACCGGGTCATGGGCATCGTCAACGGCACCACCAATTTCATCCTCACCAGGATGGGCGAGCAGGGGGCCGACTACGAGTCGGTGCTGGCCGAGGCCCAGTCCCTGGGCCTGGCCGAACGCGACCCGACGGCCGACGTCGAGGGCTTCGACGCCGCGGCCAAGGCGGCGATCCTGGCGGGTGTCGCCTTCGGCTACGACGTGTCCGACGACGCCGTCCTGCGCGAGGGGATCACCGGCATCAGCGCCGACGACGTCGACTTCGCCCAGCGGGCCGGCTATGTGATCAAGCTGCTGGCCGTCGTGGAGCGTGCCGGCGTCGACGGCCTGTCGGTGCGCGTGCACCCGGCTCTCGTCCCCACCTCCCACCCGCTGGCCGGTGTGCGCGACGCGTTCAACGCCGTCTTCATCGAAGGCGAGGCGGCCGGCGAGCTCATGCTCTACGGCCAGGGCGCGGGGGGCCTTCCGACGGCGAGCGCCGTGGTGGGCGATCTGATCGACGCCTCGCGCAACCTCCTGGCCGGCACCACGGCGCCGGCGCCTGACCGACAGCCGGCCCACCTCGTGCCCGCCGCCGACGTCGAGGGCGGGTTCTACGTCAGTCTCGACGTGGCGGACCGCCCCGGTGTCCTCGGTGCCGTCACCACCGCCTTCGGCGACCACGGCGTGTCCATCCGCTCGGTCGAGCAGGAGGGCGGAGGCGACGGCGCACGTCTGGTCTTCGTTACCCACGTGGCACGCGAGGGTGACCTGCGGGCCACGTTGGCCGACCTCGAGGGACTCGACGTGGTCGAGCGGATCGGAGGCGTCATGCGGATCGTGGGGGCGGCATGACCGCCGACAACCGGGCCCTGGCCTGGCGGGGCGTCATCGAGGAGTACCGGGAGTTCCTGCCCGTCACCGCCGACACGCCGGTCGTGTCGCTGCTCGAGGGCGGGACCCCGCTGCTCGAGGCGCCGCGGCTGTCCGCCCGGGTCGGCGCACGGGTGTTGCTCAAGATCGAAGGAGCGAACCCGACCGGTTCGTTCAAGGACCGTGGGATGACCATGGCCATTTCCAAGGCAGTCGAGGAGGGGGCGAAGGCCGTCGTGTGCGCCTCCACGGGCAACACCTCGGCATCGGCCGCCGCCTTCAGTGCCCGGGCCGGCCTGACGTGCGCGGTGCTGATCCCCGAGGGCCACATCGCACTGGGCAAGCTGGCGCAGGCGCTGATCCACGGGGCCAAGGTGCTGCAGCTGCGGGGCAACTTCGACCAGGCGCTCGAGATCGTCCGCGAGCTCGGCGACAAGGCACCGGTGACGGTGGTCAACTCGGTCAACCCGTATCGGATCGAGGGCCAGAAGTCGGGTGCCTTCGAGGTGATCGACCAGCTCGGCGACGCCCCCGAGGTCCACTGCATCCCGGTCGGGAACGCCGGCAACATCACGGCCTACTGGAAGGGCTACCTGGAGTTCAAGGAGGCCGGCCGGTCGACGCGGCTGCCGCGGATGCTCGGGTTCCAGGCCGCCGGTGCCGCGCCCATCGTGGCCGGCCACCCGATCGAGCACCCCGACACGGTGGCCACCGCCATCCGGATCGGCAACCCGGCCAGCTGGTACGGCGCGACCTCCGCTGCGTCCGAGTCCGGCGGCGGCATCGCCGCGGTGACCGACGAGGAGATCCTCGAGGCCTACCGATTCCTGGCCACCGAGGAGTCGGTGTTCTGTGAACCGGCCTCGGCGGCGTCCGTGGCCGGGATCCTGAGCCACGGACTGCCCGACGGTATCGGACCGTCCTCTACCGTGGTGTGCGTCCTGACCGGCCACGGCCTGAAGGACCCGGACATCGCGATCAGCCAGATCAGCGTGCCCACGGTGGTCGACGCCGACCTCGGTGCCGTCCTCCACGAACTCTCACTCTGACAGTGGCACCCCGGCTCTCCTGACGGCCCGGGTCGCGGGTGGTTGCCGCGTTCCGCCGGAAACCTGTATGCTGTAGTCACCTTCGCTTCCGCAATCGGCCCGTCCGGGCCTGCGGGCGGGACCTCCTGGTTCGACATCCTCGACCAGCCCGTGCCCAGCGTCGGGGGGAGTTGTCTTCGGGACCCGTCCCGGGATTCCCACCTCCCCACCCCTTATTCCCTGGCTGTGGGATTCCTCCCACCCGCCAACGAGGACATGCTGAAACGAGGAAGCCGATGACTGCCGAACAGCAGCTCGAGCGCTCGGTGTTGGAGAGCAAGGAGCGTGATGAGCTCCATGCCATCGCACAGGCCCTGTCTGTGAAGACCACCACCCGGACCAAGAAGGCCGACATCATCGACGGCATCCTGAAGGCCACCGGCATCGGCCCGGCCGACGCCGCCGAGGCGCCTGCCGCCCGGACGCCCCGGGCACCCCGTAGCCGTGGCGCCGACAATGCGTCCGAGGGCACGGTCCCCGCAGCCACGAACGGCGATCATGCCGACACGGATGACGAGGCCCCGGCAGGGTCCCGCCGGGCCCCGGCCACCCTGTCGTTCGGCCCGGAGGACGACGTCGCCTCCGGAGACGTGTCGACCGAACTCGAGGACTTCGACGACCTGCCCATCGGCGGTGGGTCCACCACCCCCTCCTCCGGCGACGAGTCGGCCTCCTCCGACGAGGGCGGCCGAAACCAGCAGGGCGGGGGCAACCAGGGCCGCACCAACCAGGGCGGGGGCCAGGGCAACAACCAGAACCAGGGCCGCAACAACCGCAACAACCAGAACCAGGGCCGGAACAACCAGGGCGGTGGCCAGGGCAACAACCAGGGCAACCGGAACAACCAGGGCAACCGGAACAACCAGAACCAGGGCGGCGGCAACGACGACCTGGGTAACCGCCGGTCCAACCGCCGGCGCCGGGGCCGCGACCGCCAGGGCAACCCCGAAGGCGATCTGCAGGGTGGCGGCAACGACCAGCAGTACCAGGGCGAGCTCATCCCGATCCGGGGCCTACTGGACCTGCGCGACGAGGGCTACGGCTTCCTGCGTTGTGATGGCTACCTGGCATCGGCGAAGGACGTCTACGTCTCGATCAGCCAGGCCCGCCGCTTCGCCCTCCGCAAGGGCGACGCCATCGAGGGCTTCTGCCGGCCCGCCGGCTCCACCGAGAAGTTTCCGGCGCTCATCCAGATCGACACCGTGTCGGGCATGGACCCCGAGGTCGCCCGTGAGCGCCCCCGGTTCGAGGACCTGACGCCGCTCTTCCCGGACGAGCGGCTGCATCTCGAGATGCCGGGGGAGAAGGAGGACATGACGGCGCGGATCGTCGACCTCCTGTCGCCGATCGGCAAGGGGCAGCGCGGCCTCATCGTGTCGCCCCCGAAGGCCGGCAAGACGACGGTCATGAAGCACATCGCCCACTCCATCGAGGCCAACAACCCCGATGTCCACCTGATGGTGCTGCTGGTCGACGAGCGGCCCGAAGAGGTCACCGACATGCGGCGGTCGGTCAAGGGCGAGGTCGTCGCATCGACCTTCGACCGCCCGGCCGACGAGCACACCGCCGTCGCCGAGCTGACCATCGAGCGGGCCAAGCGCCTGGTCGAGGCGGGCCGTGACGTGGTCATCATCCTCGACGGCATCACCCGTCTGGCCCGTGCCTACAACCTGGCCGCCCCGGCCACCGGCCGCATCATGTCCGGTGGCGTCGACTCCGGCGCCCTCTACCCGCCCAAGAAGTTCTTCGGTGCGGCCCGCAACATCGAGGAGGGCGGCTCGCTCACCATCCTGGCGACGGCGCTCGTGGAGACCGGTTCCAAGATGGACGAGGTCATCTTCGAGGAGTTCAAGGGCACCGGCAACATGGAACTCCGACTCGACCGGCGCCTGGCGGAACGGCGGCTCTACCCGTCGATCGACGTCAACGCCAGCTCGACCCGCCACGAGGAGCTGCTCTTCGACCGGTCGCAGCTCCAGCAGGTGTGGAAGCTCCGTCGGGTGCTCAATGCCCTGGCCAACGAGGGCAGCGCGGCCGCAGGCCTCGAGCTCCTCATGGACAAGATCCGGACCACCAAGAGCAACGACGAGTTCCTGGCCGAGATCGCCAAGGGCCCTGCCACCTGACCGTCCCGTCCCACTGCTCCGGGTCCGCCAGTTCGGGGCCGCCGGTTCGAGCCGGCGGCACGTCCGGTAGACTCTGTCCGCTGCAATCGGCGTCCCCCGCCGGGTGCGCCACCACAGGAGATCGCCATGAAGACCGACATCCATCCCGCCTACGCCGAGACCTCGGTGCGCTGCTCGTGCGGGAACACCTTCACCACCCGCTCGACCAAGCCCGAGATCACCCTCGAGCTCTGCAACGAGTGCCATCCCTTCTTCACCGGCAAGCAGAAGCTGGTGGACTCCGGTGGACGCGTCGAGCGCTTCCAGCGCCGCTACGCCGCCCAGGGCCGCAAGAAGAAGCCGGCCCCCCCCGCCGAGGGCTGAGCCCGTCCGCCGGTCCACGCTACCGGCGCCCCCGCCTCCCGCCCTCCGCCCACTCGGGCCACGCCGGTGTGACAGGCGGGTGACGCTACCCTTCTTCCCGTGCTCAACGACCGCCTGAGGGAACGCCTCGTCGACCTCGAGCAGGAGTTCGAGTCGGTGCTCGCCGAGCTCAACGACCCCGGTCTGTCGTCGGACCCGAAGCGCCTCCGCGAGGTGTCGCGGCGCCACCGCGAGCTCGAGGAGGTCGTCGGCTGCTTTCGCAGCCTCGAGGCCTCCCAGTCCGACCTCGAGACGGCCCGGGAGATGGTGTCCGACTCGTCGGGTGCCGAGCGCGAGCTGGCACAGGCCGAGGTCACCCAGGCCGAGGAGGACGTGGCCCGGCTCGAGGAGGAGCTGCGACTGCTGCTGGTTCCCCGCGATCCCAATGCCGGGCGCAATGTCATCCTGGAGATCCGCGGGGCCGAAGGGGGCGAGGAGGCCAACCTCTTCGCGAAGGACCTCTTCGAGATGTACAGCCGCTATGCGGCGTCCAAGGGCTGGAAGGTCGAGGTCCTGTCGTCGAGCCCGTCGGAGCGTGACGGGCTCAACGAGATCACCTTCCTGGTGAAGGGCGAGGACGCCTGGCTCCGCCTGGAGCACGAGGGCGGCCCGCACCGTGTGCAGCGGGTCCCGGTCACCGAGTCCCAGGGTCGGATCCATACCTCGTCGGCGGCCGTCGCCGTGCTGCCCGAGGCCGAGGAGGTCGACGTCGACATCGATCCCAACGACCTCAAGATCGACGTCTACCGCTCGACGGGGCCGGGTGGGCAGTCGGTGAACACCACCGACTCGGCCGTCCGGATCACCCACCTCCCCACCGGCATCGTGGTGGCCATGCAGGACGAGAAGAGCCAGATCCAGAACCGGGCCAAGGCCATGATCGTGCTGCGGTCGCGGCTGCTGCAGGCCGAGCAGGAGCGCCAGGCCGCCGAGCTGTCACAGCAGCGAAAGAGTCAGGTCGGCGGCGGAGGTCGATCCGAGAAGATCCGGACCTACAACTACAAGGAGAACCGGGTCACCGACCACCGCATCAAGCTCACCCTGCACAAGCTCGACCGGATCCTGATGGGCGACCTCGACGAGCTGACCGATGCGCTGATGGCCGACAAGCGCTACCGACAGCTGGACGACGGCTGAGGCCGTGGTGGTGACGGGGTCCGAACGCGCCGTCCCGGCGCCCGCCAGCCGTACCGACGGGCGCGCCCGACTGGTCGCGGAGGTGGCCCGGCGGATCGGGTCGCCACGGGAGGCGGCCTGGATCGTGGAGCACGTCGAGGCGCAGCACGGCCGCGCCGCGGACATTTCGACCGTGGCCGTGGCCCTGGCCGACCGGCGGGCGGCGGGCGAGCCGCTGCAGTACGTGTTGGGCACCTGGGCCTTCCGTTCGCTCGAACTCCGGGTCGACCGCCGGGTCCTGATCCCCCGACCGGAGACGGAGCAGATCGTCGAAGTGGCGCTGGCCGAGCTGGCCCGTGCCGCCGCGGCCCGCGACGCCGACGACCCGAGTGTCGACGGCCCGCTGGTCTGCATCGACCTCGGGACCGGCTCCGGGGCCATCGCGCTGTCGATGGCCGTCGAAGGGGCGGCCCTGGGCCGGCCCCTCGAGGTGTGGGCGACCGATGCCTCCGCCGATGCCCTTGACGTGGCCCGGGCCAACCTGGCGGCGCTGGCGGCAATCGATCCCGTTTCCGCAGCACGCGTGACGTTGGCCGACGGTCGATGGTTCGACGCCCTGCCCGAGTGCCTGGCCCGGCGGGTGGATCTCGTGGTCTCCAACCCGCCCTATGTGTCCGAGGCGGAGTACGCCGAGCTGGAACCGACGGTCCGGGAGTGGGAGCCGCGCTCGGCCTTGGTGGCGCCCCGGGGTCGTAGCGGCGTGGCGGGCCTGGCCGACGTCGAGGCGGTGGTGGCCGGTGCGGGGGCGTGGCTGCGACGACACGGCGGACTGGTGGTGGAACTGGCCCCGTCGCAGGCCTACGGGGCCATCGACGCCGCCCGACGGGCCGGGTTCGGGCGAGTGGGCACGGCCCGTGACCTGGCCGGCCGGCTGCGCATGCTGGTGGCGTCGTGGTGACACGCGTGGTGGCCGCCTCCGAGGCCGGTGCGTTGCAGTCGGCCGCCGAGGCCCTGGCGGACGGCGCGGTCGTGGCCGTGCCCACCGACACCGTCTACGGCCTGGCCGTCGACCCCTCCCAGCCCGACGCCGTGGCGCGCCTGTTCGAGTTGAAGGGCCGTCCCGGCGACGTACCGCTGCCCGTGCTGGTGGCCGGGGTCGAGCAAGTGGCCATGGTGGCCGGCCGCCTCGAGTCGGCGGCCCAGCACCTGGCTGACCGCTACTGGCCCGGGCCGCTCACCCTGGTGGTGCCCCGCCGGCGCGGGTTCACCGTGGACCTCGGTGGCCCGCCCGCGGCCCGACACACGGTCGGCGTACGCCGGCCCGACCATCCCGCGATCGTGGCCCTGTGCGAGCTGCTCGGCCCACTGGCCGTCACAAGCGCCAACCTCCACGGCGCGCCGCCGGCCACCACGGCCGACGAGGTCGTCCGGGTGTTCGGCGGGTCGGAGCAGCCGCGGCTGGTCCTCGACGGCGGCACGTGCGACGGCGCCCCGTCGACGGTGGTCGAGTGCCGGGGCCCGGCGTCGAAGTGCCTGCGCGAGGGGGCACTTCTGTGGTCCGACCTGCGCGGCAGGGGTCGGAAGGACCCGGCAGGCGGTGCCGACCCGGCGGAGGGCGGGGTTGACGGTGCCGGTCCGGACGGGGGACACTTGTGGGATGCAGCACGTTGAGTCGTTCCGGCGCGTCGCCGTAATCATTATCGACTAGGCACATACCTCTCCCGGTGTGTGCCCCTGACCGTCCACCTGGTGGGCGGTTTTTCAATTTCCGGGCCGACGTCCCGGACGCCGCCGGACTCCGACACGCATCGCCGGCGGCCGGACTGCCCCAGACAACACGAGACATCGACAGAGTGAGGACAGCAGACCAGTGAGCAGCTACAAGGTTGGCGTGATCGGCGGCGACGGCATCGGACCCGAAGTGACGGCCGAGGCCCTCAAGGTCGTCCGCGCCGCGGGGGTGTCCCTCGACACCACGGACTACGAGCTCGGGGCGGACCACTACATCCGTACGGGCGAGGTGCTGCCGGACAGCGTGCTCGAGGAGCTGCGCGGCCAGGAGGCCATCCTGCTGGGCGCCATCGGTGCCCCGGTCGGCTCCACCGAGGTGCCCCCGGGGACCCTGGAGCGGGGGATGCTGCTGCGGCTGCGGTTCGCGCTGGACCTCTACATCAACCTGCGGCCGTTCACCGGAGTCCCCGGCGCCCCTGCGGCCGACTGCGACTTCGTGGTCATCCGGGAGAACACCGAGGGCACGTATGCGGGCGAGGGTGGGTTCCTCCGCAAGGGCACCCCGTTCGAGGTAGCGACGCAGGGCTCGGTCAACACCCGCCACGGCGTCGAGCGGTGCGCCCGCTACGCCTTCGCCCTGGCCGGCACACGGCCCGCGAGGCACCTGACGCTGGTGCACAAGACCAACGTGCTCACCTTTGCCGGCGACCTGTGGCAGCGCACGGTCGAGGAGATCGCCTCGGACTACCCGAACGTCACGTGGGACTACAACCACGTCGACGCCACCTGCATCTACCTGGTCGAGAACCCGGGGCGCTACGACGTGATCGTCACCGACAACCTGTTCGGCGACATCATCACCGACCTGGCCGGCGCGGTGGCCGGCGGCATCGGGTACGCGGCCTCGGCCAATCTCAATCCCGACCGGACCGGCCCCTCGATGTTCGAGCCGGTACACGGCGCGGCCAACGACATCGCCGGGACCGGCAGGGCCAACCCGGCCGCCGCCATCCGTTCCGCCGCACTCATGCTCGACTTCCTCGGCGAGTCCGAGGCCGCCACCGCGGTCGTCACGGCGGTGAACGGATTCATCAACGACACCCCCGACCCGACGCTCTCGACCTCCGAGATCGGCGACGCCATCGCAGAAAGGCTCTGAGTCATGCCCATCACCCCCACCGAGAAGATCTGGATGGACGGCGAGTTCGTCGACTGGGCCGATGCCACCGTGCACGTGCTCACCCACACGATGCACTATGGCTCCGGCGTGTTCGAGGGCATCCGCGCCTACCCGACCGACCGGGGCGTGGCCGTGTTCCGACTGCGTGAGCACATCGAACGGCTCTTCGCGTCGGCGTCGGTGTTCCTGATCGACATCCCCTTCAGCGTGGACGACATCGTCGAGGCCACGCGTGAGCTCGTCCGGGTCAACGGGATGGAGGAGGGCTGCTACATCCGTCCGCTCGTCTACCTCGGCTACGGCGAGATGGGGCTGAACCCGATGCCCAGCCCGGTCAACGTCTCGGTGGCCTGCTGGCCCTGGGGCACCTACCTCGGCGACGACGGGGTGGCCAACGGCGTGTCGACGAAGATCTCGTCGTGGCGTCGGCACGACCCGAACGCCGTCCCGACGGCCGCCAAGGGCACCGGCATGTACGTGAACTCGTCGCTGGCCAAGGTGGAGGCCATCAAGGCCGGCTACGACGAGGCGATCCTGCTCGCCCCCGACGGCAACGTCAGCGAGTGCACGGGCGAGAACATCTTCATCGTGCGGGACGGCAGACTGCTCACCCCACCCAGCTCCGACTCGGGCGCGCTCGAGGGGATCACCCAGAAGTCCGTCGAGCGGATCGCGCGCGACCACGGCCACGAGGTCCACTACCAGCAGCTCATCCGCACCGATCTCTATACCGCCGATGAGGCGTTCCTGACGGGGACGGCGGCCGAGGTCGTCCCGATCCGGGCCGTCGACGACCGCACGGTGGGTGCCGGCAAGCCGGGTCCCATCACCCAGGAGATCCAGCAGACGTACTTCGCCGCGGTGCGCGGCGAGATCGAGCAGTACCGGGACTGGTTGGACTATGTCGAGTGACGGCCCCACCCTCAACGACGAGTCGTACGCATCGGCCGGGACCGGTGCCGCCGGCCCCGGCCACGGACACGGGCACACCCATCGTCACGGCGGAGGTCCCGAGCACTCCCACCCGCTGACGGCGGGCCAGGAGGCCCACGAACGGGTTCGCCACGACCACCCCCGTGACCACGCCCACGACGAACGGCCGCAGACCGGGGGCGGGCATGACTTCGCACTGCCGTCCCTGCCCGGTGCGGTGGACGTCTTCGACACGACGCTGCGGGACGGGTCCCAGCAGGAGGGCCTGTCCCTGACCGTCGACGACAAGCTGCGGGTGGCCGAGCAGCTCGAACACCTCGGGGTGACCTTCATCGAGGGCGGTTGGCCCGGTGCCAATCCCAAGGACGCAGAGTTCTTCGCCCGTGCACCCAAGGAGCTCAGCCTCGCCCGGGCCACACTGGTGGCCTTCGGATCGACCCGGCGGGCCGCCGTGCGGGCCGAGGACGACGAGACGCTCCGCCACCTGGTGGAGGCCCAGACCGAGGCCGTCTGCATCGTGGCCAAGTCGTCGGAGATGCACGTCGTCGACGCACTGCGCACCACCCTCGACGAGGCGGTGGCCATGGTGGCCGACTCGGTGGCCTTCCTGCGGTCCAACGACCTGCGGGTGTTCCTCGACGCCGAGCACTTCTTCGACGGCTACAAGGCGAACCCGGAGTTCACACTCCGGATCCTCCAGGCCGCCGAGGAGGCGGGCGCCGAGACGCTCGTACTGTGCGACACCAACGGAGGCACCCTTCCCTACGAAGTGGAGGGGATCGTGGCGACCGTGCTCGACCGCTTCGAGACGCAGGTCGGCGTGCACTTCCACAACGACAGCGGCTGTGCCGTGGCCAACTCACTGGCCGGCGTGTCGGTCGGCGCCACCCATGTACAGGGCTGCGTCAACGGCTACGGCGAACGGGCCGGCAACGCCGACCTGGCCGCCGTCGTGCCCGACCTGTCGCTCAAGCTCAAGGTGTCGACCATCCCGGTCGACCGGTTGCCGCTCCTGACCCCGGTGTCGCACCACATCGCCGAGCTGGTCAACATCGCACCCAATCCTCAGCAGCCGTATGTCGGTGCCTCGGTGTTCGCCCACAAGGCAGGGCTGCACACGTCGGCCATCGCACGGCGGTCGGACGCCTACGAGCACATCTCGCCCGACCTGGTCGGCAACGGCACCCGCTTCGTAGTGTCCGAGATGGCCGGCCGGTCGACGCTGGCCATGAAGGCGGAGGAGCTGGGACTCGAGCTCGATTCCGACGCGATGACCTCGGTGCTCGACTCGTTGAAGCGCCTGGAGTACGAGGGCTACCACTTCGAGGTGGCCGACGGCTCGCTCGAACTGCTGCTCCGCCGCTCGACGGGCTGGAGCCAGGACTTCTTCGACCTGGAGTCCTACCGGGTGATCGCCGAGCAGGGTGACGACCTCTCCACCGAGGCGACCGTCAAGCTGAGGGTCGCCGGCGAGCGGGTGGTGGCGACGGCTGAGGGCAACGGCCCGGTCAACGCGCTGGACGGCGCCCTCCGCGCCGCCATCGGATCGAGCTACCCGACACTCGAGGGTGTCCACCTGGTCGACTACCGGGTGCGGGTCCTCGACTCGGCCAAGGGCACCGGCTCGGTGACCCGGGTGCTGATCGACTCGACCGACGGCGACCGGACCTGGACCACCATCGGGGTGTCCGAGAACATCATCGCCGCCTCGTGGCAGGCACTCTGTGACTCCGTGGTCTACGGCCTGCTCCATGCCGGTGACTGACGCCCCCGCCTGAGCCGGACGCGACCATTTCTCGGATGGACCCGGGCGTGCCGCCGTTTCGCTGCCGCTGACCAGGTCGTCTACGGTTTGACCACGCTCCCGGCCGGCAATCGACGGTCCGGAGCCGAACCGAACGTACGTAGCACCCCGCGATCCAGGAGCACCGGTGACCCAGCCCAGTTTCGTTCCCGTCGTCGAGGCGGACCAGGTCCGGCGGGCCTATCAATTGCACGTCCCCTCGATCTGGACGACGTCCCGACCGTCCGAGCTGAGGGGCACCCGTGCCCCGGCCGGCAACTTCCTCGGTACGCCCGGACCGGACCAGGGGTTCGCCCTGAAGCTGGCCCGCCGGTTCGAGGACCGGCTGGTGCTGGCACCGGGCGAGCACGCCGAGGACGCGCTGTCGGGCTGCACCGCTGTCGCCATGCGCCGTTCGGCCCACTTCGGTCGGGCGCCGGTCATCCACGACCTGACGCTGGCCTTCACCCTCTGGGGCTTCATGGAGGGGGCGCCGGCCGACCTGGTGGCGACCCGTGAGCCACTGTTCCGTGCGGCGTCGCACCACTACCAGGTGCAGCGCACGATCGCCGACTGCGTGCCGGTGGCCACCCTGCGGCTGACACCGGAGCAGGTGGCCGAGCGGTTGGGCGAGTGGCGCCAGCTGCTCGAGCTCCCGCACGACGGCTGAGGCCGAACCGGGCCACCCACCCGGTGGAGCGGCCCCGGGTGATCACCTCGGGGACCCCGACTGATCGGACCGGCGTTCGGCGAGCGGTCGGTCCTCGCCCCGGGCGGGGCGTCAGTCGGGAGTCCGCGCGGAGGCGGGTGGACGGGAGAAGGTGATGGTCGGACCGCGGGCCGCCGTGGTGCCGGTGGGCCCCCGGTTCAGCGGTGGAGTCGCCAGCGGCGCTTGGCCGACGCCCCGGTGAAGGCTCCGACCTCGGCCGGGGTGCGTGACAAGCCGGCCATGACCAGGTCGTCGCCCAGGACGTGTCGGTTCGAGCCGGGGTCGTCGAGCGGGGGACGGGCCTCACCATCGGAGTAGTTCGCCGTGACGACGTTGGCCAGACTGGTGCCGGCCACCGCCTGCTTGAACAGATCGGGGTACATCGGTCCGGCCTGGGGCCGACGGTCGGACTCACCGCTCCACGTGGGCTTCCGGGGCAGCTCGGGAACGGGGGAGGGCTCCGGGGAACGGGCGGAGGCTGTCCCGGCCACCTCAGCGGCCTCGGCCTGCAGCGAGGGGTGCAGCTCCGGCGGGTGCCACGTCCCGTCGCTGGCCAGCCACCATCCTGGTCCTTGCGGCTTGTCGCTCATGGTCGGTGTCTCCACAGTCGTCCGGCTTCTTCGTCGGTCCCGGTCGGTTCCGGTACCCGTGTTGTATCGGCTGTCGCGGAGCCGGTCTTGAGCGATTTCGCCAGAACCGCGGCCCGGTGCGACCCGACCGGCTACCGGTCGGTAACTTGGAGGGATGGAGAACGCCTTCACCCTGTCCGACACCCATCGCCAGTTCCGTGACTCGCTGCGGAAGTTCGCCGAGGACCGCGTCGCCCCGAACGCCGCTGCCGCCGACCGGGACTCGGTCTATCCCCAGGCATCCTTCGACGCCTGCCGGGAGATGGAGCTGCCGGCCCTCGGGATCCCCGAGGCCTACGGCGGCGCCGGTGCCGACATGATCACCCAGGCCATCATGGCCGAGGAGATCGCCCGGGTGTGTGCCTCCATGGCGGTCACCCTGCTGATCTCGAAGCTCAGCATGCTGCCTGTCATGAATTGGGCGAGCGAGGACCTGAAGCAGGCCTACCTGCCGAAGGTCGCATCAGGTGAGTACCAGGCCAGCTACTGCCTGTCCGAGGCCGACGCCGGCTCCGACGTCGCCTCCATGCGGACCCGGGCAGTGCGTGACGGCGACGACTACGTCCTCACCGGCGCCAAGCACTGGATCACCAACGCCGGCGTTTCGGACACCTACACCGTGTTCGCCGTGACCGACCCGGAGGCGGGCAGGCGGGGGATCAGCTGCTTCCTCGTCGAGGCCGGGTGGGGCGTCGAGGTGGCCAAGCACGAGGACAAGATGGGACTGCGCGGCAGCCCGACGGCCGGTGTCAGCTTCAACGGGATCCGGGTACCGAGGTCGCACCTCATCGGCGAAGAGGGCCAAGGCTTCACCATCGCCATGCACACGCTCGACCGCAGCCGGCCGACCATCGGGTCCCAGGCCATCGGCATCGCTCAGGGTGCCATCGACGCCGCGGCCGACTACATGCGGCAGCGCACGGCGTTCGGCAAACCGATCGCCGACCTCCAGGGCCTGCGCTTCATGCTGGCCGACATGGCCATGAAGACCGAGGTGGCGCGCACCATGACGTACCGGGCCTGCTCCCTGATCGACAACGGCGACCCCGAGGGCGAGCTCACGACCATCGGGGCCATGGCGAAGTGCTTCGCCTCCGACACGGCCATGTCGGTCACCACCGACGCCGTGCAGTTGCTCGGCGGATACGGGTACACGAAGGACTTTCCCGTCGAGCGGTTCATGCGCGACGCCAAGATCACCCAGATCTACGAGGGGACCAACCAGATCCAGCGGGTGGTCATCGCAAAGGGCATCCTCGGGTAGCGAAGGTCCAGGTAGACGGCGTGTTCTGGCGTCGCCCGCATCGCTGCGCCCGGCAGCCGGCAGCCGGTTCCGGGTCCCAGGAATTCGGCCCGAACCAGCCGCGGGCGCTCCTTCCTGGCCCTGTCCCTCCGAACCGGAAGCGGCCGAGGGTCTGAGCGGGGAGCGGGGCGTGGTCCGGTCTGTGTCCATGGCAGGAACCGTGGAAGGCACGGGATTCCGCGCATATCCCGGCGGTAGTCAATAGCTCTTCAATCCAAAGAGGGGTGCCTTGCCCGCAAGGGCAAGCACAACGACCTTCACATCGGGCCGGGGTTCCGCGGCTCGTAGGCCTTTTAGGGGGTCCCGCATGACATCGTTCCTGGTCAACACGCTGCGGGCCGCTGGAAACTCTGAAATGTGTAGGCACACGAATAGTTGACTGACCAGC
>Ga0182014_10000184_pt1 | contig 77133 bp, 77 predicted proteins | sample 612S2DmetaG_FD_120489 | JGI IMG/M metagenome (GOLD analysis project Ga0182014, IMG submission 120489) | Permafrost microbial communities from Stordalen Mire, Sweden - 612S2D metaG | ecosystem: Environmental > Terrestrial > Soil > Wetlands > Permafrost | place: Sweden: Stordalen | collected...
CGGGTTGCTGATGGCCGCGACAGACGAGACGTTCCGGGTGGAAAACCCGGCCCATCTCGCGGTCGCGCGCGACATACTCAATGCCCTCGCGCCCTTCGAGGCGCTGCCATGGCCGCCCGACGCCCAGCCGGAATGAACACCCGGCGCCGCGCCTGCTCTTTAGTTCTTCGCCTTGTCCACCAGCTTGTTGGCGCCGATCCAGGGCATCATGGCGCGGAGCTTGGCGCCGACTTCCTCGATCTGGTGGGACGCGGCCTTGGCGCGCGTGGCCTTGAACGAGGTCTGGTTGACCTTGTTCTCCAGCATCCAGTCGCGGGTGAATTTGCCCGACTGAATATCGTCCAGCACCTTCTTCATCTCGACTTTCGTCGCCGGCGTCACGATGCGCGGGCCGGTGACATATTCGCCATATTCGGCGGTGTTGGAGATGGAGTAGTTCATGTTGGCGATGCCGCCCTCATAGATGAGGTCGACGATCAGCTTCACTTCATGCAGGCATTCGAAATAGGCCATTTCCGGCGCATAGCCGGCCTCGACCAAGGTCTCGAAGCCGTTGCGGATCAGTTCCACAAGGCCGCCGCAGAGCACGACCTGCTCGCCGAAAAGATCGGTCTCGCATTCCTCGCGGAAGGTTGTCTCGATGATGCCCGCGCGGCCGCCGCCGATGGCGGAAGCGTAGGAAAGCGCGATATCATGGGCGTTGCCGGAGGCGTCCTGCGCCACCGCGATGAGGCAGGGCACGCCGCCGCCGCGCTTATATTCGGAGCGCACCGTATGGCCGGGGCCTTTCGGCGCCACCATGGCGACGTCGAGATCCTTGCGCGGCTCGATCAGATTGAAATGAATGTTGAGGCCATGCGCGAAAAGGAGCGCGGCGCCCTCCTTCAGATTGGGCGCAAGGTGCTGCGTATAGATGTCGCCCTGCAATTCGTCGGGGGTCAGCACCATCACGACATCGGCCCATTTGGCGGCGTCGGCGACGCTCTTGACCGCAAGGCCCTCGCCAGCGGCTTTCGCCGCCGTGGCCGAGCCTTCGCGCAGCGCGACGGCGACGTCCTTGACGCCGGAGTCGCGCAGGTTCAGGGCGTGAGCGTGGCCCTGGCTGCCATAGCCGATGATGGCGACCTTCTTCGACTTGATGAGATTGATGTCGGCATCCCGGTCATAATAGACGCGCATGGGTCAAGCGTTCCTCAAACTGCCGCAGTCTGTGCGGACTTTATTAACGGATGGGGTGTTTTAGGCGCCGCGGCGGGTTTGTCAAAACGCCACGGCAAAAATCGCGTTCACATGGGCTCAAGATCGGTTCGCTTGGGCTCACATGGGCTTGGGCCCGCGCGAGATGGCGGCGACGCCCGTGCGGGAGACCTCGACGAGGCCGATCGGGCGCATCAGCTCGATGAACTGGTTGATCTTGTCGACGGCGCCGGTCAGCTCGAACACAAAGCTCTCGATCGAGGCGTCGACGACGCGGGCGCGGAAGGCGTCGGAGAGGCGCAAAGCCTCCTCGCGATCCGCCCCCTTGCCGGCGACCTTGATCATGGCGAGTTCGCGCTGGACGGAGCCGCCCTGAAGCGTGAGGTCGGTGACCTTGTGGATCGGCACCAGCCGCTCCAGCTGATGGCCGATCTGCTCGATCGCCACCGGCGTGCCCGAGGTCACGATGGTGATGCGCGAGAGATGCTCGGACTGGGCCACCTCGGCGACGGTGAGGCTCTCGATATTATAGCCGCGGCCTGAAAAGAGCCCGACGACCCGCGCGAGCACGCCCGGCTCGTTATCGACCAGCACCGAGAGCGTATGCGTCTCGATGTTCTCCTTGCTCAGCGCCGAGGAATAGGGCGAGAGCGGAGCGGCGGGAGCTGTGGTCATGGCGTTCATTGCAAATCCACCTGTTTGGCGTCACACCAGCATCTTGCCGGCCGCGTCGATGACGCCGCCGATATCATCGTCATCGGGCATCAGCATTTCATTATGCGCCTTGCCGGACGGGATCATCGGCAGGCAGTTTTCGGTCTTGTCGACGACGCAATCGAAGATGACCGTTCGCGGCGTATCGATCATCTCGATGATGGCGGCGTCGAGATCGGCCGGATCGGAGCAGCGGATGCCCATCGCGCCATAGGCCTCGGCGAGCTTGACGAAATCCGGCAACGCCTCCGAATAGCTGTGCGAATAGCGCCCGCCATGCAACAGCTCCTGCCACTGGCGCACCATGCCCATATATTCATTGTTGAGGATGAAGATCTTGACCGGCAGATTATACTGGATGGCGGTCGAGAGCTCCTGGATGTTCATCAGGATCGAAGCTTCGCCGGCGATGTCGACGACGAGCGCGTCGGGATGGGCGAGCTGCGCGCCGATCGCCGCCGGCAGGCCGTAGCCCATGGTGCCGAGGCCGCCCGAGGTCATCCAGCGGTTCGGCTCCTCGAAATGATAATGCTGCGCCGCCCACATCTGATGCTGGCCGACTTCCGTCGTGATGTAGGTCTTGCGCCCCTTCGTCAGCTCATAGAGGCGCTGCACCGCATATTGCGGCTTGATCACGCTGTTCGAGGCCTTGAACGCCAGGGATTTGCGCTCGCGCCAGCGATTGATCTGCGCCCACCACTGGCCGAGCGCGGCGGCGTCGGGCGCGGCCTCGCGGGCGCGATAGGCGTCGATCATCTGGCGCAGCACATGGGCGCAATCGCCGATGATGCCGAGATCGATCTTGACGTTCTTGTTGATCGAGGAGGGATCGATATCGACGTGGATCTTCTTCGAGCCCGGCGAAAAGGCGTCGAGGCGTCCGGTGATGCGGTCGTCGAAGCGCGCGCCGATGGCGATCATGAGATCGCAATCATGCATGGCGTTATTGGCCTCGAAGGTGCCGTGCATGCCGAGCATGCCGAGCCATTTTTCGCCCGAGGCCGGATAGGCGCCAAGGCCCATCAGCGTCGAGGTGATCGGAAAGCCGGTGAGTTCGACGAGTTCGCGCAGCAGCCGCGAAGCCTCGGGGCCGGAATTGACGACGCCGCCGCCGGTGTAGAAAACCGGGCGGCGCGCCAACAGCAGCATGGTCACCGCCTGCTTGATCTTGTCGGGGTCGCCGAGCAGCTTCGGCTTGTAGGTTTTGTGCTCGATCCGGGCCGGTCCGACATAGGCGCCGACGGCGAATTGCACATCCTTCGGAATGTCGATGACGACGGGACCCGGCCGGCCGTTCTGCGCGACGTAGAACGCCTCGTGCAGAATGCGCGGCAGATCCTCGATGGTGCGCACCAGATAATTATGCTTGGTGCAATGGCGCGTGATGCCGACCGTGTCGCATTCCTGGAATGCGTCGGAGCCGATGAGATGCGTCGGCACCTGGCCGGTGATGCAGACCAGCGGAATCGAATCCATCAGGGCGTCGGTGAGGCCGGTGATCGTATTGGTCGCGCCGGGTCCCGACGTCACCAGAAGCACGCCGACCTTGCCGCTCGACCGGGCGTAGCCTTCCGCCGCATGGGCGGCGCCCTGCTCGTGGCGGACCAGCACGTGATTGATCTGGTCCTGCTGGAACAGCGCGTCGTAGATCGGCAGCACGGCGCCGCCCGGATAGCCGAACAGCGTCTCGACGCCTTGATCCTGCAACGCCCGGACGACCATTTCGGCGCCGTTCATCAGTTTGCCCATGTCATGCTCCGGTACGCGGGTTCTAAACTTTCGGCTGATCGGATGTCTGGTTCATCCGGCTCGCAGACAATAAAAAAGGCCCCGGAGGGCCTCGGACACGCGCCAGATCGGGATTACGGAGTTATCTCCGTCCCGTCTCCGACGCGCAAGCTACGATAAGAGCGAATGTCATAATTTTTTCCGTTCAGCGTATCGGTTGCGATATCCGAACGCCGCCCCGGCGTCAAGAGCGCCCCACGAAGATCGGCGCCGGAGACGGCGGCGGCGCGGCGGGATGGCTGCTTTCCAATCCGGCGCCGCTCGGCTAGGTTCCAGCCATGGCCCATACGCAATCCATAAGTCCGGCTCCAGTCGGCGTTAAACGCGTCACAGCGCGGGCGCTGCTGCTTGGCGACCGCATCGAGGCCGCGGGGCTTGAGCGCTCGGACATGATCTCGGCGAGCCCCCTCGCCTTCCGCGCCGGCGCCAATGGCTTCGTCGCGCTCTACCGGTTCGGCGTCGCCGTGATGATCGGGCTGTCGCCGCTTGAGGAAGACGAAGTCCTCAATCAGGTGAAGCTGCGCGTCTCCGGCGAGCATGAGCATATCGACGACGAATCCGCCGTCCTCGAAATCTCGCCCGAATTCGACGACAAGATTCCGCCGGGCGGCGCCATCGCGATGAAGGATCTCTCCGAGCAGCGCCTTCTCGTCGTCGCCGATGCGCTGGCGAAATCCGTGTCGCTCGGCCGCGACGAGCGCGAGGTCAACGCCGTCTTCGACACGGTCGAGCCTTTCGCCGCCAATCTCGCGCGCTTCGGCCGCCCGCCCTGGAAGCGCCGCTCCATGCTGAAGCTGATCGGCCAGACGCTGCTCGTGCAGCATCGCGTTTCGGGCCGCGTCGCCGTCGAGGAAAAGCCCGACGTCCTGTGGGACCGGCCCGATCTCGAACGGCTCTACGCCCGGCTTGAGGACGAATATGAGCTGAAGGAACGCGCGGAGACGCTGAAGCACAAGCTCGACACGATCGTCGAGACGGCGCGCATCCTGACCGACATCCTCGACGCCGACCGCGCGACGCGGCTGGAGGCCACCATCGTCGTCCTGATCGTCGCCGAAATTCTATTGTCCCTCGTGCAGATTTTCGTTTTGAAGCGGATGTAGGGCGTTTGACGGGCTGAGCGAAAAGCACGCCGCCGCGCGTGCTATAGCCTTCGCCGCAAACGCTTCACGAAACACGACCTTGTGCCCAGAGCGAGACCTTGACCAAAAACGCAAATCATCAACCGGACGCCGCCCTCGGCCCTGGCGCCGCCACTAAGCCCGGACACGCCCTGGCCCCCGGGCTGAAACTCGTTCTGGAAATGGGCCCGCTGGCGCTGTTTTTCTTCGCCAATGCGCGGCCGAAGCTGTTCGAGCCGCTCGTCGCGCCCTTCGCGCCCGCCGCGCTCCTGACGGGCGACAATGCCGGTCTGTTCACGGCGACGCTGGTATTGATGGTCGCCGTCATCGCCGCGCTGATCGCTTCATTTGCGCTGACGCGCAAGCTTCCAGTCGTGCCGCTGATGACGGCGGTGCTCGTCGTCGCCTTCGGCGCGCTTACGCTCTATCTGCATGACGCGACCTTCATCAAGATGAAGCCGACGATCCTCTATATCTGCTTCAGCGCGGCGCTGTTCGGCGGCCTTGCGTTCAACCGCCCGGTGCTGCCGATCCTGTTCGACAATGCGATGGCGCTGACCGAGCGCGGCTGGCGCATACTAACCCTGCGCTGGGCCGGCTTCTTTCTCGTCCTCGCGGCGCTGAACGAAATCGTCTGGCGGACGCAATCGACCGACGTCTGGGTCGCCTTCAAGTTTCCCGGACTGTTCATCATCGTGCTTTTTTTCACGATCGCGCAATTGCCCTTCATCATGCGCAACAAGCTCGATGATGAAGAAGCCAGGAACGCGCCGGAACATTTTTGAAGCGCAATATAATCCAGAGTGGGAAACGGTCTCTAAAGCCGATATTGCTGTATCCGCGTCGTGCGCAGGCCGGCGAGGCCATGCTGGTCGATCGACATTTGCCAGGATAGGAACTCGTCGACGGTCAGCGTGTAGCGGCTGCAGGCTTCCTCCAGCGACAGAAGGCCGCCGCGCACGGCGGCGACGACCTCCGCCTTGCGGCGGATGACCCAGCGCTTCGTGCCCCGGGGCGGCAAATCAGCCACCGTCAGGGGGCTTCCGTCCGGTCCGATGACATATTTCGCGCGATGACGGCTGGGCTCGCCCATAATGGAAACTCTCACAGATCTGAATAAGCTTGACGTTGGCCAACATAGGCCGCGTGTTTTAAGATTTACCTAAGCTCACAGCCCTGTTTTGTTAACAATTTGTGTTTACTTGGCGACGAATATTGCCACACGTCTTGGTGATCTGGCGATTTCTGTATCAAGTTGAGACGCTTTATGCTTCTCCGCTAGGGAATGCGTGGCCGCAAGATCACGATGCGTTTGGGTCGAAACGACCCAGGCGCATACGACGTGATCGAATCCAATAAGTTAGAGAGCGGATGCGGGCGGAAAAGTGGATCCGGCTTTCCTCATCGCGCTCTCGCCTATCCGCCGAAAGCGCGACGGCTCCCCCCCCAACATTGCGCCGGGCGGCCAAGTGGCTATATGAAAAAGCATTGAGCAATGGCGCGGCCCGGTCCGGCGAAGCGTCGTTCGGGCATCCGGCCCGGCGAGCGATGAGATCGAATGAGCGGCAATGACGATGAATCATGAACCTTCGCGGCCGGGCGACACCCCCGGCGACGGGGCCGCCATGCGCGAAGGGGCGCTCGGCCTTGGTTCGCCGGGTCTGAATTCGTTTGGCCTGAATTCCCTTGGTCTTAATTCCCTCGGCCTCGCCAAGCCGGCGGCTGAAACCCGCGTCGTCGTCGCCATGTCGGGCGGCGTCGATTCCTCCGTCGTCGCGGCGCTCCTGAAGGAACAGGGCTATGACGTCGTCGCCGTGACGATGCAGCTCTATGATCATGGCGAAGCGGTTCACCGCAAGGGCGCCTGCTGCGCCGGCCAGGACATTCATGACGCACGCCTCGTCGCGGCGCGGCTCGACATTCCCCATTACGTGCTGGATTACGAGGAGCGCTTCCGCGCAAGGGTGATCGATCCCTTCACGCAGAGCTACGCCACCGGCGAAACGCCGGTTCCCTGCATCTCCTGCAATAGCGAACTTAAATTCGCCGACCTGTTCGACACCGCGCTCGCCCTTGGCGCGGACGTCCTCGCCACGGGCCATTACGTCTCGACGAGAAGCGACGAGGCGGGCGAGCGGGCGCTTCATCGCGCCTTCGACAGCGGGCGCGACCAGAGCTATTTCCTGTTCGCGACGACGAAAGCGCAGCTTCGGCTTCTGCGCTTTCCGCTCGGCGACATGACCAAAACCGACGTTCGCGCACTGGCGCGCCGGTTCGGCCTCCTCGTCGCCGACAAAGCCGACAGCCAGGACATCTGCTTCGTCCCCGACGGCAAATATAGCGACCTCATCGAACGGCTTTCGCCCGGCGCCGCCGTTCCGGGCGAGATCGTGCATATCGACGGCCGCGTGCTCGGCCGCCACCCTGGCGTCATCCATTACACCATCGGCCAGAGGCGCGGCCTTGGGCTTGGCGGCAAGAGCGGCGGCGAGCCGCTCTATGTCGTCAAGCTTGACGCGGGACAGGCGCGCGTCATCGTCGGCCCGCGCGAGGCGCTGGCGACGCATCTCATTCATTTGCGCGATCTGAACTGGATCGGCGAAGGCGCGCTCAGCGACGTTCCGGCCGCGGGACGCGACATTTTCGTGCAGGTGCGCTCGACGCGCCCGCCCGTGCCCGGCCGGCTCTTCGTCGGCGACGGCGGCCCGCGCGTCGAATTCGCCAGCGACGAGGACGGCGTATCGCCGGGACAGGCCTGCGTGTTCTACGCCTCCGATCAGCCGCTGGCGCGGGTCCTTGGCGGGGGCTTCATCAGCGCGACGGAACCGCCGCGCGGCCTGTTCGCGAAATCAAACCATATACAGCCGGAACCGCTTCAGCTTTAATGGGAATCGGATCTCGCGCGTCGCGGCGCCGGGAACCGGAGTTCGTCCGGCGCGGATTGAACCGGCGGCAGCGGGAGGGGACGTTTGACGGAGCGAAGCTTGACCGGCGCGGCGCACGCCTTCGACGGTGCGACCGCAGCCGATGACGCCGCCATTCTGGACAATATCCACGTCAAGACGTCCTATGCGCGCTGGGCGCCGGTCTATGATCTTGTCTTCGAGCTGTTGCTGCGTCCGGGGCGGAAAGCCGCGGCGGCGGCGGCCGAGCGCCCCGGCGGGCGCGTTCTCGACGTCGGGGTCGGCACCGGCCTCGAACTGCCGATGTTCGATTCCCGCACCCGCCTGATCGGCGTCGATCTCTCCGAGCCGATGCTGCGGCGCGCGCAGCGGCGCGTCCACGCCAGATCGCTCCGGAACGTCGAAGGCCTCGTCGTGATGGATGCGACGCGCCTCGCCTTCCCCGACGGCCATTTCGACGCCGTCGTCGCCCCCTATGTCCTGACGGTGGTGCCGAAGCCGCTGGCGACCCTCGACGAACTGCTCCGGGTGGTGAAGCCCGGCGGCGAGATCGTCCTTGTCAACCACCTCGGAGCCTCGGGCGGCCCGATGGCCGCGATCGAATCCTGGCTTGGCGGACGCAGCGCGCAACTGGGCTGGCGGCCCGGATTTCAGTGGTCGATCATCGGCGACTGGATCGCCGCCAATCCGTCCGTCCGGCTGATCGAGCGCCGCCGCGTGGCGCCCTTCGGCCTGTTCACGCTGGCGCGCCTGCAAAGATTGTGATGGCGCGCGACGCGCGGGCGATCAGGCGATGATGTCCGGCGTCAGCTGATCCTCGATGAAGGACAGGCGGTCGCGCAGCATCAGCTTGCGCTTTTTCAGCCGCTGCACCTGCAATTGGTCCACCGCGCCAAGATGAAGCAGCGCGTCGATCGCCGCGTCGAGATCGCGGTGCTCCTGACGCAGGTGCTCAAGCTCGGCCTGCAGCGACGCGCGCTCCGCGTCCGCCAATTTATCCGTCATGATGAAAGAACCATTGGACTTCCTGACCCGCCTGACGCCAGAGGTCAAGCCAAGCCTCAACCGATGCGCGAAAATAGGTTGACCGGTGGTTTCGGGCAAGACCGAGGCCGCCGGCGCGCGCCGAAAATGCGCGCTGGGCCGTCGGGCGCTCGGGTCCGACGCCCGGGGGGTGCGACATCGCATCTTCATGAAATCTGCACCAAGCTGTCGCGAAGGCCTTCGCGAAACCAAAAAGCTGTGGCACACTCCTTCTCGTGCGAAGACTTCAACAAGGAGTTCTGCATGTCTCTCGAAAATCACTTGGCCGCGCTCGAGCTGCGTCACGAAGCTCTCGACAAGGAAATTGAAAAATCCCTCGTCCATCCTGCCACTGACGAATTGAAACTGGCGGAACTCAAACGCCGAAAGCTCTATCTCAAGGACGAGATTTTCAAATTGCGCGGCGTATCGGACCCTCGCACCCTGCATTAGCCGCCTGAACCACCGAGTTTGCTCGACCACGCCCCGAATTCGCACAGTTCGACGCGCGTGATAGTTGCGGCGATTTGCCTCTTTCGCAAATCGTCGCTTTCATTCCCGCACTCGATTGTCTGGCGCGGCTGCGTGTATAAAAAACATTGCTTTGCAGCTCTTTTCTACTTGGCGAAGCTCTGAACTGAGCAGCCGATCATTGAGACTTGCTCTGGCTCTCCCTCGGGGCTGGCCGTGCCGAACATGGCCGAGAGCTGTCGACATCCACGGAATTCAGCCGGCAAAAGGAGATAATTACCCGCCGCGCCTTCATACGGCTTGGCGGATGGCGTAAAAATCGGCTAAGGATCTTCCCGCCGCCAAGGTCATGCGTCGCAAAGATTCTTGCGGTGCGCGCTTGCGCTTGGCGCCCGTAGCTCAGCTGGATAGAGCGCTGCCCTCCGAAGGCAGAGGCCAGGGGTTCGAATCCCTTCGGGCGCGCCAAATTTACACCCTATCGATCTGCGGACTTTCCCAGTCGCGACGGCGGCCAGTCGACCGCGCTCACGCGGTCGCTCAGAAGGCCGAAGCGCCGCCAAGTCCGCCGCGACGCCCCATCGGGCCCCTCCCCGCTGTCTCGTCCAGCCGGCCGGCGAAATACCGAGCATCTCACTCCACAGCCAGGCGCTCGGCGAGTTCCGTAACATCGTCCCAATTCAGACGGCAACCGCCATCCGCCGTTTCCACGTCGAGGCCTTCCTGCGTGACGGCGGCCGAGAACTCGTCGTCGCTTCCGACCGGGCTCAAATAGATGAGATCGGTGCGCCGCCAGTCATGGGCCACGGCGGTGAAGGCGCGCGACAATGTCCGGCCCTCCTCCAGCGTCAGATCGAAAAACAGCCGTTCGCTCAACATCATCCGCAGCATTTCGCCGAGCATCCGATGGGAGACGCGCTTAACGAGTGGATAGGTCATGAGGCTCCGCTCAATCTTGATCGAGACAAGCTTGGCAAATTTCACGCGCCAGGGCTCTCCACAAGCATGACGGCGGCGTAACGCCGCTGTCATTTCCAGCTAAATATCGCGGACCTCTTCCGGCTTCGCGATGAATTCGAAACGGTCAGCCCGCTCGAAGTCCGCCGTCGGCGCCTCGAACACGAAGCGGTTCGGATACCAGAAATTGCCATAGGGAAGGAAAAGGCTGCTCGACGTCAGGCAGACGAGTTGCTGCGCGCCGGCATAGAGAACCGCGTCGAACCCGACCCCGTTTGCAGGCGCCGCCGTGCCGTCGCCGAACACCTCGAACTGGACGAACAGTTTGGCGGAGGGGACCGCGCCTTCGACCGTGGCGATCGCGATGACGCGCAGATCCTGGAAGCGGCGGCCGATTTTGCCGTCCGTCAGAACTTGCGCGAACTCGTGCACCCGCCCCTTCTTGACCAGGGTCGCATCGGACAAAGGCGCGCCCAGATCGGCCAATCCGGCAGGCTTCGCGGGCGCCAATGTCACGACAGCGCGGGTTTCCTGCAATGAGGGCACGATGGACTCCTGGGGCGGCTCGATGTCGGAAACCCGACCAAAGCGCCGGGCCCGACCCGCATCAGGCATATACCGGGCCAACGCGTCATCGGTCCGCGCGCGCCCGAAAATCCGCGCCCGGGCGCATCAAGCCCTACGCCGCGATTTTGCGACACTGCTCCACGGCCGCCTTGCAGGCGTCCCCGCACGCCTTGCATTCCGTGACGTCAGGGAATTTTTCGCACACTTTCTGGCAATCGGCGCAAACGAGTTCGACCGCCCTGGCGAAATTCGCGGTGTGGGGCGAGTTGACGGCGGCCAGCGCCTGCAGCGCGCCGCAAGCGGCCACCATCTGATAGGCGTGGTCCATGCATTCGGTCATGCTGTAGTCTTTCATCGCCAGCATGCCGAAACAATGCCGCAGGCAATCATTGCCCGCGCCGACGCAATGGCCGGCGGCCTCCTGGAGCGGCTTGAACATCGGCCCATGCATGGCGCTCATCGACTCTGCGCTCATCTCGGCGAAAGCCGATGGCGTCGTCGCGGCGGCGACCGCGGCGGCGGTCCCGACGGCGGCGAGAAATTCACGACGTTGCATAATGGAGGTCTCCCTGTTTTCGGCTCCGGTCAGGCGCGCCAAGATATGTCCGCGCCGGTCCAAAATCGGGCGCGAAGAGTTACGACCAGCGCAGACGCTAATATAGAAGGCGCGCGACGCTTGTATAAGAGGTTCGCGCGAACAATCAACGCAGCAATATTACACTTACTTTGTCGTATTTATATAACGGCCAGCCCGCGGCGCGGCCAAGCGACCGCGAAAGACGCGTCATCCGCGCCCCGCTTTCGATTCAAGGGCTGCGCGGATCCGCTCTCGGTCAATTCACCTGCCGTTTGGCCAGTTTCCGCGCGAGCGTCCGTCGATGCATGCCGAGGCGCCGGGCGGCTTCTGACACATTGAACTCCGTATCGACGAGGGTTTCGTGAATATGCTCCCATTCCAGCGTCTTGATCGAACTCGGACGTTTGCCCAGCATGACGCCGCTGTCGCCCTCGTTGCGCCCGAACGCCGCCTCGATGTCGTCCGCGGTCGACGGCTTGGCGAGATAATGGCGGGCGCCGAGCTTGATTGCCTCCACCGCGGTCGCGATGCTGGCGAAGCCCGTCAGCACGACAATATTCATCATGGCGTCGTGCTGACGCAGGAGCTTGACGCATTCGAGCCCCGACGCGCCGACAAGCTTCAGATCGACCACCGCGAAACCTGGCGTGAACGTCTCCAGGGTTCGCGCGATATCCTCCGCCCGGTCGCAAACCGCGACCGCATAGCCCCTGCGCTCGAAGGAGCGGCGCAGGGCGCGGGCAAATGAGGGATCATCCTCGACGATCAGCAAGCAGGGCTTATTCACCAGCGTCGCGCTCCTCGATCGAAAGCGCCGAGACCGGAAGGCGCAGCTCCACCGTCGCGCCGTCGGTCCCGTTATTTTCAGGCGTGATGACGCCGCCCAGTTTGCGCAGCACATTGACGACGAGGAAGAGACCGAGCCCGCTCCCAGGGCGGCCCTTGGTCGACTGGTAGGGCTTTCCGAAGCGGGCGAGGATATCAGGCTGAAATCCGCTTCCCTTGTCGCAAACCGAGACGCTCAGGAAACCGTCCCGCCGCGAGGCGTTTATGCCGACCCATCCCGGAGATGCCTCCAGCGCATTGTCGAACACGTTGAAGAGCACTTGCCTGATCACCGTATCCGATGCGATCGAAGCATCGTCCTCAATGGCGTTGACATAGTCGAGACGCGCCGGCGCGCGGGTTTGCCGCCATGACTCGACGACATCGTCGAGAAAGCCGATCAGCGTGGTCCGCTCGGCGCCCTCGCCGCGGGCTTCCCCCGCGGCGAGGAGGATGCGCGAGACGATGTCCTTGCAGCGCGCGAGGGCGACCTGCATTTCGCCGATCTCGCCTCCGATTTCCGCGTTGGCCCGGAGCGCCGGCATCCGCTCCCAATCATTGAGGATCACGGAGAGCGTCCCAAGCGGGGTGCCGAGTTCATGGGCGGCTCCGGACGCCAGAAGTCCCATGCGGACGATATGCTCCTCCTCCACGGACTGCTGCCGTAGCTCCGCGAGAAGGGCGTCCCTTTCGCGCAAGTTCCGGTTGATCCGCGTGACGAACAGAACCACCAGGACGGCCGCCAGCAGGTAGCAGATGAACATGCCCTGAATATGCAGGTCGAAAAAACTCGATCGGCCGTCGTCATGCATATGCGCATGCATCGAGAGGCCGATTTTGCGATGGAAGGTCACGAGCCAGATGAAGCAGAAACTTGTAATCGCCACCAGGGTCCAGCTTGCAAATTGCTGGAGGAGCACGGCGCCGAGAATGACCTGGAGCAGGAACAGGGAGATGAAGGGATTCGTGGCGCCGCCGCTCAGATAGAGCTGTGCGGTCAGCGCGGCGACGTCGAAAAGCAGCTCGATGAAAAGTTCGGAATTGGCAATCGCGCGCTCGCCGCGGCTGCGGATCCGACTGACCAGATTGAGGCCAACCAAAAACAGGATCACGCAGCCCATTTCGACGAGCGGCAAAGTGATCCCGAACCATGCGTGCACGATGGCGATGGCCGCGATCTGGCCGCCGACCGCCAGCCAACGGAGCATGATGAGAAGACGCAGGTTCTTCCTGTTCGTTATCTCCTGGATCGAAATCGGCGTCATCCCGTACAATATCCTTCGTCGCCCGCGAACGGCCGACGAACCGGACTAGACGCTTGGCGCATTCCGTGCAACTGCGCCCGATAGCGCATCCTCGCCCTCAGATCCGCGATCGTCCCGGATCGCCGACGCATAGACGGCGCAAGCGCCGGAAAAAGGCGCTGAGACGGCGCAGGGTCCGGGTCAGGTCGTTCGCCTCGCCGCCGTCGAGCGAACCCGGGATCATGGCGCGGTCCCCTGCGCGGCGGCCTCCCGCCTCGCTTCCTCGACCTGCCGCATGTAGTCGAGCGTCCTGGCGCGGACAAGCTCCCGGTGCGGGGCGATCGCCGCCTCCCGATAGAGATGGCGTCCAGCGCCCATGAGGCCGACCGCCGCCAGCATCAGGAGGCAAATGGCTCCAAAACTCCGTCCGATGGTTTCCGCTGGCCGGCGCGTCTCCTGGAACAGAAGGATCAACAGGAAGATGGCGACAAGCGCGCTGGCGCCAAAAACCGCCATGACCGGGCCGAGGGAGCCCTGGGTCTGCGGCAGGGTGAAAAGGGTGATCGGCCCGACGAGAAACTGGGCCACGGTGGGCCATAGAGCCCATTGGTAGCCGATGCGGATGAGGTCCGCCCGCGCAAAGCCGATGTCGGCGATCTCGGCGTCGGTGCGGCGCCGGAACAGCCAGACCAGGAACAATCCGGTCATCGCCGGACACGCCAGAAGGAAGTGGATATAGCGCGGAAAGACGTTCGGAAGGCTGAGGGCGGAGAGAAAACCGTGCACCGAGGCCCATTTGTCGGGGAACAGCATCAGATTGATGTTGGCGAGGAATATCAGCGGAATGAACAGGAAGATAAGGCCGGCCGCCGCCGAGACGCCGAGATGGAGCCATTTTACGCCGTCCATCTGATGCCAGAGATATTTGTGAATATACGTCAGCACGAATGCGATGACGACCAGCGGAATGATGCTGATCCACAAGGCGCCCGTCAGGGCGTTCGCAGTGTAGAACCAGACCGTGTATAAGGTGTTGATCGCGAGGAGCGGCCCGATCCCGATCACAACGGCGATGCTCTTGTTCGCTGTAATGGTCGAGGCGATTTCATAGGCGAGCCGGTCATATCGCTTCTGCTTCAGCCCGCGCAGTTCGTAATAGAACGTAAGGAGCGAGCCGCCGACCATGAGGTTGACGAAAACGATATGCAACAGAAAGAAAAAGACCAACACGCCGATCAGCACGGGCTCTGGAGCCGGCAGCGGCAACGGAATATCGTTGGGAACAGGGATCCGGTTCATCGCGCGATAGCCTCACTCTGATCGATCCCGGCGGCCCGCAGCGCGGGCGCCGCTTGCACGATGATTCCCGCCGTCTGCGCGCCGGGGATCGGAGCCAAATTGTTTTGAAGATGTTCGAGATACTCGCCGAGCAGGTCCAGTTCCTTCTTGTCGCCGGGGAACGGCGGCATGAAGCTGCGCACCTGATGCATGCCTTCGATGTATCCGGTGGTCAGATCGGCCGTCCAGGGCTGGTCCCCGAACATGCGCTGAAGATGCCCGGTGATGCTGTTCACGCCATGGCCGGTATGGCACCGCGAGCAGGTGATCATGAAGACGTCCTTGCCCTTCTGCAGGCGCGCCAGCTTGGCCTCGCGCGCGTCGTCGTCGAGGCCTTGCGGGAGGCCAGCGCGCTCGGCGTCGGTCAGGGGATTCGAATAGGTGGCGTAAGCGAGGATGCCGTCCCTTTGCAAAAGGGGATAGTCATCGACGCGAAAGCCGTTGGCGTACATGTAGCGGCCAATGACATAGGGCTTGCGGACGAATTCCCGCACGCGCTCGAAATGGCCGATCATCCAGATGACCGCAACGAGCGGAGCCAGCATCGCAACGCGGGGCAGCAGATTCGGCCGGGCGATCGCAACCTGAACGGCGACGAGGATCACGACGACCGTGACCAACGCGATCTCAAGGAATTTCTGCTGCCAATCGGTGAATTGCAGCGTAGCGATGGCGACGCCAAAATTCTCCTTCATGACATCCGGGACGACCGAATAATACCAGAAGCCGGCGATGAGCACGAAAGGCGCGAAGAAAAGCGTCCACAGCGCGATCGCCCGGAGCGCCTCGTTGCGGAACGCGGCGTCGCCCCTGGTGAAGAACTGCGCGAGGAACATGGCGACGATGCCGGCCATCGCGGCCGCCAGCGGCGTGCGGAAGGCGAGCTGCGGCAGGTAGATCGGGTTGGTGATCCCGCTCCAGAGCGTAGGCTCGCTCATCCAGTTTCCCGGATCCATCATGAATCCGAGAATCGCAACGATGAGCGCCATCGTGACCCAGGAGAAAAATCCCAGCGTGAAGCCGAGCCTGATGTGGCGTTCCTTCGCCTTGCCCTCGCTCCATTTCTTCCATGTGAGCGTATAGGCGAGGATCAGGCAGACTTCGGTGACGAAGACCAGCCATTCGGTGAACCAGGCCCAGAAAAACACGCGGATCAGACTGCCGATCGAATAGGGATTGACGAGAGAGACCGAGAGCCAGATGCCGATGCCAGTCATGGCCCCGACCGTCGTCGTGATCAAAAAGGCCACGAAGAGGATGTTGTAGGCGAGCTTGTCCCAGCGCGGATCCTGCCGCTTGTGGCCATACCATTCCATGCAGGCGACGAGCGGCATCATGCCGACAGCGAGGCTGTGGTTCACCAGCACGTGCAGGATTGCAATCGTCGCGACGAGCCCGCGATTGCCGAAAATGTCGAGGTGAAAGATCGGGAAATCCATCAGACGGGCTCCGACAGGGAGGCGGGGAAGTTCGCGGCGTCGGAACCGCCGATGATCAGCATGCCGAGCTCCACGCCAAACAAGGCGACGCCGATGACGTAGGCCACGCTGCCGTATGAATTCGCGCTGATCAGGCCGATTGCGGCGAGGGAAAGGATGATCGCGATGACGCCGGGCGCCCACAGCAAGACGAGGTCATAGAACTGTCCGCGGCCGCGCCAGCGAAACGCGACGCCGACAGCCCGGCCCACGAACGCGAGGCCCGCGATTGCAACCGCCGCCACGCCGATTATCTCGAACAGCGGCGCGCTGCCGATGACCCCGAGCAACAACGCCAACAAAAGCGCGTTCGAAACGGTTAGCCTGTACGGGCGCGCCTGCAGCCACGTCGATAATGCGTTCATCGTCCAGCCCGCCATTTTGAAAGATTGGAGCTTTCAACTAGCGGCGCCGGGACGAAGCCGGGAGTGGACAAATGGTCCAACGCAGGCCCTTGGGCATGAGCGCGCCGGCAATTGTTGCAATTGGAAAGCCATGCAGCGCGATTGCGCCGCTCCGGCCTCCGGGCGCTTCCTCAGAAGGGAGCCGCGCGGCCGCCACGCGCATTGCGCCGCACGCCGTCGGCGATGCGCGTGGCGGCTCTCAGGAGCTGCGCTCGGGATCGTTATAGATCGCGAAGCGGATCAGCTCGGCGAGCGTGTTGATCTTTAGTTTCGTCCGTATCGAGGAGCATGCGTTCGTCACCGTCTTGTAGCTGATCCCGAGCTTCGCGGCGATCTTGTCGTAGTTGTTTCCCTTGCCCAGCAGCGCCAGGATCTGCACCTCGCGGCTGGTGAGATCCTTCGTCGCGGAATCCTTTCCCTTCGAGCGCAACATGGCGACCTGCATCGCCAGCCTGTGGCTGAGATGCGGCTCGCCAAGCTGGACCTTCTCGAACGCGGTTGAAAACTCGGAGGAGGACATGTCCTTCAGGACATAGCTCAAGGCGCCGCTCTCCAGCGCGCGCGACACGATCGCCGGGTCATTATGCATGCTGAGCACAAGGATGCGCGCCTTCCTGTCGGATGAGGCGATCCGCCGGATCAGCGACAGGCCGCCGAGGTCGTCGCCCTCGAAGGTCAGATCGGCGATGACGACGTCGGGATGATGGCGCAGAAACGCGCGATAGCCCGAGATCACGGTCGTCGCTTCGTAGAGACGCTCGATCCCCATGTCCTCAAGGACCCGGCGGCAGCCCTGCAGCACCATTGGGTGATCGTCGATGATGAGAACGCTGGTCATGTGATGGGCGCGGCTAGTCGAAGGTCGGGCTGACGGGCGGCTTGTCCTGCGCTTCGACGCCGTCGAGCGGAAGCGCGATGGCGAGCGTGAGCCCGCCCGGGCCCGCCTTGATTGCAAACGAGCCGCTGAGCGCCTCGACCCGCTCCCGCATTCCCGAGAGGCCGACGCCAGCCCGCAGCGGCGGCTGCAGGCCTATGCCGTCGTCGCGGATGCAGATCTCGATCGACGATCGTCCCGCTTCCTCGCGCTCATCGAGCGCGATCATGATCCGGCTCGCATGCGCATGGCGTATGGCGTTGAGGAGGCCTTCCTGAACGCAACGATAGATCGTGAGATCGACGAGCGGCCCATAACTCGTCCTCAAATCGCCGATCGCATGGTCGAGCGCGGGGGCGCCTTCGCCGCCGTCGAGATCGACGAGGAGCTTGATCAGGCATTCCTTCAGCGGAATCTGACCGAGGGCCATCGGCCGCAGGCGATCGAGAACCCGGCGGTTGATGCCTTGCACCGTTTCGACCAGGGCGACGACGTCCTTCGCGCGCTCGCCGATGCGCGCGCCGTCCGGCACATGTTTCGTCATGTTCAGAATCGACGTCGCGTTGACTTCGAGAGCAAACAGACACGCGCCGGCCTCATCGTGAAGTTCGAGCGCCATGCGCCGCCGCTCGTCGTCCTGGGCCGTGAGAAGTTTGCGGGTGAGTCGGCGATTGGCCTCGTGCGCGGCCGAAAGCGCCTCCGCGGCTTTGTTGAAATGATCGGTGATGGTGGCGAGTTCGACGAGAGAGGGGCGTGGCAGCCGCACCGCGTAATTCCTGATTTCGAGATCCTTGAGACCGGCGACCAAACGCGGCAGCGGCGCCAGAACGCGGCCAAAAAAGATGAACAGCGCTCCGAGCACCATGATATTGAGGCAAAAGGTAGTCACAATCAGCGCGTAGGCATAATTCCACGCCTCGCCGATTTCGTCGCTCGGTTCCGACCTGATTGTCACGACGCCGATAGACTCGCCCCTGATGATGACGGGAAAATTCCTGGTCTCGACCGGCGGCGCGATCAGGAAACTGAACCAGGCGGGCGCATTGGAGACGTCCGGTCTCGCCCGGATGTCTGGATTGATCGCGGAAAACACCGCGCGCCCGGCCGCGTCGGCGACTTCAATTCTGACATGGCGAATCGGTTGGAAATGCAGGTCGATGCTTTTCAGCAACAAGGGAGCCGGCGCATCCTGAAGCAGGCGAATGCTGTCGGAGACGACCTCTTCGGCGAGTTGTATGGAAGATGCGATCTCCACCTTCGTCGCCGTCCTGGCTTTCAGGACAATCACGGCTCCGGTCAAAGCCGCAGCCACGAGATCGATCGCCAGAACCCCGAGAACGAGGCGCGTGCGAAGCGAACGCAGCGAAAACAGGCGCCGGAGCGCGTCGAGCCGCCCGCCGGCGACGGTCGGGGCGGCGGCGGCCGGTTCGCGCCGCGCGGCCTCGGCGCCGATGGAGGTTGGCGTTGTCATTTCTGACTGTTTTCTGCCTTGTAGGACGTGGTAAGGCTATTCAGGGCCGCAGTCCGATCCATACCTTCTTTGCGCAGGTTCAGATAGTGCTGCGCCATGTCGCCATACGCCTTTTTCGCGACGGTGGCGTCCGCGACGTCGATCATGCCGGTCATGATGTCGACATTGCGCTCGGGTTGTCCGGCCTCGGCGAGCATGTCGGCCGCCTGGGCGGTGCGATTGGCGATCATTCGCTGATCCTCGAAAAAGCGAAGCGTCGCCTGATGCATGGCGCGGCGGAGGCGATCGACCTCGGGATCGCTCGGCAGCACCAGGCGCCCGACCTCCCGGCTGCGCAACCAGAGCGATGGTTCGATCACATCCTTTACGGTCAGCCATTTTGGCAATGGCGCCGGCCTGTTGACCGAAACGATCTTTCGTTGCGGCTCGTCGGCTTCGTCGCCGCACGCGACCAGCGATGCCGCGCCGAGCAGCGCAAGCAATAAGCCGCCGGCGGATCGGCGCGTCAAGCGAGGCATGTCAGCGTCTCGCCGGAAAGTCGGGCAGCAGCGCGAAGCTCCTTGGTCCTTCTCCGACCTTGATGCGGAAGATTTCGCGCCGCCGCGCGAGATCGACGACCGAGACGTCGCCGGAGAACCAGTTCGCGACATAGGCGAGGCCGGAAGGCCCCGCGAGCACGCCCTCGGGATAGCGCCCGACCGCGATGGCGCCGACCAGCGCGAGGCTTTTCGCATCGACGACGGAAAGCGCGCCCTGATGCTGGTTCGTCACCAGCACATAGGCGCCGTCCGGCGTCGCCGCGACGCCGTAAGGCATGGCGCCGACCGCGACGCGCGCGACCAGCTCCGAACGCGCCGTGTCGATCACGGCAAGATCGCCGCTGCGCACATTGGCGACGTAAAGGCGGCGGCCGTCGGGGGAGAGCGCCAGGGCGAAGGGCGCCTCGCCGGTGGGGATCGATGCGATCTTGCGCATGCGATCCGCGTCTATGACCGCGACATCGCCGCTCTCGCGATCGGCGACGTAAAGGCGATGCCCGTCCGCGCTGAGCGCGATATGGGCGGGGCTCTTGCCGACGGCGGCGGCGCCCGTTTGCGCGCCCGAGGCGGCGTCAAGACGCGTCACCCTGTCATTGGCCCAGTCCGAGACATAGAGCGAGCCGGGCGCCGCCGCGATCCCGAACGGCTCGCCCTTGAAAGGAAGGCTGCGCACCAGCACGGCGGTCTCGGCGTCGACGACGTCGATCGCGCCGCCGTCCGGATAGGTCACATAGAGGCGCCGTCCGTCCGAAGACGCGGCGATGGCGGCCGCGCCCTTGCCAATCTGCGCGCGCGCGACGACGCTGTTCGAATGCGGATCGATAACAGACACCGACCCGCCGTCCTGGCTTACGACCGCAAGCCGGTCGCCCGCCGCGGCCGCACCGGAAACCGCGTTCAGCGGCGGCGCAGACAGAACAAATGCGAGCAATAAGGCGGCGCCCATGCGCATCTTATGAATGCCCTTCGGCCTTCGCCTTGAGGCCATCGAGCCCCGACTTGAAAAGTCTTGTCATGGCTTCGCGGCCAGCCTCATCGCTCAGATCGTCCGGCGGCTCGTTGCCCGTATCGCCGCGATAGAAGCGCCCGTACCACTCGACATGACTGCCGCCACCCGCCCCCGGCGTCACCACAAGGGTCGCCGAATAGGAACTTACCGGCGCCGCCTTCAGGTTCGGATTGATCATTCGGTAGGAATAGGTCATCCCATCGGGCTTATATTCGTCGATCTCCTCTTCAAGCTGCTCACCGTTCTTGAAGGTGATGACGCGCTTTTCGTTGGAGCCCTCGCTCGCCTTGAGTTCGGAATCCCATTTCGAAACGCCCGCGAAATCGCCCGCGATCGCCCAGACGGCCTTGGGATCCGCCTTGATGTCGACCGCCTCGTCAATTTTTTGCGGCGTCGGCCCGTGAGCCTGCGCGAGCGTCGTCAACGCGACCAGACCCGCGACAAAACTCGCAGCGTGAAAAACAGCCATTGAACGCATCAGAAAACCCCTTGCCGTGGAAAGCCGCCGCCAGCGCGCCGGAGGCGCTCGCGAACGGGAAAAAACACATAGACCGCGAGCAGCGCCGCGAGCGCGAGGGCGCCCGCGATCGGCCGCGGATCGATAAAGCCAGGGCTCGCGCGCCGCACGGCGACAGGCGCCAGCGCTTCGGCGAGACCGGAGGGTCCGTTCATATGGACATAGGAGAGGCCGGTTTCGTCCGCGAGAGACTTGAGGTAAGGCTCGCGGACGGAGGAGAGATGCTCGGTTCCCTTCGGGGGGACGGCGCCGAAGGGCGCATTGCGCGCCTCAAAGCCCGGGCGGCTTTCGGCGTCCGCGGGCGGCGGCCCGAAGCGGCTTTCGTGCGGCACGTCGTCAACGCCCCAGAAGCCGATCTCATGGCCGCGATCATCGAATTTCGGGATCGGCGACAGCGCGTAGCCGCCGGCCCCGACGATCAGGCCGCGAACCTCGCCCGCCTTGCCGTCAAATGCCGGCCCGCCGGACAAGGGAAGCGGCGGAGCCTCCTGGCCATCGGTGATGAAGACGAGGTTGCTGTGCAGTTCCTTCGCCATCTCGATCGCGCTGAAGAGACCCGATGCGATATGGCTGTCGCCCTCCCAAGCCTCCCGCCAGTCGATCGCATCGATCGCGCCCGCGACGGCGCCATAGTCGCGGCAGACATCGACGGGTTCAAACAGCAGGAATGGGATGCGCTCGCTGAAAAGCGCGAGCGCCAACCGGCTCGGGCATGGCAGGTTGGCGATGAGATCCTTCAGCGCCGCCCTGGCGACGTCGAGGCGGCTGACCGGCTTGCCGTGAAGCATGTAATCCCGCACGTTCATGCTGCCCGTGATGTCGACGACGGCCAGCACGTCGAGCCCCTCGCGCGTCGCCTTGAGGGGCGGCAGGACGATCGCCGCGAGCCCAAAGGCGAGAGCGGCGAGCAGCAGAAGCGCGCGGGGGTCGGCGAGATTCTCCCGCAAGATGCGGCGAGCCCCCGTCGCATCGCCGCCGAAGATGCCGGTCATGGCAGGCCCTCCGGCTTGCCCGGAACATCGGTCCAGATCCTTTTGCGATCGGTCTTGACGGCGTCGCCGATCGTCCGCTCGAAGGCCGGAAAATCGCGGATCAGCCGCGAGGCGACGTCGAGGTTGAATTTGGCGTCCCAATCGCCCGGAGCCAAGGTCAGCGCGCGGCGGTATTCCTGACGCGACAGGACGACGAAAGGTCCAGCCGCGTCGAGCTTGCCCTGCGTCAGCAGGTCGAAGGCCTGCCGCAGGCGCCCGTTGGCGAAATTGAAATGCGCGATGGCGCGCAACGCATCGGAGCCCCTCTTGTCGAGCGCTTCGACATAGGGCTGAACTTCATCCACCCGGTCATGGCTGAGCAGGAATTCGATCCTGGCCAGCAGAAGCTCGGGCGGCGAATTCATTGCGACGGCCAGGTCGTGGTTCGCCTTCAAGGCTCTTATCGATGCGTTGGCGGCCTCAAAGCGAAGCGCCATGCCCGCGAGGCCGAACGCAACGAGCGCGAATGCGATCGGGATGAGCATCAGAAGATAGGGGCGCGACTGGCCCCAAAGGCGCGCCGCCCCACGACGCCAATCCGCGCGACGCGCGCGATTGGCGGGGCCCGACGCCGCACGGGTGAAGGAGAGGCTCATGCCGGCGCTTTCGGCGCGCCCGCCATCCGCAACGGACGCCGGCGCGGGACGAGAGGCGTCTCGGCGAGTTTCGCCGCTGCCAGAAGGCCAATGCAGGCGCAGGCGAGCGCATAAGCGGGACCGGTCAGATCATAACGCGGAAGACGCTCGGCGTAGACAATCGGATAGCGTTCGAGCTTGTCGATCTCATGGATCGCGGCCTCGACCTGCTCCGGATTCTCGGCCTGAAATGACTTGTAGGGAATGTCGAGCGTCTGAAAGAACAGGTTGAGGAAACGCTCCGGCATGGCCTGAGGCGAGTTCTCGCCCGGCTCCGGCTGGTCGAACATGCCCTTGCTTCCAGCCGTGCGCAGGAACAGGAAATAGAGGTCCGTCCTGAACTTGCGGAACTCGGCGCGCAAGAGATCCTGCACATGCGACTCGATGACGGCGCCGCCGTCCGAGACGAGCAGGATGACATGGTGCTCGTCGGCCCTGTCGGTTGCGAACATGGAGAGCGCCATGGCCAGTCCGCGCGCCATGTCGGTATAGTCGAGGCCGCGCCGATCGCTGGCGTTGATCGCGGCCCGCACCGCGTCGCGATGATCGGTCAGGGGCAGCACAAGGATCGGCGAGGTTGAGAAGGCGGCGACGCCGAACAGATCGTGAGGCCGCCGGCCGACGAAATCGCGCAGGATCCGTTTGGTGGCGGCAGCCTTGGATTCGGCGCCGCCTTCCGGCGTGCGCCCGGCGAATGTGTCGTTCATGCTGCCGCTGCGATCGAGCAGAATGACGAGCTGGGCGCCCTCTCCCACCCGGCTCACGGTCTCGCCGCCATGGTAGGGGCCGGCGAGCGCAAGGACGATCAGCGCTATGGCCAGCGCGCCGGAAAAGCGGAGGATCCATCGCAGCGCACTGGACAGGAGATCCGCGGGCGCCGCCGCGACGGAACCGACGAAAGAGGCCCGCTGCGCGGAAAAGACAAAGGGCGCCGCGGCCAGAATCAGCAGCGCCAGGACCCAGGGCTGATCGACGCCGATGTTCATGGGCGCGTCCGTTCGGCGGCGGCCATCTTGCGCGCGAAAGTCTCGAGCGCGTCGAAGGGAAGATCGCTGCGCGAACGCTCCGGCTCGCTTCTGAAGAAGGCGTCGCGCGAAGCCGCGAAGAACCGCGCGAGGCTGTCGCCCATGGGCGCGAAGACCGGATGGCGGCGCAGGAAAGCGGCCGCGTCATCGGCGAGGACGCTGCGCCCGTCGGTCTGATCGATACCCCGGTGAAGGATGAGCAGGGCCTCGCGATAGCCCTCCTCCGCGCCCCGCCTTTCGCGCAGTCGCCGCAGCCGGCGCGCGGCGTCGCCGAACGGGCGGGTCTTCGACGCGCGAAACGGCCACCAGACCCGGTCATAAGCGAGTGCGGCGAGGCCGAGGGCCGCCGCGAAGGCGGCGAGCGCAGCCGCGCGCCAGAGCGACGCGAGTTTGATGAGCGGCGCGGCCTGATCGGCCCGCATATAGTCCTTCGGGTCCTCCTTTACGGGCGGCGCGATCTCCCGCAGCGGCGAGACCCCGATGGTCCAGGCCTGCACCTGCGCGCTCTCGGTCGCCCCACCCCTTGTGAACGCCACGGAGAAGGCCGGGATCTCTTGTCGGCGCGCGTCGAGCGCGTCGTAGAAATTCTGATAGAGAAGCTTCAGCCTGTACCGCCAGTTCGGGCCCTCAGTCCATTTCTCGACATCGACGCTCCGCAGGTCGAGCCAATAGTCGATCGGGCCGGGGTGGGGCAAAGACGCAAGGTCCATCACAGCCCCGGCCGCGACGACGAGGTCGACGTCAGCCTCGACGAGATCCCCCGCGAAGAAACCGACGTCGCGCGGCGCCCGGATCGTGATGCTCCTGACGAAGCCGGGCGTCTCGTCCGCGCGGACTTGACCTGCGCCAGCGATCGCAGCGCCGCAAAAAAGACTCAGCAAGCACAAAAAGGCCCGGGCGAACGCACGGCGGTTCATGCGCTCACGCCTGCAGCAGATCGCGCGAGAAGCGGTCGATATCGAACGCATCGGCGATCCGCACCGGCGTCCGGCCGTACTGCCGCGCCAGCCCGGTGATTTCCGCGCGGCGCTGGCGTTCGGCCTCCAGCCACCGCCGCTTCAACGCTGGCCGCATGAAGACGAGGCGGCGCGCGCCCGTCTCGAGATCGGCCAGCTCCATCAAACCGAAGGACGGCAGATCTCGCTCCTCCGTGGCGTCGCCGACGATGACCGGAATGACGTCATGCTGCGCCAGCTTCTCGAAGATGTCTCGCAAGAGGCCAGGCGGAAGCAGAAAATCAGAGATGAGGAACGCCATCTTGCGCTGGCCGGCGATGCGCTCGGCGGCTTGCACCAGGCCCGCGGCGCTCGCGCCTTCGCACCGGGCGCGCCCGAGCAGCGCCGCCGCTTCCTCGGCGACGCCCCGCCGCTTCGTCGCCGGAATGAAACAATCCGGCCGCGCGCCGGCGTCGCAGCCGATGAGGCCGAAGCGATCGCCCATCCGCGTCGCCGAGCGGGCGAGCGCGACGCAAAGCGCGGTGATCAGCTCCATCTTTGACGCGCGCCCCTGATAGGCGAGCGATGCGCTCAAATCGACCAGCGCGTAAAGATCGATCGACGCGCGCTGCTGGAAGCGGCGCACGAACGTGTTGCCGAAAGGATCGCGCAGCGTCGCGCGCACGTCGATGCGCCGCGCATCGGGATAGGCCATGAAGGGAACATGATCGCGGAAGGCGCCGAGCGCGCCGGCGCCGGGGCTTGGATGGGCGCCGAACCTGACGCCGGAAACGCGGCCGCGCGGCCGGTAGGCGATGTCCTCGCCGCCGGTCATGGCGCCGGCACGATGGCGAGCACGGCGGCGCAGAGATCGCGCAGGATCTGCTCGCGCCGCAGCTCATAGACTGGGTCGAGAAAGACCCGGTGCGCCACAGTCTCGACGAAGACGTCGCGCACATCCTCCGGCGCCAGCATGTCGCGTCCTTCGAGCCAGGCGCGCACGCGCGCCGCGCGAACGAGGAAGGCGAAGCCGCGCGGGCTCGCCCCGCCCTGCACCAGCCGTGCGACGTCGATCGATTCAAGTTCGATGCCGGCGGAGTCCGGCCGCACCGTCGCCTCCCACAGGCGGACGACATAGTCCTGCACGGCTTTGCTGGTGTAGATGCTTTTCTGGATGAGCGGCGCCGCGGAGACGAGCGTCCGATAATCGAGCGCGGGCGTCTCGATCGAGCGCAACAGCGCATCGACGTCATGATAACGCGGGTCGAAAATCAGCTGGCGTCGAATTTCCGGATCGCCCGGCGCCTCAACCGGAATCTCCATGAAAAACCTGTCTCGCGCGGCGGCCGGCAATTCAAACGTCTCCTCCTTCTCCACCCTGTTCCTGTCGGCGAAGACCTGCACATAGGGGAACTGATAGACGCGGTTGAAGGCCGTGACATTGCCCTCCGCCATCAGCCGGAGAAGAAGCGAATGCACCTGCGGACGCGCCCGGTTGACCTCGTTGAAGAAGAAGATGGAAAGATCGTCCGCCCTGGCGAGCATCGCGGAAGGCTCGACGCGAGGGCGCCCGTCGTCCGCGAGATAGGTGTGGTAGAGAAGGTCGCCCGGCATCATGTCGACCGTGCCTTCGACCCGCTCATAGGCGCCGCCGATGGCGCGCGCGGCGGCGCGCAAAAGGGTCGTCTTGCCAACGCCGACATCGCCGGCGAGGAGGACGTGGCCGCGCGCGAAAATCGCAATCGTCATCAGCCGGATCGCGCGCGTCTGGCCTATGACGACGCTCCCGACGCGCGTCTCGAGTTCAAGCGCCGCCGCGCGCCAGCGGGCGAGCATCGAGGCGACGGAGACGGCGTCAGTCATCGGCATCGGCCTGGCGGCTTCGCTCATCAATATCTACTTCGCAACAAAAAATGACCGCGGTCCGGACGCCGGAAGGGAGCGCAAACCCCGCCGGACCGCGGCTCAGTTAAGCCGCTCGTCCGGGTGAGCAGTGTTCGCGATGTCGTGTGGTGAATCCCGGCGTCACTTGGTCGAAATCTTGTCGATATCGTAGACAAACTTGCCGGTCTTGCGGAAATTCGCCACGCGCTTGGCGTTGCGCTCCTCCATCTGGCGTTCGGAGATGTCCTGTTTGGCGACTTCCGCCGGATCGAGTTTCGGATCGTATTTGCTGCCTGCGACCTTCGCGGGGAAGCCCGGCTTCGGCTCCCAGCAATTGCCGGGCGCCTTGCAATTCGTACCATCATAGGCGGACGCCGGCGCCGTCATGGCGGCGGCGGCGAAAGCGGCGAGACCGGCCGCGGCGGCGATGCTGGTGATCTTCATGAGTCTATTCCTCCATTGGTGGTTTGTATCCGACGCTGTCCGGCGGTTTCCGCTTCTTGTTAATGAGACCCTATTTCTTATCCGCGCACATGCCGGGCGCATTGTCCGCGAATTTCTCGCCCAGCTTGTAGGGCGTGTAATTGTTCTTCTGCGCTTCGTTCAGCCAGGACGCGCTTTTGACGTCGTCCTTGTAGAGATGACGCACCCAGGCCATCACCTGCAATATCTCATCCAGAGTGAGATCGGAGTGCGGACCCATCTGCGCCGTAGCGCCCTCATAGATGGTCTCGAAAAGACCCTGGTCCGTCACGTTTTTCGGATAGGTCCAATAGTCATCGTTGAGACCAGGGCCGATCTTGCCTTCTCCCTCCAATCCGTGACAGCCGGAACATGCCGTCAGATATGTAATTTCGCCCTTTCTCAGGCAGCTCTTGTCATCGATATAGGGATCGATGCCCGTCTGAAAAAAGGACTTTACGCCGGGCGTATCGCGTCCCTCCGGTTGCGCATTCGAAAAATCGAGCGGCGCTCCCGTCACGGTGTTTCGAAAGTCCAGCGTCGTCGGCGGAATTGGAGTCTCGGCAATGACGCGCAAAGAGACAGTGGCGATTGATGCGGTCAAAAGCAGACCGACGAGAGTTGTAGGTTTCAAGGCGTTCATCCCGAGTAGTTTTGTGTGAGACAGTCATTTGGAGGCGTCGACGAGTGGGATGCCCTCGTCCTTCAGCACGGCCTTGATCTGGGCGTTCGCGCGGACGAGAGCCTCGTCCAGCTCGGATAACAATTGCGCGTCGCCGATCCTGACCCCCATCGCCTGATCATATTGCTGCGGCAGTTTCTCGCCGCTTGCGCCCTTGGCGTCGTCGCGAACCGGAATCATGCTCAGCGAAGAATCGCCCTTCACATAGCGCGCGACGTCCGGCGCGAAGGCCGCCGCCAGGTCGGCGCCGCCGGTCTTGATCTCGCCGATCATTCGCTCCGGCGAAATCTGCACATACTCATTGCGTGGAGCCTTGAAGCCGACCAAGGAATAGAGGTAGGCCATGTCGCTTTCATAGGCGCCGATCTGTTTGAGCATTGTTTCGCTGGGCGAACCCAGATCCACGACGATATGGCCCAATTGCTTCAGCTTCGGATCGTTCCATGACTGGATTGCGAGGCCGCGATCTTTCTGGGTCACAAAAACATAGGCCGCTCGGTAATAGGGCTTGGTCGTGAGCACGCGCGCGTCTCCCGCGTCGAGCCCGATGATGACGTCGCACTTGTTCTTGTCGAGCCAGTCCCGGACGAGATAGATCGCGGGCTTGTCGGCGAAGACGAAGACAGGCTCGCGCCCCATCGCTTTAGCGACGATCGCGCCGATTTTGTTCTCGAAGCCCGACCCATCCTTCGCGGAATAGGGAAGCTGCTTGGCCGAAGCGCAGATCCGCAATTCCTTGCTGGCCGTCGATGCCCCTGTCTGCGCTGGCGACGGGTCCGCCTGCGGCGCCGCCCCCGCGGCGAACGCGCAGGCCAGCGCGCCAACGCCGGAGAGGAAAAGAACGCGGGGAGAAGCGACGGCGAAGGCCGTAGCGAAAACTGAGCGCGCCGATCGCGACATGAGGTATCCGCCAAATTCTGCTGGGTTGATGAAACGCGGCCATGGATCGCCCAGGATCGTCCCCCCGCTCATCGGCCCCCTCCGCTGGATGAACCAGCGAAGGAGCACATGTTTGAGGGGACGCCTGGAGCGATGCGGAGGCTAGTTGGCCGACTGGTACTCTCCGACGTTCACGTCGTCGTAGGGGCCCTTGCCGTTCAGGGAGAACACCATCACGCCGCCGCCCTGCTGCGTGTAGTTGGCGAGCTGCTTGAACGCGCCCACCGCGCCAAGGCCGGCGGTCGGATCCTGAAGATCGAACACCAGACCCACTGCGGGCCAGCCGCCGACGCCGTAATAGATGGCGATATATTGCACGCCCTTGCGCGTATATGTGATCGGGTAGCCGATGGCGCCTGACGGCAATTTGAACTTCCAGAGGAGGTCGCCCGTGTCGGCGTTGCGCGCCTTGATGAAGCCGTCGAGCGTTCCGTAGAAGACGACATTGCCGGCTGTCGCCAGCGTGCCGCCCCAAACGGCGAAGCGCTCCATCTTGTCCCACTTGAACTTGCCGGTGATCGCATTATAGGCCTTGATCTGGCCAAGTCCCTCTGCGTTCTGGCGGTCGCCCTTCGGGCCTGGATACATATTCAGCGTGGCGCCGACGAAGAACTGACCCGCGCGATAGGGAAGCATGAAGGGCTCCCAGTCCATGCAGATGTGGTTGACGCCCATGAAGAAGAGCTGCTTGTCGGGATCGTAGGAATCGTGACCCTGGTTGTGGTATCCCATCGCCGAGGGGCAGATGTCCTTGGCCAGATGATCCATCCGCGTGCCATATTCCGGGTCGCGGATCGGCTGGCCGGTCTTCATGTCGACAGACTTGAATTCATTGACCGTATCGTCGATCTTGTCGGCGGAAACGAGATCGCCGTTTGTCCGGTCGAGCGTGTAGATGATTCCGTTGCGGTCGGGATGGGTCAACAGGCTGCGAAGCTGCCCGTTCTTGTCCTTTTGCTCGGAAAGCATCATGACGTTGACGCCGGCGTAGTCCCACTCGTCATGCGGCGTTTTCTGATAGCCGAATTTCGCGAGGCCCGTATCGACGTCGCGCCCGAAGATCGTCATCGTCCATTTATTGTCGCCCGGACGCATCGTCTCGTTCCAGGGCGACGGGTTGCCGGTGCCGAAATAGATCAGGTTTATCTTGGGATCATAGGCGTACCATCCCCAGTTCGTTCCGCCGCCGATCTTCCAGGCGTCGCCCTCCCAGGTTTCCGTTCCGAGGCCGAACCGTCCATATTGCGGGTTGTGGATGTTGAAATCCGGCGCAAGCAGGAGATCCTTGTCCGGGCCGGTCGCGTAGGCGCGCCATTTCTGCTCGCCGTCATGGACGTCATAGGCGGTGACGTACCCGCGCACGCCGAGCTCGGCGCCCGAGGAACCGACGAGGACAATGTCTTTCACCACATAGGGCGCAATCGTAAGCGTCGAGCCGACCTTGATATCGGAATTCTCCATCTTCCAGACGAGTTCGCCTGTCTTGGCGTTGAGGGCCTCGATGTGGCCGTCGAGCAGCGTCTTGAGGATCAGCGGCGGCGTCTTCGAGTCACCCGGCCAATAGGCGAGACCGCGGTTGACGAGATCGCAGCAGGCGACCGAACGGGCCGCCGGATTTTGCTTTGGCTTGTCCTGCCAGAGAATCCTGGTCGGATTGTCGAGGGCGAGCGCATAGGTGATGTTGGGGAAAGACGTGTGGACATACATTGTGCCGTCGATCACGAGGGGGGCGCCTTCGTGGCCGTTGAGAACGCCTGTGGAGAACGACCAGGCCGGCTTCAACTCCTTTACGTTGTCCGCGTTGATCTGGGTGAGCTTGCTGAAATTGTCCGAATGATAATCCTTACCGGGCATGACCCAGTTTTCGTCGCTCTGCGACAGCTGATCGAGCTTATCATTGGCGAAAGAAAGGCTCGCAAATCCCATCACTCCTGTCGCCAAAAGCGCTGCTAACGAGACATTCTGTAAAAGCCTGTTCATGTAAGCGAACCTCCCCATTGTTTTCCACGACGCCTGGATTTGCTGATCAGTCCAGTTCGTCCGCCTGTCGCTAAACGGCTGCGCCGCAGCGACTTGCCGCCGTTTCACCCGTCAACCGGGGCGCGTATTCATAAGCATTTGACCACCAGACTGTCTGCAGGCGTCGCTCGCAAAAGAGTTGGGATAAACTGGCAATAATATCGGGATGATTATCCCGCAGCGCGGCCGTGCGGGCGCACGCTTTGCAAAGTTGCGAAGCGACGTCCGGCTATGGTTTCATCGGCCCCGCCATCAAGCGCCGCCCCGCGGAAAGACGAACCCGATGAAGCAGCAACGACGAGGCGCGGCCGGAGCGCCGCATCGCGATTTTGCGACGCGAACGCCCCGTGTGAAAATTTTCGTTTCGCTGGCGCTGGGCGCAGTCGCCGCTGGCTGGCTCGCCGCGGCGATGGCGAAGGCTTCGTCCGGGCGCGCCATGATCGAACCGGCGGCGCTTTATCCCGACGACAGGCGGCGTCCGATGACGAGCGAGGACTATCGCCGCTATCCGGGCGCGGGCGTGCTGTTTTGCCGTGACGGCGAGGGCGTTCCGCGCAGGGCCGCCGCCGCGTGGCTGATCGAAAGCCGGCGTCTCGTCATGATGAACGCCCATAACTTCCGCGATCCCAACGCCGAAGCGACGCGCGGGATAGACGAATGCTTCTTCCAGATCGCCGGCAGAAACTACGCGTTCTCATCAGGCAGCCTGGAGCTCGGCGTCGCCGACGACGCAAGGCGCCTTCACATCACGGATGATTGGGCGCTCGCGCGTTTGCGCGAACCCGTCGACTGGAGCGCCGCGCCGCAGCCCGTTCCAAGGACTTCCGCGCTCGCGACCGGCGACGCGATCGTGGAGGTCACCATGGTCTCGCCCGCCGGCCACGCCAATTTTACGGGGCCGAGCAGCATCGAGACCTGCGCGATCCACAAGATCGATCCGCCGACCGAGGACGGCATCCGGCGCGCCCGTCATGATTGCAATGATGGATATGGCGGCTCTGGTTCCGGACTCTTTGACGAAGCCGGTCATCTCATCGCAATGCAGAGCGCATCGCTCGACATGAATCGCCGCCTCGCCTTCGATATCGGCTCGCATTACGGCTCTGCAATCCTGATCGAAGGCAAGCTGCTCGACGCGATCCTGCAAAATGTCGAGGCGTCTCCCTGATGGCGCCGCCAGGGCGCAGCTGCGCCGACATCGACGCGAACGCGCTAGCGCCTTCTCGACCTCGCCCGCCCTGCCCTTCTCGTCGGCGCCGGTGAAGGCGCCCTTGTCACAGCCGAATATTTCGCCAGGCGGCGGCGATCAGCTTTCGTCCCGAACGATCCGATCAGGCGCGACGAGGCCGGCGCCGATCGCGAGCCACACGAGATGCGCGTCGGTCCGCGCGCCAATTTTGGACTTGATCTGATAGTGATAGTTTTGAACCGTCTTTGAACTGAGGTTCAGCGCATCGGCGATCTCCTCGGTTGTTTGTCCCGACGCGACCAAGCGGAGAATTTCGGTTTCGCGCGGCCCGAGTTCATCGACGAGCGAGCGCTCGTTGGCCAGACGCTCGACGGCGATCTCGCGCGCGATGTCGCTGCTGAGCGCCCTGCCGCCTTGCGCGACGATCGTCACGGCGCGGACGAGTTCGGCGGCGTCGCTGCTTTTCGTGACATAGCCGGCCGCCCCCGCCTCGAAGGCTTTCAGCGCGAAGGCGGCTCCGCTGTGCATCGTGAAAACGAGGATGCGCGCGCGCCGGTCCCACGCGCGGATGCGCCGCACGGCCTCGAGTCCGCCGGCGCCTGGAAGGGAAATATCCATGATGACGATATCGGGCGCCGCTTTTTGATAGAGCTGGTACGCCGAGGCCGCGTCGTCCGCTTCCGCGATAACCTTGTATCCGTCCTGCCGCTCAAGGAGGCGGCGATACCCCTCGCGGACGACGGGATGGTCGTCGACGAGGAGGATCGTCGTCTGCGTCATGACAGGCCCGGCGCGAGCGACGGCGCCGATCCTGGCGCCATCAGGGGGATGCTGGCGCGGACGCGTATGCCGCGCGCGGCCCGGCCGATCGCGAGGCTGCCGCCGAAGGCCGCGATGCGCTCGCGAATGCCGAGGATCCCGTGGCCCGTCGCGACCTTGACGCGGGCGGGATCGCCGCCGCCATTGTCCTCGACGGTCAGCGCCACTGCGCCGCCGTCCGCCGCCGTTCTCTCGACGCGCAGATAGACGTCGCTCGGCTTGCCGTGACGCGCCGCGTTGGTCAGGCACTCCTGCGCGATGCGATAGACGCTCATGGCGATCGCCCGCGGCACGTCGGCGAGGTCGCCGGCGAGATCGAGATGAAACACCGCCTTCGGCGCCGTTTGGGCGTTCCACCCCGCGACGAGCTGCGCGAGGCTCGCCTCCAGCCCGAGTTCGTCGAGATCCTGCGACCGCAGCCGCGCCAGCGCCTCGCGCAGGGTCGACATCATCCGCCTGGCGACGCGGCTGATCGCGCGGGCGTCGTCGGCGAGGTCCACGCGGTCCTTCGCCGCGCCGGCCTCGATCGAGGCAGCGAAGGCCAGCGTCGCGGTGAGGCATTGGCCGAATTCGTCATGCAGGTCACGCGCGAGCGCGCGACGCTCCTCCTCCTGAACCTCGAACAGCCGTTTCGTCAGCGCGACCCGTTCGGCGGTCGTCTGCGCGAGGCGATCCGTGAGGTCGTTCACGGCGCGCGCGACTTGGCCGAACTCGCTCGCTCCATAGGCGGGCAGACGGAAGCCGAAATCGCCTTTTTCGAGCCGCCGCAGCCCGGCGACGATCGTTCGCGCCGGCGCCAGCGCATGCACGATCGCGATCGCCGCCAAAAGGCAGATGCCGACGGCCATCGAGGCGGCGACGCCAAGGACGATGGCGACCTCGCGCCATGCCTGCCGCACGGCGGCGGTCGGGTCGGCGCCAAGCGTGACCATGCCCGCGTCCGGTTGCCTGACCGCGAGGGGACGCGTGATCGAGGCCTGTCGCCCGAAAATTCCATTGTAGAGCGTCGCGAACCATTCCGGCGCCGGCGCGCCAACGCCCTCAACCTGGCTGCAGAGGCTTCGCGGCTCCTCGCCCGCCGGGGCGACCGTGATGCAGACGCCGGGCGAAATAACCCGTAGCGTATTGATCGACTCCCAATCGGGTCTGGGAATGAGGCTGTCCCTGCGCATTCCGCCGCGCCACAGAATTTCGCGCCAGTAGAGGTTCGCGAGATCGCGCGTGACCCGATCGGCCGAGGCGGTTGTTTCAGCTTCGATGGCGCGATGCGCGTCCAGCATCACCCAACCGACCGCGGCGGCGAGGCACAAGAGCGTCACGCCCACGAGACGCAATATGAGACGCAAAATCAGCTGCATTTGCCGCTCCGAACAGTTGGCGAATGACTCAATCTAGGCGGTTTCGGGCGCCTCGCCAACGCAATCGGCGCAAAATTGGCCGGGATCCGGCCGCCGCCGCGAAGATTGGGCAAATTGCCCAATAGAATCCGGGCAAGCGGACCAGGAGCAGGCACCGCAATCCCCTGTAGGCTGAAGGGGTCGCCAACGGGCCATGAACACAGCTTTGGGAAAATGCGCCTATGAGATCGCTCGAGCCAGTCCGTTCCGACAGTCAGAGCCCTGAGGAAGATGTCCGCGCGCGCCTCGGCGAGGTCAGAGCCTTCCTTGAAGCCAGCCTCATCGACGGCGGGGCGCTCGTCGAGCGGCTGCTGATCGGTCTCCTCGCGGACGGGCATTTGCTCGTCGAAGGCGCGCCGGGACTCGCCAAGACACGCGCGGTGAAGCTGCTCGCGCGCGGCCTGAACGTCGCCTTCGCGCGAATTCAGTGCACGCCCGATCTGATGCCGGCGGATGTCACGGGAACGTCGATCTGGCGGCAGGATCGCGGCGTCTTCGAATTTTCCGCAGGGCCGGTTTTTCACTCTCTGGTTCTGGTCGATGAAATCAATCGCGCGCCGCCCAAGGTGCAGTCGGCTCTTTTGGAGGCGATGGCCGAGCGCCAGGTCACTGTCGCCGGCGTGACGCGCAAGCTGCCCGACCCGTTCATGGTGGTGGCGACCCAGAACCCGATCGAACATGAGGGCACGTTCCGGCTCCCGGAGGCGCAGCTCGATCGTTTCATGCTGCATGTCGAACTCGATCTGCCGGACGCCGCGACCGAACGGAAAATTCTCGATCTCGTCGAGCGCGAAGCGACGCATGACGCGTCCCGCCTCGAGGCGCCGCTGAGCGCCGCCGAAATCGCCGAGGCGCGCGCCGCCGCCTCGCGCGTTTATCTTTCGCCGGCGGTGAAGGATTATATCGTCCGTCTCGTTACGGCGGCGCGGCGCAAGGACATTGCGCCGGAGACGAACGCAAAAATCGAACATCCCGCCTCGCCGCGCGGCACGCTCGCGCTCGCCATGGCCGCCAAGGCGCGCGCCTATATCGCCGGGCGCGATCATGTGCTGCCGGACGATGTCGCAAATCTCGCCGTCGACGCGCTGTCGCACCGAACCATCCTCACATGGCGCGCGCTCGCCGACGGCGCCACAGCGCGCAGCGTGATCGGCGAATATCTCGATTTCATCGAGCCCTTGTGATTGCGATGGCTACCGTGGGCGTTGATCTTGACGTCGAGGCGCTGCTGCGGCTGCGGCTTCTCGCGTCTTCGATGCGGGGCGCGCGAAAGCCGCCGCGCACGGCTTTGCCGGGCGCCGTCATGCATCAGCGGCGCGGACGCGGCCTCGAGGTTTACGACATCAGGGCCTGGTCGGACGGCGACGACATTCGCCATCTCGATCGCAATGTCACCGCCCGAACCGGCGCGTTGCATGTGCGCACCTTCCGCGACGAACGCGAGCGCACGCTCATGCTCGTCGTCGACTTCCGCGAATCGATGATGTTTGGCACGCGCCGCGCCCTGCGCTCGGTTGCCGGCGCCGAAGCGGTCATCGCGCTTGGCTGGGGCGCCATCGACGAAGGCGGCGGCGTCGGGCTTCTCGCGGCGACCAATGCGGGGCCGCGCTTTATCGGCCGCGCGCGCGGCCCCCGCGCGATGGCTTCCCTGATCGGCGAACTGGCCGTGGCGCATCGCGCCGCGTTTGCGCATCCAGAATCCGCCGATCCGCCGCTTGTCGACGTTCTGAAAGAGGCCGAAGGTCTGGCGGGCGAGAGCGCGATCATCGTCGCGACGGCGCTCGATGCGCCCGGCGAAGGTTTCGACGCAATCGCCGAACGCCTCGCCCGCACACGCGATCTCTGCATCGTGCTCGTCGCCGATCGTTTCGAGATCGATCCCGTAGCGGGCGTCTATCCGTATCGGACGCAGGAGGGCGATGCGGGTTGGCTTCGCGTTGGGCGGAAAGCCAAGGCGCCGGCGCCCGACGCAAGGCTGGCGCGGCTGCGGCGACTTGGCGTCAACTTCCTGCAACTCGACGCAGCGCTGGATGCAGGATCGATGATGAGCGCACTGGAGCAGCTGCATGGCTGATCCGGCGCGTCTCCTCGCCGAGCTTCGTCCGTTGCACGCTGTTGCGAGCGGCGTCGATAGCATGACGCCTGTCATTGCAATGTCTGTCCTTGGCTGCGCCGCGGCGATCGCGCTCTTCTATACGCTCGGCCCCTGGCTCATGCGGCGCCGCGCGCTGCGCCGCCATGCGCTGGAAAAACTCGCCGCGACGCGCGCCCTTCCGGAACCGGAGAGGCTGGCCGCGCAAGCGGCGATTCTGCGACATGTGGCGAAGACGTTGAGCGGCGTGACGCGCCAGCGCGGCGACGCGTGGCTCGCCCGCCTCGATTCGATGTTTTCGACGCGCTTTTTCAGCGACGAGCGAGGCGCAATCTTCGGCGAAGCGCTCTACCGACGGCCGGCCGGCCTCGACCTCGATGCGCTGGACGCGGCGCTCGGCCGCTTCTTCGCGAGGATCGACCGATGAACGGTTGGAGCTTCGCTTTGCCGCTGGCGCTGGCGTTGCTGCCGGCGCCAATTCTGATCGCGCTGGCTCCCGCCTCCCGGCGGGCGGAGGCGAGCGGCCTGCGCATCCCGGCATCGCTCCGCGACAGGCTTCCGGCGCGCGAAAATTCGGGCGCCCGACGCGCGCGCGCGCTGGCGCTGGCGTGGCTCGCCTGGATCGGCCTCGTCATCGCGCTCGCCGGACCGCGCACCGTCGCCGGGAACCCCGCGCTTCCCGCATCGGGGCGCGACATCATCTTCGCGCTCGACCTCTCCGGCAGCATGACGATACCTGATTTCACGCTCGACGGCGTCGCGGCCAGCCGCCTCGACGCCCTGAAGCGCGCCGGCTCGGAATTGATCCGTCGCCGCGCGGGCGACCGCATTGGCCTCGTCGTCTTCGCGGATGCCGCCTTCGCCGCCGCGCCCCTCAGCTTCGACGTCGCCGCCGTGGGCCAGACGTTGAACGAAATGGAGATCGGGCTCGTCGGCCGCTCGACCGCGATCGGCGAAGGCCTTGGGCTGGCGCTGAAGCGTCTTACGGAATCGAGGGCGCCGACGCGCATCATCATTTTGCTGTCGGACGGCGGCAATGACGCCGGCTCCAGCGATCCCGGAGCCGTCGCCGCGCTGGCCAGGACGCTCGGGGTAAAAATCTTCACCATCGGCCTTGGAACCAACGACACGTCGAGCGCGCCGGATAGTCCCGACGCCGTTGATTTTGTCGCCCTCCAGAAGCTCGCCGAAATTGGCGGCGGCGCCGCGTTCCGCGCGCGCACAACCGAAGAGCTCGCAGCGGCGGCGCGTTCGATCGAAGCCCTCACGGCGGGTCCGGCGCTGGCGCCGCCGACGGTCATATACCGCGATCTGTGGCCCTATCCGGCGGCGCTGGCTTTTGTCGCATGTCTCACGATCGCCCTGTCTCAAAGGACGCCGCGATGATCGCGCTTGGCTCGTTCGCCCTTTTGCGGCCCTGGTGGCTGTTGGCCTTTCCGCTTCTGGCGGCGGCGGCGCTGATGACCCGGCGGATACACGCCGGCCTTGGCGACTGGGCGCGGGCGGTCGACGCGCCTCTGCTCGCCGCGATGCTGGAACGATACGGGGGCGGCGCTGGAATGGCTGGGGACCGCGCCATTCTTTGGGCGATCGCATTGATGGCGCTGGCGCTAAGCGGGCCGGCCCTCAAGAGCGCCGACGCCAACCAGTTCCGCAATCTCGACGCGACATTGATCGTTATGGATGTCTCCAACGCCGCGTCGAGCGGCGCGCGGCTGCAGCAAGCCGTCGCGGCGGCGCAGCTTATTCTAGCGCAAGGCGGCGCCCGGCAGCTGGGACTCATTCTCTACGCAGGCGACGCCTATCTCGCGAGTCCGCTGACTGACGACGCTTCCGCACTTGGCGCGCTCCTGTTTTCTGTCGACGATCACACGGTGCCGGACGCTGGCGCGCGGCCGGATCGCGGGCTTCTCCTGGCCCGCCGCATATTGCGTGACGCTCGAATCGTCGGCGCCGACGTGGCGCTGATCTCCGCCGGCGCAGGGCTCGACGCCGCGACGACGCGCGAAGCGGCGCGGCTGGCAAAGGATGGCCACGCCGTCCACACGCTCTTTGTCGGCGCCGGAAACGCGGTCGATGCGTCCGACGCGCCGCGCCGGGCCAGCCTGGCGGCGATTGCGGCGGCGGGTCGGGGAATCGCCGGCGACGCGGCGCGGCCGGACGGCCTTGTTGCAAGAATTTCAAGCCGCGCGATTACGCATATGGCCGGAAGCGCCCTTCAGATTCTCGCATGGCGGGACTACGGCCGCATTCTGCTATTCGCCGCCGCCGCGCCATTGCTCTTGTGCTTCCACAGGCGCGCGCGATGAAACGTCTGGCCGCCTCCGTCGCCGTGCTTTTGCCTTGTATCGCGATCTGGTTGATCGGCGCGTCAGCGGCGGGGCCTGCTCTACAGGCGCTCGGCTTTCCCGCTGCGGCCGCGCATTTTTACAAAGATCCGGCCCGCAAGGGCGCCGCGCTTTATCTGGCCAAGCACTGGGCCGAGGCCGCCGACGCCTTTGGCGGCGATCCGGGGAACGCCTACAATCGCGGCAATGCGCTGGCCCATGCCGAACGCTACGCCGAGGCGATCACGGCCTATGAGCAGGCGCTTGCAGCGAATCCGGACGATGAAGACGCCGCGTTCAACAAGGCCCTGCTGGCGGACCTCGTCAAGGAAAAGGAGGCCGCCGGCGGCGCCGACGGGATTGCGGCGAATTCAGCTGCGACCAAGGCGCGTAATACGCATGATGAGCCGCACGCCGACGGCAAGACCGGCGGCTCGGGGGATGGCTTTGCGGGGAACCAACAAGGCGCCTCGGCGCCGGGCGCGCAAGGCAGCAGCAAGGCCGGAAAGTTCGACAAGGGCGATGTCAAGTCGTCGGATGCGGCGCAGGGACAGGGCAAGGGCTCGGCGGGCGACGCCGGCGGGGCGGGCGGCGGCGGCGGCGAACTGGTGGACGTCGCGAAGATGATCCGCGATCGCGACCGGCGCACGGTGCGCAGGCGGGACGCGGCATCCGTTCTGCCGACTGTCGAATGGCTTTCGACATTGCCGGACGACCCGGGGCGATTCCTGAAACTGCGGATTCTGGCGGAAAAGGCGCGGCGGAAGGAGCACCCCGCCGAACCGGCTCTGGACGATGATCCATGACGGCGCGCCTCCTCGGCCTCTTCACGGCGCTTCTTGTCGCTTGCCGCGTCGGCGGCACGCATGCCGAGCCGATCCTCGCGCCGGCGATCGGCCACGTGGACGTCAAAGCGGAGCTTCCAAAAGAGCCGCCCTATGTCGGAGAGCCGATCCTCCTGCGCGTGCGCTGGAGCGTCCGCGCGAACGTCATGCTCGAGCAGTTGATTCAGCCGACCATGACGAATTTCGATTGGCAGCAATTTGGGATCGACGCGTCGACCAATGGCATGGTCGATGGTTTTCCGACGCCCATCTTCGAGCGCGTTCTCATGATCACGCCGCTCAAGGCCGGGGCTTTGACGATTCCGCCGTTTGTGCTTCACGCGACGATCGTGACGGTGCACAACGAGAGGGCGGAGATGGATTTTTCGTCCCGCCCCCTCGTCGTCGAGGTGCGATCGCATGAGGGCGTCGGCAATGCGCGCGCGCGCTGGCTGCCGGCGAAATCCGTTAAATTCGCCGACGCGTGGGAGACGCCACCGGGCGAGATCCCATTCGGCGAGATGGCGCGGCGCACCGTGACGATCGAAGCCGCGGGCACGACCGCCGACCGGTTGCCCCCACTGCCGGATATACGGGCGCCGGGGATCATCGTCTTCCCCGGGCCCGTCGATCGACAGACGATCGTCACCGATGAAGGGCCGATCGCGCGGGCGCAATATCATTGGAGCGTGCGCCCCGTCTCAGCGGAGCCGGCGAGCGTTCCCGCTATCCATATTCCATGGTTCGACATTGGCGCGCGCAGGATGCAAGACGCTTCGGTCTCCGAGCGCGAAGTCGCTTTTCAGCATGCCGCGCGCAAGTCGCGCCAACCATCCACGGAGGCGTCGGGCATGCTGTCGCCCTGGCCGCTCGCGGCTGGCGCGGCGGGTTTCGCGTGGACCGCGGCGCTCGCCTATCTGATCGGTTCGCCGAAGTCCGGAAGCTTCCGCTGGTGGGGCCTGTTTGAGCCGACGCCAAGAGCGATCCGGCGTTTGAAAGTCGCGGCAAGCCGCGACGATGCGCGAGGCTTCAGGCGTGCGGTCGAAGAATTGTCGCGGGTCGATCGCGACCGCTGGCGCAAGGTTTCGGCCGCGGATGACGTCAAACGCGGCCTTGGCCTTCTCGACGCCTCCTTGTTCGCCGCCAACGCGGCCGCGCCGCCCGAACTCGCGGCGCTGGCGCAAACGATCGCGCGCGCGTGGCGGGGAGCCGCGGACTCGCAAAAACTGCGTTGACGACCGACCCCACCCTCCAGGCGAAAGCGCCGCGCCTCGCGGCGCGGCGGTTATGGCGCTCAGAGAGCGCCCAGCACCAAAGCGACCCCGCTCGCGCACACCGCAGCGCCGGCCGCGCGCACCCACACCGCTCCAAAGCGGTCGCCGAGGAGCCCGATGGCGAAGCCAATGCCAATGCCGGCAAGGTGCAACAGAGCAGTCCCCACCATGAACCCAAGTCCATAAACGAGGCCGCCGGCGTTCTCCGGCATTTCCGCGCCATGCGCATGGCCATGGAAGATGGCCATGAGCCCGACGAGCCCCATGGCCGCGGCCAGCGGCGGCTTGACGCCGAGCGCCACCACTGCGCCAAGCACGACCACGGAAAGCGCGATGCCAAGCTCGACGAAGGGAAGACCGATGCCCGCCATGCCGAGCGCGCCGCCGAGCGCCATGACGGCGACGAAAGCGGCAGGAACCGCCCATAGAGCGCGCCCGCCAAGCTGCCAGGCGAAGACGCCGACCGTCACCATTGCGAGAATATGATCGATGCCGGACACGGGATGCATGAAGCCATGTGCGAAACCCTGGGTCGGGCCGACGCCGGTATGGGCGAAGGCGAGGGAGGGCGCGAGCGCGCATGCGCCCGCGACGCATCCGGTGCGGAACAGGGCGCGGAAAAAGGAACGTGTCATCGAAAGACTCCTCGGGGTTTGACTGTCAGCGTTCAGCAGATCCGGGGCAGCTGATCGCCGACGAGCATGTCGACGATGCGCTCCCCTCCAAAACAGGTTTCCATCACCACCCGGCCGGGCCTCGCCGCCACGATAGCGCCAATCGCGATCGCCTCCCGGCCCAGCGGATGGGCGCGCCAGGCAGCGAGCGCCGCCGGCGCCTCGTCTGCGGGGACCACGACGACCAGCTTGCCTTCATTGGCGAGATAAAGCGGATCGAGGCCGAGGATCTCGCAGAAGCCGCTCACTTCAGGCCGGATCGGCAGATCCAGTTCCCGAATGCGCACGCCCACCTTACTGGCCTCGGCGAGTTCGTTGAGCACGGCTGCGACGCCGCCGCGCGTTGCGTCGCGCATCATCCGGACGCCGGGCGCGGCCGCGATCAACGTCGCAACCAGATCATGCAGCGGCGCGCAATCGCTTTCGATGGTGGTCTCGAGGGCGAGATCGCCGCGCGCGTTGAGGATCGCCGCGCCGTGATCGCCGAGCAGGCCGTTGACCAGCACGACGTCGCCCGGGCGGGCGCGATCAATTCCCACATGCAGGCCGGCGCGGACGACGCCAATGCCGGTTGTCGTCACGAACAGCTTGTCGCAGGCGCCGCGCGCCACGACCTTGGTGTCGCCGGTGACGATGGAGACGCCGGCCTCCGCCGCCGCATGCGCCATGGAACGCGCGATCCGCCGCAGCGTGTCGACGGGCAGACCTTCCTCAATGATGACGGCGCAGGAGAGGGCGACGGGACGCGCGCCGCCGACCGCGAGATCATTGATCGTGCCGCACACGGCCAGCGAACCAATATCCCCGCCGGGGAAAAACAGGGGATCCACCACGAAGGAATCGGTGGTGAAGGCGAGGCGGTCGCCGAGCGTCATCAGCGCCAGAAGGTCGAAGCGCGCCTGGTCCTCCGCGGGCGGGTGGGCGACGCCGGCGAATGTTTCGAGGAAGACATCCTCGATCAGATCGCGCATCGCCGTGCCGCCGCCGCCATGCGCAAGGGTCACGGTGGTCTGGCTCACGCGGCGCGGGCGGCGCGGCGTGGCGTCGAACGGAATGTTCATGCCGCGCCCCGCATGCCGCCATACTGGTGATAGGCCGCGCAGGCGCCTTCGGACGAGACCATCAGCGCGCCGAGCGGGGTGTCCGGCGTGCAGGCGCCGCCGAACGCCGCGCAGGCCCAGGGCTTGAGGGCTCCCGTCAGCACTTCGCCGCACCGGCAGGCGGCGGGATCGGCCACTTTGATGTCCGGCACCGCGAAGCGCCGCTCCGCATCGAAGACGGCGTAAGGCGCGCGCAGGCGCACCCCGGAGTCGGCGATGGAGCCAAGTCCGCGCCACTCGAATGTGGGGCGCGTTTCGTAAACCTCGGCGACGGCGGCGAGCGCGGCCGCATTGCCATGTTCGGGCACGACGCGCGCGTATTGGTTCTCGATCGCCGCGCGCCCTTCCGCCAGTTGACGCAACACCATCAGAAGCGATTGGAGCAGGTCGATCGGCTCGAACCCGGCCACGACCAGCGGGCGGCCGAACTCCTCTGCGATGAAGCGATAGGGCGCCGTGCCGATCACCATGGAGACGTGCCCCGGCCCGATGAAGCCGTCGATGCCGAAATTTGGCTGCGCCAGCAGCGCGCGCAGCGTTGGAATGATTGTGATGTGGTTGCAGAACACGGAGAAATTGGCGATCCCCTCGCGGGCCGCCCGCAGCACGGTGAGGGCGGTGGCGGGCATCGTCGTCTCAAAGCCGAGGCCGAAGAACACGACGTGCCGGTCCTTGTGGCGACGCGCCAGCGCCAGCGCGTCGAGCGGCGAATAGACCATGCGCACGTCGGCGCCATCGGCTTTCGCCTGCAGCAGGCTCTTGCGGGAGCCAGGCACGCGCATGGCGTCGCCGAAGGTGGCGAAGATCACCTCCGGACGCGCGGCGATGGCGACGCAGTCGTCCACCCGCCCCATGGGCAGGACGCAGACCGGGCATCCCGGCCCATGAACGAACTCGATGATGTCGGGCAACAGGCCCTCCAGCCCGTATCGGAAGATCGCGTGCGTGTGGCCGCCGCACACCTCCATTACGGCGATAGGGTTCTCGCGCCCGCGCTCAAGGCGCGCCGCCAACGTCCCGATCTCCCGGATCAGGCGAGCGGCGACAGCCGGATCGCGGAATTCCGTCACGAAGCGCATGGGGTGCTTTCCTTCTCGGCGAGCGGCGGCGCGGCGGCGCTGTCGCGCATGGCTTCGATCTCGGCGTCCGCCTCGCCGATCTCCGCGAGAATCTGCAGCGTCGCGGCGGCCTCGTCTTCATCGATCCGGCTCATGGCGAAGCCGACATGGACCAGCACCCATGCGCCGATCAGCGTTTCGAGCGGTTGCCCGGGGTCGACGACGCATGCGACATCCACGGCGCGGCGGACGCCGGAGATTTCCACCACCGCCAGCGTCGCATCGCCATCGGCGATGGCGACGATCTGTCCGGGAATGCCAAGACACATGGGCTCATCTCCTTGAAGACGTGCGCCTCAATGGGGCGCGAAAGTGCGGCCACGGGCGATTCCGTAGCGGTCGAGTTTGGCCCGCAGGCCGACGCGCGACAGGCCGAGTTCTTCTGCGGCGCGGCTCTTGTTCCACCGGCAGCGCACCAGCGTTTCCGTCAGGATCGACGCCTCCATGCGTTCGATGCGGTCCCTCAAGGGGCCGCCGCCCTCCGGCAGCGCGATGTCGCGCGCATCGCTCGCCGCGACCGCCGCGGCGCGCACCACATGCGGGGACAGAAGGTCGGCGCCGAGATGCTGGCCGGTGGCGAGCACAAGCATGCGCAAGACCTCATTTTGCATCTCGCGGACATTGCCTGGCCAATCATAGGCCTCAAGGGTTGCGATCGCCTCCTCGGTGAAGCCTTTCAGCTTTTTTCCGTGCTGGCTGGAGAGCTGGTCGAGAACGGCGTTGGCGAGCGCCTTTAGGTCGCCGCGTCGATTGCGCAGCGGCGGCATGACGAGCACCATCGCCGAGAGACGGTAAAATAAATCTTGCCGGAAGCGGCCGGCGCTCACCTCCCGGGCGAGATCGCGATGCGTCGCCGCGAGCACGCGGACATTGACCCGCTTGGCCTCGTTCGAGCCGACCGGACGGATCTCGCCCTCCTGCAGGAAGCGCAGCAGTTTCACCTGGAAAGGCGGCGAGACGTCGCCGATCTCGTCGAGAAGCACGGTGCCGCCATCGGCCTGATCGAGCAGGCCGATGCGGGTGACATGCGCGCCGGTGAAGGCTCCCTTTTTATGGCCAAAAAGCTCCGATTCCAGCAGTTCGTCCGGAATCGCCCCGCAATTGACGGCGAAGAAGGCGCGATCCGAGCGGAGGCTGGAATAATGTATGGCGCGAGCCAGCAATTCCTTGCCTGTTCCGGTCTCCCCCTGGATCAGCACAGGGACGTCGAACACCGCCACCTGAGCCGCCTGGCGGCAAGTTTCGGTCAGCGGGCTGCCCGGAGCGCGGATCAGCGTATCGAAATTGAAGTTGCGCGTCACCCGATCGCGTTGGATCGCCAGCCGCGCCTCGGCGACGGGAGTCGTGAGTTTAAGCTCCAGCGACAGGCGTTGGTGATCGCGCTGAAGGCTGAACAGATGGGTGGCGTTGCGCGCCGCCAGCACCAGCTGATCGGGATGCCAGGGCTTTGTGATGAACTGGTAAATGCCGGCCTCATTGATGGCGCCGATCATGTCGTCGGGTTCGGTATAGCCGGTAACGATGATACGGACGATCTCCGGCCAGCGCTCGCGCACCTCGGTGAGGAAAGCGACGCCCGAGACGTCCGGCATGCGTTGATCGCAGAAAACCGCCTGCACCCACTCATTCTCAAGGATGCGCAGCGCGTCCGCCGCGCAGAGTGCGGTGAAAACCTCGAACTCCTCCCCGAGCGCGCGCGCCATCACCTCAACGGAGCGCGGCTCGTCATCGACCAGGAGCAAAGTCGGGCGCGAACTCATATGGCTGCTACTCCGCGGCGGCGCGCAACGCCTGCGCCCGCTTGTCGGCCGCCGCGGCGAGGGCTTCGAGCCGCTCGCGCCGCGCCGCCTCGAGCCATGCGAGCCACTCCGGCAGCCCGGCTCCGGTGCGCGCCGACACCACGAAAAGCGCGGCGCGCGGGTTGATTCGCGCCACATTGCGCCTGAGGGCTGCGAGATCGACGTCAAGATGCGGCAGAAGGTCCGCCTTGGTCAGCAGAACGAGATCGGCGCCTTCAAAGATATCCGGGTATTTCAGAGGCTTGTCTTCGCCCTCCGTGACTGAGAGCAAGGTGATGCGCTTGTCCTCGCCAAGATCGAAGGCTGCCGGGCAGACGAGATTGCCGACATTCTCGATGAACAGCACGCCGCCCGCCGCAAGCGGCAGCCGCTCAAGCGCGTGGCCAACCATATGCGCGTCGAGATGACACCCCTTGCCGGTGTTGATCTGCACGGCGGGGACGCCCACCGCGCGAATGCGCTCGGCGTCGTTGGCGGTCTGCTGGTCGCCCTCGATGACGGCGGCCGGAACGCGTCCGGCGAGCGCCTTCAGAGTCTCGACAAGGAGCGTCGTCTTGCCGGCTCCAGGGCCCGCCAGAAGATTGAGGGAAAAGATGCCATTCGCGGCCAGCCGCGCGCGGTTGCCCGCGGCGAGCGCATCGTTCTTGGCGAGGATGCCCTGCTCGATCTCGACCATGCGGCGCGCCTCAAGGCCCGGCGCATGAGAGCGAAGGGGAACCGGGCCGTCATGACTGTGGGCGTCGGCGTGGGTCTCATCCGCATGCGTATGCGCGTGATCGCCATGTGCGTGATCCCCATGTGCATGGGCGTGTGCGTCCGCATGGGAATGCGCGTGGGAATGCGAATCGCCATGGGTGTGGCCGTGTCTATCATCGTGATCGTGGGCATGCCCGTGATCATGCGCATGGGGATGTGCATGCGTATGAGCCGCGGAGGCGTCCGCCCCCTGCCCCGCGCCGGCGTCCGAAATCGTCGCGGCGTCGGTGCCGCAGCCGCAAACCACGCACATCACATGACCTCCAGGTCTTTGAGCCTCATTTCCGTGCCGCCATTGGGCGTCAGCCGCACCCCTCCGCAGAGCGGACAGGGATCGAGCCTATCGGCGATGCCCACCGTCTCGCCGCAATCAAAGCACCAGGCGGTCCCGGCCTCCTCCAGCATGACAAGCTCCGCGCCTTCCGCAAGCGAGCCCTGCATCACGATGTCGAAACCGAAGCGCAGAGCCTCCGGATCAACCCCCGCGAAGCGGCCGATGGCGAGGCGCACGCGCGTGACGCGCGAAAAATTCTGCGCGCGTCCGGCATCCTCAATGGCGCTCCGGAGGCTTTCGCAAATCGACATCTCGTGCATGTCACGCGCCCCTTCCGAAAGCCAGGGTCACCGGCGCGCAGGGATTGACCGCCCCGACGCAGAGTTGCGCCAGCAGCGCCGTCTCGCGCCGCGACGGCAAAGCCGCCAGCATGCGTTCGAGAAGGCCCCCCGGCGCGAGGTTCCAGACGCTCGGCGTCAGCACCTGATAGGCGCCGACGCGGCCGTCCAGAACGCGCGCCTTGTGCGCCAGACGCCCGCGCGCCGCCTCGGCGACGCCGGCGCCGCCGGGGCTGACGCCGGATAGAGGCGCATCCGCGCGCCCCGCCGCAGCCCAAAGAAGATCGAGAACCCGCGCCAGCAGGCGTGCGAAAAGGCTGGCGCCTTCAGCGGCCAGAAGGGCCTGCATGACAGGCGCGCGGCGCACGCGGTCGAGCGGGGTCGTTTCCCGCGCCGCGATGGGCGCCGGCTGCGCCATGGCGGCGTCGACGTCGGCCAGCCCGACCGAAGGCAGTTCGGCGCGGCCCCATGCCGGGTCTCCCGCGCGAACCTGACGCAGGAAGCGCGCCGGGCCAGTCGCGCCCGCATCAAGCCAGGCGTCCAGCTCCAGAATTGTGAAGGCGGAGAGATCACGCGCCTCGCCGCAAATTCGCGTCGCGAGCGGCGCCGGCTCGTCTGGATCGCCGCGCGAAAGCGCGCCAAGCAAAGCGAGAGCGACCCGATCCGGCTCCGCGCCGATCAGCGCCGGCCAGTGATGGAACAGCGCGATTGCGTGATCGCGCACCGTTTCGGCGCGGATCGCGTCTTCGGCGCCGGGCTCGCGAAGGCCGAGAGCCGCCGCGCTCGCCGCGCCCTGCGCAGCCGCGCAAAGATTGAAGACCATCGGAACAAGGCGGGCGGCCTCGTCGACGGGCCGTCCGACCAGCCAGCGCGCGGGATCGCTCGCCGGCGCGGCGGCAAAACGCCAGCCCGCCGCCTCCGACTGATCGGGCGCGCCGGCCGCGATCCCCCTCATGACGCCTCCCCGTTCGGGGCGAGCGCGCCCGGCCTGCCGACGATCAGCTCGCGGCGCGAAGGCTGCGGCGCCGGGCGCGAGCGTTCCGCCGGCGCGTCCGCCGCTTCTGCGGATTCGCCAGCTTCGGCCGCCGCGATCTCCGCCTCGCGCCGGCGGCGGATTTCGCCGAAAGGCGCTTCTTCTTCGCGGACTGCGGGATCGAACAGCGCGGTCAGAGCCGCCTGCGCGATCTCGACCGCCTGCCGCATGGAGCTGAAATCGAACATGGGCGAAAACAAAGAGCACGCCTTATAGGGACCGACGTCCGCGCGGTTCGCGCCAAGAAACTCATACCAGCCCGATGGAAATTCGATGCATTCTTTCGTCCCGGTCACGAGGCGCGACCAGTCGTCGCCGGGCCCCGGCAGCAGCACCAGATTCATGAACCAGGGCGTAATCAGGGCGCCGAGCCCGCGTCCCTCATGCGCGCGAAAGCCGACGGCCTTGACGCTGAGCGCCTCGTTGACGATCGGCACGCCCCGCATCTGTCCTGAATGAATCTCGCGGAACGCCGCTTCGAGCCGCGCCGGGAGCTCTTTCAGGATCTCGTCGAGCCGCTGGTCGGCGGACGCCGGCGCCGCAGGCGCCACCGGGTTCTCCCCGCCATCCAGCACCATGAACTGATCGCGCGCGCCATCGCAGACCGGGCAGCGCCAATCGCCCGGCAGGTCGACGAAGGCCGTGCCGGGCGGCGTCTGCGAGACCTCGCAGCCGATGGCGGGATCATAAACGTGCCAGCAGATCTTGCATTCGAGGCGCGTGCGCGGGTCAAGCCGCGCGGCCTCGCCGAGGAAAGAGCCTTCGAAACGAGGCGCCCGCATCGGCCCGCCTCAGCGCATCGCCCCAAGCGCCTCGAAGAGGCGCTCGGCGGAGTCGGCGATATCCTCCGGCGCGGCCAGGGCCACTTCCGGAAGGTCCGCGATCTCGATCGTGTCGAGGATCAGCGTGTCATCGGAATTGTAGTAGCGCACGCGCCAGACGTCGCGACGCGCCGCGGCGTCGATGCGGCAGTTGCCATAGCCGCGCGAAAGAATGGCGACGCCCCCCACGCCAAGCGCCGCGTCGATCAGCGCGAGATCCTCCGGCGTGTGCGGCAGGAGCGAAAGGTTGATCACATGCGCAGGGGCTCCCGGCGCCCGCGCGTCGGTTCGATAGGCGATCTCGGCGATCACCGGCGGCGCATTCACAACGCCGGGGCGCGGCGTCGCGATGTCCTGCAAATCGATGTCCCAGCGCGGCGGGAAGGCGCGCAACGAGGCGCCGCGCGGGAAAGGACCGACCTCGATGCGGTCGACGCCATCGGCGCCGCGCACGCGCCACACGCCGGCGAAGGTCGCCTCCTGAATTTCGAGATCCCCGCCGCCGCCGCTCACCCGCACCGCCACTTCGCCTTCGCCCAGAGCCTCGTCGACGAGCGCGCGGTTCTCCGGGTCGAGGGCGCTGATCGAAACGGACTCATGGAGGTCAGGCGCCCAGGCCGCGAGCGCGCGCTGGACGGCGTCGAGCGCCGCGAAAGCGGGCGCAAGGCGGTCGGGGTCCGTCACTTCGGGCAGATGCGCCTCGTAAACCCGCATGCCTGACGGCATGGGCAGATAGGAGAGCCCGTCGTCAGCCTCGGACTGGCTGCCGGGACCAAAGCCGATCGGCGGCTGCGTCGCAATGGGAAGGGACGTCATGACGGGCGCGATCCTCAGTGAGTGGGAACGGGAGCGGCGAGCAGTGCGGCGAGCCGCGTGAGATAGACATCCCAATCCCGCATGCGGGCGACGGCGCCGACAGGTTCGCCGCCTTTCAGCACCACGATGGCCGGCAAGGCAAGGGACAGTCTTTCGCGCAGCGCGGCTTCCACCGCCGGACTGGCGACGGCGCCGGTCACGCGCCCCGCGCCGGCGTCGAGGGCCTTGACGAGTTCCGGCAGCACGACGGCGACGTCGGGGGTCTCGACATGGGCCTTGCCATGGGCCGGCAGGAAGAGGAGGAGGTTGCGGGGATCCCTCGCGAGGGCGTCGAGCCGCTCCACATAGGCGTAGCCTTGACAATCGAGAAGACGCCGGACCAACGGATGCAGCGGAGCGTCGGCGCCGGTCGATGGCGTTGCGGCGAGCGGAGCGTTCAACATCAGGCCTCCTTGCGGCCGGCCGCATGGGCGGCGGCCAGATGGGGCGGGAGCTGCGGCTCCCGATCGAGATCGGCGAAAGCGCCCAAAAGATGGGCCGGGTCGGCGGAGCCGGCCATGACAGCCGCCATCGCCGCCACCGCCTCGCCGATCAGTCGCGCCTCTTCCGCGTCAAGCAGGCGGCGGGCGGTCCCGAGAAACGCCAGCACATGATCGCCCGCCTGCGCCTCGGGCAGGAGCGCGAGGTCGATGCGATGCAAACCGTCGCTCGCCCGGCACTCCGCGAAGTCGCCGGAGCGCGTCTCGATCCGCATGGGAATGCCGATGCACATCGCTCAGCCCGCTTCCGCGCAGCGGCGCGCCAGCACCCGCGCATCGCCGATGCGACAGGCCTCTATGGCCGTCGGACGCCCGGCCTCATAGGCCTCCCGCGCGACTGCGGCGGCGATCACCAAAGGATCGTTCGAACTCCGCCGGAGGAGCGCGACGCCGAACTCGTCGCGCAGCAGCGCCACGACATGGTCCGCCGCGGGCGCAACTTCCGCGGCGACGACATCGGTCAGTCCGCCGCCGTAATCATTGAGGGTATGGGGCTGCACGCCGACGAGCAGAAGCCGGCGTGGCGCGCAGCCGCGCAGTTGGAGCAGCGCGAGCACTTCCTGAAATCCGGTCTGATGCAGACTGACCTTGCGCGCGCCGAGCACGGCGGGGACCTCGCCGTCGGCGAGCAGATGCAGCGTTCCCGGCGGCAGATCGTAATCAACGGCGTCGATGATGATGACGGCGTCGGATTCTTCGAGGTAAGGCAGCAGATAAAGGCCCTGCGTGCCGCCGTCGACGAGGGTCACGCCGTCAGGCATCGAATAGTCGCGGTCGAGCGCCTCGACGACGCGCACGCCGAAGCCTTCGTCGGCCCAAAGAATATTCCCGATGCCGAGCACGAGGATGCGTTCATTGACCATTGCAATGCAGTTTCCCTGGGAATCCCCCCGGCGGGCGTATTCCCCGCTTTTTCAGAACAAATCAAAACACATGCCAGCTTGACCGAGCTCCCGAAACGCTGCGATTTCAAGGCGCATCGACCTCGGCGAGAGACCCGCGCCGAGGGCTTATGCCGACTAACTTTCCATTTTTGACGTAAAATGGAAAGACTCATTCCAAAAAAAAATAGGCGCAGCTTGCGCCGCGCCCAGAAGGAGACATCAGGCTTAAGAATTCAGTCCGGGTCGTCGTCCCGGAAGCTACGGGAGCCGTTGGTCATGGCCGAGACCATGGACTGGCGGGACATGATGTCCTCCCGGATCACCGAATAGACGTGGATGATCACGAACAGGATGATGACCCACATGCCGAGATGATGCCAGGTGTGGACGCTCTGGCTCCCGCCCAGCAGCGGAATGACCCAGCCGAACGCCCCGGCCTGCCAGCTTCCGAGCCCCTCCCCTTCCGAGTAAAGGGCGAATCCCGTGACGATCATGAACAGGCCGCCGACCACCATGACCCAGAACATGAAGAACTGGGCGAGCGGGTTGTGGCCGACATATTTATTCGGCTGAACCCTCAGGAACATGTACCATTGGATCTCTACCCACAGCCCGCGCCAGAATTGCGCGTTCCAGAACGGAAAGGTGAAGAGTTCGCGGGCGTTTTTGTTGCCGATAAAGGCCCAGATCAGGCGACCCGCAAAGCCGATGGCGAAGATATAGGCCGCCGAGAAATGCAGGAAGCGGATCGTGCCCATCATGAAATGGGCGCTGGCCTGTCCCGACAGCGTCGGGAAAGGCGTTCCGATGAGATAGCCGGTCACGCAGAGCACCACGATCGACAGCGCGTTGACCCAGTGCCATATCCGCACCGGCGCCTCATAGACGAAGACCGTTGTCAGCTTGCGTGCGTCCCGGACCGTGGACCCAGAGTCGATGGGCGCTCCGCGGGGCGCTGGGATGGCGTCGCTCATGACAGCCTCCCTCAGCGCACGGTGACGCGGGCGAGTTCTTCGCCGCCCGGCGCCAGGACATGGGTGGAGCAGGCGAGGCACGGATCGAATGAATGGAGCGTGCGCAGGATCTCCACCGGCTCGTCGGGGCGCTCCATCGGCGTGTTGAGGAGCGAAGCCTCGAATGCGCCGATATTGCCCTTGGGATCGCGCGGGCTCCCGTTCCAGGTCGTCGGCACCACGCATTGATAGTTTTCGATCCGCCCGTCCTTGATCTTGATCCAGTGGCCGAGGCCGCCGCGCGGCGCCGCCACCGTGCCGACGCCCTTGGCCTCCTTCGGCCATGTGGCGGGATCCCATTTCTCGACATTCGCGGTCGCGGTGTCGCCGGCCTTGATGTTGGCGATCAGATTGTCGAAATCGGTCAACATCATCTCGGCGCAATAATGCGCCTCGAGCGCCCGGGCGAGCGTGCGGCCGATGGTCGTCGGCAGCGCCTGCTTCGGCGTGAAGCTCGTGCCGGCCAGCGAATTGAAGCGGCCGAGCGCGTCATCGACCTGCCCCTTCACGTAATCGACGCCGTGGGAATAGGCGAGGATGTAGCGGGCGAGCGGCCCCACCTCGCAGGCGGAGCCTCTCCAGCGCGGCGCCTTGATCCAGGAGTATTTCGCCGCTTCGTCCACCGCCAGAATATTGGTTTTGGTGCCCTTGGCGGCGGGGCCGAGTTCGAATTTCGGCTCGGTGAGGCCGTCCCAGGGATGCAGTCCCACGTCATTTTCGCCGGCACCATAGGTGTACCAGGAATGGGTGACGAATTCCTGCACCTGCGCCGGGTCGCGCGGATCGATCGGATGGATTTCGTCCCAATTGCCGCCGAGGATCACCCCGCCCGGCAGGCGGTCGGTCGATTTCTTGCCCTGGATCGCCGCGTAGTCGCCATAGTCCATGACATTGGTGGCCGAAAGCCCGCCGCCATAGAGCCAGCCCTTGTAGTAGCTCGCAATGGCGATCACGTCGGGCACATAGACGTTCTTCGAGAACTCATAGGCCTCCTGGAGTTTCAGCTTGACGAGATTCAGCCGCTCCATGTTGAGCGGCGCCCCCGCCGACATGTCCCCTTCCATGTTGATGGCGCAGGGCACGCCGCCGACCATGTAGTTCGGATGCGGGTTCTTGCCGCCGAAGACCGTGTGAACCTTGACGATCTCCTTCTGGAAGTCGAGCGCCTCCAGATAATGGGTGACCGCGAGCAGGTCCGCCTCGGGCGGAAGCTTGTAGGCGGGATTGTCCCAATAGCCGTTCTTGAAGATGCCGAGCTGTCCGCTTTCGACGAATTTTTTCAGCCGGTTCTGCACGTCGCGGAAATAGCCCGGCGACGATTTGGAGTGGGCGGAGATGGATTGCTGGAGGAGGGAAGTCGCTTTGGGATCCGCCTTCAGCGCGTTGACGGGATTGACCCAGTCAAGCGCGTGCAGATGATAGAAATGGACCAGATGATCATGCCACTGCAGCACCTTCGCCATGATCTCGCGGATCAGGAAGGCGTTGTTTGGAATCGTGATCTGCAGCGCATCCTCGACGGCGCGCACCGAGGTCAGGGCGTGGCAGCCGGTGCAAACGCCGCAGATGCGCTCCACGAAAGCCCAGGCGTCGCGCGGGTCGCGGCCCTTGAGGATCACTTCCAGTCCGCGCCACATCGTGCCGGTCGAGACCGCGTTGCGGATCACATTGTCGGCGTCGACATTCACCTCGCAGCGCATGTGCCCTTCGATACGCGTCACGGGATCGACGACGATGCGGCGGCCCGACGTATCGAGCGTGAAGCCGTTGGGGGTCTGGATGGTCATTTCACGTCTCCCTTATGCTGGGCGCGCTTCAGGGCGCTGACTGCGGCGTGAATGGCGACGGCGCCGCCCACCACTCCGGCGGCGGCGAGGCCGACCTGATCGGCGTTGGCTTCGACGCCAAAGCCTTTTCCGTGAATGTCGGAAAGACGGGCGTACCAGGATCCCTTGTCCCAGAAGCCATCCTCGGAGCAGCCGATGCAGCCATGCCCGGCCTGGATCGGAAACGATACGCCGTCATTCCAGCGTACGGTGGAGCAGGCGTTGTAGGTGGTCGGCCCCTTGCATCCCATCTTGTAGAGGCAGTAGCCTTTGCGCGCGCCTTCATCGTCGAAGGATTCCACATATTGTCCGGCGTCGAAATGGGCGCGCCGGTAGCATTTGTCGTGGATGCGCTGGGAATAGAACATCTTGGGCCGGCCCTGCCGGTCCAGTTCGGGGATCCGGTCAAAGGTGAGCATATAGGTGATGACGCCGGTCATCACCTCGGCGATGGGCGGGCAGCCCGGCACCTTGATGATCGGCTTGTCGAAGATCACTTCATGCACCGGCGTCGCGCGCGTCGGATTTGGACGCGCCGCCTGCACGCAGCCATAGGATGCGCAGGAGCCCCAGGAGATGATCGCCTTCGCGTCCGCCGCCACCCGCTTCAGCTGATCGACGAAAGGCTTGCCGCCGATGATGCAATACATGCCGTCTTCGTTGAGCGGCGGATTGCCCTCGACGGCTAGGATGTAATTGCCCTTATATTTCGTCATCACCTCTTCGAGGATGGCTTCCGCCTGATAGCCGGCGGAGGCCATGAGCGTGTCGTCATAGTCGAGCGAGATCATGGAGAGGATCACGTCCTTCGCCAGCGGATGCGCGGAGCGGATGAAGCTCTCCGAGCAGCAGGTGCATTCAAGCCCGTGCAGCCAGAGAACCGGCAGGCGCGGCTTGGTTTCCATGGCGTGGACGATCTGCGGCGCGAGTTCCGGGCCAAGACCAAGGGCCGCCGCGGTTAGCGAACAATATTTCAGGAATGAACGGCGGGTGATGCCCTGCCGCCGCATCACCTCATAGAATGTCTCAAGGCCGACCATACGGCGTTCCCTTCTGATGGCGCTTAGGCATGGCCGCGTCGAGGCGTCCGTGCGCCCTTTCTGTCCGCAACGCCCGTGCCATTCATCTTTAATTAGCTAGATCAGCAGCTTAAGCGAAATCAGCGGGCCGCCGAGCGGAAAGCCCATCCTCGCTTTCTGGCGCGGGTGGAAAGCGCGTGACCGTTTCCGCGCACCGCAACAGACGGGCTGCCGCCACCGCCGCCTGACCCAGCGCGAGGCCGCCGTCGTTGACGGGCGCCTCGGCCGCCGTCAGCGCTTCAAGGCCGATTTCGCGAAGCCGCCGCGTGGTCGCCTCCAGCAGGCGCGCATTCTGGAACACGCCGCCCGACAATGCGACGACGCCAATGTTCTCCGCCCGCGCGATTGCGCCGGCGGCGTTTGCGAAGGCCGCGGCCACGCCGTCATGGAACCGAGCGGCGATCACCGCCGCCGGCGCGTGCCCGGCGCGGTCGGCGAGGGCGGCGCGCCACAGCGGCGCGGGATCCAGTTCCAGCAGGCCCTCCGAGACAGTCGAGCCGAGGGCGTAAGGCTCCCCCTGCCCCGCCGCGTCGCCAGCGCAGGCTTCGAGCGCCATGGCTGCTTCGCCTTCGAAGCTGAGCCGGTCGGGCGCAAGGCCAAGCAAGGCCGCCATCGCGTCGAACAGCCGTCCGGCGGAGCTGGCCAGCGGCGCGTTGAGGCCCTTGACGATCATCGCGCGAAGGGTCGCCGCCGGCTTGCCCGCGAATAGATCTGGAGGGACGCCTTCAGGCCCCACGGCCGCGTCAAGATGCGCAAGCAGAACGCGCCACGGCTCGCGGCTCGCGGCGTCGCCGCCAGCCAAGTGGATCGGCCGCAAGCGCCCGCGGCGCACGCTCATCTCATAGTCGCAAAGGAGGATCTCGGCGCCCCAGATTGCGCCGTCCGCGCCATATCCAAGCCCGTCCAGCGCGACGCCCACGACTTTCCCCTGATCGCGGCGCCAGCCATTCTCCGCCAGCACGGCGGCGATATGGGCGTGGTGGTGCTGCACGGCGATCAGCGGCAGATTTCCCGCGTCCGCCAGCCTCGAACCGTAGCGCGTTGCGCGCAGATCCGGATGCATGTCAACGGCGACAGCAGCAGGATCGTGACCAAACAGCGCCGCGTAATCGGCGAGAGCCGTCTCGAACGCGTCGCCCGTCGCCGGCTCGTCGAGGTCGCCGAGATGATGCGTCAGCAGGGCCTTGCGTCCATGCGTCAGGCAAGCGGCGCTCTTCAGCTCCCCGCCGAGGGCCAGCACCGGCGGCGCATCGGCAAAATCAGCGGGAAGGTCGCGCGGCAGCGGCGCGAGGCCCCGCCCCCGGCGCAGCACCCGCATGCGCCCGTCTATCAGGCGGAGAACGGAATCATCGAGGCGCCGGGCGATCGGCCGGTCATGCGTCAGGAAGCCATCGACGATGCCGGAGAGCTTTTCGCGCGCTTCCCCATCGCGAAATATTTGCGGCTCGCTGGAGCGGTTGCCGCTGGTCATGATCAGCGGACTTCCGACCGCCGCCAGCAGCAGATGATGCAGCGGCGTATAAGGCAGCATCAGGCCGACCGGACCTTGCCCGGGCGCCGCCTCTGGCGCGAGGCGGACGCCATGGCGCCGCCGCAAAAGGACGATCGGCGCGGCGGGATGCGCAAGCGCCGCTTCCTCTTCCGGCCCGACATGACAGAGTTCGCGGGCCGCCGCGACATTCGCCGCCATCACCGCCAGCGGCTTGACGGGACGCCGCTTCCGCCGCCGCAATTCGCGCACCGCTTCCGGATTGGCGGCATCGCAGGCGATGTGGAAGCCGCCGATCCCCTTCACCGCAAGGATGCGCCCGGCCCGCAGCCATTCGGCGGCGGTCGAGAGGCAGGCCGCGTCCGAGGCGCTGGGGGGCGCCTCCTGCGCGAAGCGGGCGGCTGGCTCCCATGTAAGACGCGGGCCGCATACGGGACAGGCGATCGGCTGGGCGTGGAAGCGGCGGTCCGCCGGGTTCTGATATTCGGCGCGGCAATCCGGGCAGAGCGCGAAGCCGCTCATCGTCGTGCGGATGCGGTCATAAGGCAGGCCCGCCACGATGGAGAATCTCGGGCCGCAGTCGGTGCAATTCGTAAAGGCGTAGCCGAAACGCCGGGCGGCGGGATCGGCGATCTCGGCGCGGCAGGCGGGACAGGTCGCGATATCCGGCACGACGCCCACCGATACCGCGCCCGAGGCGCTGGCGACGATGCGGAACTCGTCCCCCTCGGGCGGCGCGGCATCGCGTCGTTCGATCCGCTCCACCCGGGCGAGCGCCGGCGCCTCGGCGCGCAGCGCATGCGTCAGCGCATCGAGCGCCGCGGGCGGGCCGCCGGCGTGGATGCGCACGGCGTCGCCAAGGTTGCGCACCTCGCCGGCGAGGCAGAGGCGCTGGGCCAGGCGCCAGACGAAGGGGCGGAACCCAACTCCCTGCACGATGCCGCGAACAATGATTTCGGTCCCCTGCCGCTTTGCGGACATCGCGCGCTCAATGCACCGTGCAGACCATGCACGGATCGAAAGAGCGCACGATATGCTGGACGCTGAGGGGCGTCGTCTCGCCCGGATGCACGGCGGCGCCGACCAGCGCGGCTTCGAGCGGCCCCGGAACGCCCGCCGCGTCGCGCGGCGAGAAGTTCCAGGTCGTCGGGGCGATGATCTGGTAGCGGGCGATCTTGCCGCCCTCGACCTGCAGCCAGTGCCCGAGGGCTCCGCGCGCCGCCTCGGTCAGTCCGGCCGCCTGTCCCCGCGCCGGCGTATTTGCTTGTGCGCACCAGGGTCCGTCTGGCTCAAGCTCCCTGACCCAGCCTTCCATCGCGATGAGCGTGCGCGCGGTCTCGATGAGGCGCGCAATCACGCGGGCGAACGCGTTTCCCCCTGCAAACGCGACGAGGTCCCGCAGCAGCGGCTGCCCGTCGATCACCTGCCGCGCGAGCGCGCCGGTCTCGAACGGAGCGCCATGGAGACGGGGCGCCTTGCACCAGCTGTAGCCTGTCTCGTCCTCGGCGTCGGGCATGGTCGAACCCTCGAAGGGATGGTGCGCCTGGCCGCGCTCCGTCATCCGCGCGAAAGTATGGTCCTCGGCGACGCCCGCCGGATCGAAAGCCGCCGTTTTTCCGCCCGCGTGGGTCCCCCGCGGATACAGCGGGCCCGCGTCGGAAGGATAGGCTCCATAGCTCAGGAAACTGTCATAAGCGCGGCCGAGACGCTCCAGGCCGACATCGGCGGCGATTTCCAGAAAAAGACGGAAGTCGCCGTCGGGGCCTCTGGCGCGCCAGCGGTCCAGCTCCTCGCGCGCCGCGAGCGCCGCCACGCGCTCCAGCTTCGCGCCAAAGAGCTGCTCCTCAAGCCCCGCGCGCACGGCGCCAAGGATCGCCAGCAGCCGCATCTTGTCATGCGGCCCGGCGCGGCGCGTGACCCCGCCCGGCTGAATCGCAAGCGTGTGCGGCCAGCGGCCCGCGAGCAGGCCGAGCACATGAAGGAGCGTCGCGCGCGTCTCCAGCATGCGCCGCGCCGCCGCGCCGCGCCCGGCTTTGAATCGCGCCTCGACGCGCGCGAACCAGGGCCGTCCGGCATAGGCCGCGCGGGCGAAATCGGGCATGAAGAAGATGTGGAAATGGGTAAGGTGGTCCGCCACATTCTCGGTCGCGACGATGAGATTGGTCGCAATGCGCCCGTTGGACGGGGGGGACAGCCCCTGAATGCCGGCCAGCGCCAGCGCGGCCGCCTGGGATTGCGAGACCGAACAAATGCCGCAGATGCGCGGCGCGATGATCAGGGCGTCGCCCGGATCGCGGCCCTCAAGGATGCGCTCGAAGCCGCGAAACAGCGGGGCGGTCACGTAAGCCGCCGTCACGATCCCGTTCGCCACCTCAAGGCGCACTTCGAGATCGCCCTCGACCCGGTTGAACGGACCGACGACGAGACGGGTGACGCTCTCCGCTTCGGCGCCCTTTTCCTTCGCGCCGGTCATTTCCGCTTGATGTCGCGCACGGTCGGGGCCATCGCGACATGATCGCTGACAGCATTGCGCCGCAGCCGCTCCGGGGTCGCGGCTTTCGCCAGCGAAGACAAGGCGATGAACCAGGCCTTGGGCATGTCGGTCGGCAGGCCGACCGGGATTCCGGCAACCTTGGGCGTCCCCAGAAACGCATGACCAGGCTCCTCGAATTCGGGCGCCGTGCAATTGATGCAGGAATAGCCGCCCCGCGTGCAGGACCCCTCGCCGTTCCAGGCGCGGGTGTTGCAGTCCGCATGGGCCTGCGTGCCGAGACAACCGAGATGCTCCATCAGGCAGCCGAGGTCGGAGAGCTTTTCGGCGCTGGCCTTGTACTCGTAGAACTCGTTGCGCGCGCAACCATGATGGACCAGCTGGTCGGCGTAGAAGCGGGGCCGCCGATAGGCGTCGAGATCGGCCGCCGTCATGAGGCCGGCGGCGAGAAGCATCAAGGTCTCGGTGATCCAGCCCGGATGGGTGGGGCAGCCCGCCACGTTGATGACGGGCAGGCCGGAGCGCGAGCGGAACGTGGCGCCAAGCGCGCCGCCCTCCCTTCGTCCGTCATATTGCAGCCCGCATGCGTCGGTCGGATTGACGCCGGCGGCTGTGACGCCGCCATAGGCGGCGCAGGAGCCGATCGCGACCACGTGCTGCGCCAGCGCGGCGAACTCGCGCGCCCATTCGATGGTGGGCCGGCCGCCGAAGACATGGAACTTGCCGGTGCCGTTGGGGCCGCGCAGAAGAGCGCCCTCGACGCAGAGGGCGTCCAGCCGCGTCGCGCCGGATCGCACGCTTTCGAACAGGGTCAGCGCCTCGACGCCGGTCTCTTCCGAGAGGCTTGGATGCCAGAGCAGGCGGATGCCGGCGCTGTCCAGAGTAGCCGTGAGATCCGGGGCCTCGGCGCAAAGTAGCGACATGGTGCAGCCGCCGCATCCGCCCGACTGCAGCCAGAGAACGTTGAAGGTTTTGCTCACGTGGCGCGTCCCTGCCGCGCCACTGGGGCGGCGGGAAGCGTCACCGTCATGACCGCGCCGCCCCCTTCATGATTGCCGGCCTCAAGGGCGCCGTCGTGCTCCTGCACGATGCGATAGCTGATCGAGAGCCCAAGGCCGGTGCCCTTGCCCACGGGCTTGGTGGTGAAGAAGGGATCGAAAATTCGCGAGGCCGTCTCGGGCGAGATGCCGGGGCCGGTGTCGCGCACTGTCACGATGATCCGATCGTCGAGCCGGCGACCGTCAATCTCGAGCCTGCGCTCGGGGCATCCCTCCATGGCGTCGACAGCGTTCTGGATCAGGTTCATCACCATTTGGTGGAGATGGCCCGGATGACCGACGACCGCGAGGCCCTCGGGCAGCGTGACGGATGTCTCCACAGCAAGCTTCTGCGCCTTGGCCACCCATTCGAGGGCGGAGCGGACAAGCGCCGCCATGTCCACAAGTTCGCGCGCCGTCCGGCCGTCGGAGGAGAAGCGGCGCAGATCGGCGACGATGTCGCGGACCCGCTCCGCGCCCTCCAGCATCCCCGCGAGGGTCGGAGCCAAATCCGTCAAGGTGTGATCGATCTTCAGGCGCGCGCGCAGACGATCCAGCTCGTCTGGCTCCGCGGCGCCATGCAGGGCGTCGAGATAGGAGGTCAGCCGCTCGCTGTAGCGCTTCATGGCGTGGGCGTTGCCGTAGACAAACGAGATCGGATTGTTCAGCTCATGGGCGACGCCGGCGACCAGCCGGCCGAGCGAGGCCATTTTCTCCGCCTGGATGAGTTGCTGCTGGGTCTGCTTCAGCCGCTCATGGGCGGCGGCGAGGTCCCGATAGGCCTTGCGCAATTCGCCCATGGGACGGCCCGTGAGGACCATGCCGACGGCGCGCCCGCGCGAATCGAACCGAATGGCGCCGTTGACCGAAACCGGAAACGGCCCTTCCGGCGTCGCAAACGTAAAATCCCGGTCGAGAATGCGCTGGCGCTTGGCGACATTGACGAGAACGTCGCAAAAGCTGGTCGGAGAACCCGGCGCCAGCAGATCCTCCAGTTTCAGCTCCAGCAATGCCGATCCGCAGCGCCCGAACAGGCGCTCGGCCGCGACATTGACCTGCTCGATGCGCCCGGTCAGGTCGCAGGCGATCAGAACGTCGGTCATAGAGGCCATGACCCCGGCTATGAAGGCCTGGGCTTCCTCAAGGGCGTCATTCTTGGTCTCGAGCTCCACTTGCTGGGTCAGCAGTTCGGCGTAGGTCTCGTCCATCTTGCGGATGACGGCGATCCACGCCTGCTCGGCGTCCATACCTTCTGTTTCACAGACGGCGAGTCCGCCGGCTGACGCCGTTTGCTCCACTTGCGTTTGCTTCCTCGGCGGGGACATGATCCAGGCAGCCGCAACTCGTTACGGGGTCGGCATGGTAGACCCGTTCGCCGGGATTGTCCCTAAGTGATTGCCGCCTCAATAAAGTCACGCGGCTGATTTCGAAGATTGAAGCTAGTCGGAGAAATTGCCTGGTCCTTCGGGATGCGCTGGATCGGCGCCGAGGCCCATCCGGCCGCGCGTCCCCGATTCGTCGAAGGCCTTGCGGTCGCAATCGTCGAGCGAAAAGCAGGGCTGCCGCCATAATGGGAGGGCCGTCTGCGCGAAAGGCTCGGTTCGCGGATAGATGTAGGGTTGCGAATGGATCGCAGCGTGATGGCGATGCTTCCGCATTGGCCGCGCCTCAAGCGCACCGGAACAGGCCGCGAATAGCGTGACGGCCGCCGTGGCCCAAATCGCGCAGCGGCGTCGAAGCGATAGCGGCGCCGCGCCGCCCCAGATCCAGTCCGGCGTCGTCATGGGATCGCTCCCGCCGTCGGGTTTTCCCCGCGCAGCATGGCGCCGAGACTGCCGCTGGCGCTCTCTGGGTGAAGGACGCAGCCATATTGGACGGTGAAGTCGGGAACCACCGGGTGGCCTGCGCGCGCAAGCTTTTCATAATCCGGCGTCGGGCACGTCGCCATGGCGCTGGCATGATCGGGGGCGCCTCGCGGCGGCGCCGATCGCGGATGCGCGGCGGCGAATCCCCAGGGAATGAGCGCGAGGCCAAAGGCCAGCGCGCTGATCTGCGCCATTCTGTTCATGAGTTCCGCCCTTGGGCGCCGCGCTGCCGGAAACTTTCCCAGCGATGCGCGACGGGTAAATTGGCGCCGACCCGAAAGTCGGTCCCGGGCCCTCCAGAACGGAGTCATCTGGCGGAACCCGGGACTATGCGAGCGCTCGCAAGGGGGCCGCGATGCAAGCACCCGAATCAGGCCCGCCGAAGCTCCACGACTGCGGTGGATCGGCGCAGCCTAATGGTCAGTCTGCGACGTCGCCGGGGCCTTCGGGGTGGTACGGGCTGGCGCCGAGACCTTCGCGGCCGACCGTTCCGGAACGGTCGAACGTGCGATGCTCTACCTGTTGCTGAGACAAGCCGCCCGATGCGCCCTGATAGAGGCCATAATATTCATTCGCCTTGATGATTTTGTGAGACGAAGCGGTCTGCGCCGCCGCCGCCCCCGCCGACGCGATCAGAAGCGCGGCGGCGAGGGCGAGATTGCGGGTCGACCGGCCCGCGGCGGCTTGATTCAGTGAATTTGTCATTTCATTGCTCCGGGAATACTTAAGCTGGCCAAAGCTTGGATGCCGCTTGCAGCTCATGACAAAAATATAGTATTCGCCGGGCAGTCTGTACACATTTCTATTATAAAAGCTTTTTCAAATTCACAATTCCATAAACTTATATTCATGAATGAAATTTTATATTTCAGTTTCTTTGCGGCCACGCCGCTCCAGCGCGGGAGGCTTCAACTCGCCCGGCGCGCGGATATTTCAAATGTCGCGCCCGGATTATTGTCGCCGACGCGCAGGTCGAAGCCGTGCAGCTGGGCGATGGTGGCGGCCATGCTGAGGCCAAGTCCCGTTCCGGGAATCCGCCGGCTTTGCTCCGAACGATAGAACCGCTTGAAAATGCTGCTGCGTTCGAAGGGCGCGACGCCGGGACCGCTATCAGAGACGCGAACGGTCGGCTGTCCGGCCGCCATTTGCGCGACGACCTTCACCGAGCCGCCGACGGGCGTGAATTTGATCGCATTGTCGACGAGATTGCCAACTGCCTCGACAAGAAGATCGAAGTCGCCGGCAACCGGAAGAGGCGCCGGCGCCTCAAAGGTGAAATGGATCGATTTGGCTTCGGCCAAAGGCTGGAAGAGATCGAATGCGTTGGCGCAGACCTCTCTTAAATCGACCTCGGCGAAACTGCCTCTTCTGCGACCATATTCGATATCGGAGATGCGCAGCAGCGCCGTGACGGTGATCATCGCATGATCGAGGTCGACGAGCGCCTTTTCAGCGGCAGCGTGCAAATTCTCCGGCGAATCGCTTGCAAGGCCCCGCTCCAGCCGCGCCTGCACCACGGCGAGCGGCGTGCGCAGATCATGCGCGATGTTATCGCCGACGCTCTTGAGCTGGTCGAGCAGCCGCACGATTTCGTCGAGCATCAGATTGACCCCGCCCGCGACATTGTCGAGATCGTCGCGCGAGCCATGCAGCGGCAGCCGCTCGTCGAGGTCGCCCTGCATGACGCGCGCAATCTGCTGATTGATCGTCCTCAGGCGCCGCTCCGCGCGAAAGCTGAACAGCGCGCCGACAAAGAGCGCCAGCAAGAGAGCCGGCGCGACGCCCAGCGCGACCGATTCGAGCGCGATCTTTCGGAACGCGTAAACGTCATAGAGATTGCGGCCGAGGAGCAGAACGCCGCCGTCCTGGCGCCTTCGCGCCACGAGAAGCGCGGGCTCGACGGCGCGATGCGCCTCGGTCAGCATGGGCAACACATGCCCTGCGCCGTCGATTGGAAGTTTCGGCGGCAATGCTGCGACATTGCCCGCGATCAATTTACCGTCCGCATCAAACAGCGCCGCGAAATCGAGCGTGCGCACATCACGGGTGAGGCGCAGCTCAACCTCGCGCCGCAGCTGCGGCAGGGGCCGGTCGACGACATCGGCGGCCTCGGCGACGAGGACGCGATTGAGGCGGTTGGTGTCGTGCCGCACCACCTGCGAGTGGATCAGCAAGAGCACAAGACCGATCGCAGCCGTTACGGCGAGCGCGAAGACGAGGGCGAGCCGGAGCGTCCGGCTGCGCCCAAAATTATGGATCGCCGCCCACATCGAGCACAAATCCCGCCCGGCGGAGGGTCCGGATCAGAGAGGGTTCGCCGGGCCCGTCCATCTTGCGCCGCAGCTTGCCGATATGGACGTCGACGAGATTGGTCTGCGGCAGGAATTTATAGCGCCAGACATCCTCAAGCAGCATGGTTCGCGTGATCGTCTGGCCCGGCCGGCGCATCAGATATTCGAGCAGCTTGATCTCCGTCGGCAGCAGGTCCAGCACGCGCTCGCCTCGCCGCGCAATGCGCGCGATGAGGTCAAGCTCCAGCGGCCCGACCCGCAGCTCCGTGACCGCGTCATTCGCTCTTCGCAAGAGAGCCTCGACGCGCGCCGCAAGTTCGCCCATGGCGAAGGGCTTCGTCAGATAATCATCGCCGCCCGCTTTCAGCCCGCGAATGCGTTCGTCAACCGCCGAAAGACCGCTGACGAAGAGAACGGGCGCCCGCATGCCTTCGTCGCGCAGCGTTTCGATCATCGACAGGCTGTCGGCGCCGGCGAGCATGCGGTCGACGATCATGAGCGCCGGGGCGGCGGCGCGCGCCGCCTCAAGCCCCATCTCTTCGGTCGCCGCGACCTTGACCTGATAGCCGAGCCTCTCCAGCTCGTTCTCGATTTCCTCCGCCATGGCGGGCTCGTCTTCAACGAGAAGGAGAGGTTTCTGCTCGCCCATGCTCATTTGCAATTCGTTCTTACTCCTCAATATTTGGCGACGACCGGCGAAGGCGCCGGCGGCGCGTCGAACGGATAGTAACGGATGCTGAAGAGGCCCATGCTGTCGTCCGTCTTCGCGCCGCCGCCAACGCCCTGGAACGAATATTTCTGGGTGAAGGAATATTGCACCCCGACCCGCAGTTTTCCGAATGGCCCCGAATAGACATTATCCCAGAGTCCGCCGGTAATCTGTCGAATCAAGTGGATGTTACCGACGCATGACGCCGAGCCGAGGAGCGAACAGCCGGCGTTGGTGTAAAGGGGATTGCCATAGCCATAGGCGCTGACATGGCCAGGCGCAGTCAGGATCGAAGCCCATGAGGCCTGCTGATCTTCCTCGCCGGCATAGGCGTAGAGATCCAGTTGGGGCGTCGGATGGACGATGACGCCCGCGAGCAGCGACGTCTCCTGGATCGGGCTTAGCGTGCCGTTCCAGTTGAAGGTGACGTCGGGAAGCTGCGCCGAGCCGTAGCGGCCGATGCCGCGCCCGGTCATGGCGGAAAACTGCGCCTCGACCATCTTGGGCACGACGGATACGAGGATGGAGCCGCCGCCGCTGCCGGCCGCGACATTGTTGTTGGTCGCTGCGCCCGAAAAATAGGGATTATTGATGGTCTGATCGGTGAATTCCCGGAACAGGCCGAAGCCTTCGACATGAATGTCGTGGCCGCCGAAGGACGAATCCCAGGCGAGCTTGCCGGCGACGTCCGGGACGTGATTGAGCGAATAGGTATTCGCCGTATTGAACAGGGAACCGCCGGGCGGCGTAAAGTTGAAGACCGGCGATCCGGCATATGTGGCGCCCGTCCCCGCCGTCGGCAGATAGCCGGCATAAGGCGTCGCTCCCGCCGGGAAGCAGCTGTTCACATATGCGGCGGACGGGGCGCAACTGAAGGTCGTCTGCGGGTTTTCAACCGAAACGCCGGCCCAGAACGACTTGCCGAAGTCCTTGACGAAGCGAATCTGGGGTTGCCGCGCCCACATGAAGCCGGGAACGTATTGCGCCTCGATCGTGAGCGGAACATCTTCCTGACGCGGAACGATGCCCTTGGTGTTCATCGTAATCAGCGACCAGGTCTGGCCCGCGAGCACATGCGCGCGCCAGTCATCCTGATCGAAGGTCGCGTAAAGGTGCCGGATGCGCGGCTGGTATGAATTGCTCTCGTTCGAATTGGCGGTCTGCGCCGCGCCGAGAAAGTCCGACTCGATATAAGCGGCAAGATGCGTCGCCGGATCGACGTCGCCCTTGGCGAGGAGACTTACGCGGCTCTGCCGGGCGGTCAGGCGGAACTCGTTCGCATCGCCGGTTCGCGTGTTGTAATAGGGAATGTTCTGATAGGGCGTTGCGATGTCCGCGCCGACGAGGCGATTGCGGAACACGCCTTCGAGTGCGATGAAGCCGCCGGGCGTGATGCTGACGCCATTGATGTAAAGACTGGGCGCGCCCGCGACGGGAAGCCCTCGCACCGCCGATTCGGCGGCGGTGAGGCCCGACTGCGGCGCTCCGCCAAGCGGACCAACGCCGATTCCAGCCGGGTATGAAACGGGCGTCGGCGCGGGATGCGACTTGACGGCGCGTATCTGGACCTGCGTCTCTTGCTGTTTGCGCGCTTGCGCGTCGACCTTAGCCTCCAGCAATTTCAACTGAGCCCTGAGCGCGCGGATTTCGTCGGCCGTGCCGTCCGCGCGCGCCGGCGTTTGGTAGCAGGCGAGAGCGCCCAATGTCGCCAGCGCGATAGCCGGCCCTTTTCCATATCCACGCATGACCACCCCCTGAACACAACAAGCAACGCGCGACAATCTCGTTTAGCGCGTAACTAAAAACGTATTCAGCCTGCTGTTTTATGTCAAAATATACCTACGTCAGACCGGTACGTTTGCTTATAGTTGTTGTAAACAAGCAACAAATTGACATATTTATTTCATATTACTATCAATTATTTTTGTCACTACCTATGATGTAACCAGCAATGATGGCAAAAAACAACAAATTTTGGCCTATATTTCATAAAATTAGTTTCATGAACGAAAGTTCATGAAACTATTGTTGAATTGATATTTCCTATACATGGGGCGTGAGACCCATCGCGATGTCTGGCTGAATTTGTGAAACCGAGCAAATACGCAGCGTGACCACACGACGGGCGCGCGGCGCCATCCAGAGCCACCTATCGGGATTTTTAAGCCGTTCGGCCCGTTGCAGCCCTGGGCGCGGACTTCACAAACCGGGCGGGCTGCGCGAGGCTTCCTGCGTCGCCCCAGCGGCCGGCGCAAGGCTGTCGGCGCCTGCGACACGGACGGCATCGCCCGACTGAAGCGACTCCTGCGGACTGTCGACAAGCCGATCCGCAATGTCCAGCCCAGAGCGGATCTCGACGTTATCGCCGAGGTTACGCCCGAGCATAACCTTCTTCAGTTCGACCCTGTCATTCGAGCCGACCGCCGCCACGCTCATGCCATGCGGACCGAAGACCAGCGCGGTCGCGGGAATGCGCAGCGTGTCCGGATCGGACGGAATATGAAAATGGACCTCGGCGAATGCGCCGGGCCAGAGCTTGCCGTCGGGATTGCCGGCTTGCAGCTCGACCAGCGCCGTTCGCGAGTTCTCCGCGATGGCGTTCGAGGTCGAGACCAGCCTCGCCGTGAAACTCCGCGCCACGCCGGGAATTTCGAGCGTCGCCTCAAGCCCCGGCTTCATGTCGGAAAGATAGGCCTGCGGAACCTCCACATAGATGCGCATCTCGTGAATGTCTGACACCTGAAAAAGCGGCTTTCCGGAATTGCCCCCGGCGTTGACGAGATCGCCGATGTCGACCGAGCGCGCCGTGACGATGCCGTCGAACGGCGCCTTGATCTGCTCGAACTGCGTCAGCTCCTCCAGCCGGCCCACCGCAGCTTGCTGCGCCTCCACATTGGCTCTGGCCACATCGAGCGCGGCGACGCGGGAGGCCAGCGTCAGCCGGTCCGTGTCGCCCTGCTGCGCGCTGGTCCAGCCCTGAGCGACGAGGCGCGAGGTCCGCTGGTCGGTCACGCGACCAAGATCCTCGTTCGCCTGCGCCTGCTGGACAGAGGCCAGCAACTGGACCAGCTGCGCCTTCGCCTGAGCGAGCTGCTGATCAAGATCGGGCGCCGCGATCGCCGCCAGCACGTCGCCTTTCTTCACATGCGCGCCGATATCCTTGTACCAGGCGGTTACATAGCCGCTCGCCCGGGCGTAGATGGAGCCCGTATAAAAGGCGCTGACATTGCCCGGAAGAACCAGATCCTCCTCGCTCGGTCCGCGGCGCGGCTCGATCAACCGAACCGTTGGAACCGCTTGCTCGTCGGTCCAGGCGGTGAGTTCCTGATTGCCCTTCGCCCGGTCGGCGATGCCAAAAGCCGCGAGTGCGATCGCAACCGCGCCGACAACGCAGGCGACCAGCAGAACCCGGCGGGGATTTGGGCTTCGAACGGAGTCCGGAGACGTCATGGCTTCCTCAGGCATGTGAAAGTCCAGACAATTGACGCGCGACTCCAGCGTCGGCGGCCCTGCGTCCGTGGACGATGCTGAATAATGTCGGGACCAGAAAAAGCGTTGCGCAGGTGGCAAATAGCAGCCCGCCGATGACGGCGCGGCCGAGCGGCGCGTTCTGCCCGGCGCCGAGCGCCATCGGCGCCATGCCGATGATCATGGCGAGCGCCGTCATCAGCACGGGGCGGAACCGGGTCGCGCCCGCCGCAATCGCCGCGCCCAGAGCGTCATGTCCCGCCGCAAGTTGCTCGCGCGCGAAGCTGATGACGAGGATGCTGTTGGCGGTCGCGACTCCCATGCACATGATCGCGCCGGTCAGGGCGGGAACCGATAGGGCGGTATGCGTGAGGAACAGCATCCACACAATCCCGGCGAGGGCCGTCGGAAGCGCGACGACGATGACGAAAGGATCGGTCCAGGACTGGAAATTGACGACGATGACGAGGAAAATCAGCACGATCGCGAAGGCCAGCCCGGCGTAAAGCTGCTGGTAGGCGTTGGCCATCGTGATGGTCTGGCCGCGAATGATCGTACTTGCGCCCTTCGGCAGATCCGCGCGGGACTGATCGATGATTTTCTGAATATCCGCGGCGACGCCGCCAAGATCGCGCCCCTGCGTCGTCGCATAAATATCGATCGCCGGACGAATGTTATAGTGCGTCACGATGGCGTCGACCGGTCCAGGCGAGATCGAAGCAAGGCCGCCAAGCAATTGCGTAGATTGCGACGCCGAGAGCGGGAGATTCTTAAGAGCGCCCAGCGAATCCATGGAATATTGCGGCGTCTGGATGGCGACCGGATAAGACACGCCATTTTTCGGATTGAGCCAGTATGTCGGGGCGGTCTGTGCGCTGCTCGCCAGCGTATCTTGCAGGCTGGTCGCGGCGTCGCGCGCGGTCAGGCCGACGACGCCCGCCAGCGACCGGTCGAAGCTGATGCGAAGCGCTGGCGATGCGAAAGCCTCCTCGATGCGCGGATCGGCGATGCCGGGAACGCGGCGGATCTTTTCCAGCAGCGCATTGGCGTAGTTGCGCGTCTCGCCGAGATTAGAGCCAGCAATCTGCACGTCGATTGGCGCCGGCGCGCCGAAATTCAGGATCTGACTGACGATGTCCGCCGGCAGGAACGAAAAGGTCGCGCCGGGAAAAGCCCGTGGCAGCTTCTCGCGCAAGATCCTGACGTAGTTCGCCGCCGGAACGCCGCCCGGTTTCAGCGACACCATGATGTCGGCGTCCTCGACGCCGATGGTGCCGGAATTGCCGTAGGAAATGTTGGTGCCGCTGATCGGCATGCCGATATTGTCGACGATGCTTTCGAGCCGGTTCGGCGGAATGACGCCGCGGACTGTCCGCTCGACCGCGTCGCTGAGGGCCGTCGTTTCCTCGATCCGCGTTCCGGTCTGCGCGCGCACGTGAATTTTGATGGCGTCCGAATTGAGCGTGGGGAAGAAGTCACGTCCAAGGAACGGCGTGAGGCCGAACGAAAGCACGGTCACGGCGAGGAAGCCGGCGACGAGCCAGACGCGGCGCTGAAGGGCCAGATGCAACAGGCCGACATAACCCTCCCGGACCTTCTCGAAGCGCCGCTCGAAAGCCCGCTGAAACCGCGCCGGCGGCGACAGCTTTGGGAGGGAGCCCTGCGGCGCCGCGCCGTGACCATGCCTCGCATCGGCGTGATGCGGCTTCAGGAGATGATTGGCCATCGTCGGCACGAGCGTGCGCGAGAGGATATAGGACGCGATCATCGCGAAGACGACGGCTTCGGCGAGCGGGCGGAACAGAAAGCCGCCGACGCCGCCGAGGCCGAACATGGGCACGAAGGCGATGCAGATGCAAAGCAGCGACACTGTCGCCGGGACGACGATCTGCCGGGCGCCGTCCATGATGGCGTCCTGCACGCGCTTGCCATGCTCAAGATGCCAGTTGATATTCTCGATCGTAACCGTCGCGTCGTCGACGAGAATGCCCACGGCGAGGGCGAGGCCGCCGAGCGTCATCACGTTGATCGTCTGGCCGATCGCGGAGAGGACGGTCAGCGACGCCAGCACGGCGAGCGGAATCGAGGCCGTAATGATCAGCGTCGAGCGCCAGCTGCCGAGGAAGAGCAGGATCATGAGTCCAGTCAGGGTCGCCGCCATCGCGCCTTCGCGAATGACGTCGGCGACGGAGGATCTGACGAACTCGGATTGATCGCCGACGAGCTTGACGTCGACCCCCGGCGGCAGCGTCGCTTCGATCGAGGGCAGCAATTGCTTGACCCCCGCGATGATGTCGAGCGTCGAGGCCGAGCCGGCTTTCATGACCGTCATCAGCACGCCCTTGCGCCCATCCATCTGCACCACATTGGTCTGTGGCGGATTGCCGTCATGCGCGTAGGCGACGTCGCGCATGTAGACGACGCTCCCGTTCACCACCTTGATCGGCAACGCGTTGAAACTTTCGATCCGCCGCGGTGAATCATTGAGGTTTATGGTGTATTCGAATTTGCCGATCTTCTCCGTGCCGACCGGCGTGATCAGATTCTGCTGCGCGAGCGCATTGACGACGTCCTGCGCCGACAGCCCATAGGAATGAAGGGCGCGCTGGTCGAGATCGATCTGGAGCTGCCGCACCATTCCGCCATAGGGCGACGGGAGCGCCGCGCCGGCGACGGTCGCAAGCTGGGGTTTGATGAAGTTGCTGGCGAGATCGTTGAGCTTCGTCTGCGATAGCGTGTCGCTCGAAAGCGCAACCTGAATGATCGGCACGCTCGAGGCGTTATAGCTGAGGATCTGCGGCGGCGTGATGCCTGCCGGGAGTTGCTTCAGAATCGTCTGCGAGATCGATGTGACCTGCGCCTGCGCCGCGTTGACGTTCACGCTCGGCTGGAAATAGATCTTGACGACGCCGTAGCCGGCGAGCGACTGCGACTCGATATGCTCGATATCATTGACCGTGGTCGAGAGGGAGCGTTCAAAAGGCGCGGTGATGCGGCCGGCCATGTCGTCGGCGGGGAGCCCGGCATAGGTCCAGACGACGCTGATGACGGGAATGCCAATATTCGGAAAGATGTCGGTCGGCGTTGTCAACGTGGCGCGAACGCCAAAGATGGCGATCAGAACCGCCATCACGACGAACGTATACGGGCGCGAAAGCGCCAGCCGCACAATGCCCAGCATAAGCCCGTGACTCTTCGTTCCCCACGAGCATGAACCTGCGGGTCAGCCGCAGAACCGCTCTAGAGCGAAACCGTTTCGGTTCGGCTGTCGAATACACCTGATCGCGCGCAAGCGTTATTATAACTTTTTTCATCTACACAGGCAGCTTTGATGGGGCGTTTCGCTGCGGCCGCCGCGCTGAAAGGCGAACCCAATGAAGGAAGAACGACGACGCGGGGGCGACGCAAAGCGGTTTTGCTGTTTGTGCGCCTTGTCTGAATTATTCGCGTCATTGGCGCCAGGCGCCGGCGCTGTCAGCGGCCGCGCCGCCGCGATGACCAGGGCTTCCTCCGGGTCAGCCCCATTCGAACCGGCGGCGCCTGATCCGGTCGATAAGCGGCGCCCGACATATGCCCGAGAGCGTCGCCGGCAGGAAACAGCGCTCAATGTCTAGCTTGAAAGGCCTCGGCGGCCGCTTCCCTCGGGATGACGACGATGTCCTGTCCCGTCGCTTTAGCCCGGACAGCGAGAAATTGGCCGTCCCAGCCGGAAATATTCGCCCGTCAATTGACGCGCTTTTTGTGGGACCACTCATCGTTTTCGACATAACCAATTGAAACAATTAGCTAAACTCGAAAAGATGGTGCCCTGGAGAGGACTCGAACCTCCACGGCTTTCACCACAGGTACCTGAAACCTGCGCGTCTACCAATTCCGCCACCAGGGCCCACGCGCTCTGATACGTGCCGCGCTTCCCCTTTGTCAATCGGCAAGCGGAAATGGCGGAAGCGATGACGGCAATGGCGCGAGGGTCTCCCGGCGAAAAAACGCGCTCAGTCCCCCTCTTGCGCGCGCAAGAACGTTTGTCTCCGCGCGTCTCATTCGTGTAAATTATTCGTGCTGCGGAATCACCCCTCTGCCCCCACCGACTGACCCGAAACTCGAACTGACCCCTCAAGCTCGGACAATGGCATGACCAGAATAAACGTCCTTCTCGCGGCCCTGGCCGGAAGCCTGCTCATCGCCACGTCAATCGCCGCGCCTCTGCAAGCGGAAAGCGCTGCGCCGACCCTGACCGCGGAGGAGGCCCACGCGATCGGCGTCGACGCCTATATTTACCTTTATCCACTGATCACGATGGAGGTGACGCGCAGGCAGATGACCAATTCGGACGCCTTCGGCCGCGGCCCGATGAACGAGTTCCATAATGTCCCGGCCTATCCGCCGGCGACCGACACCTCGGTCGTCCGCACCAATTACGACACGCTCTATTCGGTCGCCTATCTCGACCTTACGAATGAACCTGTGGTCGTCTCCGCGCCCGATACGGGCGGGCGCTATTACCTGCTGCCGATGCTCGACATGTGGTCGGATGTGTTCGCTTCCCCCGGCTCGCGCACAACCGGGACGGGGCCGGTGCATTTTCTGGTGACGCCGCAAGGCTGGCGGCCGGATCTGCGCGAAAAATTCGCTGAGGAATTCAAGCTGCCGAAAGGCACCCAGCGCATCGAAGCGCCGACGCCCACCGTCTGGGTCATCGGGCGCACCAAGACGGATGGGCCGGCCGACTATGACGCCGTCCATAAAATTCAGGCGGGCTATGCCATCACGCCGCTGTCGCAATGGGGCAAGACGCCCGCGCCGATCGCGCTGAAGATCGATCCCGGCGTCGACATGAAGACGTCGCCGAAGGAGCAGGTGGACGCGATGCCGGCCGCCAAATATTTCGCCTTTGGCGCGGAACTGATGAAAGCGCAGCCTCCGCATATGACCGACCAGCCGATCCTCGCCGATATGAAGAAGATCGGCATCGAGCCCGGCAAGCCGCTCAGCCTCGCCGCGCTCGATCCGCAGATCGCCAAGGCGCTGGAAAGCGCGCCGGCGGACGCGCAGGCGCTGATGCAATGGAACGTTCCGACCCTCGCCCGCGTCGCCAATGGCTGGTCGATGAACACCGACACGATGGGCGTCTACGGCAATTACTATCTGAAGCGGGCGATCGTCTCCCAGGTGGGGCTCGGCGCGAATTTGCCCGAAGACGCGCTCTATCCGCTCAATCTGTTCGATAAATCCGGCAAGCCGCTCGACGGCGCGAATAAATATGCCATCCATTTCGACAAGGCCGACCTGCCCCCGGTCGACGCCTTCTGGTCGATCACGCTCTACGACCCCGCCGGCAACGCCTATCCGAACGGCCTCAACCGGCAGGCGGTCAGTTCCTGGATGCCGTTTGTCTATAATGCCGACGGATCGCTCGATCTCTATTTCCAGAACGAAAACCCCGGCGCAGCGCGTGAAGCCAACTGGCTGCCGGCGCCGCAGGGCGCCTTCAACCTGACCATGCGCCTCTATTCGCCGCGCAGCGAGGTTCTCGTCGGCAAGTGGGATCCGCCGCCCGTCGCGAAAATCGAGGCGGCCGCGCCTTAGCCCCCGGCCGATATGACGCAAAAGCAAAGCGCCTTCCGCCTGTACAGCGGGCGGCTTCAACCTTACAAGGGCTGGGCCTTCAAACCATTGGGGACGAGCGAAATGGCGGATGCTTTGGTGAAGACAGGCCGGCTGGTGACGCTGTTCGGCGGTTCGGGTTTCATTGGCCGGCATGTGGTGCGGGCGCTCGCGCGCGACGGCTGGCGAGTCAGGGTCGCCTCGCGCCGCCCCGATCTCGCCTTTCATCTGCAGCCGCTCGGAAAAGTCGGCCAGATCCACGCGGTTCAGGCCAATCTGCGCTTTCCCGATTCCATCGTCCATGCGCTGCGCGACGCGGACGTGGTCGTCAATCTCGTCGGCATCCTCAGCGAGACCGGCGCTCAGACCTTCGATTCGGTGCAGGCGGAAGGCGCCGAGGCGCTCGCCAAAGCGGCCAGGGCCGCTGGCGCCAGCGCCTTCGTGCAGCTTTCGGCGATCGGCGCGGACGCCGGCGGCGCGTCGGCCTACGCCCGCAGCAAGGCGCGGGGAGAAGCGCTGGTGCAGGCGGCGTTCCCCGGCGCCATCGTTCTACGCCCTTCGGTCGTGTTCGGCCCCGAGGATCAGTTTTTCAATCGCTTCGCCGCGATGGCGCGCTACCTTCCCGCCTTGCCTCTCATCGGCGGCGGCGGGACGAAGCTGCAGCCGGTCTTCGTCGGCGACGTGGCGAAGGCCGCGGCGCTCGCCGTCAGCGGCGGGGCGACCGCCGGGAGCATTTATGAGCTGGGCGGTCCGGAAGTCGCCACCCTGCGGCGCATCATGGAATTCGTCCTGAAGACGACCGGGCGCAAGCGGCCCTTGACGCCCATCTCTTTCGGACAGGCGAAACTGATCGGATTGATCAGCGAAGCGGCGACGAAGCTCTCCTTCGGCCTCTATCCGCAAACATTCGCCATCACCCGAGATCAGGTCGAACTCCTCAGGACCGACAATGTCGTCTCGGACGCCGCCAAGGCCGAAGGGCGCACCCTGGAGGGCCTCGGCATCACGCCGGAATCGTTCGAGGCCTTCGCGCCGACCTATCTCGCCCGCTATCGCGCGACCGGCCTCTTTGCCGACCGGCGCTTCGCGTGAAGAAGCTTTAAGCGAGGCGCCCGCGCGGATTCCGCATGATGGAATCCGCGATTCGCACCATGAAGGCGGTTCCAAATAGCGGCGTCAGCAGGTTGACGAAGGGAATGGCCAGCATCCCGGCCATGACCAGCCCCGCGACGAAGAGCTGCAGTTCGTTGGCCCTGCGCAGGCGCGCGACCTCGGGCGCCGGGAGGTGGCGCAGGGCGGCAAGTTCGAAATAGCCGCGGCCAAAAAGATAAGCGTTGGCCCCGAAGAAGGCGAGCGCGTTGACGCCGGGCACGAACAGCAGCAACAGCGCGACGAGATTGACGGCGAGCGCCACGGCGGCGAATTGCACCGCGACCCAGACGGCGTCGCCAAGCGGCATCGCCCGCCCCGCCCCGGCGGGATCAAGCTCGACTTCGGCATGCTCGGCAAGCTCGTCGAAGAAAAGGCCCGCAACGATGAACGAGACCGGCGTCACGAGGAAGGCGAGGCCAATGACGAGCCCGACGCCGCCAATGATCGTCAGCACCGTCGTGACCCAGGGATAGGGCGCGGCGATCGGCAGGGCGAGCAGGGCGACGATCAGTTTTTCCAGGCCGACCCAGGCGAGCGCAAGCAGCGCCAGCGTCAGGGCAAGCGTCTTCCAGAGAACCTTGCGAAACGGCGGCGTAAAAATCTGGGCGGCCGCGGCCATGGCAGCGTCGAGCACGTTCAACCTTTCAGTGGAAATTCGGGAGGAGCGAACGCCGCTCACCAGCCGCGAAGCGCGCGGATCTTCTCGTCGGTCCTGAACTGGCTCAGGGCGTAAACCGCCCAAAGCGCCGCCGGGATCCAGCCGACCAGCGTTATCTGCAAAATGAGGCAGGCGATCCCGGCGAACGGGCGCCCGATAGTGAAAAACAGGAGCCAGGGAAGGAAAATTGCAATCAGGAGGCGCATGCACTTGCCTTTAAACAGAGCCGCGAGAGGACGCCGGCCACCAAGAGATGCGCATCGCCGCGCATTTCGCAAGGCTCGCAACGAATTTGACGCGAGCGCGGCCGGTTCAGGCGCCAAAGCTGCATCGCGCCAAGGAGCGGACCAGCGGGATCTCCCGCGCGCCGATTGCCAAAAAGCCGCGCGCGGTCCATTTTGCCCCGCGACGAGAGCGCGCCGCTACAGTGGCGGCGACGCCTTTTGACCTTTTGAAAGCGAATGCATGACACATAACGGCGCCTTTGCCCGGCATGACTGGACGCTCGATGAAATTCTCGCCATCCATGACGCCCCGCTGCTCGATCTGATCGCGCGCGCGAACGCCGTCCATCGCGAATTTCATGACGTCAACGACGTCCAGAAGGCGAGTCTGCTCAGCATCAAGACCGGAGGATGCCCGGAAGATTGCGGCTATTGCTCACAGTCGGCGCATCACAAAGAGGTCCATCTCGATCGCATCAACATGATGCAGACGGACGAAGTGCTCGCCGTCGCGGCCCGCGCGAAGGACGCCGGCGCGGACCGTTTCTGCATGGGCGCCGCCTGGCGCAATGTGCGCGACGGCGCGCAGTTCGATTCCGTGCTCGACATGGTGCGCGGCGTTCGCGCCCTTGGCATGGAGGCCTGCGTTACGCTCGGCATGCTCAACGCGGCGCAGGCGGCCCGCCTCAAGGAGGCGGGTCTGACCGCCTATAATCACAACCTCGATACAGGGCCTGACTATTACGAGAAAATCGTCACGACGCGGACCTATGAGGACCGGCTCGACACGTTGAAGGCGGTGCGCGGCGCGGGAATTGAAATGTGCTGCGGCGGCATCCTCGGCATGGGCGAGAGCGTCAGGGATCGCGCCGCCATGCTGAAAGTGCTGGCGGCTTTCGATCCGCATCCGGAAAGCGTGCCGATCAATGCGCTGGCGCCGATCGAAGGCACGCCGCTGGCGAATCGCGCGCGCATCGATCCGCTCGAATTCGTGCGCATGATCGCGACCGCCCGCATCGTGCTGCCGGCCGCGCGCGTGCGGCTGTCGGCCGGCCGCTCGGCGCTCTCGCGCGAGGCGCAGATCCTTTGCATGGTCGCCGGCGCCAATTCGATCTTCTATGGCGAGGCGCTGCTGACGACGCCGAATGTCACCGAGAATGAGGACGACGCGCTGTTTTCCGCGCTTGCGCCGCGAACGGACGCCGCGCGGGTCGTCTGAACGCGGCGTTCAGCGCGCCCCGCGTGGATCACATCCCGCCCAAATGGTCGGCGACGGTGAAAATGTCCTTGTCGCCGCGACCCGAGATGTTCACCACCATCAGATGATCCTGCGGCTTTTGCGGCGCGATGTCGGCGACTTTCGCCAGCGCATGCGCTGGCTCCAGCGCCGGGATGATGCCCTCCAGCCGCGCGCATTGCTGGAACGCGGCCAGCGCCTCGTCGTCGGTGGCTGAAAGATAGGTGACGCGGCCGCTCTCCTTCAGCCAGGAATGCTCCGGGCCGATGCCCGGATAATCGAGCCCGGCC
>Ga0182014_10000188_pt1 | contig 76273 bp, 60 predicted proteins | sample 612S2DmetaG_FD_120489 | JGI IMG/M metagenome (GOLD analysis project Ga0182014, IMG submission 120489) | Permafrost microbial communities from Stordalen Mire, Sweden - 612S2D metaG | ecosystem: Environmental > Terrestrial > Soil > Wetlands > Permafrost | place: Sweden: Stordalen | collected...
CACCTTGTGCTGTCAATGTCTTGCTCGCTGCGCTGTGCTCCACATTGACAGCGGCGGCGTTCCGGCCCGGTTGGCTCGTAGGGTTTGGCTTTGGAGAAACCAAAGCCGCGCTTTGTTTCTGACGTAGGGGCACACGGTGTTTGACGATTCATCGCATCTTGCGGCAGGATCACCAGAGCCGCCACGATGCCCGCCACGCTTCACCAAAAGCCCGCTAGAGGCACGAACACGCTACAGAGGGTGACTGGAGAGGGAGGCCAGCGCAGCGGGGGTTTGCGTAAGACGTGTTGCAATGTTTTGTTGCAATGTCGTGGCAGAATTTGAGTAGTTTCAGGCAAACGCGAGCAAACACCCAATATCGCTGAAACCCTTATGCCTATTGGGCTAGAGCACTCTAGCGAACGTGAGCAAACACAGGCTAAAAACGTCGGCGGCAATTAACAGTCACTCGCTCCACCATTGAGCTACTGCGGAACCTGAAATAGACGCCTTGTTATATAGGCGACACGCCCAGTTTCGTCAACTCTGCACGCGCCTGGTCGGGATTTTGAAAGTGGATGGCTTGCATCCCGACGCGGCGGGCGCCCTCCACGTTGGTGGCAAGGTCGTCCAGAAAAACCGTGCGCTCCGCCGCCAGCCCGTATTTCTCCAGTGTATATCGGTAGATGGCCGCGTCGGGCTTGAGCAGGCCGACCTCGTGCGAGAGCACGTGCGCATCGAAGTCGTCCAGAAACGTGTAATGTTGGAAAATATAGTCCATGTGGATAGCGTTGGTGTTGGACAGCAGCAGCCGCGGCAGGCGCGTTTCCAACGATTCTGCCAACGCGATCATCGGCTCGATCGGGGTGAAAACCTCACTCCAAATCAATGCGAACTCGTCGTACGCGCCGTCGAACCCGAGGTCCCTGGCCACGGTGTGGAAAAACTGCTTCGTCGAGAGCTTGCCCATGGCCAATTCGTGGCCATGGGGCGTGCCGCGAATATATTCCTCAATTTGCTGCCGCGTCTTGCCAGTGCGCGCCGCCATACGTTCTGCCGCGCGCGGCTCATCCACCGCGATCAGCACGTTGCCCAAATCAAAGACGACTGCGTCAATCCCGTTCATACCCGCCTCAAAATCTCCTCCGCCTCCTGCCCCGCTTCTTTCATCGTTGTTCCAAACGAAACAAACCCGTGATTGCGCATGACCACAAACTGGTGTCCATCCAGCGCGCTCAAAATCTCCGCGACCAATTCCGTCGTCCCGTACGGCTGTTCGCGCGCGGTGATCGGCAGCCCCAACCGCTCCGCTTCCGCCAACAACCGGTCGCTATGTCCGTGGAACACGGCATTGATTTCGGGGCGCGCGGCGTAGATGCCCGCGTGCATCAGGCTTTCACTCGACGGCTCGTACAACCCCACCACCGTCAGTTCTGCGCGATCCGGTTCCGCGTAAACCACCTCCACAAATTCCTGCCGCGTGATCCCGCCCAGGTCGCCCGCCGTGCGGTTGATGAGAAACCCGTTCCCGGTGCGGAAACTGAGGTTGCCGACCGTGTCGCCAACTAGGCCGAGCGCGGCCCACCGGCGGCACCAGTTCAGCAACTCGCCCAGCCGCTCGTCGCCGGACACGGCCCGCCGCGCGAATACCGTCCGAAACTTTGTCCCGACATAGACCTCGCCCATGATTGCGCTATTTCCCGAACCGCCGTCGAATCTGTCCCGGCTCCACAATCCCCCGCTCCGTGATAATTCCCGTGATGTATCGGGCCGGCGTGACGTCAAAAGCCGGATTCCCCGCCGCCGCCCGCCGCGGCGTAACGCGGACGCGGGCAAGTTTCGATCCTGTGGTCACGCCGGAAACAAAATGTACTTCATCCTCATCGCGTTCTTCGATCGGGATGTCATCGCCACTGCGACACGTCAAATCGATCGTCGAACTCGGCGCGGCCACGTAGAACGGAATGCCGTTCTCGCGCGCCACCACGGCCTTCTGATACGTCCCGATCTTGTTGGCCACGTCGCCATTGGCCGCGATGCGGTCGGCGCCCACGATGCACAAATCCACCTCGCCCCGCTTCATGTAAAAGCCGCCGGCGTTGTCCGCAATGATCTTGTGCGGCACGCCTTCCTGGAGGAATTCCCAACTCGTCAGGTTCGCCCCCTGGTTGCGCGGGCGTGTCTCGTCCACCCACACGAACACCTTCCGACCGCGGCGATGCGCCAGATAGATCGGCGCGGGCGCACTCCCCCAGTCGACCAGCGCCAGCCAACCGGCGTTGCAGTGCGTCAACACGCGCGTCCCGCTCGTAATCAGCGGAAGGCCGATTTTGGCAATCTGTTTCGCGCGCTCGACGTATTCGTCCGCAATCGCTTCCGCTTCCGCCAGCGCTTCTTTCACCGACGTGGCGCGACGGCGAACACGGTCGAGAGCATGCTTCAGGTCAGCGGCGGTCGGTCGCGTTTCAAGCAGGGTGCGATAGGCCCGGTCGATATCCACACCTTCGGAATACGCCTGGGCCAGGCCGTAGGCCGCCGTGGCGCCGATGGTCCCCGCGCCACGGACGACCATCGTTCGGATCGCCCGGGCCGTTTCACGGTGGTTCCTCAGCCGCAATAAACTAAACCGGTGGGGGAGCAATGGTTGATTGATCGCGACGACGTCGCGACCCTCCATCCAGACAGCTCGATATTCGCGGTTTCCGACTTTCATTGCCCCGGATACTGTAACGAAGCAGCGGGAAACGCACAAGACTGCTGAAAATCTGAGTGAGTGCACACAGAAAGGTCGAAAACGTATACCGAAACGCGACCCCTCGGTCAGTTACACCTGTCGCCGACCTTCGAGCGCCCGCGCAAGCGTCACTTCGTCGGCCGTCTCCAGCGCGCTTCCCGCCGGTAGTCCGAGGGCGATCCGGCTGACCGATACCCCGAGCGGTTTGAGCTGGTCAATCAAATGGCTGGTCGTCGCCTCGCTCTCCACGTCGGCTCCCAGCGCCAGAATGACCTCGGCTGGTTTGTCGCTCCTCACACGATCCAATAGCGCCGCGATGCGGAGTTGCTCCGCCCCGACACCGTTCAGCGGTGAGATCCGTCCCATCAACGCGTGGTACACGCCCCGGTGAACGCCGGCACGCTCCAACGTGAGGATGTCGTTGGGGCCTTCGACCACGCAAATGGAGCCCTGGTCTCGCCGCGGGCTGTCGCAAATCTCACAGGGATCGTGTTCGGTGTAGCTGCCGCAACGCGAGCAGTTGCGGATCTTCGCCTTGGCATCGAGAATCGACTGGGCGAGTTGACGGTTGGTGTCGCCGTTGGATTTGAGCAGATGCAACGCGATCCGCTCGGCACTGCGTTTGCCGATGCCGGGCAGCCGCGCAAACTGCGCGATGAGATTTTGGACGGGCGTTGGGTAATCCATCACCGAACTTTTACACCCTCCAACGCGCGAAAACAAGCAGGCGGGCGCGTATCTGGTGCAGTTCGATGTTTTGGTTAACACTCGGAACGCCCGTCAGCTTGCTCCTCTCCCCGCACACGGCGAGAAGAGATTCCCCTCTCCCTTGGAAAAGGGAGAGGGTCAGGGTGAGGGTTCCGCCCAAAGCTTCCACCCGCGCCCCGGCTCGCCGACGACGACCCCAAAAACCGCATCCAATCAGCCCCAATACCGCTCCGGAAGACCGAACGAACCCATTCTCGAACCAGCGCAAGCCCACAATGATGATTAATGAGATGCGACCCCATTCGCTGTACGTAAAATGAATTGCGTTGTTCTGGACTTTCCTCGTGGCTTCTGGAAGACTCGGCTTCTTGCGCGAGACAAACTTTCTTGCGATTGGTTATGAGCGCGGCTGTCGAAAATCAAAAAAGGGTTCGAGAGGCGTGCGAGAAGGCAGGTTATGCCGATGTTAAGATCTGGGTACCCGCCAATGTGCTTGTATCCGCCGACGAATGCATTGCGGACGTTGCTGGCGTTTTGACGGATTTTGAGAGGATAGGTAAATCTGACGACCGGCGGCCGACTGAGAACAACGAGGTTTCTAGGGCTGACTCCTCTAGCAGTGAGCAAGGTGCGCAGAATCGTCTTCCAGAATTCAGCAGAAACTTCAGCGGTGCTGTCGGGCTCGCGAATTGGATAAAACTAAACTCGGGCTTGTTCTCCGAGACTGGAGATATAGAAGAATCCCAGAGTCACGTGTGGCCCGAGTTCAAGAGATATATTGAACGACTTCGTGCGGTTCCCATCAATTTGTTCCTCCGCGATGAGCTCACAACCGTGACCTTGGCGCTCCGGACACCACCTCCGCACGAATCATTCAGCATATTAGTCCCTTCCTCTTTCAATCATTGTTACCGCCGGTTCGCAGTTTGCACAGAGCTTTGCCATATCCTCACCGACGACGTTTCGCTGGAAAGTTCCGACCCAGTCAGCCAGATTGAGGCGGCTCTAGCAACGTTAGGCCGCGTCCAGTCTGGTGGGATTCATGGGACGGCCAATCCATTATTCCTTGCACCGGTTTTGTCGTCCGAAGACTTTTGTTTTCTACTATCGCTGGAACTGCTTATCCCAATCAGAGATCGTGAGAAGATCGTCGTCGACGTCATGCTCCGAGGCGTCAGCTGCTATGATGTTGCCTACCGGCTTCGGGTTCCGGAACAACTTATTCGATTTTATGTCCAGAGCGGCTACAATAATGTATTCAAACAGCTTGGCGGCTCGGTCGAGGAGGTGAAACCAGGAAGGCCAAATCTGTGACGCTGCGACTCGCACACCAACGCTGATGAACCCTGTCCCACATGAAGCGCTCCGAGATTGGTACGTTACCCAGCGGCCTTTATATGATGGGCTTTGCAAGGTTTTGGAAAACACGCTGCGAAGCGTCCTAGACAGGGAGGGAATTCACTTCCTCAGCGTTTCGGCACGACCGAAGACTGTCGATAGCCTCATGGAAAAGGTGAGGCGGAAGACCTATTTGGATCCACGGAACGAAATCACCGATTTGGCAGGAGCAAGAATCATAACATATGTTGAAGGTGATCTCGAACGCGTGTGCCAAATCATCAGGAAACTCTTTCGCGTTCACGACCCAAAAAGCCCTGACAAAATGGCCCAACTCGGTGTCGACAGAATAGGCTATAGATCGGTCCATTATGTTTGTGATCTTGGGGACGATAGATGCAAATTGCCGGAATTCGAAGTTCATAAGAATCTCCTGTTCGAGGTGCAAATCCGAACTGTACTTCAGCACGCCTGGGCGGAGATTGAACACGATCGCGGCTACAAATTTGGGGGCATTCTTGATCCGTCGCTCAGACGCAGACTCAACTTAGTTGCCGGACTGCTAGAAATCGCCGACCGGGAATTCAGTGCTATCGCACGAGACATAGACAAGACATCCTTGGCCTCCCGAATTCCAGAAGACGATATTGTCTCCTCCACAGAGTCTCAGACAACTTAGCAGGTCCGTGATCGTCTGGGTCGGACCTGTGTTCTTGGCAAGTAAGCAAACTTTCGACATGGAAGGCGTCACGTACAGGTAGCGGGTAGCGCCCTTCGCTTATCGTTTTGGTCCTTGATCTGACGGTTGCTTGGCCTCCTCGGCGGAGGAGGCTGCTCCCGTCGTTCGGCTACATCATTCCGGGCAGGTTCATGCCGGCGGTGACCTTCCCCAGTTCTTCCTCCTGGGTCTTCTTCGCGGTCTGGAGAGCGTTGCTCACGGCCCCGAGGATCAGGTCCTCCAGCATCTCCACGTCCTTCGGATCCACCACCTTGGGGTCAATCTTGACCGACACGATCGAGCCATCGCACTTCGCCACGGCCTTCACCGCTCCCCCGCCGGAAGTGGCTTCCACTTCGCGTTGCGCCAGCTCCTCCTGCACACGCTGCATTTCCGCCTGCATCTTCTGGGCTTGCTTAAGGAATTTTCCGAGTCCGGCCATATTATTCTCCATGAACACAGGCGAGACGCCCGCGCTACTATTTTCTGACTTCGACGATTGTTCCTTTGAAAATCTCCAGCGCCTTCTTGATCAATGGGTCGTTTTTAAATTCATCGAGGCTTTTCTTTACCGGCTCTGCCCCCTTCACCGATGCCGACGGCGTCCGGGCCGGCGTTGGTGTGGCGGACTTCACCACTTCAAACTTCAGCGCCACATCCATCCGCAGCATTTCTTTCAGTTTGGCCTGCAACACCTCGACGTTGCGCGGCCGGTCGGCAAACTCCTTGCGCTCCGCAAACTCTTGATCGAACCCGACCACCAACACGTTCCCCTGCATCCTCAGCGGGCGCGTGCCCACCAAATAACTCTTGGCGATTGGGGTGACCTTCCCCAGGTGTTCCACCGCGTGCGCCCAGGCTTCCTCGATTGAGACCGGCGAATCCGCAGGAGCCGCCTCGCTGCCGTGACGTTGTGGCGCGGGCGCTACCGGTTTGTTGGCCCTGGGCTCTGCGACGACCGGCAGACTCGTAGCGCTGGGGCCGACTCCCACCTGCCCTTTCAATTCGTTGAGCTTCTTCAACACGCCGTCGATACCCGCCAATTCGCGCGCTTTGACGGCCTTCACCAACGCAATCTCCAGAAAAACCCGTTTGGACAACGCATACCGCAACCGCCCCTCGGCGGCCGACAGCGCGTCGATGATGCGCAGCACTGCGTCCGCGTCCACCCGCTTGGCTTGCGCCCGCAGCAGGTCGATCTCCGATTCCGGCAACTGCAATGACTGAACTCCCTCCTCGCCCAATGTCACCACCAGCAGGTTGCGAAAATGATCGAGCAGGTCCGCCATCAGCCGTTGCAGGTCCTTGCCCACGTCGTCCAAATCTTTCAACACCCGCAAGGCCTTCGTGGTCTGTCCGTCAATGAGCGCGTCCGTCAACTTTGCGATCTGGTCGTGGGCGACCAGTCCGAACACCGACAGCACGTCGCTCTCGGCGATCTTGTTCCCGCAAAACGCGATCAGCTGGTCCAGCGCGCTTTCCGCGTCGCGCAAGCCGCCCTCGGCCCCGCGCGCAATCGCGGCCAACGCCGCGTCATCGACCGATACCTTCTCCTTCCTGGCAATGTCCTTGAGGTGCTTGACGATCAGGCTTGCGGGAATCCGCCGCAGATCGAACCGCTGGCAGCGTGACAGGATCGTCGGCAACACTTTCTGCGGTTCCGTCGTGGCAAAGAAGAACTTCACGTGCGACGGCGGTTCCTCCAGCGTCTTCAGCAGCGCGTTAAACGCCTCCTTCGTGAGCATGTGGACTTCGTCGATGATGTAAATCTTGAACTTGCTGTGGGCCGGCGCGTAGCGGACCGTGTCGCGCAATTCGCGCACCTCATCGATGCCGCGGTTGCTTGCGCCGTCGATTTCCAGCACGTCCAGCGAGCGGCCCTCGGTGATTTCCTTGCAATTGTCGCATTCGTCGCACGGGGTGATGGTCGGCCCTTTCACGCAATTCAGCGCCTTGGCGAAAATGCGGGCCGTGGAGGTCTTGCCGATGCCGCGCGGGCCGACAAACAGGTACGCGTGCGCGAGACGGTTCTGTTCAATGGCGTTCTTCAGCGTGGTGGTCACGTGCTCCTGTCCCACCACGTCGTCGAACTGTTGCGGGCGCCATTTCCGCGCCAGAACCTGATATTGCTGCGCCATTCGATTACCCAGCGAATCCTGCAAACTGAAAAATGGTCGTGCACCTCACGTCGACGAGCGACATCGGCTTGCGCGCCGCGGTTAAAGCTCCGGCCAGGCGACCCGACGGCACATGGAACATCAAGCTTACCGTTGCTGTCTTCCGACCCTGGCGGGGTTCGCAGGCAACCATTGCATCGGACCCGGCCTTCGACGCCGCCCCGCGGTTTGCTCACCCACATCGCCGCCTCGGCGAGGAATTCGACCCAGCTATAGCGGGTTGCTGGACAGCCCCGAATTTCTTCGGGGTATAAGGAACCGCTACCTCCCCGTCTAGCACGACCAAAACTGCCGCCGCGAAACTGTTCCGCAGCCACATCGTGAATCAAAAAACTGGAGCCAACGGTCGGAATCGAACCGACGACCTGCGGTTTACGAAACCGCTGCTCTACCAGCTGAGCTACGTTGGCGAAATCTGCGTCAGGCATTATGCCACGTTTGCGCCCCCGCGCAAGCAAATCGGCGCGGCCATGCCTTCCTCCATGACTCGCCTGGTCGTTTGTGCTACGGTTGTCGCAATCGTATTCGGTTGGTTCTTGGCCGATTTTTTTGCTGTTTGGATTCTGTGAGATGAGTACTCTATTGGCCTTTCGTGAAACCTTGAACTCCACGAGAAGCTTTCGAATATTATGGTAATCATGTTCATCCCGATGGCGTACGAACCAGTAGCACGCTGGAAATATGCCGCTCGAAGTAAGAAGCCAATCTTTGAGCAAGAACACCCGAGCGCGCGAGCAAGCGATTGGTCGGCAAGCCGATCGGTGACAGTACTCATGCTCAGCGACGATAAGCCGGTCAAACCATGAGCGAGCGATCTGTCACGCCTCGCCGTGATGCCGGCCGGCATTCCACGAAGTCGCATGCGAGGTTTGTCTATTGGTTCATTGCCCTGACGGTGTTTCTCGCGGTCTGTTTCCTGCACTTCTGGAAACTGGGCGCGGCCCCCCGGGGATTCTACGTGGATGAAGCGTCCGTCGCTTACAACGCCTATTGCATCGCGAACACCGGAGCGGACGAATACGGCGTGAGGCACCCCCTGTTCTTCCGCTCCCTCGATAACTACCAGGATCCGGTGCTGATCTACTGCCTGGTTCCGCTGGTGAAGGTTTTCGGCCTCAACAGCGCCGTCGTACGGCTTCCCAGCGCCGTCTTCCACATCCTTGCGGCGTTGGCATTCGGTTTCCTCGTGCAGGAATACTGTCGGAACAAATGGCTGGCGTTACTTGGAGGCGCGCTGTTTTCGCTCACGCCATGGGTTTTTCCCGCGAGCCGATTGGTCTTCTCTGATACCGCCATGCTCCTGGGCATGGTCCTGGGCTGGTGGCTTCTGCTGATGGCTCTGCGGAAGCGGTCGTACGGCCTTGCCGCGGGAGCAGGCCTCGCGTGGGCATTTGCCATGTATGCACGCGCCCTGGGCCGTCCGATGACCGTATTACTCCTTCTGTGCATCGGCCTTGCTTTCCATCGACTGCTTCTGGCGCGGTGGAAGATCGGGTTGTTCTTCTTGATGAGTTATCTTGCCGCGCTACTCCCGATGATGATCAGCGCGGTTCGGTTTCCGCAATCGCTGACAACACGCTTCGAGCGCGTCAGCGTCCTTCACGACAATCCCTCGGTGGGCGCAATTGTGCACGGCGTGATACCCCGGTACCTCGAATACTTCGGTCCACGCTTTCTGATCTTCACGGGCGACCCTGAATTGAGACACCATACAGGCTTGGGAGGCGAACTGTTCTGGTTCACCCTCCCGCTGATACTCACCGGGATGTATCACATGGTTCGGCATTTCCGAACACAACCGTACTACCGCTTTCTGGCGCTCAGCCTTCTGGTCTATCCCGCGGTCGCGGCTTTGACAAATGAGAGGATGCACAGCGGTCGAGCGATCAGCGGTGTGATTTCATGGCTGCTGGTGGCGATGGTGGGCGCACGCGTGTGGTGGCGCCACGGGCGCGCGGGCCGAACACTCCTGATCGTACTGTGCGCGGCAGGCGTCGTCGAAGGCACCGGGTACTTTGCCGATTATTTTGGGCCATATCAAACGCGGTGCCAAGGGGCATTCCAGACCGCTTTTACCGACGCGCTCACGTATTGCTTCAGCCATATCGGCAGTCATCAAACCCTGTACGTTTCGGGTTCCGTCGGCGCGGTCAGTGACGCATTCATCGACACTGATTTCAAAAAGTTTGTTTACGCCGATCTTCTTTTCTATGGCAAGATCGATCCGTGGACTTATCAACATGGTGGTTTTTCCAACACGATTGTCCGGCCGTATTTGGAGGAAATCGACCAGCCCGGCCTCTTGCTCCGGTGCAACTACACACGGGCCAGAACGTACACTTCAGCAGGCCCGCGAATCTCAACCGTTCTGAACTTTGAGTCGATCCCCGACGGCGCGAAGCTCCTGGCCGCGTTCCCGGACGGCATGTTTGTGTATCAGGTGTGGGAGGTCAGAACTGCGCCGCAGGTTGGTGTGACGCACAACAATCCAGGGATTGCCTTGAAGCATGCGGGGACCTTCCGTTATCCCTACGCCGAGACGTACTACAACCTGGGGGTCGTCTCGCAGCGCGCAGGCAAGATTCAGGACGCGATCGAACAGTACGAGCAGGCCCTGCGCGTCAACCCCGATTTCGCCAATGCGCATTACAATCTGGGCGTCGCCTTGCTCGCAGTAGGCCGGCTGCGGGAGGCGATAGGACATTGGGAGCAAGCGCTACGGATCAAGCCTGATGACGCCGAGACGCACTACAACCTGGGGGTCGCCCTGGTTCAACTGGGCCAGGTGCCGCAGGCGATTGCCCGGTACGAGCAGGCCCTGCGGATCCGGCCCGAATACGTCGAGGCGCACTACAGTTTGGGGATTGTCTTGGACCAAGCGGGCAAGACCCAGGAGGCAATCGAGCATTTTGAGCAGGCACTGAAGCTCCGGCCGGATTTTGCCCCGGCGAGAAATGCGTTGGCGCGACTGCGGGCAAGCCGGTAGGCTTGCCACTGCCCGGTCACAACAGGAGCCAGGCTCAACTACGCCTTCTTGACTTGATGTCGGGCAGGCAAGAGGTATTCCTTCAACGGACACAAGGGTGATGACGAAAAGGCCGCCAGCGCGATGAAGAATGAGTGGAGAGTATTGATCGGAGTGTGTGCGCTTGTTATCGGGGTCTACACGTACATGGCCCAGTCGGGCGCGTTGGAACTGCAGAGTCCGGATGCGGCTGACACATACTACAATTTGTTGGTGCGGGGTTTTCGCGCCGGCCAGCTCAGTCTCAAGAAGGAGGCGCCGACCGGGCTCGCGCAACTGGCCGACCCCTACGATCCGACGGCCAACGCCCCTTATCGGACGGCGCCTTACAGGTTGCATGACCTGAGCTACTACAAGGGCAGACTCTACCTGTACTTTGGGGTTACGCCCGCCTTGATACTATTCTGGCCGTTCGTCGCGATTACGGGACAATATCTATTTCACAGACAGGCCGTGGTGATCTTTAGCGCCATGGGCTTTCTGGCCAGCGTGGGCCTCCTGCGCGCGCTGTGGCGGCGTCACTTTCCCGAGGTGAGCGTCTGGGTGGTGGCAGCCTGCGCGCTGGCGTTCGGTTTGGCGACAGGTGTGCCGATGCTGTTGGGGAGGTGCGAAGCTTACGAAGTGGCGATCAGTTGCGGGTACATGCTGACGATGCTGACGCTGTGGGCGATTTGGCGCGCGCTACACGAGCCGGAGCGGCAGTGCCGGTGGCTGTCAGCGGCGAGTCTGGCGTACGGACTGGCGGTGGGAGCCCGGCCTTCATTGTTGTTCGGCGCGGCGATTCTGCTGGTGCCGGTGGCGCAGGCGTGGCACGAGCGGCGGCGCGTTTGGACGCTGCTGATCGCAGCCATCGGTCCCATCACGCTTATCGGCGTGGGCTTGATGCTCTACAATTACCTGCGGTTCGGCAATGCACTGGAATTCGGGCAGCACTATGAGTTGGCCATGGGGCGGCAGGTTGCGCGGCAATTATTCAGTCTGCGTTACCTCTGGTTCAATTTGCGAGTCTACTTTCTGGAGCCGGTGTGCTGGAGCAGCCATTTTCCTTTTGTGCAGGATATTGTCGTGCCGCCCTTGCCTGCCGGTCATTGCGCGGTTGATGACGCTTTTGGCGTGATGACCAACACCCCCTTAATATGGGCAGCGCTGGCAGTTCCCCTGGCATGGCGGAATCGGTCGGAACAGGCGGCCTTGATCTTGCGCTGGTTCGTGGCGGCCACGGCGCTGTTGTTCGGGGCGTGCGCCCTGACGCTCGGGCTTTTCTGGGCCTCGACTTCCCGCTATGAGGTGGAGTTTCTGCCGGCGCTACTGCTGTTGGCTGTGGTGGGAATACTCGGAATGGAACGTGCGTTGGTCGGCCAGTCGGTCCGCCGACGTGTCGCCCGCTGGGCTTGGGGCGTGCTCCTGGGTTTCTCGGTGGCGTTTAACCTGTTCGCGAGCGTTGGGCACTACGCCCAGACGCACTACAACCTCGGGATCGTCCTGGCGAATGCGGGCAAAACGACGGGGGCCATCGAGCAATTCGAACTGGCGTTGCGGATCAAGCCGGATTACGCCGAGGCCCACAACAACCTGGGGTACACCTTGCTGCAAGCGGGCAGGGTGCAGGAGGCGATCGGACATTGGAAGCAATCCCTCCGGATCAAGCCTGATGATGCCGAGGTGTACAACAATCTCGGGAGCGCTTTCCTGCGAATGGGTAAAGTGGCGGAAGCAATCGAACAGTACGAGCAGGCGTTGCGAATCAATCCCGATTCTGCCGAGGCACACAGCAACCTTGGAGCCATCTACCAGCGGATGGGCAAGTTGCCGGAGGCCATTGCGCAATACGAACAGGCCCTCCGAATCAAACCCGATTACGTCGAAGCGCATTTCAATCTGGGGCTGGCGCTGGAGAAGCTGGGCCGCACGCCGGAGGCCATCGGGCACTACCAGCAGGCGCTGAAACTCCGACCAGACTTTACCCCGGTGAGAAATGCGTTGGCGCGATTAGGAGCCGGCCCGTGACTCTCAAGGTTGCGTCGCAAGGGCATTGGCCACCACCGCCAACGCGTTATCCATTGCGTGCGAGCGGGACATGTGATTGGATTCGGTTCCATTGAACGCCAGCCGGACAGTTTTGGTGGGAGTGTGTGCGGTTGTTGTCGGTGTCTATGCGTACATCGCCCAGTCGGGCCAGTGGGGATCATTGAGCCCGAATGCGGCTGACACGTACTACAATTTGTTGGTGCGGGGTTTTCGCGCCGGCCAACTCAGCCTGAAAAAAGAGGTGCCACCCGGATTCATGCGACTCGCCGACCCGTACAATCCGACCACTAATGAGCCGTACCGTTTTGGTCCCGACCGGTTACACGACCTGAGCTACTACAAGGGCAGACTCTACCTGTATTTTGGGGTTACGCCTGCCTTGATACTATTCTGGCCGTATGTCGCAGTGACCGGGCGATATCTTTTCCAGGGACAAGCCGTGGTGATCTTTTGCGCCATTGGCCTTCTGGCCAGCGTGGGCCTGCTGCGCGCGGTGTGGCGGCGTTACTTTTCCGAGGTGAGCATCTGGGTGGTGGCGCTGTGCGCGCTGGCGCTCGGCTTGGCGACGGGCGTGCCGGCGCTGTTGCCGTGGTCCGATGTTTACGAAGTGGCGATCAGTTGCGGGTACATGCTGACGATGCTGACGCTGTGGGCGATTTGGCGCGCGCTACACGAGCCGGAGCGGCAGTGCCGGTGGCTGTCGGTGGCGAGTCTGGCGTACGGACTGGCGGTGGGAGCCCGGTCGTCCTTGCTATTCGGCGCCGTGATCCTATTGGTGCCGGTGGCCCAAGCGCGGCATGAGCGACGGCGCGTTTGGACGCTGCTAATCGCAGCCATCGGTCCCATCACGCTTATTGGCGTGGGCTTGATGCTCTACAACGCGATGCGATTCGATAGTCCATTCGAGTTCGGGCAGCACTACCAACTGGCTGCCGTCCGGCCGATTGCACGGCAATTCTTCCGCTTGCGCTATCTCTGGTTCAATTTTTGCATCTACTTTCTTGAGCCGGCGCACTGGAGCGCTCATTTCCCGTTTGTGCACGAAATCTCCGTGCCACCATTCCCGAGGGGCTATGCTCGGGTTGAGACTGCATTCGGCGTCCTCACCAATATTCCACTCGTGTGGCTGGCATTCGCGGTGCCGCTGGCGTGGTGGAGCCGGTCGGGGCAGGAGGCATTGACGTTGCGCCGGTTTGTGACGGGTGTGGCCCTGTTGTTTGGGACGTGTGTGCTGACTCTTTTGTTCTACGAGAGTGCGATCATCCGCTATGAGGTAGACTTCCTGCCGCCGCTGCTGATATTGGCTGTGATTGGTATCCTTGGATTGGAGCGTGCGTTGGTCGGCCAGTCGGTCCGCCGACGTGTCGCCCGCTGGGCTTGGGGCGTGCTCCTGGGTTTCTCGGTGGCGTTTAACTTGTTGTGGAGCGTTAAGTGCTACGCGAATGGGCGGTGGGCGCTTGGAGCCGCATTGGCGCAAGAGGGACGGGTGCCTGAAGCCGTTCAAATCTTCGAGGAAGTGCTGCGGCTCAAGCCTGAGTTCGCGGAGGCACACAACCACTTGGGGCGCGCTTTGGAACGGTCGGGCCGTGCATCAGAAGCGATCGAGCGCTATGAGCGGGCGGTACAGCTCAAGCCCGACTACGTCGAGGCTCATGTCAACCTAGGAAACGCATTGCTCCACATCGGCAAAGTCCGCGAAGCGATCGCGCACTATGAACTGGCGTTGCGAATCAAACCGGATGATATCGAGGCACATGTCAATCTGGGAAATGCCTTTCTCCAAACGGGCAAAATGCAAGAGGCCATTGGAGAGTACGAGCAGGCGTTGCGAATCAATCCCGATTCTGCCGAGGCACACAGCAACCTTGGAGCCATCTACCAGCGCATGGGAAAATTGCCGGAGGCCGTTGCGCAATACGAACACGCCGTGCGAATCAAACCCGACTACGTCGAAGCGCATTTCAACTTGGGGCTGGCATTGGAGAAGCTGGGCCGCACGTCGGAGGCCATCGAGCACTACCAGCAGGCCTTAAAACTCCGACCGGACTTTACCCCCGCGAGAAAAGCGTTGACGCGACTGCAGGCAGGTCAGTGACCCTCGCGGGCTTGCAAACTCACAAACGATCAAGTGGCAATGGGCGGCGTGCGGATGCGGCCAACGGCAAGCGTCCCTCTTTCGGTTCGGCTTCGTCGGACTCGATTTTGCGAAACAAACCCAAATCGAACACCGCGCAGTTGCGCGTTGATCCACCGGAGCGACAAGGACCTGCGGCGCGCGACCCTGGCAGAATTCGCGGCATCATGATGCCACGATTCCATCCGGCGCTTGTGGCTTGCGGAAGCATCCCCGCCCGTGGTATTCCATCGCCCGCGCTCATCCGCAGAAGATGGCGTGTGGCTGTGGCTGACGTCAGCGTTCGACGAAGGGGTTAAGGAGCTTGTTTCTCCCAGCGAGGTAGCAGAGCTTGCAGACCGAATCTGAATCAAGAGCGGTGGCCGGGCCCGGAGCGCCGCAAGCAGTTGCTCCTCGGGCCGTCGGCGGTTTGCTGGGGATTTTCCAACCCGCCTCCCGCGCGGCGGTGATGTTGACCGATCCGCAGGAGATTGCGGCCAAGTATCGCTCGTGGCAGAAGCGCGTTCTGGTCGCTTCCATCATCGGCTACGCCACGTTTTATTTTGTGCGCAAGAACCTGAGCATCGCGATGCCGTACATGGAAAAGGACGGCATCGACAAGGCGCACCTCGGCTTGTTTCTGACGGCGCACGGGCTGCTGTATGGCGTCTCGAAATTCGGGAACGGCTTTCTCGCCGACCGCTCCAGTTCACGCGCATTTCTGACGGTCGGCCTCATCGCATCGGCGCTCATGAACGTGTTGTTCGGCTTCAGTTCCGCCGTGCTGACGATGGGCATCATCTGGATGCTCAACGGCTGGTTTCAAGGCATGGGTTTCCCGCCCTGCGCGCGGTTGATGGCGAACTGGTTCCCACCGAAGCAACTGGCGACCAAGTTTTCGATCTGGAATTCGTCCCATTGCATCGGAGGCGGGCTGATTCTGGTGTTATGCAGCAACCTCGTCTACTTTGGCTTCGGCTGGCGGTCGTGCTTCTTCGTCCCCGCGGGCATCGCGCTGGTTTGCGCGGTGTTCATCTGGTTCAACACCCCGGACACGCCTCCGTCCGTCGGACTGCCGGAAGTGGAGGGCACGCACACAGCGGGGACGCAAGAGCAGTCGCGCGCGGAGTTCCGGGCCTTTGTGATCGAGCGCGTCTTCAAGAACAAATACATCTGGCTCGTCTCTATCGCCAATTTCTTCGTCTACACCGTCCGTTTCGCCGTGCTGGATTGGGGTCCGACCATGCTGATGCAGGCCAAGCACATCGAGATCCGGCACGCGGCGTGGATGGTTGTGACGTTCGAAGCCTGCGGCCTGATGGGCGCGTTGATCGGCGGACGGCTCACGGACCGCTGGCTGGCGGGACGCGCCGCGCGGATGTGCCTGATCTATATGATTCTGGCGGGCGTTTCGGTCCTGGTGTTTTGGAAAGTGCCGGTGAAATCGGAATTATTGACAACCGCCATGCTGGGCGCGGTGGGCTTTTTCATCTATGGCCCGCAATGCCTGTTGGCGGTCACCGCCGCCAATCTGGCCACCAAGCGCGCCGCAGGCACGGCCGTGGGGTTGACCAGCATTTTTGGTTATGCGAGCACGGTGCTTTCGGGATGGGGACTGGGCCGGTTGGTGGAGGATCACGGATGGGACGCGGCTTTCCGCGTGCTCCTCATCGCGACAATCCTGGGAACGCTGCTTTTTGCCGCGGCCTGGCCGGCCAAAGCCCACGGCTACAACGATTGAATCGAGTCATTTAACCAAAGGAGATAAGAACCTTGAGCCAGAACATTTCAACGGCCTGTCAATATCAGGAAAGTCAAGAACGTCCCTGGACCTTGTCCCAACTTTACAACCGGAGAATTGCCGTCATAATCCGCCACGGATTTATGCGCAGGCTCATACTGAGTGTTGCCGCCCTGTTGGCGACTGCGGCCTTTTCATTGGCTCGGGAGGCGAAGACGCCGGTGTCGCTGCCCGGCCAGCGCCGCGACGGTTCCGTTTTGCTGCCGAACCAGTGGTCGCTTCGCCCGGTCGGCCGGCAAATCGAACTGGGCGACTTTCCCATCAACATTGCCGTTGATCCCTCGGGCCGTTTCGCCGCGATCCTGCACACGGGCTACAGCCAGCACGGGCTCCGGATCGTGGATTTGAAGACGGAGAAAGTCGTCACCAACGCCCCGCTCCACGAGGCCTTCTATGGGATCGAGTTCTCCCGCGACGGTTCACAACTGTTTTGCAGCGGCGCCAGTGACGAAGTCATCCACAGTTATCATTTCCAGGACGGCCTTCTCACGAATCCACACGACATCCAACTGCGCAGCGCCGACAACGTCGGTATCGCCGCCGGATTGGCCGTCGATTCCAAACTCAACAAACTCTGCGTTGCGAATCTCTACGGGCAGAGCGTTTCGATCGTCGATTTGCGCACGAACACCGTCATCGACGTCCCCTTGACGCCCGACTCGCTGACCAACTCGTTCGAAACCGTCACCAAGCCGGCGCATTCGGTCGATCTTGAACTCAACCACGAAGGCGTGTTCCCGTACGCCTGCCGCATCGACGAGAAACGGCATCGGGTCTACGTCAGCCTGTGGGGCAACGCCGAGGTTGCCGTGGTCGATTTGGATTCGCAGAAGGTGATCGCTCGCTGGCCCACCCAGGAACATCCCAATGAAATGGTCCTGACCGCCACCGGCCATACGCTCTTTGTCGCCAACGCCAACCGCAACACCGTCACCGTGTTCGACACGGAAACCGGCAAGACCCTGGAAACGCTCACCGCCGCGCTCTATCCCAATGCGCCCTCCGGCTCGACCCCCAACAGCCTGGCCCTCACGCCGGACGAGAAAATCCTCTTCGTCGCCAACGACGGCAACAACAATCTCGCCGTGTTCGACGTGAGCGCGCCCGGTCACAGCCACTCGCTCGGTTTCATCCCTGTCGGTTGGTATCCGACTTCCGTCCGCGTGACGCCCGACGGCAGGCGCCTGCTCGTCAGCAATGGCAAAGGGATCGTCCCAATGGCCAACCCGAATGGCCCGCAACCCGGCCGCAAGAGCCGCGCCGAGACGCTCCCGCAATACATTGCCGAACTTCTCAAGGGCGCCCTGAGCGTGATCGATTTGCCGCGCTCGCGCGACGAGTTTGACAATCAACTCGTGGTTTACACTGCCGCCGCTTACCGCTGCAGCCCGCTCAAGGCGGATGCCTCGGTGACCGCTACGCGCCCCGATGACAGCCCGATTCCGCAGACTCCCGGCGACCCAAGCCCCATCAAGTATGTCTTCTACGTCATCAAAGAGAACCGCACGTACGATCAGGTCCTGGGCGACATGAAGGAGGGCAACGGCGACACGAACCTCTGCCTGTTCCCCGAGGAAGTCACGCCGAACCAGCACCAGTTGGCCCGTGACTTCGTTCTGCTCGACAATTTTTACGCCGACGCCGAAATCAGCGCCGACGGACACGAGTGGACCATGGGCGCATATGCGAGTGATTTTGTCCAAAAGATGTGGCGACTCCAGTACGGTCACAACCAGAGTAAGAAATACGTCTACCCTGCCGAAGGAGTCTTCCCCATGGCCACACCGGCTGGTGGTTATCTCTGGGACCGGGCCGCGGACGCGGGTGTGAGCTATCGCAGCTACGGCGAATTCGTCGCCAATGGAAAGACGCCCATGGACCCGTCGACCCCGCGCGTGAAGGCGTTGCGAGGCCATCTCGACGAAATGTATCGGGGTTTCGATCTCGATTATCCCGACGCCAAACGCGCCGACCGGTTCCTTCACGAACTCAAGCGATTCGAAGACGACGGCGACATGCCCCGCTTGCAGGTGGTTCGACTGCCCGGCGATCACACCTACGGCGCGCGCCAGGGCAAACGAACACCCAGCGCCTGCCTCGCCGACAACGACGCCGCGCTCGGCCGCATCGTCGAGGGTATCAGCCACTCCAAATTCTGGTCACAGACCGCCATTTTCATCCTCGAAGACGACGCGCAGAACGGGGCCGACCACGTCGACGCGCATCGCACGCTCGGCTTCGTCGTCAGCCCGTACATCAAACGCCACATGGTCGATTCCACCATGTACTCCACCAGCAGCATGCTGCGCACGATCGAGTTGATCCTCGGCCTCAAGCCCATGTCGCAATTCGATGCCGCCGCCGCGCCGATGTTTGCCGCCTTCCAGGGCAAGCCCGACCCGACCGTCTACACCACCCTTCCTGCGCGCATTGACCTCAATGAGCTCAGCACGAAGGTCACCTGGGGCGAAAAAGTCTCCCGCACGATGGATTTCACCAAGGAAGATGCCGCCGATGATCTGCTCCTTAACGAAGTCATCTGGCGCTCCGTCCGCGGTGAAAACTCCCACGCCCCCGCCCCCACCCGCGCCGCCTTCGTGGTCACCCGTGACCAAGCGAAGGCCAAAGCCGATAACGACGATTAGAGACCGCGCGGCTTCTTTCGTTCGAGTCCCAAGCGGGGAGGCAATTCCCCTTGTCTGCTTGTAGCCGCGGCGCTCTGTCGCCGTGCCCCCTGAGCTTGCCCCGGATGCAGTGGAATCGTAGCGCCAGCGCCCCGCTTGCCAGTCTCGCTGTGATTCCCGTCCTTCTGTCATTCTGAGCGAAGCGAAGAATCTCTGATATTGCTCCCTGCGCGTAAAGGCGATTGTCGCGGCTGGAGAGGTCACTGTATGCGTAGATTGCCTGCAGAAGAGCAAAAGCGAATGGGGACGTCTGCTGAGCGTGTGGGCTGTCGAGGCCCACGATTCTAGGTGGGGGTGGGGGATGAATATGCGTCTGACGACGCACACCGTATGCCCTGCTTGCGGATTACTACGGCAGGACGACAACCCGTTGCCGCACAAGCTTGATTTTTGTTGATGCCGCGCTGTGCTTGTGAAAAAATGCACAATCTGCGAGGGAGACGTAGCCACGATGCTTGCTGCCCCCAGTGTTGGGTTCGAGTCGGAGCGAAAATGCATTCGAATCATAGATTCGTCCTAAAGGGTGTGTCCCGTACCGCCCCCCTGAAGTCCAGTAGCCTTCAATCGAGAGTCCACTCGCAACGAGCGTGCCATCTCCACTCGGTGCCCGCCAATCCAACTTATCCGGTAAGCAAGTACTGAAAGCAGCCAAATATGGAATCGACAACACAAACCAGCCCGATGAAAACGAAATTCAAGTCCACCATTCGTGCCGCGTGTCGGTCATTCGGCGGAGCGGTCTGTGCCGGAGCGGTACTCCTGATTGCCGCCGGCGCGCCGGCGCAAAATCTGTTCGTGGGGAATTTCGGCAATATCTTAGAAATCACACCGAGCGGAGCGCAAAGCAACTTTGCCTCCGGGTTAGGTAGTCCTTATGGACTCGCCTTTAACAGCGCGGGCAACCTATTTGAGGCGGATTACGGCAGCGGCAAAATCTACGAATTCACGCCGGGCGGCGCGCAAAGCACCTTTGCCTCCGGGTTGGGTCTCCCTTGGGGGTTGGCCTTCAACAGCGCGGGCAACCTGTTTGCGGCCAATAGATCTGGTGGCTACATCTACGAATTCACGACGGGCGGAGTGAAAAGCACCTTCGCCTCTGGGCTGAGTGGTCCCGGTTTCCTAGCTTTTAACAGCGCGGGCAACTTGTTTGATTCGGCTGGCAACATCTACGATTTTACGCCGGGCGGAGCGGAAAGCACCTTTGCTACCGGACTGGGAGACGCGGCCGGACTGGCCTTTGAGGAGACCATCCCTGAGCCCTCGCCTTGGGCGATGGTGGCCATGGGCATTGGGGCAGTCCTCGGCGGTCTGCGATTGCGCCGTCGCTCGTCCTAAGTGGGTGGATGGTTGACACCCCTCAGAAGTTCAAACCTCAGGGTTCGCAAATCGTCCCAAGCGGGGAGCCAATCTTTGCCATAGAAACCCGCAGCCCCACCTGACAACCTGACACCAGTGTGATATCCATGCATGGAGATACTGACTGCCAAAACTGCCGCCGGCGCAAAGCGTTGCACGGAAACTTGCCGCGGCAGCACGGCCTGACATTGTATCTTGCTAGGCCTGTTTCGCCGCCAAGAGCGCGTTGACTTTGCGCATCACGTCGAACGCGTCCGCCACGTACAGTACGTCGGCTTTGCCGCGCGCCCACCCGCAGTTCGGATCGAGGTTCACGGCGCGGCGCTCGGTGATGAAACGCCAACCCACGGCATGCGGTTCTTCACCGTGACAACAGGTCGAGAGGCCCTTGAGATGTCGCGGGGTCGAGCCTGTTTGGCCGATCTGGTTCAGGTGAGTCATCAGAGTCAGCACCGCCTGCCCGTCCTTGCTGAGATCCACGAGGGATTTGCTGCTGCCCAGAGAGGCGTTGGTGAACTGGAGAAATCCGCGGATCAAATTTTCGGCTTCGGGCGCATGGGTTTGACCGTCGGATTGCTTCTTGGTCCAACCGGCTCCGGCGACGAACAGAAGTTCGGCGTCAGGACGGATCGTCTGCTGGCCCGACGAAGGGGCTTTCACGCCCGTAACGGTTGTGCGTTTTGCGGTCTCGGGCACCGTCGCAGCGACCGGCTCGATTTTCGCGGTGCCAGCGCCGCCTTTCCATGGCGCATGACAACCTGCCTCCAAGGCAATGACCCAGGGGCGTTGCGTGCGATGCAATACCGCCTCCATGCGCTGGCGGTAATACCAACGCGAGATCGTCACCCCACCTTTCCCGGCGACGAGATCGGTCACATGTGTATCAGCCCGCCCACCGAGGCGGTGTGCCAAACCCGCAACGACCCGGTTCCAGCGGGAAGTCGCCGGCGCAATCACAAATGTCGGATTCGTGGCCCGGCAGATTGCTTCGGCTGCGGCAATGTCGCTACCGTATCGAGACTGTCTGAACTCGGCGCCCTCGACTCCAAGGAACCGGGAAGCTCCACATTCGGCGATGTGATTCGCGGCGCCCTGAAGAGCTTCACCGACAAGACCAACGGCCAAGGTCGCTCCGCACGCCTCGGCAATGTCCTTGGCTGCGCCCAGCTCTTCCAACGCCGACTTGGCCGGCGCGGCGTCTTTTTCCACGTGTATCAAAATCAGAATTGTGTCCACGGTTGTTCTTTTCCTTTTGTGTCAGGCGTTCGTGATCCAGGAAACGATGTCCCGGGCGATTTCGTCAGTGCTGAGATCCTTCACGATTTTCGTGTCGCGGCGCTGTTTCGGCAGCGCCACGCTGGCAAAGGTGACGCCCTCGGCCCCCACCTTGCTGGTGCAGGCTTTTTGCAGGGCGGGCATGATGCCGCGCATGTTCGCCATGCCGACCTGGGGATTATTCGGCGGCTCGGGCAGGCTGCCGGTGGCCCATCCGAACACCGCGGGCGGACCGACGCATATTGATACCTGATGTTTGCCTCCCTCGATCCGTTCGAGTATCTCGATGGAGCCATCCGCGCCGATGGTGAGTTTGTCCACACCTTGGAACTGGTTCACGATTCCGAGCATCTCGCCGACGATTTGCATCGTCGCGCCCGAACCCCGCGAAGCGGATTCCCAGCCGCCGAAGACCAGCAATCGCGACAGATCGAGCCCGGGAATCGCCTTGATGGCGCCCGCCAACGTCGCCGCCACTTCTGACGCCTCGGTAAACCCGCTGGCGGAGCCGTCGATCGCAATCAACTCGAACGGCGCCTTCTGGGCGATGGTCATCATCACTTGCTGCAGTTTGGCTTTCGGGCCGAGGCTGACGAGCCACACCTTGCTGCCCGGCGCGTTTTTCGCCAGGTGCGCCGCTTCAAACAGCGCGTGCCAGGCCCAGGGATCCAGCACGGCGGGCAACATCATTTCATTTTTCAACGTTGGCCCGGTCGCGCCCGGCACCGGCTCCAACGTTTGCAGCGGATCGGGCACAATACTTCCGCAAACGACAATCTGATACGTAGTGCTCATAAGCGCAATTCCTCACACTGGTTGCAACGGGGCGCAAGATGCGCAGACGCAGTGCGTCTCTTGCGGTTTGTTTGAGGCTAGAATTTCTGTGGTGCCTCGGCAAGTCCTATTTCAATACTTCGTCCGGACGGGCGTCGGCGGGAAAACACCGGGTAACAGTGGCACTGACTTCGTGCAGCCAGGCAACGCGTTGCTGAAAGTCACTCGTGACAATCACGGAAAACGTGCGGCGATGCACGGTGCGCACGCCGCACAGGTCAAACACGCATTTCTTCCAAAGCGCGTCCAACGGGTCGCCAAACGCCTCGCGCTCCCGTTCGTCCGGTGTGTTGGCGGTATTGAAGACGATGGCGGCCCGGGCCTTGAGCAGGCCCAGCGGAACGCCCTCACCTTTGTCGTTGGCGACGAAGCGGTAGGCGATTTCGGGCCGCAAGACGCGATCGATCCAACCCTTGAGAATCGCCGGTGGCATCCCCCACCAGTTGGGATGGACGATGATGATGCCGTCGGCAGTGGCGATCTCTGCGCAATGACGGGCGACCGCCGGATCCAATTCCGCATCCTCTCGGACTTCAGCTGCAGATAACAACGGCGGGAATTGTTCCTGGTAAAGATCGTGAAACGCGACGCGGTGTCCGGCGGCGCGCAACGCTTGCACGGTGGTGTCGGCGATGGCGTGGTTGAAACTTCCCGGCGCGGGATGAGCCAGGATGACCGAGGCGTTCATCAATTCTCCGCGGAGTGGAGTCCGCCTGCGCCCGCCCGAAATTCGAGGACGGTGCGCTCGGGGTCTTCGGGGTGCGGCGTCGTGCAATTCCAGAAGCACGCGCCGCAATGGATGCATTTCTCGCGGTCGAAGGCGGGTGCGCCGTTCGATCCGGGCGTGATGGCCTGCCCGGAACAGACTTCGATGCAAATCTTTGTGCCGCATTCTTCGCATAGGTTCGGATACAGAAACGCGACGTGATCGGCATACCCTGCGGGCGCCTGCACCTTACCGCCCATCAGGAGCGCGTCTTGATGCGAAACCAGCAACTTGCCGTCATAGGGAATCGCCGGCCAGCCCGCTCGATCCATCAACGCGTCATGAGCCGACACGCCCTTCGCGGTACATTCCTGGCGGATTCTGGCGACCTCGACCCGGGGGATTCGCCCCGCATAATACTGCCGTAATGTCGGAGTATGTTCGGCTGGACCACGCGGTTTCACCGGCGCAAACAGCCTGCCTTTCGTTGCGCCCGCCAAGGCCATGCCGATGAGGCCCGTGACAACGCCCCGGTGAAAACCGTCCCGCGCGCGTTCGGCCACGCGACCTTCGGTTTCCACCCAGCTGGCGCGACGCCGTCTGACATAGGTCGCTTCGAGATTCTCTTTCGTGAACGGCTTGTGCTGTTCGAGCAACTCCAACACGGCCTCACCCAGTTGGACGCCGGTGACCCAGGCCTCGTCCACCCCGCTGCCGGTGAGGACGTTCGTGCTGCCCGATCCTTCGCCAATACGCGCATAGCCGTTACCGACCAGATGCGGTTCGCCGCGGCGGCCGGATTCGCCCAGTGTCTTGGCGCCCCAGGAACGGAGCGTCCCGCCGTTGAGGTAACGCCACAGATAGGGATGCATCATCCAGTGCTGAAGATAGCGATAGGCCGTGCGCACCGGGCTTTCGAACCAGGATGGCACGAAGATGCCGAGGGACGCGATGCGGTCCGGATAAACGTACAGGAACCCGAAGATTTCCGGTTCCGGATAGCCAAGCGTGTGCAACACCGTGCCCGCTTCGAGTGGGCAATTTTCCGGCAGATTGACCACGAATTTCATGCCGACCGCCCAATCGCGCTGGTGATGGCCCTGGGGCATGCCGAAATGCTGATCGATCTGTCGTCCAACGGGACCGACCGGGCCATCGCCAACCACCGTCAGTGCGGCACGGACATTCATGCCCGGCATAAAGCCCGTTTCGGGAGAACCCGATTTGTCCGTTCCCTGATCGGCAAGTTGGACACCGGTGACAGAGTTGTTTTCAATCAGGGGTTTGGCAACGGGTGTGCCGGGCCAGATCTGCACCATGCCGGTGTTCATCAATTGCGCGCCGACCCATTGATTGAACTGTCCGATGGACATGACCAGTCCGCCGTGTTTTTGCAGATAGGGCGGAATATAGGGCAGCTCAAACGCGCCACTCTCGACCGGCAAGAGCCCCTTGAACGCGCGAATCAGCGTGTCCACTGTTCGCAGTGTGGCTGACCGTCGGCTCGCGCCGATGGGGTCGAGAAGATAAAGCACCTTCTCGCGCTTGACCGGGGCGCACATGGGAATTTGGGACGGGTCAAGATCCGGAAAAGTCTTCCGAATGCCACGCGCCTTTGTCACGACACCCGATACGCTGAATCCGATATCATCCGCGCGTTCGTAGCAGATGATTTGCGGCGGCGCGCCGGGCGTCACCGAGCTTTCCGGCTTTGGCGCACCATCCGCGCTCGCTAACTTGCGAGACAAGGTTGTCAGGAACCCGCCCGTCGCCGGCCCAAACCCGACGCACACGATGTCCACGTCCATCGTCTGGCGGTCGACGGGCGCTGCTGTTTGTTCCACGCTTTGGTCACTCATCGGATTGGAAAGCCGACCGCCTAGAAGTGGTGGACCCAGCGGAGGTTGTAGCGCTGGCCTTCGGGACGATGCTCAGCGGCAAACTCGTAGTACGCATCGAAGAAGACGTGATCGTTCTGCGAGATGTGCCAGACCAGGCCCGGACCAAGTCCCACCACCTGTTCATGACCCGCCACGTCCGAGCCGTTAGCCCTGCTGTCGGTGATCTGCTCGAAGAAATAGCCGTTCACGCCGAGCCGCAAATGCTTGGGCACCAGCTCATACTCCGAGGCGAAGTTCGCATGGATGGCCTGACCTGGCTGCTCCGTATCCAACCCCATCCCTGGATTGTCGTTCTGGTCGTTCCACAAATAGTGGAAGCGCCACGACATTGTCCACTGCGGCAGAACAAACCATGTTGCGGCCCAATATGGATCGAGGGAGAGGAAGTTGCTGCCGGCATTGAGCAGCGCGTTATGATCATACCGACCGGTTGGCGCGATCATCTGAAATTCAAACCGATGCATAAACACCGGGCCATCTTTGCCCATGATCGGGTCCCATTGCAGGAACGGGCCAACCAACAGATCGCCCGGGCCGCTTTCCGTCGCCAAGGATGCCTGAGACTTGAGTTCGAACGCCACGAATGGTTGGATCAGATCCAGTCCCCATTTGCCGCCCAAGAGAACTTTCTGGTTGGACTGATAGATCAACTGCTGCAACGCGATCCACGCATTCAACCTATCCAACTTGCCCAAGGCCACGGGTGCGCCGGGAAACCGTTGGGTGTAATACCACTGCAGATACTCCGTGTAATAAACGCCCGGCCCCGCCGGCGGGGCTCCGTCGAGGAAACTGGTGAACCCCAGGTTCACCGATGGTTCGTCATAGGCTCTCGCGGGCGCGACCCAGCCGGCAGTGGCGCCACATAGAATAGCAACCAGGAACAATCGTCTCATTGGTGATGATCTCCTTTGTTGGTTAATCAGCCTTGTGTGGTCACATCGGATAATCGAGCGCCTCGGGAATCATAACCTTGGTGAGCGCTACCGCGGCGCGGTCTTTCGCGAGGCGTGAGCCGGTGAGACAGCCATCCAGTTTCACACGCAAGCGCGCGAATGTCTCGTAACCGTCGAATTGAACGCACGGACCGGCCTTGGTCGGGTGATCCTGGCCGGGTTCCGTCACGTCACTGGAACCGCGGGCACCGCTGGCGATGCCGGGAATGAAGCCTTCCAGCGCGTCAAGGTCATCGGCGGCGTAACACGCGGCGCAGGCGTCGTTATCCCAGGCCGGGTGACGGTTGTAGCCGAACACGAGCTCGGCGCAGACACGGCCGACTTCGCCGGCGGCCCGCGCCGACTGGACGTGGCAGAGATCGGTCATGAAATTCAATCGACCCGGCAGACCCTCCGCGACCGCTGGATTCTCGGGACCCTTCGCTTCCAGTTCGAGCACGTCGAGAATCATGTACCGCGCCGCCAACAACCAGCAGAGCGCGTCCGCGAGGGGGAACGTCACTCCCTGGCGATTCCCGTGATACAGCTCGCGGCCATCGGCGTCCGTGGCTTTCTGGAGGTGCTCCAATGACCACAACCACAGTTGCATGGCGGTGGCCAGCGTGCAGGCGCCCGTGCCGGGACGCCGCGACGCGATCTCGCGCATCTCGTTGATCCAACTTCGAAATTGCGCGAGGAACAGTTTGCCCGTCATCGTAATCGAAAGCTGTCGCCGTTGAACGGCTTCGGGGCCTTCGTACGTGGCCTCCAATTGCGCATCCATCCACTTGTGACCGAGGAATCCGGGGCAATCCTCCGTGATGCCGTACCCTCCCATCAAGCTGACCGCTTCGCGCATCATGTTCGCGCCGTGGCCTGTGTTCCACAGTTTCACGGCGGGACACAAGACATTCGCCAGCGAATCGAGGACGGCAAATTGCAGCAGCGGATCCGCCTTCAAGACGTCGTAGTGCGTGACCGCGCGGCGGTCTTCGGGGAGATTCGACAGCCGTAAATACTCGAGCGCGTCCTTTTCGAGTCCCATCATCGCGCGGAATTGCGCGCGCCCGCCCTCAATCTTGCGGGCCGCAAAAATCTCCTCCTTCTTGATCTCCAGTGGATCGAGTTCGTCGAACAATCGCGCGGCGGCAAAACCCAGGGACGCGGCGGCTTCGCCCGTGGCCCAGATATCCACCAGTCGGTGCAAGGCATCCTCTTTCATCTGCAATCCGAACTCGTAACGCGGGGAGCCCGGGGCGGCGGCATCCCCCCCGCGGAACCGTCCGCGCTGGTAGCGAATCACCGGTTCGACCGCCGAGAGCAGCTTGGCGGCGGTCATCAGGCCGACCGTTACGCGCGTGCGACGGAACACCGCCTCGATGATTTCGCCATGGGAGAAATTGGGGACGATCGCGCCGTCCTTGATTTTGTAACCGCCGATGATGCGGCTGGCGGGAACGCGAAGATTGAACACCGGGTCGCGTGTCGAGGAAAGCTGATGCACGAGTTTGCGCGTCGGAACACCACGGTCGAAAATGCCGGCGTCGGTTTCTTCGAGGATCACCATGCAACTGCCTTTGATCCGGTCGTCGTCGGAATCGACGGCAGCGGTGACGAAATTGGCAAAGCCCATGTTCGTAATGAAGCGTCCGCGTTTTTCGACCTGCAGAATCGGATCCTTACCCTTTTCCCATGCGGCGATACGGACTTTGCCGCTGAGAAGTCCCGTTTCGACGCCGACGTACGGCAACGGCTCGGTGAGCGCGAATGCGCCACGCCCGATCGGGCGGTCTTCGCCCGGCTTGGGTGGGCAGGCGCGACGCATGTAGGTGTCCCGCTGCTCCGGTGTGCCCCGGCCGTGAATCGGCGCGAGAGCGAGATTGCCGGCCAGCATGCAGGTCGCCGCCCCGCCATCCACCCACGACAGTTCAAATGCGAGCAGCGCCAGCGCCAGATTCTTCGGACCTTCAATGAAGCCACCCTGCTCCGGGTCCATAAAGACAGCCGTAAGCCCCGCCTCGTCGAAGAGATGGAGGAGTTCCGCTTTTTGCTTCGTCCACTCATGCGAATTGCGGCCACCGTCGGCGACCATGCGGGCCACAGGACCACGGGCCACGCGGCGCGCGGATTGGATGAGCATTTGGAGGTCAAATCGGTCCGCAAAGCGCCACATGATCTGGCGCATGTCGTCACCCGGTAGGGTGCGGAGGAACTCGACAGGTTGAGCTGCAGTGGTCGCAGGCATAACAGGCACCCTTTCCGTCCACGAGCATGGGAATGGCCCATGACGTGGCTCAACTGCATACCGAGCAGTTCGGCGCGGACGGGGTGACAAACCGCGTAACTAGGGGCTGTTTCTAGAGTATCCCCGCCGTCAATGTCAATCCTCTTCACTCGCAGGTACTGGTACGTTTTGAAATCAACCAATTCAGTTTCTGAACCGCAGGGCTGTGTTATTATGGGGCGTGCTCGCATTTATTGACGAATCCGGGGATGCTGGCCTAAAACTCGGCTTGGGATCATCTCCCTACTTTGTAGTCTCGCTGGTGGTATTTGCAGACGGTATTGCCGCCGGAAGGGCCGACCAGCGTATAAACGCCATTCGTAGTGAAATGGGGTTTCCGAGCCACTACGAATTTAAGTTTAACAGCATGAGGCCGGAATTCAGAAAGAGATTTCTGACCAGCATCTCGCAGCAATCATTTTCATACTTCGCAATCGTAATCAATAAGCGCCTCATTACGGGAGAGGGATTCAAATACAAGGAATCCTTCTATAAATTCGCCTGTTCGCTTGTTTGCAACAACGCGAAGGACCACTTGCGTGACGCCAAGGTTGTGATCGACGGTAGCGGCTCCTCCGATTTCAGGCGTCAAATGTCCACATATTTGTGCCGAAAGGTAAACGTGTATCCCACCAATGGGCCTAGAAGAATTCGGGGCATCTCTATTCAGGATTCAAGAGGCAACAACCTCATTCAGTTGGCCGATATGGTAAGCGGAGCGATAGCGCGCCATTATTCCGGCAAGGCAGATGCTGTAGAATACAGGCAAATAATTAGGCCGAGGGAGGCTTACGTACAATTCTGGCCCAGACAAAAATAGACCCTGATTCTATCCCCTATCGGGGAACGCGCACCATAAGGTGACAATTCGAATCAGGGTCTGTTTCCGTGTGCACAGTACTAGCGTACTTGGGGTCAGTCAAGAAGATTTACCACTACCGGAGGGATTCTACCCCCCCTATCCCAAAAGTGCCACAATTTCATTGATTTCCCAAACGTGGTCAGCAACGCCAGATTCCATTGCCGGTGTGACCCGCAAGCTGGAATGGATGCGGCAGAAGTTGTAATGCATGCCGTAGCCGAATTTGTCCACCTTGTCCTCTGGCAGGTTGGCGTCCTTGGCGTAGCAGAAAGACCAAATTTCGTCGCATTGAATTTTGGTGGAAGTCAGACCGCGAAGGTGTTCATCCTGATAGGCGGCGCAAGCATTGCCCAAATCCACAAGCAGTTTCATGATGGCCGTGCGATGCACGCCAGTCATGCGAGAAATGGAGCGGAGTGAGTTGCCCTCGACCAGTGCGGCAACCACTTGGATTCGCTTCTCTGTACTGAGCTTGTTCATGGGATATAGCATGCTTGACTGCTCAAGCATTGTCAACATTAAAATACTATGCAATTTGTTGCTACGTCTGGGGGCTTGTAACAGGAAGACGGCCTGCTATAGTAGCCGCGTGGCCCCGCAGCTCCGAAAGGGCGACTGCGGAGCGCACTGCGCGGCTAGACCGCCTTGCACTGCCGGGGTAGCGGGCTCGATACCATCTACTCCGGCAGCACTATTTCTACGCGCCCCGTAGAGCGACGATCACCAGCTACGGGGGTTCGGTGTGTTGTATTCATGTTCACCACCTCCTTGTGGGTTTCAGGCTTCACTTTTTCGTTTCAGTAGCCGCGGATGGTTTTCCGGATTCCGCTGGTGCTGCGGCTGGTTTGGCTGGCTCCTCTTCCCCTTCGTCTTTCTTCGTAGCCTTCGCGTTGGGATACCAACTCAAGAGACCCCAATCACCATTCGGAAGCTTGTGGAACACGGTTCCGTTCTTCGTGAGGGAAATCCGCAGGTTCCGCTTCGCGTTCTCGTCGTCCTTCGTGTCGAATTTGAACCCGCCATCCTTCAGGGTGCTGTAGATCGTGTTAACCGGGGTGGCTCCAAAACCCGCCGCCTTACGAAGCTCCAGGACCTCACGGACCGCCGTGGCAAGTGGCTTGCCGTAAAATTGGTCACTGCGAAGTGCGGCGGACGTAGATTCAGCCGCGAGCGAGGCGCCCGCATAGACCTCCGCCATGCCTGCCATCTGGCATAGCTGATTCACCAATTTCTTCTTCGCAATCAGGTCTGCCTCTTGGGTCTTGATCTGCGCCTGCAAGTCCTCGACCGTCTTTTGAATATGGTCACTCATATGTGTACTCCTTTCCGTTGGGCCAACCGGTATCGCAAGATGTGCCCGGATTCAAGTGGAATCGTCGGAATGCTGTAGAACGATGTTTCGGTGACATTCTACAACATTGCGCGACAAAAATTACTAGTGGCTTATGTGGAGGATGTTACGAGCGGAAAGAATTATCAACGAAACGCCATACATCGCAAAAAGAAATTTCTACTTGGCTGTGCTGTTTGGCTTGTTCCATCTGGCGCGAGCGGCATCCGTGGCTATTTTCCTTCTGGCCGATGCTGAAAGCTTCTTGGCCCTCGCGTTACCACCCTTCAATCCTCCTAGTCGTCCAAGAGCGACGGCGGCGGGGTTCTTCTGTGGCTTCTCAACTGGGATGGGCTGCCCAGTAGATTGGCTAACAATCCGGGCGGCGATCTGGTTTACATCGGGCTCGACTGGCTTCTTCCTTGACCGCTTAGGCATGGCGGGAACATGCCACAACTCGCAGGGCTTGGGAAGCAGATTCCTCCACAGGCCATTTCAAAACGTACCAGTACCCACTCGCATCCGTCTGGGTGGGCGGTGAAGGGGCGTGAGTGATCGAGGGGCGGGGAGAAGCGTGGAGCGTGGAGCGGAAGTCAGGTTCTGTCACGCAGAGGCGCTGAGGGCACAGAGGTTGGAATCTCTGTGTTGCATCGCCGTTTGCGTTTTCTAGTTCTCGATGAATCGAACAATAAGCTGATTGGGCTCCTTGGTCTTGGGGATCCCGTGTATTCGATCCGTGCACGTGACGAGTGGATTGGCTGAAACAAAACAAGCTGACTCCGTCGGCTTAGGGGTTTTGCTGGCCCCTCGGGACAGGCGGGGGAACGGAAGCAGACGCAGAAACGACAGAGATTTGCCGTCACGGCCCGGGGCGGTTTCGACAAGCTCAGCATGACAACCACGGAGCACGGCGACAGAGCGCCGTGACTACAGGACTGCGGCAAGCGGGCCGGTCGCCCTGCAATTCAGAGGGGCTCGTCGCGTCAGATTGGGAGCCCCTCGTCAAACTCGGGACAAGCCCCTCGTGGCTCGGGACAAGCCCCTCGGCGAACTCGGGACAAGAAGATCGTGTCGTCGCGACGGTTCACCACTGGGTGATTTCGTCGTCGGGTTGGAACAGTTGGGGGAACACCCGCTTGAGTTGTTGATTGCTGAAGCGGTCGAAACCAAGACAGACATCGTGATCGGCGGTGTGCGCATCGCAAGTCGTGGAGACCTTGTGCACGAGCTGGCGGGCATTGTCCCACGCCACGATCAACTTCAGGAAATCTTCTCGCGGCGTGTCGGGTGGCATCTTCTTCGCGAGCCAGGGGTAGAGATGGCGCAATTGCTCCAGCGTCCAGCGGTCGTAGCCGTGGCAGAAGATCCCCAACCGCGCCGTCGCTTCGCAGGTGGTTTCCTCCGGGCGCGTGTTGGCGACGAGAAACTCGCGGACTCTCTTGAGGGCATCCTCGCGCGTGTATTTCATCGGGTTCACTGCTCTTCGGTCGACTGGATCGGCTTATACGTGGTCAGCGCGCGCACGTACTGGGCGCGTTCGAACGCGCTCGGATCGGGACAGCGCATCTGGCTCAAACTGCCCTTGAGCTGTTCCACGGAGTCGTACCAGTGCTCTTCCATCCAATCGCTCATTTCCTTTTCGATGACGCGGATGTGCCCGATCCCGTGCGTCAACAAAGTCGAGCACAGCATGGTCACGTCCGCACCCGCCATCAGCATCTTCAGCACATCCGGTGCCTGATGGATGCCGCTGGTGGCGGCGAGGTCGGCGTCGATCCGCCCGAACAGGATGGCGATCCAGCGCATTGGCAACCGCAGCGCCTGCGGCGTGCTCAAGATAATCGATGGACGCACTTCGAGTTCCTCGAGGTCGATGTCCGGCTGGTAGAATCGGTTGAAGAGCACCAACCCGTTCGCTCCCGCGTCGTCGAGTTGCTTGGCCATGTTCGCCATGTTGCTGAAGAACGGACTCAGTTTGACCGCCACGGGAATCGTGACGGCGCTTTTCACGGCCTTGACGATGTCGATGTACGTTTGCTCGATGGCCGCGCCGCTCAGGTTTCTGTCCGTGGGGATATGGTAGATATTCAACTCAAGTCCATTGGCGCCCGCTTGCTCGATCTGCATGGCGAACTTGATCCAGCCGCCCGTCGACGCGCCGTTGAGGCTGGCGATAATCGGAATGTCCACGGCCTGCTTGGCCTTGCGGATGTGATTCAAGTACGCTTCCGGGCCGAGGTGGAACTGCGCCGGCTCGGGGAAATAGCTGAGCGCTTCCGCGAAGCTGTCCGTGCCCTGCGTGAGAAAATGATCCAGTTCACGGGTCTCCTGTCGCAACTGCTCCTCGAACAGCGAATGGAGCACGACCGCCGATGCCCCTGCGTCCTCCATGCGTTTGATGTTGTCAATGTCTTCCGACAAGGGTGCGCAAGCGGAGACGACCAACGGCGTGCGGAGCGTCATATTCAGATAGGTTGTCCGTAGATCCATGGGTCACCTCTCATGTGGTTGGCGATGCAGCTGTTGTTGGCGATGCGGGTTGCGGCGGGACTTCGGAAGGCGCTGGCTGACCGTTCGGCTTCCACGCGGCCAGGTGCTCGTAACGCTTGAAACGGCGATCGGCATCGAGTTGCGCCTGCTGGAATAATTCCTTCGCGCGTTGGGGATGGCTCTTCGTGAGCATCTTGAAGCGATTCTCCATCAGCAGATACTTTTCGAGCTTCTGTTTCGGGCTCCGCGAGTCGAGTTGCATCGGGTTCTCGCCGGCGGCGGCGCGCCGTGGATCGTAACGGTAGAGCAGCCACTGTCCCGAGTTCACGGCCGCTTTTTGGTCTTGCATGGCGGTGGTCATGTTGATGCCGTGCGCGATGCAATGGCTGTAGGCAATGATGAGCGACGGCCCCTCATAGCTCTCGGCCTCAAGGAATGCCCGCAACGTGTGCTCGTCGCGCGCCCCCATTGCCACGCTCGCCACGTACACGTGACCATACGTCGTCGCGATCAGGCCGAGGTCCTTCTTTGCCAGTTGTTTGCCGCCCGCCGCAAACTTGGCCACCGCGCCGCGCGGTGTGGCCTTCGACATCTGGCCGCCCGTGTTCGAATACACTTCCGTGTCCAACACGAGAACATTCACGTTGCGACCACTCGCCAGGACGTGGTCGAGTCCGCCGTAGCCGATATCGTACGCCCAGCCGTCACCGCCCATGATCCACACACTCTTTCTCGTCAGAGTGTCGGCAACGCCAAGGAGAGCGCGTGCTTCGACCGAGTCGACTCTCTGCAGCGCCTTCTTCAACTCGACGACGCGCTCGCGCTGGTCGAAGATGTCGGCTTCCGTCTTCTGCTCCGCGGCGAGAATCGCGTCCACCAGCTTGTCTCCGATTGTCGGCGCGAGCTTCTTCACCAACTCGGAGGCAAACTCCTTCTGCTTGTCCAAGGACACACGGTAGCCAAGACCGAACTCGGCATTGTCCTCGAACAGCGAGTTGCACCAGGCGGTGCCCCGCCCGTCCTTGTTCGTCGCCCACGGGGTCGTCGGCAGGTTGCCGCCATAAATCGACGTGCAGCCGGTGGCGTTGGCGACAATCGCGCGGTCGCCGAACAATTGGCTGACCAGTTTCACGTAGGGAGTTTCGCCGCAGCCCGCACACGCGCCGCTGAACTCGAATAACGGCTGCTGCAGCTGCTGGTGGGGGATGCTGCCCACCTTGAGCCGACGTCGATCCATTTCGGGAATGTTGAGGAAAAAGTCCCAGTTCTTCACCTCTTGCCCGCGAATCGGCGGCTGCGCCGCCATGTTGATGGCTTTCCGCCGCGGCTCGCTCTTGTTCTTGGCGGGACAAACGTCCACGCACAGGGCACAGCCTGTGCAATCTTCGGGAGCGACCTGGATCGTGAACTTCAGCCCCTTCCAATCACGGTCGCGCGCGTCCACGGATTTGAAAGTTGTCGGGGCCGATTCAAGCGCTTTCGGCTCGTACACCTTTGCCCGAATCACCGCGTGCGGACAGACCATCGCACATTTGCCGCACTGGATGCACACCGCGGCGTCCCACACCGGGATCTCCAGCGCGATGTTGCGCTTTTCCCAACGCGACGTCGCTAGCGGGAACGTTCCGTCGCAGGGCAGTTGGCTCACGGGCAGTCGATCGCCGCAGCCCGCGATCATTTCACCGAGCACGCTGCGAACAAATTCGGGCGCTTCCTTTGGCACGGGCGGCGGCAACTCAATCTGGCTGTCGACGCGCGCCGGGACTTTCACTTCATGCAGGCGCGCCAACGTATTGTCCACGGCCTTCAAGTTCATCTGGACGATCTCTTCGCCCTTCTTGCCGTAGGTCTTCTTGATGGACTTCTTGATGGCGTCGATGGCCTCTTGACGCGGCAACACGCCCGAAATCGCAAAGAAACACACTTGCATGACGGTGTTGATGCGCCCGCCCATGCCGCTTTCACGCGCGACTTTCACGGCATCGATGACATGCATCTTCAGCTTCTTGGCAACGATATGCTCCTGGTAAACGCGTGGGAGTTTGCCCCAGATTTCCTCGGCGCTGTACGGCGTGTTGAGCAGAAACGTGCCGCCGGGGATCGCGTCCTTGAGAATGTCATACCGCTCCACGAAAATCGGCTGATGACACGCAACAAAGTTGGCCTGGCTGACCAGATACGTCGACCGAATCGGTTCCGGCCCGAACCGCAGATGCGACACCGTCGTCGAGCCCGACTTTTTCGAGTCGTACACGAAGTAGCCTTGCGCGTAGTTGTCAGTGTCTTCGCCGATGATCTTGATCGAGTTCTTGTTTGCGCCCACGGTGCCATCGGAACCGAGGCCGTAGAACACCGCACGCACCGTGCGATCGGACTCGGTCGAGAATCTCTCGTCGAAATCGAGGCTGGTGTGCGTCACGTCGTCATTGATCCCGACCGTGAAATGGTTCTTCGGTTTGCTCGCCGCCAGGTTGTCAAACACGGCCTTGACCATCGCGGGCGTGAACTCCTTTGACGACAATCCATATCGTCCGCCCACGACCACGGGCACATTGCGCCCCGTCTCGCGAAGGGCCGTGAGGACATCCTGGTAGAGCGGCTCGCCCGCCGCGCCGGGTTCCTTGGTGCGGTCGAGGACGGCGAGGCTTGTGGCGCTCACGGGTAGTGCGGCGACAAATCGCGCCATATCGAGCGGGCGGTACAATCGCACCTTCAGCAGGCCCACCCGCTCGCCCCGTTTCATCAGGTAGTCAACCGTCTCCTGCGCGGTTTCACAACCGGACCCCATCAACACAATGACGCGGTTTGCCTTCGGATCTCCGTAGTAGTCGAACAGATGATAGGCGCGGCCCGTGCGCGCCGCGAACTTGTCCATCGCGCGCTGCACAATATCCGGGCAGGCGTTGTAGAACGGATTACACGCCTCACGGGCTTGGAAAAATACGTCGGGATTCTGCGCCGTGCCGCGCAGCACCGGATGATCGGGAGATAGCGCCCGCGCGCGGTGTTCGAGCACGCGGGAATCATCAATCAAGGCGCGGAGATCGTCGTCGGTCAGCAACTCGATCTTCGCCACCTCGTGCGACGTGCGGAAGCCGTCAAAAAAATGGAGGAACGGCACGCGTGCTTCGAGCGTGGCGGCCTGCGCGATCAGCGCGCAGTCGTGCGCCTCTTGGACGGAGTTGGAGCAGAGCATCGCCCATCCAGTCGAGCGGGCGGCCATGACGTCCCCGTGGTCGCCGAAAATCGACAGTGCATGGGTCGCAAGGGAACGCGCCGCAATATGGAAGACCGCTGGCGTCAGTTCGCCCGCGATCTTGAACATATTGGGAATCATCAACAGCAGGCCTTGCGACGCGGTGAACGTCGTCGCCAGCGACCCCGTTTGCAGTGCGCCGTGAATCGCGCCGGCAGCGCCGCCTTCACTTTGCATTTCGACGACCGACGGTACCGTGCCCCAGATGTTTGGGATGCCGTACGCAGCCCATTCGTCCGCCCATTCGCCCATGGGAGACGACGGTGTGATGGGGTAGATGGCGATGACTTCGTTGGTGCGATAGGCCACGTGGCTCGCCGCTTCATTTCCGTCCATGGTTACGTATTTTCGTGAATTAGTTTTCATTCTATATTTTTTTGTCGTTTGTTTCTGTTGTCAGCAAATCCGCGGCAAGTCCTCACCCGTCGGCATATCGATAATCCGTTCGCCGCCGATGGTCGTGCGCAACAGCGCCACGCCCGGCGGTTTCTCGCTCACTTCGCCGATGACGCAAGAGTGTTTGCCGAGGGGATGCTCCCTCATCGCGGCGAGCACGTTCGCGGTGTCTGTCGCGCGGCAAAACACCAGAATTTTCCCTTCATTGGCAATTGTCAGCGGATCAAGCCCCAGCAAATCGCACGCGCCGCGCACTTCGCGGCCGATCGGCAGCGCATCTTCGCGTAAACGAATTCCGACGTTCGAGGCCCGCGCGATGTCACACACGGCGGCGGCCACTCCGCCCCGCGTTGGGTCGCGCATGGTGTGAATTTCGGCCCCCGTGTCCAAAATGGCTTTGACAAGCGGCCACAGGGGCGCACAGTCGCTCACGACGTTTGTCTGGAATGCAATGCCTTCACGCTGGCTCATCACGGCGACGCCATGCTCCCCGATCGGGCCGTTGATGACGACCACGTCGCCCGGCTTCACGTTGGCTGACCCGAGCCAATTGGGGGCCACAACGTCCCCGAGCCCGGCGGTATTGATGTACAACCCCTCGCATTTGCCGTGTTCGACAACCTTGGTGTCCCCGGTGACGATTTGCACGCGAGCCTCGCGGGCCGTTGCGCCGATGGACTCAACAATTTCTTGCAGGTCGGCGAGCAACAGCCCTTCTTCGAGAATGAAACTGAGGCTTAGCCAGAGCGGTCGCGCGCCCATCACGGCGAGATCGTTGACCGTGCCGCACACGGCCAGTTTGCCAATGTCTCCCCCCGGAAAGATGAGGGGCTTGACGACGTAGCTGTCTGTTGTAAAGGCGTGGCGCTTCCCGCCCATCACCAACACCGCGCTGTCGTCCAAGGTCTTTAACAGTGGATTCTCCAGGCTGGGGAGAAACAGTTTCTCGATCAGTTCGCGCGTGAGCGAACCGCCGCCGCCATGCGCCAGCAAAATCCGGTCTCGTCTCACGCCGCAACCCCCTCGTACTTGTAGTACGCCGCGCACACGCCTTCCCCCGACACCATGCACGGTCCAATCGGGTGCGCCGGCGAGCATGGACGGCCAAACAACCGACAATCCAGCGGCGACGCGGCCCCACGCAGCACGGAGCCGCAGGCGCACAATGGATTTATGTGCGCTTCCGGGAACTCCACGCCGAGCGTTTTCGCGGCGTCGAAGCGTGCATACTTCTCACGGATCGCCAGACCGCTGCCGGGGATGATTCCGATGCCCCGCCACATGGTGTCGCATGGCTCGAACACCTCATCCATCAGCCGTTGCGCGGGCCCGTTGCCATACTCGTTGACCGAGCGGCTATACTCGTTTTCCACTTCGGCCCGTCCCTCGGCGAGTTGCCGCAGCAACATCTCGACAGACTTCAAGATGTCCCATGCTTCAAAACCGCTGACAACGCACGGAATTCGGTAGCGCTCACAAATGAATCGATAGATGTGCGCGCCCGTGATGACGCTGACGTGACCGGGACACAGGAAGCCGTCGATTCTGAGTTCTTTGTCGTGCAGCAAGGTATCCATCGCGCGCGGCATCGTCTTGTGCGCGCAGAGTACGGAGAAATTTTGCACGCCATCGCGCGCCGCGCGCCAGATTGTCCAGGCGATTGTCGGTGCGGTCGTTTCAAAGCCAACGCCGAGGAAGACAACCTTTTTCGACGGGCATTCGCGCGCCAGCGCCAGCGCGTCGCTCGGGGAATACACGATGCGCACGTTCGCGCCTGCGGCTCGCTCCCGCTCCAGCGAGGTATCGGTGCCGGGTACGCGAACGAGGTCGCCAAATGTGGCGATGATGACGTCGGGCCGACCGCAAAGCTCGATCGCTGCGTCGAGGTAGCTCGGATCGGTCACGCACACCGGGCAGCCCGGCCCGGAGACAAGGCGTACGGCGTCCGGCAGCAGTTGCCGCAACCCACTGCGAAACGCGGCCATGGTGTGCGTGCCACAGACCTCCATGAGCTTCACGTCGCGCCCCACCCGTTGCGACAACTCGACAATGTTCTGCACCAAAGTCTTCACGTGATGGCCTCCCGCAAGCCCATCGCCGTGCGGATCGCCTGCAGTTCTTCGACTTCGCTCTGGTCCCACTTGTGGATCGCAAACCCCGCGTGCACAAGCACATGATCCCCCAGCCGCGGCTCGTCAATCAGCGACACATCCACCTCACGCAACGCGCCATCGACGGAAATCGTTGCGGTGGAGTTATGCAATTCCACGATCCGTGCCGGGACCGCTAAACACATGTCCGTTTCGTCCTTTCCGCTGCGACCACTGCCTGGCCAAGCGCGAGACCGCCGTCGTTGAGAGGCACCGCCGTGTTGGTGAACACGCGGAAATGTCGCGACTGAAGCGCTTCCACCGTGCGGCGCAAAAGCAACTCGTTCTGGAAGACGCCGCCGGAAAGCGCCACGACGTTGAGGTCGTGCTGCCCGCGCAGGAAACGGCAGGTATGCAGCACCGAAGCGGCCATCGTGTTGTGAAACTTCGCGGAGATTTCGCCCACGGCAACGCCCTGGCGACGCTGATCGAGAATGGCGCGAATGGTTGGGCCGAAATCCAGCATCCACGGACGATTCCCCGTCTGGACGGCAAATGGATATCGGTCAGTCACGCGCGGATCGGCGATGGACTCCAGCCGAATCGCCGCCTGCGCCTCATAACTTGTCACATCGCACAAGCCGAGAATCGCCGCGACCGCGTCGAAGAGGCGTCCCGCGCTCGAGGTCAATGGCGAGTTGAACCCGGTCTTGATCATCCTTTGTACGAGGCCCCATTTGAGGGCCGGGAATTTCCGCGTCGCCGCTTCATCGAGTCCTTCGGCGGTCAGCACGCTCACGGCCATGCGCCACGGCTCTTCGACGCCCTTGTCGCTGCCGGGCAGCCGATATTGTTTGAAATGAGCCACGCGTTCGAAGTCATGGCGGTCGGCCACCATGAATTCACCGCCCCAAATCGTGTCATCGGTCCCGTAGCCTGTCCCGTCGAGCGCGACGCCAATCACGGGATCGTGCAAGTTATGCTCGGCCATCACGCTGGCGATGTGCGCGTGGTGGTGTTGCACGCCGATCTTGTGCGGGATCGGGGCCAGCGTGGCAAATCGTGTGGACAGATAGCCAGGGTGCAGATCGTACGCGATCACCTGCGGCTCGATGCGCATCAACTGTTTCCACGACTCGATCTCGGATGAGAAATAGTCGTAGGTCTTGTAATCCTTCAGGTCGCCGATGTGCTGGGACAGAAACGCATTGCCGTCGCGCACCAGGCAGAAGGTGTTCTTCAGTTCGCCGCCGACGGCAAGAAGCTGCGGCGTACCTGACGCGGCAATCCGAATTGGATTCGGCACATAGCCGCGTGCGCGCCGCGAAAACTGACGTTGACCGTTGACCACACGCAGGACCGAATCGTCACACTTGTGAACGATGGGGCGATTGTGCGTGAGGGCCGCCTCCGCAATCGGACCGAGCAGGGTGGGTAATTCAACTTCGTCGCTGATGATCGGTTCGTCCGTGAGATTGCCGCTGGTCATTACCAGGGTATCGAAATCTCGAAGCAACAAGTGATGGAGCGGCGTGTAAGGCAGCAACGCGCCGATGGTGTTGGTGTCGGGGGAAATGCCCCCGGCCAGACGCCTTCCAGCCAGCTTGCGCGTCAGCAAGACGATGGGACGCGCCGCGCTCAACAGTTCTGCTTCCTCCGCCTCATTGACCTCGCAAAGCTGCTTCACCGCAGCGATGTTACGGAACATCACGGCGAACGGTTTGTGCGGGCGATGCTTGCGGCGGCGGAGCCGTGCGACGGATTCCGCGCTCATGGCGTCGCAAGCCAGATGGTAGCCGCCGATGCCCTTGATCGCCACAATCCGGCCGCGCCGGAGTAACTCCTTCGTCTTCGCCAGATCCGCGTCGTCGCTGGCGGTTCCATCGGCTACGCGAAGCTGCAACCGCGGACCACAGTGTTGGCAGGCATTGGGTTGCGCGTGGAATCGCCGGTCAAGCGGGTTGTGATACTCACGCTCGCACCGTTCACACATCGAAAACTGCGCCATCGACGTCTTGTCCCGGTCGTACGGCACATCGCGGATGATCGTGAATCGCGGACCACAGTTCGTGCAGTTGGTGAACGCGTACCCACAACGGCGGTTCTTGGCGCCGAGAATGTCCTTCAAGCAATCGTCACAGGTTGCGAGGTCGGGCGAGATATGCACCGTCGCCTGGCCCTGCTGCTCTGACTCAATGACCTCGAAGTTCCGGTAACCTTTCGTGCCGAGCACTTCCGTCTGGATGTCGGCGATGACTGCTTGCTGCGGTGGCTCGTGCGTGAGGCAATCGAAGAATGCGCCAACTTTGCCGTCGTCGCCCTCGACTTCGAGCGTCACCCCGTGCGGGCCGTTGCAGACGAAACCGCACAAACCGAATTGCATGGCATAGCGATAGACGGTGGGCCGGAAGCCGACCCCTTGGACACGGCCAACAACCTTCGCGCGCACGCGGGTTTTCATTCCCGGACGACTCCTTCGTGGTGCTGTCGATGCGGATGCTGATGAGGCTGGATGATGCCAGCCAGATCGTCGTGGCTGTGCGTGTGCGGCTCGAAGTGAAGTTCGCCGGTGCACACATGTTCGATCCAATGCGCCCACTCCTCGATGCCGACGGATGTCTTGCACGAAACTTGAAAGAAGGCCGCGTCGTGATTGAGCCTGCGGAAATCGCAGCGGAACCGCTCAAAGTCGAAATTGGTATACGGCATCAAATCCATTTTGTTCAGCAGGAGCGCGCCGATCTCGTGGAAGAGCAGGGGATATTTCGCCGGCTTGTCGTGGCCTTCGGTCACGCTGAGGATGCCGACCTTCACTGTCTCGCCGAGATCAAACTCGGCGGGACACGCGATATTGCCGACGTTCTCAATGAACAGCAGATCGATCTCATCCAGATTCAATTCAGCGAGACCTCGCTGCACCAGCGGCGCTTCCAGGTGGCACGCGCCTCCCGTGAGCAGTTGCACCACGGGTATGCCGAGTTTTTCGATGCGCTCGGAGTCGCGTGTGGTGGCGATGTCACCTTCGAGGACCGCAGTGTGATAGCGGCCATTGAGAAGCGGGATTGTTTGTTCCAGTAACGATGTCTTGCCTGCGCCGGGCGAACTGATGAGATTGATGGCCGTGATGTGCTTGGCAGCCAGTTGCTCGCGGATTCGCGAGGCAATTTGGTCATTCGCTTCCAGCACGTTACGGAGAATCTTGACGTTCATAATCCACTGATCAGGGAGTTAGCACTGCTAATGCCACGGCGTTTGGCCGCTTTACAATCACCTGTGTAGCAATCGGTTGCGCAATTCACTCGGTGGGATGGATGACCGGGGCCAGCGACACGGTGTCACTGTCAGCTTGTGCTCACGACAACTTGTCAAACGCCCTGGACCGACATACGAGAGCGTTTCGGTCCGTTCCTATCCCGCGACTGTAGCGCGGCCATGGTTCGACCCAGAATTTCTGTCGTCGAACCCTGCGCGGACACGGAAACAAGCAGACCGAGGCGGCAGTAGAAATCCGTCAGCGGTGCCGTACTTTTTTCGTAGACTTCCATACGAACGCGTACCGACTCCGGCTTGTCGTCTTCACGCTGAACGAGTGGTCCACCGCACTGATTGCAAATTCCCTCCTTTCTTGGGGGGAGTCCCGTCACATGGTACACGGCCTTGCACGCATTGCAGGTGCGCCGTCCAGCCAGGCGCGCGACCACTTCGTCGATGGGTAGTGCGAAATTCAAGACTGCGTCGAGCGCGAGATTCTGTTCCCGCAATAGAGCCTGCAAGGCATCCGCTTGCGCCACGGTTCGCGGGAACCCGTCAAGCAGGAAGCCGCCATGGCAACGCAGGCAGTTCACACGCTCGCGCACCATCTGCAAAACAGTAGTGTCAGGAACCAGATCGCCGCGCCGCATGTATTCCAAGGCGACGGACATTGCGGGACTGCGTTCACCTTCGCTGAGGCATTTTGCGGTGCGAAAGATGTCGCCAGTGGAAAGATGACAGGCGCCGAGTTGCTGTGTGAGGAGTTCAGCTTGGGTCCCCTTACCGACGCCGGGCGCACCCAGCAACACGAGTTTCCACGGGCGCGCCACATTCGGCGCGGTCACTTCACATGGGAAAGCCGGGCCTTTCAGCCAGGCGGAGCGGTCACGCTTGGTTTCCATAAACTCCTTCAACAGTTGACTCGACCTCATCCGTTGGTAGATGCACTCGCCATCTCTCTTTCGATTTCAAGGCTCACGAGTTGCAGTTCGTCACCACGCAGCAACTCCGAGCCGGTGTCGCCGCATCGCGAACATTCGAACCAGTGGTGCTCCACCGTGAACTCCAGGTCACATTTGCGACACCGCGCCGACGCTTTGACCTGTTCGACGTGCAGTTGCGCGCCCGCCAATGGTGTGTCCCAGGTGGCGGCCTCGAAGCAGCGTTCGAGCGTCGCCGGTTCGATCAACCGTAGCACGCCGACGCGCACGAGGGCCGATTTCAGTCGCGCATTCGGATGACTACGCAACTCCTCGCGAATGGCCCGCACGAGTTCCTCGGCGATGGATAATTCATGCATGCGCCGCCAGCTCTCTCTTTTCCGCGTCCGTTTGCTTCGGTATCGACAGCAGGTCCTCGATCTGGCGCACCACGTCGCACGCGGCGCGCTCGGTCGCCGGCGACAGTGTTGTGCCAAAGTTAAAATCAGAGCCACGGATGCTGAAAAGAATTCCGCGGGGCGCCCGGCCGAAGAGGGTCTGCGCCAATTCCAGCAGATCGCTCGGTGTCAGATAGTGCGCCACCGCGTGGCTGCGCAAGCATGGTTGGACAACCGTTCGGGCGATCGGTTGCGGACGTTGCGGGATCGCGGCATCGACGAATATCACCTCGTCGAAGCCAGTGATCAGTTCGGCGTGCTCCACGTTGAGTTGGTGTGACGTGAGCAATTCAACGTTGGGCAGTCGCAGCTCCTGCAAGCGCTCCAGGACGAACCAGCCGACACCATCATCCGTGCGACTGCGATTGCCGTAACCGAGCACGAGTGTTTTCATGGTTCGCCTGAATCGCGTTGGAGCGTTTGCAACACATTGCCGCCTGCGTCCACCAACTCAACGCGCATCGGCATCTGGCCGACCGCGTGAGTCGAACACGACAGGCACGGGTCGTAACAGCGGATCGCGGCTTCGACACGGTTGAGCATGCCCTCCTGCAGCTTATTGGCGTGGACATACTTTTGTGCGATGGCTTTCACTGCGCGATTCATCGCCAGATTGTTGTGACCCGTGGCGACGATGAGATTGAGCTTCTCGACGCGCCCGCTGGCGTCCACCCAATAATGGTGGAACAACGTGCCGCGGGGTGCCTCGATGACGCCCACGCCCTGCTCGTTGGCAGGCCGCGCGTCCACCAGAATCTCCGTGCTGCAGATGTCGCGGTCTTCCAGCAATTGCTCGATGCGTTCGAGCGTGTACATGATTTCGATGAGCCGTGCCCAGTGGTAGTAAAACGAACTGTGCCGTGGCGGAGTGCCCGGCGAGCGCCATTCTTGCAGCTCCTGGTTCGCCAAGGGAGTGGAAATGTGATGCGCGATGTTGAGGCGCGCGAGCGGCCCGACCCGGTACATCCCGTCCGGGTAGCCCAGCGACTTGATAAATGGGAATTTCAAGTATGACCAGTCTTCGGTCGCTTCGGCGATCACATCGAGATACCCACTTGGATTGATTTGGTCTTCGAGGACGTTGCCTTTCGTATCGCAGAACCGCAGTTTGCCATCGTAGTGTTCCAGTGAGCCGTCGGGTCGCACCAAGCCCATGAAATTGGAGTCGAAACTTGCGAATTCCTCAACCTCCTGCCGATGATCCGTTTGATACTTCTTCAGCAAGTCGAGCGCGAACCGGGCGTGCTGGACGGCCTCGGGCAGGCCGGCGAGCATTTCATCGCGTTCTGCAACCGTCAGCGCCTTGTTCACACCACCGGGCACGGGGAAATCCGCATGAATCTTGCGTCCGCCCGTCAGCTTGATGACTTCCTGACCAAACTTGCGAAGTCGGATCCCGCGCCGGGCGACATCCGGATGTTGCTGGATGAGGCCGATGATATTGCGCGAGGACGGGTCGCTATCGAACCCCAGCAACAAATCCGGTGCGCTTAGATGGAAGAAGCTCAACGCGTGCGACTGTGTCAGTTGGCCCATGTGCAATAATTCCCGCAGAAGCTTGGCGGGACGCGGAATTTCCACACCCAGAATCGCATCACAGGCTTTCGCGCTGCCGAGCAGATGGCTTACGGGACAAATCCCGCAGATGCGCGCGGTGATCTGCGGCATCTCGGCGAAGAACCGTCCCTCGCAGAACTTTTCAAACCCGCGGAACTCGACCACGTGGAACCGCGTGTCGGCCACGTTACCCGCGTCGTCGAGATGAATCGTGATCTTCGCGTGCCCCTCGATGCGGGTGACGGGATTGATCGTAATGGTTTTGGCGTTGGTCTCAGTCATAACGCATGTTGACCGGGGTCCATTTGGGTTGGCGGCCCGCGAGCAACTCCGTGAGGGCGTACCAGATCGCATCCGCATCTGGTGGACAGCCGGGGATGTGGGCGTCCACTTTCACGAATTCCTGGATCGGTCGCACCGTTCCCAGCAGCTTGGGGACTTCGGGCGCATTCGGAATCTCCCCGGCCTGGGTGCTTTCCGTTTCGACATAGCCGCGCTCCAACACGTCCGCCAACTTCTGCCGGTTGCGCAACGCGGGGATATTGCCGGTGAGCGCGCAATCGCCCAGGGCGACGAGCACTTTGCAGCGCGCGCGCATCGTGCCCAGTACGCGCTCGTTGTCTTCATTGCAGACCGCGCCTTCGACGATGCCCACATCCACCTCGGGGATTTCCTTCACGTCGGTGATCGGGCTGGCGGTGAACTCGACAAGCCCGGCTAGGTCAATCAGCCGTTCGTCCAAATCCAGGAACGACATGTGGCAGCCTGAACAACCACCGAGCCACGCGGTCGCCACTTTGATTTTCGGTTTATCGCTCACGCAAATACGGTCTCCAAAACTATGTTGTCCTCGCGCGCCTCGCCGCTGGGAGCCAAAGCCGCCCGCAGAGGCAGTGCGCGTCCTTCGAAATTCGTGACGGAGCCGTTTTTCTCACACCAGATCGCGGATGGGAGGACGACCCTGGCAACATCCGTCAGCGCCGACTCGTAACTCGCCTGCACCACGACGCAGTCGATTTGCTCCAAGAATGCGCGCACATGCGGCTCCTTCAACAACCGCGCACCTCCGTCCGGTTCGTCGCTGGCGACAACGTACAGGAAGTTCACCGGCTGCACGCCAAGCCATGTCGAAATATCTTCGACGGGCTCGACGCCGCCGGCCGCCAGGGCTAGGCTGTTCGTGCTGGTGGGCAACTGAATTGGCGCGAGCATTTCTCCGCCGTTGCACTGCGATGTGAGCACCTTGGTCAGACGATCCAGGATCGTCACGCCAACCGCAGTCATCGCGGCCGCCCCGTAGATCAACACCGGGCGTTTCACGTTCCCGAGCACTTCGCCAACCCGATTCCAGAACTTTCGTTCGAGGGTTACGATGGGAGCGGAGATATCCGCGTAGGCGTCGAGATCGCTGCGGCGTGAATTCAAGATCACCAGCTTGACGCCACGTTTTCGGACCGCAACGCGAATCTTGGCGGCGACGACTCCCTGTTCACGACTCGGTTGTGCGCCCAAGAGAATCATCCCATCCGCGTCATCCAATCGTTTCATGGCATCCGTCGAGAATTCGGGCGACGTGCACAGCGCCGATTCCTTGTCCGCGACAAACATGCCGATGTGGTCAAAACGCAACCCGATCTTCTGCAACGTGCGCATCGTTTCGTTCGTCACCCGCGGCGAAACCAGCATCGCATTCTGCCCGTGGTTCGATGCGCTGATCAATGTCTTGACGGTATGGACCGCGTCACCCCATGAGGTGGGCACCAGGTGGCCATCGCGCCGCACCATGGGCCGCAGGATGCGCGGGCGCGGTTCGACCCAGGTTTCGTAGCGGCCGCGGCGACAGAGATGCCCCCGGCTGACCGTCGACTCGGCATCCCCGAAAACGTCCACAATACGGTTGTCTTTCGTGTACACGACCAATCCGCAACCCACCGGACATTCGGTACAGGTCGTGCGCACCTGTTGACACCGGCTCAGCGGGCCGTGGAAGGCGGCCGACTTGTCAAACAACGCACCCGTCGGACACGCCGCCACGCAGGCGCCACAGGACGTGCAGGTGGTTGACGCACCAAACATGACGTTCAGGTCGACGACAATCTGGTTCTTCACGCCGCGGTTGCCGATGTCGAGCGTGTGGACGCCTTCGATCTCATCGCACGTGCGCACGCAGCGGGTGCAGAGGATGCAGCGGTTGTGATCCAGCCCGAAGTATTTGCCGGAAACGTCAACCAGCAGCGCCGGGTACAAGTAGGGATAGCGAATTGAATCGATGCCGAACCCGTAGGCTTGTTGCTGCAGGTCGCAGTCGCCCTTGTTCATCGGGCAGATCGGGCAGAAATGATTGCGCTCGCTGAACAGCAACTCCAGCGTGAGCCGCCGCAGCCCTTGCAGCCGCTCGCTGTTGGTGATGACGGTGCTGCCGTCGGTCGCCGGCGTGGAGCAGGCGGGCACGACCTTCGGGCTGCCCTGGACCTCGACGATGCACATCCGACAGCCACCCCACGGCGAAAGATTCTTCAAGTAACAGAGCGTGGGAATCTCGATGCCGTTATCGCCGGCGACCTGCAGGATTGTCTGCCCCAGCGCGCCTTTGCACGGTTTGCCGTCAATGGTCAGGGAGATTTCCTTCCCGGCAATCATGACTTCACCTCTCCCGCGAGCACTTCGTCTTCTGGAGTCTCCGTTCGAGTGCGGCCGGGTGACGTCTTCACAACCGCGTCGAAACGACACGCCTCAAAGCACGCGCCGCAGTGGATGCATGTTTCGGTGGTAATGTAGAACTTCTTTTGGCCGTCCACCTTGTGAATCGTCTGCACGGGGCAGGCCCGCGCGCAGATCGAACACCCCTTGCAGGCAACCTGGTCGATCTCGAAGTGCAGCAGCTCGCGGCAGACACGCGCGGGACACCGCTTTTCAACGATATGCGCCATGTACTCATCGCGGAAGTAACGCAATGTCGTCAGCACGGGATTCGGGGCGGTCTGGCCGAGGCCGCACAGGCTCGAGTCCTTGACCATGGCGGCCAAGTCTTCGAGTTTTTGGATGTCATCGGGTTTACCCTGGCCGTTGCAGATGCGTTCGAGGATGGAGAGCATCTGACGCGTGCCGACGCGACAGGGCGGGCATTTGCCGCAAGATTCGTCGCAGCAGAAGTCCATGAAGAACCGTGCCACGTCCACCATGCACGAGTCTTCGTCCATCACGACCATGCCGCCCGACCCCATGATCGAGCCAAGTTTTTGCAGCGATTCGTATTCCACGGGTATGTCGAGGTGCTGTTCGGGAATGACGCCGCCGGAGGGGCCGCCCGTTTGGACAGCCTTGAATTTCTTGCCGTTGGGTATCCCGCCGCCGACCCCGAAAATCATCTCGCGCAGCGTCGTGCCGAAGGGAAGTTCGGCCACGCCGGTGTTGTTGATTTTCCCGGCAAGGCAGAACACCTTGGTGCCTTTCGTCTTCTCGGTGCCAATCGAGGCAAACCACGGCGCGCCGCGGAGGATGATGGGGCGGATGGTGGCCCATGTCTCGACATTGTTGATGTTGGTCGGCTTGCCCCAGAGGCCGCGTTGCGCGGGGAAGGGCGGGCGGGGTTGCGGCTGACCGCGCCGACCTTCCACCGAACGCATCAGCGCCGTTTCCTCGCCGCAGACGAACGCGCCCGCACCGATGCGGACTTCAACGTCGAAATCGAAACCCTTCTCCAATATGTTCTTCCCGAGCAGTCCGTATTTGTAGGCTTGTTCGATCGCGATATGCAGGCGCTTCACCGCGAGGCCGTACTCGGCGCGGATATAAATGAACCCCCGGTTGGAACCCATGGCGTACGCGCCGATGGCCATGCCTTCGAGCACGCTGTGTGGGTCGCCTTCGAGAACGGAGCGGTTCATGAACGCGCCGGGGTCGCCCTCATCCGCGTTGCAAACGACGTACTTGGGGAAATCAGGGGCCTGGCGCATGATCTCCCACTTCCTGCCCGTCGGGAAACCCGCGCCACCACGGCCGCGCAAGCCACTGGCCTTGATCTCGCCGATGACCTGCTCGGGCGTCATCGAGGCGAGCACCTTGCCAAGCACGCTGTAACCGTCACGGGCAATGTACTCCTCGATGTTTTCCGGATCGATGACGCCGCAGTTGTAGCGGACGATGCGCATCTGGCGATTGAAGAACGTGAAGTCCGCCTGCGTTGCGACGACGTTGTGCGTCTGCGGATCCTGCGGCAGCAGTTTCGTGTACGGACGGCCCTTGACGAAATGCTCCTCGACAAGCATAGGCACGTCGGCCGCCAGGACGTTCTTGTAGAACGTGCCATCGGGATGAACGAGCAACACAGGACCGAGATCGCAGCGGCCCATGCAGCCGGTTTCAACGACCTCGATCTCGCGTTCCAGCCCGTGCTTCTTGAGCTCCGCGAGCAGGGCGTCGCGCGTCACGAGGCTACCGCTGCTGGTGCAGCCCGTGCCCGTGCAAACGAGGATGTGCGTGCGAATCATCTATTTGGTCCGCTCCGCTTCCTTTGTCTTGCCCACCGCGAGGCCGTCCACGACTTTCCCTTTTTGCAGGTGTTCGGCGACGATCTTGCGGGCGGCGTCGGCGTTGACATTGGCGTACGTCACCTTCTCGCCGCTCCGGTCCTCGATGCGGATGACCGGTTCGGCGTCCACCAAACCAATCTCACCGGTGACGGCGACCTCCACATTTTCGATGCCGCGCTTGTCGATTTCATCCAGCATGGCCGTCATGATCTCCCGCGCACCGGCGGCGATGCCGCTGGTGCCCATGCTGAACACAACGCGGTATTTCTTGTTGCCTTCACGCAGCGCAACCTGCCGCTGCGCCTTTTCCTTGAGTTTCTTGAGTTCGTCGAGGTTCATTGTGTTTCCCTTCCTGTGAACTAAAATGAAATTTCTGGTCGCCAGATCGATAATGGAGTTGGACATCTGCGTCCTGATTCACGGCGCACAAGGCGAAGATCGTTGCGTTGAGATCACCGAGTGGCGGGCGGTCCACGTGCGAGAGACGCATGGAAGCCGTCACGCCCGTTCCTTTGCCCGGCGCGGATTGAATACGGAACGCCCCGTCGCACATCTCGGATGTCTGCCGTAGTAACGCGAGACCAAGACCGATGGGTTTCTTGCGGCCCGCTTTCGTGGAAGCATTCTTCGCCAGAACGTCACGCAGCGTTTTCTCGTCCATCCCCCGCCCATTATCCCGGATGCGAATGAGCAACTGGTCATGGGGCACATCTTCGATCACGGTGATTCGCACCACGGTTGCGCCGGCAGCCAGCGAGTTCATGCCGATGTCGAGAATGTTCAGTGAGAGTTGGTCAAACATATTTCTTCAACTCCTTCTGACAGAATCGCGGAATCTTGTCGGGCGAAAGTTTGCCATACACGTCGTCGCCAATGGTGATCGCGGGCGCCAGCGCGCAGGCGCCGATACATCGCGCCGTTTGAAGGCTGAACAAGCCGTCCTTCGTCGTCTCGCCGTGCTTGATGCCGAGTTGCTGACCGAGCCGTTCCACCACGGTCGCGGAGCCGCGGACGTGGCAGGTTGTGCCCGTACAAACCATGATCTGGTACTTCCCACGCGGCACGATGGAGAAGAAGTTGTAGAACGTGGTGACGCCGTACACGTGCGCCAGCGGCAGCTTCATTGCGGAGGCGATGTACCGAAGCACATCCGGCGCGAGATAGCCGAACAGGTGCTGCGCGGCGTGCAGAACCTGGATGAGCGCCGTCGGCTCGAACTTGTAATGCTGCAAGGTCTGATCGAGCGATGCGAAACGCTGGTCGCCACTCGGGTGATGCGGCAGCAACGGCGCCGTGGAGCCGCTCCGTACGTGGGTCTGTGGAGGCGGTGTAATCGAGTTTGTCGGGGCGGCAACGGGCTCACTCATGGCCGTTCTTTCCTCGCAATCCAGCTTCCCAAAGTTTCCCCGCGGCTTCGAACGTCGTCAGTGGCGTGGTCAACAGCGCAAGGCCTTCCTCGTCCGCCTCGGCGATGACTTCGGCGTAGGGCTTGCGTCCGCAGGTGAACAAGACGACGGCAATGTCCTTTGTGGCGGCGACGGATACCACGTTGCGGTGTGTCTGAATGGTGAGCCAAATCATCCCGGGCTCCGCGTGCGCGAGAACGTCACTCAGCAAATCGGAGATGTAACAGCCCGTCAATGTTTCCGGCCGATTGTTGGTGAGCTGTTCGGCCCGGAGGGCGGCCATCAGTGGCTGGAGTTGAACCAATATTGGCGTTTTCATGCGGAGACTCCTGCTTTGCGGAGGTAAATCTCGGAACGCAGTGTCGTTCCACTCTTGTTGTCCGATTTTATCTCCAATTTATCCGAGCATCGCTGGATGTTGGGCAATCCCATGCCGGCCCCAAAACCGAGTTCGCGCGGCAGCCGTCCTGCGGTCGACCAGCCTTCCTGCATCGCTTGTTCCACGTTCCCGATGCCAGGACCGACATCGACCGCTTCGATGCACACTTTGTCAGGGTCAATTGTCGCGGTGATCTCGCCGCCGAGCGAGTGGATGATGATATTCGTCTCCGCTTCATAGGCGACCACCGCCGCGCGCCGCCGAATTTCAGGGGCGACACCGCGCTCGCGCAACACCTGGCGCATTCGCTGGGAAAGCTTCCCCGCGCTGTCGTAATCGCCCGTGCGCACGTGTGCGCGCACGACGACCCGGTTGGCGGCATCGTCAGCCACGCGTTCCGCGCGCAAGGCGGCCTCATGCGCCAGGGCTTCTTCGGCGCGCCGTTCGAGGTGCTGCATCAGGCAATCCGTGATGTCGCCACGAGTGAGGACGCCGATCAACCGGTCGTTTCCATCGAGGACCGGAAACCGACCGAACTCGTGTCGGTCGAACTCTGCCACGGCGCGCACGAGCGAGAAATGGTCGCGCAGCGTGATCACGTTGCGGGCCATGTGTTGCTGCACGTGGTCATCGATGTAGCCTTTGTCGAGCGCGCGGATAATGTCCTCAATACTGATGAGGCCGAGCAGCTTATCACCGTCGCTGATCGGCACACCGGAGATGCGCCGCGCTTTCATCAGATGTTGAACGGCGCGCAAGGTATCGGTCGGCGCGGCGGTGATGGGCGGCTTGCTCATGGCGTCGCGCACGCGCAATTCGTAAACAAGGACTTGCGCGACCGAGATTTTCCGCGCCTCGCCCGCGCGAACATCGGAAGGAGTGGCGGGCACCATCTGCATCGGCCAGCCTCCTAGGGCCCGTGCGCGTCCGGGGCGAGCGCGATGCGTACATCGGCCACCCGTGCGCCCTTGCCTTCGGCATGGACAATGAGCGGGTTGATGTCCAATTCGGTGATCTCGGGGAAATCAACAATGAGTTGCGAAAGACGCTCCAGACATTCGGCAATCGCTTCGGTGTCGGCAGGAGGTTGACCGCGAAAACTGTCGAACACCTTGGCGGCGCGGATCGACTTGATCATATTGTGGGCGCCGAGCTCGCGGATCGGCACCAGCCGGAAGCTGACATCCTTGAGGACCTCGACGTACGTGCCGCCCAAGCCAAACATGATGATGTGGCCGAAGGACGGATCCTTGCTGATGCCGAGGATGACCTCGACGCCCTTGGCCGCCATGGCCTGTATCTCCACGCCGAAGAGCCGCGCGCTGGGTAGTTTTTGTTTCACCCCGTTTGTGATTTTATTATAACCAGCACGGGCTTCCTCGGGCGTGGAAATGTTGAGCAATACGCCACCGACATCGAGCTTGTGGACGACGTCGGGGGACGCAATCTTCATGGCAACGGGCGCGCCGATTTTTTGGAACCATTCGGCGGCTTCGTCTTCGCTCTTGGCCAGGGCGTGTTGGAGAAGCGGGAAGCCATAGGCTTTCAACACCGCGAGCGCTTCGGCCTCCGGCAGGAACGTGCGGCCTTCGCCGCGGGCCTTCGCGAATATCTGGGTCACCGCCTCGCGATCGACTTCGAAGTGGCGTTCCTTTGTGCGCGGTCGCAACAGCCACTGCGTGTACCGGCACATGGCCGCGAGCGAGCGGGACGCGTTTTCAGGGAACTCGTAGTTCGGGACGTTGTGTTGCTCGAGAATTCGCACGCCGGCGGATACGTCCACGTGACCGAAAAAGGAAGCAAGCACCGGTTTCTTGCTGGTCGGCGCGATTTCACCAATCGTGCGCGCGATGGCTTCGATGTCGGTCATCGACTGGGGCGTGAGCAGAACCACCAACCCGTCAACGTTCGGATCGCCGAGGACGGCTTCCAGGGCAGTGGTATAACGATCGCACGTGGCGTCGCCGATGACGTCGACGGGGTTGGAAAAGTTCGCGGTCGGTGGCAGCTTCGCCTTGAGGGACTCGAGTGTCTCGGGTCGCAGTTTGGCGAGCTCGAGCCCATGACGGATGGCGGCATCGGTGGCCATGATGCCGGGACCACCCGCGTTGGTGACGATGGCGAAGCGGTTGCCTTTGGGCAACGGCTGGCGTGAGAACCCGACCGCGAAGTCGAAGAGTTCTTCTACAGTATCGACGCGTAGGATGCCGGCCTGCGCGAAAATGGCGTCGTAGACGGCGTCACTCCCGGCGAGAGCACCGGTGTGAGAACGGGCGGCGGCCGCGCCCTGCGTAGTCCGCCCGGATTTGATGGCCAGTATCGGTTTGCGGTGTGCGAGTTCGCCCGTGATCTCGCGAGCCAGTTCGATGAAGGCGCGGCCATCAACCAGGGTTTCCAGATACATCAGAATGACGTCGGTACCGTCGTCATTGGCCAGATAACGCAGCAGATCGATTTCGGTAACATCGGCCTTGTTGCCGACGCTGATAAACTTCGAGAACCCAACATCGCGGCCTCGAGCGTAGTCGAGGATGCCTGCGCAGAGGGCGCCGCTTTGGGACAGGAAGGCGATATTGCCGTGCTTGGGCATGCGACGGGCAAAGCTGGCATTGAGCATGATGTCGGCGTCAGTATTGATCACGCCGAGACAGTTCGGGCCGACCAACGCGATGCCATGACGGCGGGCAACCTCGATGGCTTGTTGCTCCAACGCAGCGCCTTCCGGGCCAATTTCCTTGAATCCCGCCGTGACGATAACGGCGCCGCGGACGCCCTTGTTGCCGCAGTCTTCCAAGACCTGCGGCACCACAATGGGTGGAACCATAATGAGCACGAGGTCGATTTCATCGGGAATCTCGCCGATGTTCGTGTAGGCATGCACGCCGGCAATCGACGCCGCTTTGGGATTAACGGGATAAAGTGTACCGGTGTAACCGCTGAATAAAATGTTGCGAAACAGATCGTGACCAACCGTGCCCACGCGATTTGATGCGCCGATGACGGCCACCGAGTTCGGACGGAAGATGGGGTCGACGCGGCTGCCGTTCGACACTTTCGCCACCGCTGGTTTCGACGGCACAACTGTGCCATGTAGGGTCTGCGTCATTGCCTGACTGCTGACTTAGCAACGGCCTTGCCAGTTTCCGAAGCCGCAAAGAGTCATAACGCAACTACTTGGTGTTGTGGTTATTGCGGTGTGAAAGAATTCACAAGCCTGAGAATGAAGCTGATCATTTGGGGGACAAACTGTCAACCTGTAGCGGTAATCCCGACACATTGTCACGCCACAATAGTGATTGTATCGGGCGCCACGCGGTTTCGCTCAGCGCTTCGTCGCGCAACGCGCGTGCGCAACGACGATTCTGGGGAATCCCTCGCCAAAGACGATGCACTTGTCGCCCTTACACTTCCCGCAGTGCGAGGGCCGTTCCATCTCGATTTCCCACGCCAGCGGATCGCCATTAGACCGGGGTCGGAAGCCAACTTCCTCAAATAAGCACAGCGCCGGGTTGGAGCCCGTTACGAAGAGCCAAACGTGCTGAAGCTCAAGTCGTTTGCAGCCAAAGTTAAGCGTTCCGAGCAACAGTTTCTTTCCCAACCCGTATCCTCGGTGGTCTTGATGAAGGAACATCGCCAGCTCAGCTTCCGTTTTTTGTTGCGAGGGACACAACATGGAATGGCCGACGATGCGCCCGCCCATTTCCACTACGAATTGAGAGAAGCCAAGCTCACAAAATTGGGTGAGCCACTTTTTGATCTGCGGGGCGGTGCATGGCGGTAATCCTTGGAACTCGCCCTTCGGTTCGAACTGGCAATACATCTCGAAGAGACTTTCCGAGTCTGATTCGTCAAAAGTCCGCAGCAACGCGCGCATTGACATCTGCTTTGAGACTCCAGCATTGCGAATACCAGTGTGGCGTATTCGCCTGACGAGTGCGGTTAATGCGTTGGATTGCAGTAAGTAAGCCAAGCGCTACGGTCGAAAGGCTCGGAGTTCGACGCGGCCAAGTTGTCACACCCCGGTCCTTGAACCGCCACATTGTCAATCTGCGCACGCGAGCGTTCTCTCTGGTTCTATGGTTATCGACCACGCGCGCAATACCTTGTAAAAAAAGCTTTTGTGGTGGCATAAGCGTGGCTAAAGGACTAGACAAAGTCACAATTGCTGAAGACGATTGGCTGGAGGAACCATAAGAATCGGTACGGCTTGGAACAGCACGGAATCACGTGTCACGGCAACGCACACTGGAATCTGGCGCCGTAGCGACCGGTTTGGTCGGGTCCGTTTGATTCGCAATACGCGCCAATCGTTCGAGGTTTAACTGGAGCGGAGGTGAGTGGAAACTTCCCGTGACGATGCTTGCGGAAGAGGCGGCGCACCCGGAGGCAAGATGATGCGCCGGACGGATGACGAGTTGGGAACAGGTCACCCATCTCGGAAACACGCTGTAATCTCGGTGTTTTCCATCGCGGCAATTCTCGTCCACATTGTGCTCCGCACCGGTGGGCTCACGAGCGTTGCTGTCCGCCAACTGCCGTTGATCGCGACCCTGTTGTTTGGTGGCATTCCTCTTGTATGGGAATTGCTTACCAAACTGGCTCGACGGCAATTCGGCTCCGATTTGCTGGCCGGCATCTCGATTGTGACATCCGTGCTGGTCGGGGAATACCTGGCTGGCTCACTCGTGGTGCTGATGCTCTCGGGCGGCGAGGCGCTGGAGACCTATGCCGTTCGCAGCGCCTCCTCTGTTCTTCAGGCGCTGGCCAAGCGCATGCCTTCGGTCGCGCATCGGAAACGCGGATCTGAGCTCCTCGAAGTGCCACTGGACCAGATCGCAGTGGGTGATACGGTGCTGGTCTTTCCGCATGACATTTGCCCCGTGGACGGTGTGGTGATTGAGGGGCGGGGTGTGATGGACGAGTCTTACCTGACGGGAGAACCTTTCCAGATGTCGAAGACGCCCGGAGCCGAGGTCTTGTCGGGCTCGGTCAATGGAGAGTCGGCGCTGACCATCCGTTGCAGCAAACTGGCTGAGGACTCCCGCTATGCCAAGATCACACGGGTGATGCGCGCCTCCGAGCAGCAGCGGCCCCGGTTGAGGAGACTCGGGGACCAACTCGGTGCGTATTATACTCCACTAGCGGTCGCCGTTGCGCTCGTGGCGTGGCTGGTCAGTGGTCAAGCCGACCGGTTCCTTGCGGTTCTGGTGGTGGCCACGCCTTGCCCGTTGTTGATCGCCATTCCCGTTGCCATCATCGGCGCCATCTCGTTGGCGGCAAAACGGTCGATCGTCATCCGGGATCCGGCGGTCCTAGAACAGATTGACACGTGTCGCACCATGATCTTCGACAAGACCGGAACGTTAACGTATGGCGAGCCGAAGCTCACGGAACAGAATTGCCGAAAGGGGTTCGCGCCAGGTGACATCCTCGCGTTGGTGGCCAGCCTCGAACGCTATTCGAAACATCCACTGGCCCGCGCCGTCCTTGCCGCCGCGGAGGCGGCGGAGATCAGACTGCAGGATGCCAGTGAAATCAGCGAGCGCCCGGGCGAAGGATTACGGGGCACCGTTGCAGGCCGGACCATATGGATCACCAGTCGCGATAAGCTGGCGGTGCAAGTTCCGAACGTTGCTCGAGAGTTGCCGCAAGTGGCCGGCGGACTGGAGTGCTTCATCTTGATCGACAACATGTACGCGGCGACGTATCGGTTTCGAGACGAGCCGCGGGTTGAGGGAGTTTCATTTATCGGGCACCTCCTACCCCGGCACTTGATCCACAAAGTAATGCTCGTCTCCGGCGATCGTGAATCGGAAGTGCGTTATCTCGCCAAGCACGTTGGCATCAGCGATGTGCACTCCACCCAGAGCCCTGAGCAAAAACTGGGCATTGTTCAGGAGGAGACTCAAAAGGCCAGGACGCTGTTTCTTGGTGATGGCATCAACGACGCGCCCGCCTTGATGGCCGCGACCGTCGGTGTCGCCTTCGGTCAAAACAGTGATGTCACCAGCGAGTCCGCGGGCGCAGTGATTCTGGATAGTTCATTGGAGAAAGTGGACGAGCTTCTACACATCAGTCGACGGATGCGCAACATCGCCCTGCAGAGCGCGGTGGGTGGGATGGCGTTGAGCATCATCGGCATGATCGCCGCCGCGGCCGGCCACTTGCCCCCGGTGGCTGGGGCGATTGCGCAAGAGGTCGTCGACATTGTTGTCGTGCTCAACGCTCTGCGAGTTGCGTGGCCACCAAAGGCATTGACCGATTTTCGCGCCGGCGGCTGAATTGCGCTGCGGCTCAACGCTCGAGTTGACACGGCAATTCAAACAAGCTGCGCAGGATGCGGTGAGTCAAGCCGTTGTGAATTGACAACTTGTCAGTGGCCTCATACGCTTGGCATGCGATGTCCTCCACGGAACGGGAGCAACGGCTGGAGTTTCTCGGGTTGACGCCACGCGATGTCCAATCGCTCAAGGCGTTGCGCCCGTTGTTTGAAAAGCACATCATCGCGATTGAAGACGCGTTCTACCAGGAATTGCTCGCCTTTCCCGAGACGGCCCGATTGCTGCGCGATCACTCGACCGTCGAACGTTTGAAGAAGCTCCAGCGCGATTACCTCATGCGCATCACGGACGGCAGGTTCGACGACGCGTATTTCGAGGACCGCTTGCGGATCGGAAAGACGCACGAGCGCGTGGGGCTGAGTCCATGTTGGTACCTGTTGGGGTACAACATCTACTTCAAGTTGTTCGTGCCGCTCATTCGCGGATTCTTCGCGAACGATCCCGATTGCGCGTATGAATCAATCGTCGCGTTGGAAAAGGTTTTCATGCTCGATGCGTCCCTGGCGATGGACGCCTACATCGCCAGCGACCGTTACCGCCATTTGCAGCAGCTCGAAAGCATTGTCAATGATTCCGCTGATGTGATTTTCGCGCTCGACGCGGAGAACCGCATCCGCTCGTGGAATCGGGCCGCCGAGCGCGTATTCGGCTGGCGCGCCGAGGAGATTCTCGGCAAGCCGCTCGCGATGCTCGTGCCGCCCGAAGTGCTGAAAATGGGCGAATTGCAGCGCATCGAAAACGACATTGCCCGTGACGGGCACTGTCATCTGGAAACGGTCCGTCTTGCCAGGGATGGCGGGCGAGTGCCCGTGGAGGTCAGCGTCTCCCTGCTGCGCGATCCGCAGGAACACTCGATTGGCCGGTCGGCAATTCTGCGTGACATTACCGAGCGAAAGCGGCTTGAGGAAGACAACCTGCGTGCCGAGCGGCTGGCGGTCATTGGGGCGATGTCGGCGCGACTGGCGCACGAAATCCGCAATCCGCTCAGCTCGATCACGCTGAACATCGATCTGGTGGGGGATGAAATCGAGATGCTGGCGAAGGAACGGGCCGGGGCTGCCGACGAAGCGCGGTCACTGTTGCGGTCGATTGACTCGGAGGTCCGGCGCATCCAGCGGGTGACGGAGGACTATTTGCAGTTCGCGCGCATGCCCAAGCCACGGCGGGCGCGCATCTCGCTGAATGAGGCGATCTCCCAGGGGATTTCGTTCATGGATTCCCTGTTCGCCGCGACCGGTGTAAGGGTCGAGACCGACCTGAACGATTCACTCCCCGCCATCGACGGTGACGAAGGCCAGTTGTGGCAGGCGGTTCTGAACCTCGTGCGCAACGCGATCGAAGCGATGCCCAATGGCGGCACGCTCACCCTGCGCACGGCGCGGGTGCGGTCCGGCGTTTCTCTTACGATTGCCGACACCGGCAAAGGAATGACGGAAGAAGAGCGCCAGCAAATTTTCAAGCCGTTTTTCAGCACAAAACCGAGTGGCACGGGCCTGGGGTTGCCGTTGGTGCAACAAGTCGTCGCCGAACACGGCGGGACGATTCGTTGCGAGAGCGCGCCCGGCCATGGCACCACCTTCATCATCGAACTACCGTGCGCCGAGGAGTCCATCCATGCCCCAAAGAGCTGAGATTCTGTTGATTGACGATGAAGAAGCGCTGTGCACTGCCGCGGAGAAGATTCTCGCCAAAGAAGGCTACCATGTCACGTCGCTCAACACCGCGGTGGATGGCCTGGCGAAATTCGAGAGCGATGGCGCTGACCTGCTGATCACCGACCTGATGCTGCCGGATCTGGAGGGCATCCAGGTGCTGAAGCGCGCCAAGGAAGTCCGTCCGACTGTCGAGGTCATCGTCATCACCGGGCATGGCACGGTCGAGAAGGCGGTCGAGGCGATGCGGCTCGGGGCGTACGATTTCATCGAGAAGCCACTTGATCGCACCGCGTTGGTGAAAGCCGTCAGCAAGGCGGTCGAGAAGCAGCGGCTTGCGGAAGAGAACCGTTGGTTGCGCGAGGAATTGCAGCAACAACGCAGCGAAGACGCGCTGATTGGCAACAACGACGCGATGGTGGCCATCAAGAAACTCATCCGCCAAATCGCGCCGACGGACGTCAGCGTGCTCATCCAGGGCGAGAGTGGCACGGGCAAGGAAGTCGTGGCCGACGTGATTCATAACCTGAGCCAGCGACGCGATAACGCGATTGTGAAAATCAGTTGCGCGGCGATTCCCGAGACGCTGCTGGAAAGCGAGTTGTTCGGCTATGAACGCGGGGCGTTCACGGGCGCGGCGGGTTCCAAGCCCGGGAAATTCGAACTGGCCGATGGCGGCACGTTGTTTCTCGATGAAATCGCCGAGATGAGCCCGCAATTGCAGGCGAAGCTGTTGCGCGTGTTGCAGGACGGTCGCTTTCAGCGCCTCGGCAGCGTCAAGGATGTTCAGGTGGACGTGCGCGTGATCAGCGCGACGCACGTGGACATCCGCAAGGCGATCGCCGAAGGGGAATTTCGCGAGGACCTGTTCTACCGGCTCAACGTGGTGAACGTCACGCTGCCCACGCTGCGGCAGCGGGTCGACGATATTCCATTGCTGGCGGAACATTTCCTGAAGAAGTACGCGACACGGATGCGAAAGGGCGTGCACGCCATCGCGCCAGCGGCTCTGGAGCAATTGGCCAGCCATCCATGGCCCGGCAACGTTCGTGAGCTTGAAAACTCCGTGCAGCGCGCGATTGTCGTGGCCTCGGGCGACACCATCCAAATGTTTCAACTTACGCCTCCGCCCTCGGTGAGCGCCGATGGAGGATTTCTTGGACCATCGGTGACGATTCCCATTGGTTTGCCGATGGCGGAAGCCGAGGACCGCATCATTGCCGCCGCGCTCAATCAATGCGGCGGCGACAAGGAGAAGGCAGCCAAACTCCTCGGCATTTCGTCTCGGACGCTTTATCGGCGGTTCTCGAAGCCGGGGAACTGAACGGCGCGCATGTGTCAAGTTGTCGCCGCATGGTGCGTGCGGCTGACAAGCTGGCAGGCTGGGCGATGTCCTTTGGTTTTGACAGGATATTCCCAACAGGGCTTGCGTCAACGGGTTGCGTAAATGGCGTGCCTTGTGGCATTCACGGTGCTATTCCGCCAAGCGTGAGGGAGACCGGCAACCAGACAGCCATTTTATTGGTGGATGACGACATCGAAGTACTGAAAGCGCTCAAGAAGGTGCTGGAAAAGGACGGTTTCGAGGTCCTCCCGTATTCCGACGCGCCCAGCGCCATGCAGTTCATCAACGACACGAAGAAGCGGTTCGACCTCGTTATCACCGATGTCTCCATGCCTGGGATGACCGGCACGGCGTTTCTCAATGCCGTCAAGGCGGCGTTTCCCAAAGTGCCGGTGATCATTATCACGGCCTTTGGCGATTGGGGCCAATACATGGAAACGATCCGCAACGGCGCCTGTGAATACCTCAACAAGCCGCTCGACAAAACCGAACTTCTTTCCGCGGTGCATCGGGCGCTGAAGAGCGGCACACCCGAAGCCAGAGTGTAGCGCTGGCGGTTTTCAGGGCGACAATCTCGATCAAGATCTCGCGTTCGATTGCAGGACGCGCAGTTGAAGAAGTTCCGAGACAGTTTCGATATCCCCGACGGTTGTCCATTGCCCGACGCTGAATCGCACCGCGCCGCAGCCGACCTTCTCGGGAACACCCATCGCCCGCAGCACGAATGACATTTCGCGGCTTTGGGAGTGACAAGCGGAACCGGTAGACGCGGCCACTTCGGGGATTTTCTTCAACAGTTCCTGGCCGAACTGGCCTTCGATGCTGACGTTGAGGGTGTTGGGCACGCGTTCGGTGGGATGGCCGTTGAGGTGCAACTTGCGGCCGAACATTTTCTTCAAATTGTCGTAGAGGTGGTCGCGCATCGCGAGGGAATGACCCCAGCGTGAATCCAGTTCCTTGGCAGCGAGTTCACACGCTTTGCCGAGCGCGACGATGAGCGGGACGTTTTCCGTGCCGGCGCGGCGACCGGATTCATGACCGGCGCCATGAACCAGCGGCTCCAATTGCACGCCTTGGCGGATGTAGAGCGCGCCAACGCCTTTGGGTGCGTAAAACTTGTGACCGGCGATGCTCAACAGGTCAACTTTCAGATCGTCGACGAGCGTCGGGATTTTGCCGACCGATTGCGCGGCGTCGGTGTGCATCAGGATGCCGCGAGAACGCGCTAGTTGGCCGATGGCCTGGATCGGCTCGATGGTGCCGACCTCGTTGTTGGCATGCATGACCGAGATCAGAATGGTAGTCGGACGAATCGCGGCTTCCACATCCGAGACCTTCACCAACCCGTAACGGTCCACGGGCAGGTAATCGACGAAGAACCCGAGGCGCTCGAGAAACTTGCAGGGACTGTGGATGGCCGAGTGCTCGATCTGCGTCGTGATGATGTGATAACCTTTTTGGCGCAGGGTAAACGCCACACCCTTGATTGCGGCGTTGTTGGATTCACTGCCGCCGCTGGTGAAGACAACCTCGTCGGTGTGGCAGCCGAGGAGAGCGGCGACGTGGTCGCGTGCGTTTTCGACGGCGGTCTTGGCATGCTCACCGTAGGCGTGCAGGCTCGAAGGATTGCCGAATTCCTCATGCAGGAACGGCGCCATCGCGTCCGCCACTCGCGGGTCAACCGGCGTCGTCGCGTTGTAATCCAGATAGACCATACCTGTGGATTAGTCTAGCAACGCCGGGGCCACCGCGGCAAGTTTCCATGCAATGCTTTGGGCCGGCGGCAGTTTCGACAGTCAGTACCTCCACGTATGGGTATCACACTCGTGCCAGGTTGTCAGACGGGGCCGCAGGTTGCTGACGGAGTGACAGCGGGGAAGCTGGTGGCGCAAGCTGGTGTGCTTCTTTCGCAGCAGTTTGTCGTGATGACTTTTGTGGTAGTCACCTAATCTGAAATTCATATCTCAAAAACCTCATGGATTTTGTTTTCCAAAAGGAACTTTTTAAACTCGTAGCAATGAGCGGCGTTCCCAGTTCTGGTTTTTACATCATCATCAATATACATATAAAAATGATGCTTTCCGCCTGATTTTTGTTGGGCTACATGAGGTATTTCGTCTTTTTTAAACATCCATATTGATTTAGATTTTAGGTCAACAAATGCGATATACTGTGCCGTGTTCTTTGTTGAAATCCACCAGTCCAAAGCATTCCTGCCTTTGCCGCCACCGCGTTTTGCCTCCTTATTTGTTTTAACTTGTATCGTGATGGCTTTGCCACTCTTGGGAGAATACGCCACAAGGTCAACGCCTGAATCTGTAGTCATTGGCGCGGATACGATACAATTGCGTAATAGTTCAAATTGCAAAAGTAAAACTCCGCATTGCCCAATTTGTGCGGTTTTTATTTTCAATTCGGTTTGATTCATTTTCTCCTCGCCTTTTTGATTTGATACGACACGCCGACACATGCACACCCAGGGGAGCCAGTCTTTTGCGGGCCACCGGGACGTTGGGTAGGTACCCCTCGATCGCAATCGTACGTGCTGGAAATGGGGCGAGTGACGAAAAGATTTCTCCGCTCGCTTCGCACCAGACCGCGCCGTTCCAGGTCGTGTAAGACGCGGTACGCCGTGCCTTCACGCCAACGAACCAGATGATTCGTTCGTTCCGAGATTCGGCGGATGATCCCGTAGACATAGGCTGGTCCCTGGCTCAGGACGTGCAGGGCCACCAAGTCATACGATCCGGTTGCCATGTCTTTGGGAAATGGATCGTGCACTTTGGGTGATACCTTCCAGTGGAAGGTATCATTACCGGTCGATTGGGAGTGGAGTCAAGTCGACAGAAAGAAGCAAGGGTGCGCCTTCGGTCTCCCAATAGAACTTGTCGCAGCACTTGGGGCGGGTTGACGCAGATCAACAAGGACAAGATGTGTCCGATTTGGGATTTCGGGGCATGCGGGACGCCTTTTTCTGCTTTCCTCGCGGTGCCATCAGCGGTGTAATGATGGTCGCACACTTGACCGATGGGGAGGGAAGACGTGAATGGATCGATAACGAACAGGTCGGTTTCACTTTGCGCGTTGCGGTGGTCGGCGAGGGTATTGAGCATCCTCGCTGTCGGCATCGTGCTGCTGTTTGCCTTCGGGGAAGGATTGAATTTGTCGCAGTTCACTACACGAGAGTTGGTATTGTTTGCGTTCTTCCCACTGGGAGTTTGTCTGGGGATGGTGGTGGCCTGGTGGCGGGAGGGTTTGGGCGGAGGCATCACGATGGCGTGCCTCGCCGCGTTTTATCTGGTGAATCGCCTCTCGTCGTCCAGCTTTCCGAGGGGCTTGGCTTTTGTGGCGTTGGCCGCACCGGGGTTTTTGTTTCTTGTTTGCTGGCTGTGGACACGTTTGACGACCAAGCAGCACGGAGTCTGAGTAGAACCAGATACACTGTATGAGTTCACATATGAACGGTTCCTGGCATTCGAAGCATCCGATGCCGAAGAAGCCGACCTTGGAGCAGCGGGTGGACTGGCATCTGGCCCACGCGAAAGCGTGTGGTTGCCGCAAAATTCCGAAGACGGTGCTGGCCGAGCTGCGTCGTCGCGGGACGGCAAATCGTGCATCGCCTGGCCGAAATGGGATTTCGAGTCCAGCGCGTCGGGCAGTTCCGCCACGGCGGCAACCAGCCGGTCGGGTTCAATTGATCTGATGCAACTCGTGAGGCTGTCCTACGACGTTTTTCTTGATTTGGGTTCCCAAAACGGATACAATCAGGGCGTTCTTTGGCAGGGAGAGCCAGGGGAAGCAAAAAAGGGTGAAATTGCGAAACGAACCCAAGCGGCTGTGTGCTAAATTGCGCGTCTATAGGTCAGGGCGACAGAGGGTTAGCTAAATTGGAATCGGGAAAAACGGTTGGGTTCGTATGGGTTCATTTTGGCTTCGTTTGAGGGATGAAACTCGGCAATTTCGGCTACGAATGGCGTGCCCAAGGCGCTTTTGGGGGGCGGGTTTCTGTTACCGATGCGCGATCTTGGCAACCGTGTGCTTGACTCGCCGCGCCCGGTCGGTACAAATGGCCTTGGGATGAAGAAGGGAACGCGAAGCGGTATCGGACAGGTTCCGGGCGGAACACGGACGAGTCAATGCGGGAGCGGCAAGATTCGGCGGCCAGTTGGTTCCCCTTGTAGCCCGCGCCGCAAAACCGAATTCCCATCAGTCATGGAGCTTGTGACCCCATATCAAAGAGCTAGCACGTGAACGCCACGAACTGGATTGTCGTTTGTACAACGGCCATGCTCAGTTTGACTGTAACGGGATCCGCCCAGCAGACGAATGCGCAGGCCGTCGTGTACAAGATTCAAGAGACTCGTCTGGGACCGCTGGACGCGAAGATGATGGATCCTGCTTTCAGTCGGGATGGTTGCCATCTCGCTTACGTCACCACCAAGGGGCAGAAGCAATGCGTCGTCGTGGACGGCCAGGTGGGCGCGGAGTACGACGGAACCGCTGCTGGCACCCTGATCTTCAGCGCCGACGGCAAGCGCGTGGCGTACGTGGCCCAGAAGGGCGCGAAGTGGTTGGTGGTGGTGGACGGCCAGGCGGGCGCGGAGTACGACGGAATCGGTAAAGGCACCCTGATCTTCAGCGCCGACGGCAAGCGCGTGGCCTATGGAGCCAAGAAGGGGAAGCAGGCGGTGGTGGTGGTGGACGGCCAAGCGAGCCCGGAGTACGACGGAACCGCTGCTGGCACCCTGATCTTCAGCGCCGACGGCAAGCGCGTGGCCTATGGAGCCCGGAAGGGCGCGAAGTGGTCGGCGGTAGTGGACGGCCAGGCGGGCGCGGAGTACGACGGGATAAGCTCCCTGATCTTCAGCGCCGACGGCAAGCGCGTGGCGTACGCGGCCCAGAAGGGCGCGAAACGGGTGATGGTGGTGGTGGACGGCCAGGCGGGCGCGGAGTACGACGGGATAAGCTCCCTGATCTTCAGCGCCGACGGCAAGCGCATGGCGTACGCAGCCCAGAAGGGCGCGAAGTGGTTGGTGGTGGTGGACGGCCAGGCGGGCGCGGAGTACAACGGAATCGGTAAGGGCACCCTGATCTTCAGCGCCGACGGCAAACGCGTGGCGTACACGGCCCAGAAGGGCGCGAAGCAGTTGGTGGTGGTGGACGGCCAGGCGAGTCCGGAGTATGACGGAATACGCTCCCTGATCTTCAGCGCCGACGGCAAGCGCGTGGCGTATGTGGCGGGGAAGGACAAGAAGCGGTTCGTGGTAGTGGACGACCATGTGAGCCCGGAGTACGACGCAATTGCTGAAGGCTCGCCGATCTTCAGCGCCGACAGCAAGCGCGTGGCGTATGGGGCCAAGAAGAGCGATAAGTGCATGGTGGTGGTGGACGGCCAGGAGGGCGCGGAGTACGACGCTATCCGGGAAGACACCCTGATCTTCAGCGCCGACGGCAAGCGCGTGGCGTATCGTGCCTGGAAGAGCGAGAAGTGTATGGTGGTGGTGGACGGCGAGGCGAGCGCGGAGTACGACGCAATTGCTGAAGGCTCGCCGATCTTCAGTGCCGACAGCAGGCACGTGGCGTATCGTGCCTGGAAGGGCGCGAGGCGATTGGTTGTTGTGGATGGCCAAGAGGCGGGCGCGGAGTACTACGACGGAATCGTCAAGAACGGCCCGACCTTCCATTCCGACGGCGTTCTGGAATATCTGGGGATCAAGGACAACTCGCTTTACCGTGTCAAATACATCCCGGTGCCATAAGCGGCCGGCGCGCCGTGTCTCCAAGGGGATTATATGCTTGCCTCACCGCGTTCGGCGCAGGTTTTCTGGCCGGGCCGTTACGCCTGACGGCACGGTCACTGTTATCCGGAATAAACGCGAGACCTTCGGTCAAAGTCGGTGCGGGGTCAGGAGACCTCCGCACAACGGTGGCCAGCGCCAGATTCTTTGCCGCTTCGACGTTCAACTTCATCACTATTGCTCCGTGGACAGCTCAAGGCATCTTCCACCAAAGGGATTTTGTTGCAATTTCTAATGTTCTTGGCACAACGGTAGAAGTCCATGATTTTCGTGGCAATTGGATTTCCTAACGCCACTCAGTGCTCGCGGGCGTCAGTCGCAAGATCAGCAAGAACGTGGTCGCCCGCCTTCGCTACGGGTTCTACTCGTACGACGAGCCCAGCACCGGCGGCTTCAACAACCACATCGCACTTCTTGCCAATGCCAGTTGCAGCGTCCGCTTCTAGCATCCACTGAGGATGCTAAAACAGCGGTTACACCTGAAGTAAGTAAACCAAGCCGACAACTTGTCGACATGGTTCGCGCCGTCTTGCCAAAATGTCAGGTTCCTGGTGCCCCGGTCTTATCACACGATCTCCCGTATTCTATTGCGGCGCAGTTGATTAAGGTTCTGTTTCCTCATGCTGGCACCGCCAGTGCTAAACCATTCAGCGGGCATGGTCGCAGAAACCAAAAACCAGAATGAGCTCAGGCTCCTCTTCTGGGAGACGACGGCGGGTTGCAACTTGGAGTGCATTCATTGCCGGCGTCTCGACGTGAGCCGGCAGCTCATGAAAAACGACCTCACCACCGAGGAAGCGCTGCAGTTTGTCCGCGCCTTGGCCGCGTTTGCCAAGCCCATACTCGTTCTGTCCGGCGGCGAACCGCTTTTCCGACCTGACATTTTTCAGATCGCCATGCACGCGCGCGATCAGGGGATGGCGGTAGCGCTGGCGACCAACGGCACGTTGATCGACGAACGCGTCGCTCACGCGATTGTCGATAGTGGCATCCAGCGCGTCGCGATCAGCATCGATGGCGCCGACGAGATCACGCACGACAGTTTTCGTCGCCAACCCGGCTCGCTGGCGGCGGCGGTGAAGGGCTTTTGTCACCTGCGCCGCCTCGGGATGAGCCTGCAAATCAACTGCACCGTCACCCGCCACAATGTGCGCCAGATCGAAAAACTCTACGGCACGGCTCAGGAACTTGGCGCGGACGCGTTGCACCTGTTCATGCTGGTTCCCGTCGGCTGCGGGGTGCAAATTGCCGAGTCGAACATGCTGCCCGCCGAGGAATACGAGCGCGTGCTCAACTGGATGTACGACAAGAGCAAGGAACGCGATCTTCATCTTAAAGCGACGTGCGCACCCCATTATTTTCGCGTGATGCGCCAGCGCGCCGCGGCGGAGCATATTCACATCGACGCCACGCACAGCCATGACAAACCCGAACGCGGGCAGGCTCGTGGCAATGGCCACGGTCATCCGGGAGACCAGGGCCATGGCGGCGGTCCGAACATGGCCGCGATGACGAAGGGCTGTCTTGCCGGCAGCGCCATCTGTTTCGTGTCGCACACGGGCGGAGTCTACCCGTGTGGCTATCTGCCCGTCAGCGCGGGCAACGTGAAACGCCAGCCGATGCGCGAGATTTGGGAGCACTCGGAAGTATTCGGTCGACTGCGTGATGTCGAACAGCTCGAAGGCAAGTGCGGGCTGTGTGAATTCAAGAAAGTGTGCCTCGGCTGCCGCGCCCGGGCGTTTTACGCCGCGCACGGCAATTACATGGCGGAAGAGCCACACTGCATTTACGAGCCGCGACGGATGAGGAGACACAAGATTTTGGACGAAGCATTGTAGCCCGGCAACGTCGAAGAGAATGCGTCATGGTCAATATTACCAAGCTCTACTGCGGTGAAGAGCAGCCCGCCGATGGGTTGCGATATGGTCATGGCCACGGCGCCCCGAAATCCGCCGCGGAACGCCGCCCGATCGTCGTGTGGAACGTTACCCGCACCTGCAACCTGCGGTGCGTGCACTGTTACTCGGACAGCTACGCGCAGAAGTATCCCGGCGAACTGGCTCACGACGAAGCCTTGCGAGTGATCGACGACCTCGCGGCGTTCCAGGTGCCGGCCGTCTTGTTTTCCGGAGGCGAACCACTCACCCGACCTGATTTGTTCGACTTGATGGGCTACGCGGTCGGCAAGGGGCTCCGCCTGACCCTCTCGACGAACGGCACGCTGCTGGATGAAGCCGCCGCGAGGAAACTCAAGGAACTCGGCGCCACCTACGTCGGCATTTCGCTCGATGGCATTGGCGAGACCAACGATATATTCCGCGGCAAGAAAGGCGCATTCGACGGGGCGGTGCGCGGGATGCGCAACTGCCGCGCCGTCGACCAAAAGGTTGGTTTGCGCCTCACGCTCACACGCCGCAATTGCATGGATTTGCACGACATCTTCAACTTTATCGAGGCCGAGGGTATCCAGCGCGCGTGCTTTTACCACCTCGTTTATTCGGGCCGCGGCAACGCCGCCGACGAGTTGACGACGGCGGAGATCCGTCGCGCCATGGACACCATCCTCGAACGCACCCAGTCGTTTCACCAGCGCGGCTTGAAAAAGGAAATCCTGACGGTCGATAACCACGCGGACAACGCTTACGTCTACTTGAAGTTGCGCGAGCGCAACGCCGAACGCGCCGAGCAGGTCCACAAATTGATGAAGTGGAATGGCGGTGGGGCGAACTCTTCCGGCATCGGCATCGCCAATATCGACACGCAAGGCAATGTCCATCCCGACCAGTTCTGGCAAGCGGCCACGCTGGGCAATGTGAAGCAGCGGCCATTCAGCCAGATTTGGTCCGACAACTCGATCCCGCTGCTGGCGAAATTGCGGAACCGCTTGCCGTTACTCAAGGGACGGTGCGGGCAGTGCCGGTTCCAGGATATTTGCGGCGGGAGTTTCCGAGTGCGGGCGGCGCAGGTGTACAGCGATCCGTGGGCGTCCGATCCGGCATGCTACTTGACCAACAAGGAAATCGGCGTTGCCGAGGCGACAGCGCTGACGGCGTGACAGGGCGACCGAAAGGTTGATTTATGAAAGTCGGGACAGAAGCCAAGACGAACCTGTTGCAGTACCAGCAGGCACTCGCGTTCGGGGAAGTGCCGCGGTACACGGCGGGGTTGCAGGTGCTCCTGTCGGGTGGGGAACGGGTCTATGTAGCCCTCTCGGCATTCGAACTCGCACTCTATTTTGAGAATGACCTGGCGTTGCACTACGACCTCGAGGGGCGACTGACGAAGGTGGCGAAACCCGATCATCATCGTCGTCGTGGCTTGTCGCATCAAGTGTTGGTGACACACCGACGTTCCGTCGAGCAGGGAGGCGGCATCGAACGCCGCGTTCTCCCCGCGGAAGACGCCGATGCGCTGGTGACGGGAGCGCATGAGAAGGTTGTCCCCGTGCTCAACGAACTAAAGGGGAACTCGGTCGCGCTGGAATACGCGAAACCGGGACCCGGTCAGGCCCTCGCGGAGATCCTGCCGTCGTTGGATCGTGCCGCGAAATTTGACCAGCAGGCCGCGCGCAGCGATGCGGAACGATTTCACGCGATTTACGGTCGCGTCGCCGTGCTTCCGCCCGACCAGTACAACGCGCTCGTGCTTCAGGCGACGGAAGGGTGCGCGTATTCGTGTTGTCTATTCTGCGAGTTGTATCGCGATGTGTTCTATGGACGCAAGACCCCCGCCCGGTTTGCCGAACACGTCAATGACGCGATTGCGTACCACGGGAAAGCCTTGCGGGGACGCCGTTCCATTTTTTTGGGCGAGGCCAATGCGCTGACCCTGCCGCACGAGGATTTGGTGAGCATGTTTCGGGTGCTCCACGAACGTTTCGAGCTTCCACCGCACACGGAAGAGCGCGTTCCGGCCAATTGGTGGCTGGGTCACACGACGCGCTTCGACGGCGTGAGCGCGTTCCTCGACGCCTTCATGGGGCCGCGGCGCACCACCGCCGATTTTGAGGAATTGCGCGAGCTCGGCTTGCGCCGGGTCTACATCGGTTTGGAAACAGGCGACGACAACCTGTTGAAGTGGTTGTGCAAACCGGCCACGAGCGCGGGCATCGCGCAATGCGTGGCGAGCCTGAAAAATGCCGGGCTGATCGTGGGAGTGATTGCGCTGTTGGGCGCTGGCGGTCGCGAGTTCGCCGAAGCCCACGTGCGGGAGACGGCGCGCTTGATCAACAACCTGCCGCTGGGCCGCGACGATTTCATCTACTTTTCGCCCCTGGTGATCTACCCGAACAGCCGGTACACCGAACAGACCCGTGCCCTGCGGATCGAGCCGTTATCCGCGGCGCAGATGCGCGCGCAGGAACAGGCCATCCGCGACGCCCTTCGATTCAACGAACAACGCGGCCGGCCGCATCTGGGTCGTTACGAACTGGAATCTTTCGCCTACTGACAACCATGCGGCGTCACGAGAACAACGTTGCCATCACCGCAGACCGCCCGGTCGGAACGGGCCAGCCCACGCTGGTGCTCGTGGGGAATCCCAACGTCGGCAAGAGCGTGTTGTTCAGCCGGCTTACGGGCAAGTATGTGACCGTGTCGAATTATCCCGGCACCACGGTGGAAATCGCCCGCGGCAACGCGGATATCGAAGGGGAAAGCGTTGTGGTGCTCGATACACCGGGGGTGAACGAATTGGCGCCGCGCACCGAAGACGCGCGCGTGACGTGCGACGTGCTCCGTGATTATCCCGAGGCGACGATCGTGCAGGTCGCTGATGCCAAGAACCTGCGCCGCGCGTTGTTGCTGACCCTGCAGTTGGCGGAGTTGCGCCGCCCGCAGGTGCTCGTGCTGAACATGATGGATGAATTGCGAAAAAGCGGCGGGCGCGTGGACACCCGCAAGTTGAGCGAGCTGCTCGGCATTCCCGTTGTCCCGACGATCGCAACCGCGGGGATGGGGATACAATTGCTGCGAAAGAGTTTGGAATCGGCAGCGGCGCCGCGCGTGCCGGTCGACGCCGCGAGTGGACGCGGCTACGAGCAAACGACAAAATACCTCGCAGAGGCGAACAAGATTCTTGCCCAGGTCTACGCGCATGTCCGGCCGCAGCGGCCAACGTTCGCCCAGCGCCTGGGATCGTGGGCGATGCACCCGATCAAGGGCCTGGGAATCCTGGCGTTGGTGCTCTACTTCACGTTTTGGTTTGTGGGGTTGCTGGGCGCGGGCACGGCGGTGGACTTCCTCGAACACGTGGTCTTTGGCCGCTACGTCAGCCCGTGGGCCATCCGGGTTGCGGATGCGGTCCTGCCCTTCCCGCACACGAATCACACGGAAGTCTCCCAATACAAGTTTCAGATCCCGCTGACTCCCACGCGTGGCATCGTGATCGCGGAGAGTCAACGAACAGTCCTCGCGCCAACCTACTCGATTGCCCCGGGCGCAACACTCGGGGGGTGGACCCAAACGAGAAGGTTGGCGCACGATTTCCTGGTGGGGCAGTACGGCGTCGTCACGATGGCGATCAGTTACGCGCTCGCGATTGTGCTGCCGATTGTGACGACGTTCTTCCTCGTGTTCAGTTTGCTGGAGGACTCGGGGTACCTGCCGCGGCTCGCCATCATGGTGAACCGCGTGTTTCGGTGGATGGGGTTGAATGGCAAGGCGGTGTTGCCGATGATCCTTGGGCTCGGTTGCGACACGATGGCAACGATGACGACGCGAATCCTGGAAACACGCAAGGAGCGGGTCATCACGACCTTGTTGTTGTCGTTGTCGATTCCGTGCTCGGCGCAACTCGGCGTGCTGCTGGCGATGATCGCGAGCATATCGTTTCGCGCCGCCCTGTTCTGGCTCGTGCTCAACATCGCGATCATGATCGGGATCGGTTGGTTGGCGGCAAAACTGATGGGCGGCGATGGCAGCGATTTCATTCTCGAACTGCCGCCGATGCGCCGCCCGCAGTTGTCCAACGTGTTCATCAAGACGTTTGCGCGCCTGGAATGGTACCTCAAAGAGGTGGTACCGTTGTTCATTCTCGGAACAGCGATTTTGTTCGTGCTGGACAAGCTGGCGGTGCTCGACAAGATCGCGCGGCTCGGCGAACCGCTCGTGACGGGCTGGCTCGGACTGCCCCGCGAGACGGCGAGCGCATTTTTAATCGGTTTCCTGCGACGCGATTACGGCGCGGTGTACCTGCTCGACGCCGCGACGGGTCCGAAGGCCATCCTGACGCCCCATCAGGTGCTGGTCTCGATGGTGACGATTACGTTGTTCATGCCGTGCATCGCCACGTTGTTCATGATTTCGCGCGAACTCGGGAGGAAGACGGCGATGTGGATCACGTTGTTCATTTTCCCGTTCGCGTTTCTGGTCGGTGGATTGGTCAACCACATCGGGAGGCTGTTTGGTTTGTGAGATGAGCACGAAACGCGCGGAATACCTGGATTGTCCGCTCTGCGGATTCGAGTTTGAGAAGCATGACACGGCGTGCGCCCATGGGTGCCCGCTCGGACGGTTCTGCAAGTTGGTGTGCTGTCCGAACTGTCAGTACGAGTTCCCGGACCGACCCGAGTCGATCGGGTTGTTGCAACGACTGTTCCACCGGCCGAAGCCGCCGGTGGCCAGACCGGACGCCATTCCGCTGACGGAACTGGACGAAGGCGAGTCGAGCGAGTTGGTGTGCTTGAACTGCGAACACCCTCATCGTCGCAATTCGCTGGCGGTATATGGCCTCGTGCCCGGCAGCCGCGTGGTGCTCCAGCAGAAACGCCCCGCATACGTCGTGCGCGTGGGCGAAACGGAACTCGCGCTCGAAGCGGCGATTGCGTGCGAGATTCTCGTGCGCCGCGTCTAGTTCCGCACGCAGCGGCTCGCTACCGGCAGCCGGCAACGGGACGGTCCGGGCTTTCGCCTGCCACCCGAACACCTTAATTCCGAAAGACTTTGCGAACGGCCCGACCCGGGGCAAAGCCAAACCGCGCAGTCGCTCAATCGTGGTAATCCACGGATTGCAATTGATTCAAGCGACGGCTGCGGAATCATCGAGAGGTGGTGGCACGGAGGTGGGAATGGGTCTATGGCGGGAAGAACGCCAATCACCCAATTTGATGGCGTGACGGAAACGATTGAATTTGAATGGCAGTGTGGGTCCGTCCTCTTACGTCCTGAAGAAACGGATCGAAGGACGTGTTAGGAATTAACAGATATGTCTTCCGGGTGTCTTGCTGGTTTGAATAGGGTATGGTTTACTTGGAGCAACCGAAATCGGCTGCGTGAAATCGAGACCATCCAATTCGCAGGCTGTGGTCAGGGGCGAGGCGCTGTTTTCCTATTCGCTGGTGGCCGCATTCGTGGTCTTGGGAGTAATCGGAATCCTGCATCACGCGATGTGGCGCGATGAGGTCTGGCCGTGGCTGATGGCAAGGTTCAGCAACTCCTTGCGCGATCTATACCGGGCGTCACGATACGACGTCCATTTTATGCTCTGGGACGTTGTGCTGTGGATTTTGACGAAATTCACTCACCACTGCCAGGCGATGCAATGGCTGCACCTCGCGCTGGCGACCTGCAGCGTCTGGGTACTCGTTCGGTTTGGCCCGTTTACCAGGGCGCAGAAGGCCCTCTGTTGTTTTGGATACTTCGCCATCTTCGAGTACTGCTTGATCGCGCGGGAATACGTCTTGATTGCGCTTTTGGTATTCAGTTTGTGCGCCGTGTGTGACCGGCGAAAGGACAGCTTCATTGCCCAAGCGGTGCTCCTGTTCCTGCTCTCCAACATCGACGTGTTGGGGACGATCATCGCCTTCTCGTTTGTCGCGGCGTCAGCGTTGGAGCACATTCGTCGCCGAGATGTGGGAGAGTTGTGGGCCACGAGGAAGCGGGCGTTGATCCTCAGTGGCGTGATTCTGTGCGCGGCCCTGATCTGTGTCGCGCTTCAGTCGATCAAGCCCAAAGACGCGTTGGCCTTCCAAGGTTGGCCGCGCCCCATGACCGTCTCAAGTTTTGCCGCGGCGCTCGGCAACGTGTGGCGCGGCTATGTCCCGATCCCCAGACCATTCCCTCATTGGATGAGGCTGTCATGGGGATTGAATTTCCTGTTGGATTCCGCACCACAAACATTGGCATTGGGTGCGACCTTATCTCTCGGCTTGCTGGCGATGTCGGCTTGGACGCTTCGGCGGAGCCCGATGGCCGTCGTGTGGTACTTGTTCGGGAGCGGACTGATGCTGTTGTTTCATTTCGCGGTCTCAGTGGCCCAAGTGCGGCATGACGGTCTGTATTTTATACTGTACCTTGCGTGCTTGTGGTGCGGGTTCACATGGGGTCGCGACCAGAAGCCGCGGTCATCCCCCGCGATTTTACCCGTGCGGATGGAGCGTTTGTTTCTCCCATTGATCCTGGCCCTTCAGGTGGTTGCAGGCGCGTATGCGTGGACGCTGCATCTAATGGCGCCGTTTTCCAACGGCAAAGCGGCCGCGGACTTCATTCGACAACACGGCTATGCGAATCTGCTGATTATTGGGAGCGAGGAATTGAATGTTACTCCTGTGACTGCCTATCTCGATAAACCCATTTATTACCCCGACAGCAAGAGGTATGGGACATTCTCCAGTGATAACAGCGCCCGACATGAGCTTTCTCCGCAGGAGCTCCTGCAGTCAGTGGCGCAGATGGCCATGAAAGCACACGGGGATACGCTTCTGGTCAAGAGCGGCAGGCTTACAATCTCACACGATGGCATTACGCAGGACCTGAAGAGCGCGTGGCTGGGCCCGGATGGCAGCGTTCTTTCTGTGTCAACGCCGCCACCGGAGCCATGCATAAGGATGTCGCTGCTCATGGTTTATCGGACCGCGATCGTGGATGAGGCGTATTCGCTCTACTTGATCAGTCAGCAGTGATGGAATCGGGTGTGGCCGGTGTGGATCGTCGCGGCGTGAACGCGCATTGGTCGCCATGCGGCCCCGCCTACGCCATCCGACATTGGGAGGCGGCGGTATGCCGAGTCGGGCGGTGGAGTTGGCGCGTCGCGCGTGTGAACGAAGCGGCAATCGAACCTCGGCTTATCTGGACACCTTGGCGGTCGCGTATGCAGCCACGGGACGATTTGCGCGATGCAGCCACCGCAGCCAAGAGGGTCATCGATCTGGCCCGCGCGGACGGGATCCAGGCGCGATTGGAATTGTATCGTAGTGGACATCCTTACCACCCGACTTCACCAAGGGCAATTACCGGCACGCCTTGATACTTGACGGCTGTTCCTGCTGAGCGGGTAGATTTGCGTGCCGTTTGCTATTGCGCCGTTCCTCGTGGTTTTTACCTAGGCGGATTCCAGTATGATTGGCGGCATAAAAGATGCGCACAATTCAGCAAAAATGCCCGTCGAAATCTTTACTGTGGGCACGAAGAGCTAAATCGCATGAATACTGGATTCAAGCGGCGCGGTTGGTTCCTGGCGAACCAATTCCTGAGCATCTTGTTGCTGGCAACGGCCGCCGTACGTGCCGAATCAACGGCCGATACCAACTCGATCCAGTCCCTCAAGCGAATGAGCCTCGACGATCTGATGAACGTCGAGATCACCTCGGTTTCGAAGAAAGAGGAAAAACTCACCG
>Ga0182014_10000190_pt1 | contig 75752 bp, 85 predicted proteins | sample 612S2DmetaG_FD_120489 | JGI IMG/M metagenome (GOLD analysis project Ga0182014, IMG submission 120489) | Permafrost microbial communities from Stordalen Mire, Sweden - 612S2D metaG | ecosystem: Environmental > Terrestrial > Soil > Wetlands > Permafrost | place: Sweden: Stordalen | collected...
AATGTTATTGACGGCGCTTGGATAATAGGGTACAATTTGACACATCAGGCCTACCATCACAGTAGGCTTTTTAATTGGGAAAATATAATATGGCTAAAGTAAAACTTGGTAAGAAAGAGCAAAGCGTAACTGTTCGTGAGCAGAATCTCAGCAATGAGAAAGAACAGCTTAAGGCTTCGGTTAAGACTGAGAAAAAAAGTAAGCCTGGATTTTTGAAAAAGTTTTTTAGGCCCATCGCCGTCCCATTCAAATGGATTAACCGCCATCTTGTCCCTAAATATATTCGAAACGCTTTTGGCGAACTTCGCAATATTACCTGGCCGCAGCGCAAGTTATCTCGACAATTAACCACAGCAGTAATGTTATTTGCGATAGTTTTCGCAATAGTCGTTTCTGCTCTAGATTACGGATTAGATAAAGTATTTAAAAAGGTATTTTTACATGAGTAAGCGATATGACACAACAAAACAGTGGTATGCCATTCATACATATAGTGGCTATGAAGAGAAGGTAGCGGAATCAATCCGTCAGCGTGCTGAGAGTTTAGATATGAAAGATAAAATCTTTCAGATACTAGTTCCTAAGGAAAAAATGATCGAAGTCAAAAACGGTAAACGAAAAGTTGTTGAGAAGCGAATTTTCCAAGGCTATGTTTTGGTACAAATGAAAATGAGTGAAGATGCCTGGTACATTGTTCGTAATACCCCTAGCGTAACTGGCTTCGTCGGTTCTGGCAGCGAGCCAACTCCTGTCGAAGAGGATGAGATTGAAAAAATTATGAAGCGGATGGGTCGAGCCGAGCCTAAGCACAAGATTGACTATAAGATCGGTGAAGTTGTTAACATCACTGATGGGCCATTCAAGGGCTTCGATGGCAGTATCAATGAAATTGACGTTGCCAAAGGCAAGCTCAAAGTCCTTGTTAATATGTTCGGTCGAGAGACACCTGTTGAGCTAGACAGTTTGCAGGTTAAGCGAGTTTAGTATATTTGTCGCTAGACAATCAGAGTAAAATCTAGTAGAATCAATCAAGTTACGTACTCTGTTAAAAATGTGAATGGGTTTAGATATTTTATTAGATAAATAGGACGTTATAGCCTCTAGTGGGCTTTACGAAAGAGTTAATTAATTATGGCAAAGACAGTTAAAGCAAATCTAAAACTTAGAATCCGTGGCGGACAAGCCAGTGCAGCTCCTCCAGTTGGAAGTACTCTTGGTCAATACGGCGTTAACATGATGGAATTTATTGGGCCATTTAACGAGCAAACCAAAGACTTGATGGGAAAGAACCTAACTGTTCATCTGACAGTTTATGACGACAGATCAATGATCTGGCGCGTCGTCGGCGAAGCAACTGATGATTTAATCAAAGCTGCGCTTAAGGTAGATAAAGGCTCAGGCCGACCAAACAGTGAGAAAGTTTCCAAAAAACTCTCTGATGCTCAGCTTACAGAGATAGCTGAAGCTAAAGCTAGTGACATGAATACCCCAGATATTGCCGCTGTAAAGAAGATGGTAGCCGGTACTGCTCGCAGTATGGGTGTTGAAATTGAGTAGATAATTATTAATTAATTTGTGGGAGGCGTTTAAGACTCGCCGATCGTACCACGAAAGGAATAACATGGCAGAAGCCAAAAAAGTTGTAAAGAAAAAAACTGCTCCCAAAAAAGTAGCTGCTAAAAAGGTTGCGCCAAAAAAGGCAGCAGCCGTTGAAGTAATTCCAGCTGTTGAGCCAACTGAAGCTATAAGAGAAGTTGTGGTTGAAGACACCAAAGCTGTTGAACTAGCTAAAGCCGGCAAAAGAAGTGCCAAGGCCCTAAAAGAGGCTGAGGAAGTAGCCGCCAAAGAAGCTCGTAAGACTGCAAAAGCTGCTACCGAGACTGGTGAAGCACCCAAGAAAGCTGTTAAGCCAACCAAAACTCGTCTAGAGCGCCAGGGTAAGAAGATGCGCGAAGTATCCAAGTTGGTTGATAAGACCAAAGTTTATGATTTAAAAGAAGCCCTGGATCTGGCTAAGAAAACTAGCCCAACAAAGTTTGATGCTTCGGTAGAATTCCATGTCAGGCTTAACGTTGATCCTAAGCACGCCGATCACAACATTCGTGATACGGTTATTTTGCCTGCCGGAACCGGTAAGACTCTAAAAGTTGCTGTATTCAGTGATGAGAAAATAGCTGGTGCTGATATTAGTGGCATCGAAACGATTACTAAGCTTTTGGACAAACAACAGCTGACTTTTGATGTATTAATTGCTGAACCTACCAACATGGCTAAGCTTGGTAAATATGCCCGCGTACTTGGGCCTAGAGGGCTTATGCCTAACCCAAAGAGCGGAACGGTCACCACAAACCTAGCCGGTGCAGTTAGCGACGCTAAGAAGGGGCGAATTGAATACCGTGTTGACTCTACCGGAATCGTCCACGCAGCCATAGGGAAGGTTAGCTTTACAGCAGAACAGCTAAATGAAAACGCCGAAGCGTTTATGACCTCGCTTAGGTCTAATAAGCCTTCTTCGATCAAAGGCGCTTACATTCGAAGTTTCTTTATTACAACTTCAATGGGCCCAAGTATCGCGGTTAAGATTTCCTAAGTCCTAAATAAGATCTATTGCTTCTTAACTTTCATGGCAACATTTAAGCCACGTAAAGTTTTAGTAAAACCACGTATGCCATTTTTATACGCCATATACCTGGGTGACCAGTCTGGTTCGTACTTAGACTTGAAACGGCGCAGCCCAGAGAAAGAATAGAGTCTGTCACCGTTAGAGTAGACAAAACTTAGTGCTGAATCGATCGTCTTGTGATCTGGCTCATCTGCGGTCAGACCGCTCAAAGGGCATAGTCCCATATTAAGTCGAACAAAACCATTTTCATGAAGCTTTTTAATAAAGTTAAGTAGTAGAAAATCGTTCATATTGCCGGGGCTATCACTACTGCTACGTAGCAAATCATAATTTGCCTCAAAGCTGTCTAATGGTGGTATTTGGTTAATAAACGACTGGATTGTACCGGCTGCATCGCGGGCTATCATGATATTGCATAGCTGCATGTATTCCGTACTGAAATAACCCATCATGTAACCTCTTTCTTCTCTGCCGGGAAGTTTAAGCCAGTCATCGGAGATCTTCCTTAGTTGATTGATAACGGCCTCGTTATGTGGTGGTTGCAATAACTCAGTGGTGTAATCTAGTTTAGTAAACTTCGTATTAATGTTCCGGAAGTATTTATTGTTAGCCACGTCATTCAAATATTTATTAATGTCTAGAATTGCTTCTTCGCCAATCTTTTGCAGGCTAAGCCCATATTTCTCATATAAATCCCGGTACCGATTCTCAATGTGGATAAATGCAGGCAGCCAATCATTGATTCGACACTGTTGGGTAAAGTTTCCAAGCAGTTGGTCGAATTCGTTATTGTCTCCGATGGGGTCGCTAACAACTAAAGCAACTCCTCTGTGAACGGTATAGGCCAAAGCAGCGCGCCTAGATTTTGTAAAATAATATGATTTATCTTGAGGCCAGACTTTAAAGAAATCTTCGCTGGATTCAGCATAATGGTCAAGCAGTCCCGATATGGCCAGACGACTAATACTCTGATCGCTAAAACGGGCTCGCAAAGGCTGGAAAACAGAAATCAAAATATAGATTAGAGCGGCAATTGATATAGTTGACAAGGAATCCATGAATATCTTGGCTCGAAGCGAATAGGCCACTGGCGGTTTGGTGGTTAGCCCGAATTGGTCAATCGTATAATGAATAGCCCGGGAAAAGGTAATCTCTTGGTGAAAATCGTGCAGATCCATAAGCATAAAACCAGCCACGCCGTAGACCAAAGTTATGACAACGATAGTTAGAATTATTGGTATGGTCTGACTGAAGCCTTGAATATCACTTTTTACGGTAAATTCGTCTTTATAGTAAGTAAGTCCAAATATTGCCACTAACGGTAAGACAATATCTCTAATCAATATTTCGGCCGATAGTCCGTGGGGATGAGTCTGACTAAATATCATAAACAAATTAATCAGTAAGGCCACGCCATAGACGAATATGGCTATGACTAGGGCATTGCTTTTGCGCCTAGCAAGCAGCGAGCTAAGGTATATCAGCGTTAAGCCGATAACCATATCAACGTTGATTGATGAACTGCTAAGACGGTAGATATGTTCTATATGCAGATGGATAAAATGGAGCAGCGGGTCAACGATATAAGCCACGCCGTTGATGGCGATAGATAGTATCACTAGATTCAGAACAATTTTGGAATGACGTGCATTCTTTTCCCGCATAGACCCTATTGTAGCAGTTTTTCAGCTACAGTTTTGGCAGGGTTATATTGTAATTTGTACGCTTATGCTTGCAACATTGATTTGACGGCACGTACAATATAGTCAGATTTGGAGGATCGATGGCCGTATACAGTAACATACAGATTCGAAAAGCAATTGAAGAGGAACACATTATATGCGTGCCTTTTAACCCCAAGCATGTTGCACATGCCAGCTTGGACGTAACTCTTGGTTATTATTACTACCGGATTGAGCCGAGCAACGAGCGGGTAATATACAACCCATTTGACCGTGAAGACGTTGAGAGATATTTTGACGGTCCCTACAAAGCTCAAACCCACAAAGAATACTGTGACCAAAACGGCTTTAAGCTAGCTGTTGGTATTCCTGAAGATCATCCGGTGATCGCTATTAAACCTGGCGAGCGCATACTGGCTCATACTCATGAATTTTTCGGTATTAAACCTCCTGGAGCCTATGATCTTAGGGCTAGGTCTAGTTGGGCTAGAAATGGCGTAGCTGTTTGTTTTGATGCCGGCTGGGTTGACCCAGGCTACATCAATCGTCTGACTTTGGAAATTTATAACCTTAATTCCCGCGAACTAGTTCTTCTGCCAGTAGGTGAGCGAATTGCTCAAGCTGTATTTCATGAGACTGGCGAAGTTGAAGGCAATTACGGCATGGGCCGCGATGAAGGATTTAGTGGCAAATATTTAACCAGTACTGATCTTGAATCAACCATCAAATCATGGTCACCGAGTTGGATGTTACCTCAAGCATACCGCGACAAACGCAGCCTGCCCGTAAAAATAAGTGGCATGATGTATGACTAAGGGTAAATATATTGTTATTGAGGGGCCCGAGGGCGTCGGTAAGACTACTCAGGCGCAATTAATAGCTGATGGGCTTCGAGCTGCCGGTCTGCCGGTCAAACTGATGAGGGAACCCGACAGTCAGAACGATCTTACAGCTCGGGCAATTAGGCACATTACCCAAGATCCTCGTTATCCGATGAACACCAAGACTGAGGTGCTACTCTACAATGCTGCACGCAGTCAGTCGCTGGAACTGATCAGAGAAAGTATTAACACCGGCATCTGCTGTGTAGTTGATAGAAATTATTTAACGACTTTGGCGATTCAATACTATGGCCGCGGTGATATCAAAGATTATGACAAGATAAATCAGATTATTGATTTTGCAGTTGGCGATATGGAACCGGATTTGACTATCATTATGGACGCCGAGACCTCAACTCTTATGGAGCGACTTAAAGATAGGTTCCAAGGCGACCGATTTGATAATCTTCAACAAAGTTTTCTGGAGAGAGTAAGAGCTGGATACCTTTGGGAAGCCAAACAACGGGATTTACCGGTAATTTACGCCACTGGTACCAAGGAAGAAGTTTTTAAGGAAATTTGGAAGCATGTAGCCAACACCCTCGCTAACCGCGTGGTGGTGGCCGAATCGGCTCCGGCCCAATCATTGGCTACTATTCTGGCTGAAAAGTCGGAAGTTATGAAGCCCCTAGATCAGGATAATAAACTGGCCGTCCCGGCCAACGCTGAAGACAAAGTATTCCTTAAGAAAAAGGAAGACGGTAATTATGAGATAACCAAAGACGGCAAAGAATATTTAACAAACGTTATTACCAATACTACTGGCAATGTTTATGCCTTTACCGGTGAACTTAGCCCGACGACCATCGCTGCCGCTATGGCTCGCCTTTCCCGCAGGGGAGATGACATGCGAATTACTCTACTAGATGAGTTTGCTAACCAACTTGGCAAGGATCAGAAACTGCTTAGCCGAGTTATAACAGCCTACGGCGATGACTCCGTTCAGCAACTAGTAGGACAACATTTGGTAGTTGAAAATGCCTCCAACCTGCTGACTAAGAAGTTGGAGTGGGGAAGATTAGCCGCCTACCTCGAGCAATCCACTCGCTATATTTATTATGATAAAAAAGACATTAACGGCAATTATCGCTACTTTGTTCCGAAAAATTTTAAACCGGAAGTCACCAAGCGCTACAAAACGGATATGGATCAGATATTTAAGCTTTATTCCGAACTAGTTCATAACTTGGCAGCTCATCTCGAGCTAAGTTCTAAAACACCCAAGAAAGAACGTGACGGAGCCTGGAAGGCAGCCATTAGAGCACAGGCTTGTGACGCCGCTCGCCCCGTTTTACCAGTGGCTACAACCTCAACCGTCGGTATTTTTGCCTCCGGTCAGGCACTAGAAAGCCTAATTCTTCATCTGCAGAGCGATCCAATTGAAGAAGCTAGAGAAACCGGCAACAGTATTCTGGAAGAATCACGCAAAGTATTAAGCACCTTCCTGGAAAGATCGGATAAACCAGACCGAGGTGGGGCAATTGTTGCCTATAGGGCTTCCAAAGAAGCTGCCATAAGAGACATAACCCATAAATTGCTACCCGCACATCACTCATCCGACCAAGAAGCCGTGACATTAAGTGAATATTGGCCCCACAATGAGTTAGATATTGTCGCCGATATGCTATATGAGAATGCCACTCTATCTCTAAGTGAGATAAAGACAGAAGTTTCCAAGTGGCCATATCAACAAAAGGTTGATGTTATCAATGTCTACATGGGTGAGCGACTTAATCGCCGACACCGGCCGGGAAGAGCTTTAGAAAAGATCCATTATTCCTGGGATGTAGTGTGTGACTATGGGATATTCCGTGACCTGCAGAGACATCGCATGGTTGATGATTTGCAATGGCAACAATTAACACCGCGTTATGGTTACGAAACGCCCGATCTAGTCGACGAAGCTGGTTGTACCGACATATTCGAAGAATGTTTTAATATAAGTCTTGGTTTATACAGTTATTTACAAGACAAGAAGCATGGGTTGGAGGCTCAGTATGCTACGCTCCTTGGTCATAAAATGCGTTGGAAGATAACCTTTAATGCCAGGGAAGCATTCCACTTCATTGAACTACGTACTGCTCCCCAGGGGCATCCGGGTTACCGTAAATTAGTCCAGCAGATGTATGAACTATTATGCGAAGTCCATCCGCTGCTTGGTGAGGCTATGAAGTTTGTTAATAAAGACGAAGATCCAGAGCTAAGTCGCTTGGCCGCTGAACGCTATACCCAATTTAAACTAAAAAGTATTAAGTAATAGTTAGCCTAATATTATATAGTAGTATTAATGAGATTTTTGAGGCCAATCAGATCAAGAGGGTGCATATACATAGCTGCTATTTTATATGTCATATCTTTAGTTCTGGATAATATAAAGAGTACCAAGCAGCTCAGTGATTTGTTCTATGTGCTTTCTGTGGCTTTTTTGATTATTTCATTCATTCTCTGGAGCAGGGAAAGAAAAGCTACTAAAGAAGCCGCATCCAAGAATCCCAAAGTCTCTAAGAAGGATTGACTTATTCGGTCGTTATCTGTAAAATAGCAGTTAGGTTGCCCCAGACAGCGACGACGATTAGTAATAATTGTTTAATTATGTCGCCGAGGTAAAAACTCTTTATACGTCTTTATTAATTTAAAGACATATCAATTGGCAACAGCAAAAATGTAGGACTAATTTTGGTCGATAAGCCCTACGAAAAGAATTTATGTATTTAAGAAATACTGAAAGGCTAAAATATGCCACTAAAGAAAGCTGAAAAAGATCAAATTGTTGCTGACGTTGCCAAGTTATTGGAAGCGTCTAAATTAACGGTTGTAGCTAGATATAAGGGTACCAACGTCAAGGCCATGCAGACCCTAAGGACTGACTCCAAGACTTCTGGAACCAACATCAAGGTTATTAAGAACCGTTTGTTTAAAAAGGCAGTTGAGGCGTCATCTAAGTTCAAAGACAGCGATACGAGTGCACTAGAAGGTATGCTCCTATATGCCTTTAACGCTGAAGATGAGGTTGCACCGGCTCAAAATTTACACAATTTTGCCAAGACCAACCCCAACATTGAATTTGTTGGCGCTTTTACCGATGACGGACAATTTATAGGTGCTGAAGACGTTAAACACCTAGCAACCCTACCAAGTAAGGATCAGCTGCGCGGAATATTGGTTGGAACATTTGCAGCACCACTAAGTGGTTTTGTGAACGTTTTGGCAGGAAATGTCCGTGGAGTATTAAACGTTTTATCAGCCAGAGCTGAAGCAATTAAAGAATAATAACGAAAGGGAATAATTATGAGCGAAGATAAGAAAATCACCACACCAAAGGAATTTGAGAAATTAGTTAGTGAATTAGACAAGTTAAGCGCACTAGAAATTTCTAAGTTCGTTAAGTTTCTAGAAGAATATTGGGGCGTAAGTGCAGCTGCACCAGCCACTGTAATGGCTGCTGCTCCTGCAGACGCAGCTCCAGCAGCTGATGAGAAGAGCGAATATGACGTTACTCTTAAAGATGCCGGTGCCCAGAAGGTTGCTGTAATCAAGGCCGTAAAGGACTTAACACAGCTAGGACTAGGTGAAGCCAAGGCATTAGTTGACGGCGCGCCTAAAGTAATTTTGGAAAAAGCTAAGAAAGAAGATGCTGAAAGTGCCAAGAAGATCCTAGAAGAAGCTGGCGCTACAGTAGAGCTATCTTAATAAAAACGACTACACTAACAATAGAGGAAACAGCATAGTTTTCCACAGTTTTTAATTGACCTCTTTGACTATTCAAACGAAAAATGATAGCTTTGAGGTTAGAGTGTATCGAAATAAACACTTATGTGAAGGAACGAAATGGCAGAAGTAGCAGATAAACAAATCAAAAGACTAAAAGCCCTAATCCAGGAAGCTGAGACCAATTTGGCTGCAGCTAGCGAATTGCTGATTAGTTTAGTAGGTGAAGACACTCATGTAGCATCCAGCAACAAAGAAGAAGCGCTTGGTAAGATTATCGAGGGAGTATTTGATGGTCAAAGTATGGTTGGCTCTGATAGTAAAACCTACCCAGTTCCAGCCAACTACGCCTCAAAGTCTAAACTAGTTCAAGGTGATATCTTGAAACTAACTATCGCTAATGATGGCGCTTTCCTCTACAAGCAAATTGGTCCTGTAGCCCGTAAGCAAGTAGTTGGAACCCTCAAGCTTGAAAATGGACACTACTTTGTTGAAGTAAAAGACCGGAATTTCCGCGTACTTCTAGCGAGTGTTACATATTTCAAGGCCAAGCCTGGCGATCAGGTTAGTGTCAACGTACCCGAAGATGACTCCACTACCGAGTGGGCTGCATTAGAAGCTGCACTATAGAGTCGTTGTTTCCGGAGTAGTTCTTCGGAGTGTTATATATATTTGCCTTAAATCTGAAGCCATAAACGGGTTTCTCATTAAAACTTTCTCTAGCCATTCAAAGACAATCTCTTTAGCCTCGGTAGTCGACAAGGTATTCTTTGTTTTAGCGGTGGCTAGGTATGATTGTTGATCCATCCATTTACTTATTGATCTGAGAGCTTCAAGCATTTCACTATCAAGTTTAAATAGCAGCATTGTTTGAATGATGGTGTGTATCGCCCTGGCATAGGATTGATTTTGTAATGAGCTTTTAAGGGCAAATCGGTTATTGGGGTTTACCAGTCTATTTATGTTAGACAAGGCAAAGACATTGTTACTAAGGTTGGGCTGAGGCTCGGTTGAGGCTTTTACTCCGAGACTTAGTTCGGCAAATAGTGGGATGATTGGCGGCAAACCAAGAGCTTGCCTGGTTATCTCCAGGGCGCTATATAGCCTGGGAGCATAAGTCGCGAAGTATACGTCTAGGGCTTCTACCGGAGTCATTTGGCCGTCCATGGCTCGAACCACGGCCCTAAGCAGTTTACGGTAGATCTCAATATCTACTTTGGCCTCGTCAATCGCCCCGAAATCGACTAGAGCAATGTTGGTTGAACCGATAATCCTAATATTCCCAGGGTGTGGATCGGCATAGACTAGGCCAACTGTAAAGGGCAGCGATAAAATTAGTCGCATAACATTGTGCAGCGTTCGGGTTTCAGCCCGGTTGAGTGGAGTTTTACGGTAGAGAAGTTCCGCTAGAGATATGCCCCCGAGTCTGTCTTGGACGATGATTTTGGAAGTTGACAGATCGACGTAGGTTTTAGGAATAATGACATTATTGTGATGTTTGGAGATTCGCTGCCTCATTAGCTCGGCCATCCTGGCCTCCCGTATATAATCTACTTCTGCTAGGGTTATTCTGGAAAAATCTGACGAAATAGTTGAAATATCGACGTCTATATTGGTAATTAGCGGCTGAGCTAGGCGCGCAAAGAATTTTAAAAGCCACATATCAGTTTGGATTGATGTTAGGATTGATTGACGCTGAACTTTAACGATTATCGGCTGGAAAGAATCTAGTACCCCATAGTAGACCTGGGCAAATGTCCCGCTAGCGATAACTGTAGAATTGATAGTAATTCTTTCGGAATTACCTCCAAGTTCTTCGGCTACAATCCTTTCGGCGTCAAGAGTTTCTGTTGGAACGTTCTCAAAGAAATCAACGTGACTGCGCTCAACCCAGGATTGAACTTCCGGTACGGCCAGTAATACGCCTTGGAGAAATTTAGTATAAACTCCGCCGGCATTAAACATAAAATCGCAAAGTTTATCATAGGTTTTCTGTCGCTTTTGGGTATGGCTGGTTAGGCTAAGGGTCAGAAGTAATCTGGAAAGAGAAATAGCTCGCTTGAGTATATAAGACAGTTTTTTCCGTCTAGTCCACGCGGAGCTATTGTGTTTCGACATCAATTATTATTATATACTCTGTTACTCCAGTGTAAAGCATGTTAGTTTATACAACGTTACTAGCGGCTAATATCAGGTATAATAGAATGTAATGGGGCAAGCTTTATACCGAAAGTATCGTTCGAAGTCTCTTGACGAGATTGTTGGCCAAGAGCATATTACTGATTCTTTGAAGCACGCCCTAGCTAGCAATAACATCTCTCACGCCTATTTATTCACCGGGCCTAGAGGCGTAGGCAAGACATCGGTTGCTAGAATACTGGCCTATGCCGTTAACAATATTCCCTACGCCGATGAAAGCGAGCAGCAACTGGATATTATTGAGATCGATGCCGCTTCTCACAGACGCATAGATGAGATAAGGGATATCCGTGAAAAAGTAAATATTACTCCTAGTAGCCTTAAGTACAAGGTGTACATTATCGACGAAGTCCACATGCTAACTAAGGAAGCTTTTAACGCTTTGCTCAAAACACTTGAGGAGCCGCCAGCCCACGTCATCTTTATTCTAGCGACTACTGAACTTAATAAAGTTCCCGAAACGATTATCAGCCGAACGCAGCGTTACAATTTTAGACCGGTACCCAAAGGCAAGGTTATCGAGCATTTAAAGACTATTGCCAAAGCCGAGAAGATCGAGATTGACGATGAGGCTCTTGAGCTGATTGCGGTTCATGGCAAAGGTAGTTTTAGGGATAGCATTAGTCTACTTGATCAAATTCGTAATCAGGAAGAGAAAATTACTGTCGACAGTGTGCTTGATACAATCGGACTAGCTCCACTGCAGGTCATTGATTCGGTCAAAGACGCAGTTGTTAGCGGCGATAAGCTAAAACTCCTACGCATACTAGCTGACATTGACAACAACGGCTATGATCCTTCGATTATTGCCAGTCAACTGGCCCAGAGTATTCGTAGTACTATATTTGAAGACCACAACCTTATGGCTGAAAAGCAGGATCTAGCATTGCTTGGAGGGCTTCTTGATGTGCCGGTTTCGTCTAACCCTGGTGTTGCTTTGGAACTTACGCTTCTAAGTAATCTAAATTCCAAGTCAGCTCCGGTTATTGCTAAGACTGAAAAAGTCACGACTGCTACCGAAGTGGTCGCCCCAGTTACCAAAGAAACAGAAGCTCCCAAAGTAAAAGATGAGCCTAAGGTCGTTGAAGAGATAGTCGAAGTTGAGGTGGAGGCCGAAACAAAGCTCCCCGAGCCCGAGCACAACCCCATTGAATATGCTCCAGATGAAGCCTGGCACGCCGTGCTCGACATTATTCGCCCGACTCATAACACACTCTATAGTATTTTGCGGGTCGCCAAACCGGTTTGGGAAGAAGATAAAATAACCATCGGCTTTCAATTCCCGTTTCATCAGAAGAAAATGATTGAAACTGGCAATAATGAAATCGTGTCACAGGCTATCAAGGACGTCATTCATAAAAGGCTAACAATCGTCTGCGTGGTCGATGACAGCATCGTCTCGGCGCCGAAAGAGGAAGATGTCCAGGACGAGTCGCCAATAGATAACATAAGCAATATTTTTGGCGGCGCCGAGCTGCTAGAATCATAAGGAAACGATATGGACGGCAAAACTAGAACCGAATTACCACAGAACCTAGATGCAGAAGCAAGTTTGCTTGGCGCAGTATTGATTGACGGTGATGTAATTATTAAGATTGCTGACATTATCTCGGCTGATGACTTTTTTGACACCAGGCACCGTCGCATATATGAGGCGATAACCGAACTATATCAGGATCATAGCCCGATTGATGTGTTGACTCTGTCAGACCGTCTTAAATCCAACGATAACCTAGATCTGGTTGGCGGGGCCAGTTATCTTACCGAGCTAACCAATTTCGTGCCAACCGCTTCACATGTTGAACAGTATGCCGAGATTGTCGCCCAAAAGGCCTTACGACGCCGTTTAATCGCTGTTTCGCAGGATATGGCAGAACTTGGCTTTGATGAGACAAAAGGTCTTCACGACCTTATAGATGATGCTGAAACCAAGTTATTTGAAGTCAGCAATCGTCACGTTAAGCAATCAGTTGTCAGTCTGGAGACCATTTTAGCTGAGAGTTTTGATAGGCTTGATGAATTACACAAAGATAAGAACAAGATGCGCGGCGTCCCAACCGGCTATAAAGATCTTGATGGCATATTGGCCGGTCTGCAACGATCTGATTTATTTATCTTGGCTGCGCGCCCAAGTATGGGCAAAACTGCTTTGGCTCTTAACCTAGCTCATAATATCGCCGTTCAGTCCAAGCAACCTGTCTTGATTTTCAGCCTGGAAATGAGTAAAGAACAGCTGGTTGATCGTTTACTGGCTATTGAATCTGGGGTTGATGCCTGGGCTCTTAGAACCGGTAACCTAACAGATAACGACTTTGAAAAATTAAGCCACGCCATGGGAACCTTAAGTGAAGCCCCAATCTATATTGATGACACGCCAAGCATTACGATCAATGATCTGCGTACCAAAGCCCGACGTGAGGCTCATCAACGAGACTTGGGTCTAATTATTGTCGACTACCTTCAGCTGATGAGCAGCGGCGGCCGTTATGGATCGGAGTCCAACCGCGTACAGGAAGTATCGGAAATCTCCAGAGGGCTTAAATCAATCGCTAGAGAGTTAAATTTGCCGGTTCTCGCTGCCAGTCAGCTATCTAGGTCTGTTGAATCTCGGAGCCCACAAATTCCGCAGCTTGCTGACCTGCGTGAATCGGGTTCAATCGAGCAAGATGCCGACGTTGTGGCCTTTATTTACCGAGAAGACTACTACAATCCGGAATCTGACCGCAAAAACATCACCGATATTTTCATTAAGAAGCATCGAAACGGGCCAACCGGCAGCGTCGAGCTATTCTTCGATAGAGACAAACAGCGATTTCGTTCGCTGGATACTAAGCATAAAAGTAGTGCTCCTCAGGAGTAGATTATAGCCTTCTTTAGGGGCTATCTAGGGTGGTATACTAATTGCAACGCTTATGAATAAGATCTGGTATTTTTTTACAGGTTATTGGGATGAAATAATTATTAGTCTTGGGGCAATAGTTGTCTTTGGTCTGCTGCTTATATTCAATCTCTCCAAACAGCCGCATTTACTATCCGGCGCAGAAGTGAACTCGGTCACTGCTGCTCACAATCTCGACTTTAGCAATTTGCATCCGATAAACCTGCTATATAACTTACCGCTACATTTTGCCCTCAGGCTACATAGTAGTACCGGCAGTTTACGGGTAGTATCGGTGATATACGGCTTGGCGTTGCTGATATTGCTCTACGCCGTGCTTTCCTATTGGTTTAATGGCATGGCTTCAGCTGCAGGTGTGGCTTTGCTGGCAACATCCAGCTGGTTTTTGAATCTGGCCAGAGTTGGTACGCCGGACATTTTATTCGCCTTTGGCTCGGTTGTTTTAATAGCCAGTTGCATGCTATTTCTGCATACCCGGCTGCGGAATACGACTTTTATACTATTCTTAGGCTGTCTCGCAGCACTGGTCTATATTCCTGGCTTTGTCTGGCTGGTCGTTGGTGTGTTGCTATGGAGTCGGAAGAAAATTTTCATTTGTTTCAAACGGGTGAGCAATTACGAGAAAGTTATTGGGCTGCTGTTTGGCTTGGCGATACTGCTGCCGCTTGTCTGGTCATTATCTCTTCACCCTGATCTGCTTAAACCATTTCTTGGTTTACCCAATAGCTTCGATAAGCCACTAAACCTAGTAAAGAATCTATACAACATTCCGCTGACGATATTTTTCCGCTCGACGGCTAACCCTCAGTATTGGCTGGGTAATTTACCGCTACTCGATGTTGTTGAAACGGTTTTATTTATTTTCGGAGTCTATAGAATCGTTAAAAACCATAAAAAAGCTGAGCCAAGGAATGTCTTCCTGTACGGCATACTAGCCTGTGTCATATTGGTGGCCCTCGGCGGCCCGGTATCCATCGCCATTTTGTTGCCGGTTGTCTTCATTATTATTCTCCAAGGGCTGCTGTACCTCTGGGGACTATGGATTTCGGTCTTTCCAAAAAACCCAATTGCCATGATCCTAGGGCTGACACTTGTAGCCATGGTTCTGGGTGTTAGCTGTAATTATCAGCTGCGCCGTTACTTTGTTGCTTGGCAAGGTTCGCCGACAACCAGCCAAGTTTTCTCCCATAGTTTCCCTCATTTTGATACAATAACTACATCTAAAGAAGGAGTTTTAGTAAGATGAGCCGATTAGACCAAGCCAAGATGCTAATGAAAGTTAAGAAGATTCAGAAGGAACTGCAAAACCATATCATTGAAGTTGAGAAAGGTGACGGTGCCGTTAAGGTTGAGATCAACGGAGAGCAGAAGATCAAGAAGATCCACATTGACCCGGAGTATGTTGACCTTGAAGACATAGGCCAGTTAGAACGCTGGGTGGAAGACGCTGTCAAAGAAGCTGTTGCAGAGAGTCAGAAGATGGCCGCTGAGAAAATGCAGCCAATGATGGGCGCGCTTGGCGACTTGGGTCTCTAGTAACTGATAATAACCAAAGAAATAAATATACTTCATGCAAATTTTGCCACCAGCCTTAAGTGAACTTATTGAAGCACTGGGTAAACTCCCGGGTGTTGGGCCACGTAGTGCTGAGCGTTATGCCTATTCAATTTTAAAGAATAATCCAGAGCAGGCTCGGGTGTTAGCCAAAACAGTAGCCAATCTACACAGCAGTATTACATACTGCCAAAAAACCTTTGCCCTAATCCCGGCTGGCAAACAATATTCAGATCTCTACACCGACCCAAGGCGAGATAAGACGATCGTGGCCGTTGTCGCCGAGCCTTTCGATATTATGGCCCTGGAAAAAACTGGTCACTTTTCCGGTACTTACCACGTACTAGGCGGACTGGTTTCGCCAATTGATGGCATTGACCCAGATAAACTGCATATTGCTGAACTAGTAAGCCGCATCGACGACGATAAGGTGCAGGAAATTATTCTAGCTACCAATGCTAGCGTAGAGGGCGAATCCACGGCCCTGTATATTCAGCAACAAATAGGGAAGCGCAAAGTTAAAATTACCAGACTGGCCCGTGGCTTACCGATTGGCGTTGATCTTGAATACGCCGATCAAATAACTCTAAGCAGGGCTTTGGAAGGTCGCACGGCATTATGAAGCCCGAATATGACAAGATAGCCAGTATTATTAACGAGGCCAAGACAATTGTAATATTGCAAGCTGATAATCCTGATGCCGATAGTCTCGGCAGTGCGCTTGCTTTGGAACAAATTCTTCATGATATGGGTAAGGACCCGCTTCTATACTGTGCTATCGATATGCCTTCCTACCTTCGCTATTTATCAGGCTGGGATAGAGTATCAAGTAGTTTGCCCAGTCACTTTGACGCATCGATCATAGTTGACTGCTCAACTCCAGTACTACTGGAGCGACTATTTTCTAGTGGTCGCCAACAACAGCTTATTTCTAAACCGTGTATCGTGCTTGATCATCACGGTTCTGTTGCTGAGCCAATCAGCTTCGCTAGCATTGTATTAAATGATGTAGGCGCTTCCTCAACAGGTGAGCTTATCTATTCGCTGTGTCAGGCGAAGAACTGGCAGATGTCGGTCGGCGCTCTCGGCTTCTTAATGACTGCCATTCTGGGTGACACTCAAGGATTAAGTAATAGCCTAACCGTAGCCAATACTTATAGGGTGCTGGCTGATATGATTGATGCCGGCGTTGATCGACCTTCAATAGAAGAAGCCCGGCGTAAAGCTTCGAAAATGCCCGAAGTAATTCTAAGGTATAAAGCCAGATTAATTGAGCGTAGTGAGTTTTATATTGATGGCAGACTTGCAGTTGTAACCATTCCACAGAATGAGATTAACGAATTTAGCCCTCTATATAATCCAGGGCCACTAATCCAAAACGATTTACTGATGACCGAGAACGTTGGAATCTCGGTAGTTATCAAGTCCTATGATGGTGGCCGAATAACGGCGGCGATTCGAGGCAATGCCCCTAACACTGTCTGCGACAAGTTGGCTGAACATTTTGGTGGCGGCGGGCACAAACTCTCTTCCGGCTTTAAAGTCCAAGACGGACGCTCTTTGCAGCAAGTAAAAAGCGAATGTATTAAGATTGCCACGGAGCTACTAGCTTAGAATATAACTATGAAGATATATAACTCTTTAACGAGTACAGTTGATGACTTCAAGCCCATTAAAGAGGGCGAAATATCTATTTATAGCTGTGGTCCAACGGTTTACGATAATGCCCATATCGGTAATATTTCCAGTTTTATCTATGCCGATACGCTGAAGCGCGCTCTGTCTCACGAATTTCCAGGCTGGCAAATCAAACATGTTATGAACATTACCGACATTGATGATAAGACCATCAAAAAAAGTATTGAGCTCTATCCTGACCTTGAACCTCACGAACGACTCAGTAAAGTCACCCGCGCCTACGAAAAACAATTCAAAGATGATCTGGAAAGTGTCGGCATTGACACTGACGCCATCACTTTTGTCAGGGCAACCGACTATATCCCTCAGATGCAGGCGCTAATCAAACAACTGGTTGCCAGCAAGTTCGCCTATCTTACTGATGATGGCATTTATTTCTCGATTGCCACCTACAAAGCAGCTGGGAAAAAATATGGCCAACTAGTTCCGATAACCGCCGAAAGCACTGGAGCGGCCAGAGTTAATAACGATGAGTACGACAAAGACTCTGTTCACGACTTTGCACTTTGGAAAATAAGGAAGCCCGATGAACCGGCTTGGGACTTTGAGATTGACGGCAAACAACTCAGTGGCCGACCAGGTTGGCACATAGAGTGTTCGGCGATGAGCGCCTCGACTCTTGGCATTCCGTTTGATGTTCATACCGGTGGAGTCGACCTTAAATTCCCGCATCACGAAAACGAAATTGCGCAGAGCACCGCCGTCGGAGATAACAATGTCCTAGCTGATATCTTTTTTCACTCAGAACACATGTTAGTGGATAACCAAAAGATGGCCAAATCGACTGAGAATTTCTTTACTTTGCAGGATATAATCGACAAGAATATCGACCCCCTGGCTTTTAGGTTATTCGTCCTGCAATCACACTATCGAAGCCAGGCACATTTTAGCTGGGTAAATTTGCAGGCTGCTCAAAATAGGCTTGACCGAATCCGGCGAGTCGTTAGCTTGCAGCCAGTTACCGCCTCAACTGCGCCAGCACAGACCAGTAGCCCTGAGATTAAACCTAGAGAGCAATTTATTGAACTAAGTAATGATCTGAATGTTGCAAGAGTACTGGAAACCATTGAAGCTGAGTTGACTAGCTATGAGCAGGACAGCGATCGAACCCAGCTGACTGGCTTTATTGGGACTACCGATGATCTACTGGGCTTAAATCTTTCTACATCACTTCAGTCAAACCTAACTGATGCACAGCTGCAGTTAATTGCCCAGCGCGAAGCAGCCAGGGTTGTTGGCGAGTGGGCCCAAAGTGATAAATTACGAGAAGAGCTAAGAAATCAGGGAGTTGGACTCAGAGATACAGTTGAGGGAACTATTTGGTTTCAGCTTTAAGCTCTTTGGTTGGGTCAATGCTTTTAAGAACGCCACGAGTCTGCAAATAATCTACTACAAGAACTCTAAAGCAGCCCATGGTTGGGATGGCTACTAGTGCGCCGAGCAGTCCGCCGAAACTCACGCCAATGACTACGGCTATGAAAACCAGTAGGGGTGAAAGGTTAGTAGTATTAGCCTGCAGTTTAGGCTGGATTATGTAGTTTTCGATATTGATGTAGACAATGTAGTAAACCAGAATTACGACGGCTGCCCAAGGTGAGTGAAACAGGGCAACGATAGTGATGATGCTAGCACCAATCCAATGACCAATCAGAGGGATGAGACCGCACAGGAAAATGATAACCATTAGAGCTAAGGGATTGCTTAGATGCAGTATCAGTACAGCTGGCATTATAAGCACTGCAGCGATAGCGGCTAGTATCACCTGACCATTAACATAGCCACGGATAACTTTGTACATATCGTCGGTTAGGTCCTTGAGCTTAAGATTCTGATTACGCGGTACTAGATTGTGTACTGTGTTAACCCAGTGTGGGCCCTCGATCAGCATCATAAATGTTAGTACCAGGATAATTATGACAGACACGACGCTTTTGGCTATGCCAGTGACTGTTGAAACGGCCGGCCCGGCGAAGTTATGCAGTCTTGAAGTAAGCTGGTTTACGAGGGAATTCTCTTGTCCCTGGAGGTTATATCTAATGACGAAGCGGTTCAGGGCGCCATTCTTTGCCCTGGCTTCGTTAATCAGGTGGGGGACATTATCGATAAAGCTGTGGGTATTTCGAACAATTGATGGGGAAACTAAGGCAATAAAGCCACCTAAGACAATAACAACTATTAGGAATGATAGTAGCGTTCCTAGGGTGCGGCTGCCCCGCCTTTTACCGGGGAATATTTGCGATAGCCAGTGTACTGGAGCATTTAAGGCTAGGGCTAAGAAAAATGCAGTGAAAATTAGTACAAGAGCATGAGTTGATTTCCTAACGGCAATAAATAAAATGTAGGCTACTACGATCAGGATAATGGTGCGCACGACAGTTCGGGTTGAGATATTTACGTAAACTTCGTTCTCAGCATCTTTGTTTTTAGAGTCTTCCATATAGTCCTATTATGTCACGATTATAAATCTATTCAATGGGAGCGGATTTTGCAGTCTTAATTAGTAGCTTCTGTAACTGCTTCGGTAGTGCAATCGAATACATAACTCGAAGTGAGTCGGCCCGTTTGGATATCTTTTGCTCGGAGGTGATAAGTTCAAAATCATCGTATATTACCTGAAGGTGCTGGTCTGTTACCTCGCGGTCTAAGCAGGTGAGTGTTCCGCTCCAGACCTGGGTGAACTTAACTTTAACGGCTTTATTACAATTATCTAGTCTCAAAAGTTCGGACATTGTTCGCATATAGGTTCTAAAATCATGGATCCGCCAGTCCATTAGCTGCTGTTTGTTTGCATTCGTTCTATGAGATTTTGGCCGTAGACAATAAATTCTCCCCATAATTACGTCTGGAATATTGGTTTTCTTAACTATCAGCGAGGATAATTTATGGCTAAAAATACTCAGAATCCATGAATAGAACTTGCGCTGGGCTGAACTTAGGTTATTTAGATCGTCGTGATGCGCCATGCCGTCAATACTGATCACTATATTAACTTTGCGCACCAGAGATGGCTGATGCTGCAGCATTCGCGTCACAATGACAGTTCCGAAGCCGATGCCGATAATAGTTAGCTTCTTCTTCCTAAACCGGTAGTTAACAATTGTCGCCAGGTACTCAGCTAACTCGTCAATTGTAGGTTTCTCGTGGATCTTATATAAACTACTAAGATTATTGAATCCTGGCAGATCGGCCATGGTAACGTTGCCGTATTTGGATAGATCGCTGGCTAGGTCAAAATAGTTGGTAAGCGTTCCGAAGTGTCCATATACTAGCAGTATATTATGATTTTTGTGATACTTAGCCGGCAGATATAGGATTTGGTTATCTAGACCGCCTAAATTGACGGTTATAGAATTTGCAGCCAGTAGTTCTGATTTATGTTTAGTCATACGGTTAATAAACTCTACCCCAGATACAGTCTAGCGACAAGCCTAAACATTGGATTAAACGCATAAACGTAAATATTGTTGCCAGTAGATTGAGTTGATAATTTAGTAGTATAGTAAAGGCATGCAGAACAACAATTTAAATCTAACTTATAATAAGCCAATAGTCGCGATTGATGGGCAGTCAATCTTTATAACTGATCAAGGACCCGTTAACCTTGTATTCTTTCAAATTCGGGAGCAGGGGCCACAAGGTGTCAATGCCGACGTTGTCGCCGCTGTTAGGCTTCATACCCTCGAGGAATTAAAAGGTCTACAAAAGTTAATAGCAGATTCCATAAAGAAACACGAAACTCGCGAACCATAGTTTCAATTTTTTGGGCAACCTATTCTGATAATGTATATATCTTTTGTGTCTGGGTAGTAAATAAGGTAAAATCTATCTGTTATATTGGGACGTGGCCAAGTGGTAAGGCACCAGGTTTTGGTCCTGGCATTCGGGGGTTCGAATCCCTCCGTCCCAGCCAAGACATTGTTCGAACTTTTTACAGATGAGAAGCGTTCCAGAAAGTATTCTCGCAAAAACTATTTATTATTTCATCTCTGTTATTTGGGTTCGAGACCCACCTAGCGGTAATGCTTCCTATCTCTATCGAGATAGTGCATTAGTGGATGGTTTCCGCTCAAGCTTTGTTTGCTTAACAATGAGAGTACAATCACCATATGATTGATTTAGGTATTTCTTCTCTTGATCTGAATACAGAAGAAGGTAAAGACCAACTCATAGCAAAAGCTATGACTCTATTAGACTATCCTGATTTAGCAGATATAATGGCAAGAATGATCGAGCCTTATTTAACGAATCGACATACTTCGGAGCAGTAGCTCACTATTTTTGTGTTTGTAGTTTTAGGTAGTGGCTTTCGAGATCTTTTTGTTGTTTATTCGCACCTTTAGCAGCTTTTAGTAGAAGCTCTTTTTGTTTCTTTTCAGAGAGTTCGTAGAAATTATTAGTTTTTTTCTTCAAATTCAGTAGTTTCATTGGATAATCCTTTTGAGTTCATTCTTAGTATAATTAACTTTGAAGCATTGATCAATACTCATTACGTTGGTATACACCTTTGCCACAGCCTTATTATTTTCGGCATCTTTGTAGTCCTTTAGTATTACATTCAAGATTAGCTTATCGCCGAATTCCGCTTTGATTTTATCGGCTGTTTGTTTTGAGCCTAGAAATTTCTCTATAAAATCATTCTTTTGAATATTTCGTCCTTCGACCTTTTCACGAAGCTGTGTGAAATGCCATGCAATCGATGGATGTTGGAATACAAAACATATCATCGCTAAACCATACTCATCGATGACTTTTGATATATTCTGATAGGCTCGATTATAATCAGACAAAGTACCATCAATAAACGCACTTTGCTTATTCTTGATTACTGATCTGAATAGGTCATCAACGGCTATTGAAACTGCTCGTTGGAAGAGAAATGAATTGCTTCCTGTGTAGCCTGGGAGTAATTCACGTATGACGTCTGGATTAATACTAGCTACTTTTGTTTCAAGTACTTGGCCAATGGACTGACTAAAGCTTTTAATAAATTCTGTTTTACCGGCACCGGGTGATCCGGCAGTAAAGATAATCAAAGGATGTTTTGATGGAGGATATGATTCTATTGAACTGTACTTGTCTAATATAAGTCTCTTATTACCGTCTCGCCTAACCCACCTAACTGCTTCTTTTTCAATTTCTGTTTCTTCCTGATCCATATTCATATTTTATCACTTCCTAAATTTATAAACATACTTCCAAGGGGTTCGAGTCCCTTGTGGTCAGCCAAAGATGACGAAACTTGCTGCATAGATCAGTATAATAAAATAGCAGCTTCTAAGCATGTTCTGACAGGTATACAGCACACTGTCCCGCAATTTTCGCAGTTGATCTAACTGTAGATAGTTTCTCGTTACCCGTTACGTATTCTTGGGTATAACGGAGCAAACGACTAATAATCTCTCGGTGTGAAGCTTTTAAGACAATTTGTTCATCAGTAATACCTGACTCAATAGTGTTGACACTGAAATCAAATTGTGACCCCATCGAGGATATATAGCCTGCACTATCAGGCATTTGATGAATCAATTGGGAGAGTAACCTAAAGTTTTCATCGTCTTTATCATAATTAGTACCTTGCTCAAGATTTACTAGCCTATTGCCAAGATCAGCCGTGGCGGCTATAAAAGCCAAGTTAATAGGGTGATCTGGTGCTAATCTAAAAACGGGGAATGTCTCGAATTTTGCGAATCCGACAGGATGCCCTAATGACAATTTCTTATAAATTTCAGACATTGCGACCCCAAACTTTCCACTACCACCCCCCGGGCTTAATAAAACTAAATTTCGGTCTGGTTCGACAATGGTATCGTTATCGTTGAATGCATCAAAAATTATAGCGTCCGACAGGCAATCAATGTCCGGATAGCCAGGTATCTCGTAACAGACTTTAGGCTCAGTATGTAGTTGGGAATATACTTCTTCAGAAAAATAATTAATCACATTTTTGTTAAAACGACTCATTGAACGTGGCATCACAGCAATAACCACGTCATCGACATTTATACCATGTATTTCCCGTGCTTCCTTGATAAGCCTCATAGTCTCAAGTTCATATCTTAGCCCAGAATCACCCCGGACTCTGCCTTGTAAAGTACGGCCATCAGGAGGGTTAAATATATCTCTTGCATTAACGACCATTGCGATTTTACTATTACATTCATCCTGGAGCCTGCGTATAATAGTTGCTTTATTATCGATATTATATCCAGGGAGAACACGTGCTGCATGATGGTCGCCAAAAGGCTTGCCGCCGAATTCTATTACTATATCTGCATCTGGCATGCTATCGAGACGCTCATGGAATACGCTAAGCTGCGTTTCAAGGTAAAGATCGTTATCAAATCCTATACCTTCATTTGCTTGATTAACCACTGACTCTGGGCTCATAATATTTTGAGGATTTCATTAGAAATCTCATCCACGACTTCACGAATCGACAGATTATCAGTGGATAATATCAGCTGACTTTCGGGAGGCCTGTTCTCAAGTTGATCAAGAATAGATTGATTCATATCATACATTCGGTTTCCAGGAAGGTTTGGTTCATAATCTTGAGGTTGTATATCATTTTTCGTATTTAAGCGTCTATGCCGAACTTCTTCTGAAACAGTTAGTAAAACTGCAAGATCCGGCTCGCGCATAAGTGGGCCACGAAGCTCAGACGGATCAAGCCCTCGGTAAATTAGATCAGCTCTTACATCAATAACGCCCCTGTCTTTTACTATAGTAATACCAGAAGTTGTTAATTCATTTATCACAAGACTATCTAAGGCAGTTTTAGCAGCTTGTAGAGCGATCACTGATAGATCCGTTCCAAATTCTGCGTTTAACTTAGTAAGAGAGTAGGGGTTGACCCAACCATTGCGCTCACGCCAATCATCAAAAAACTCAGTAGCATAACCTCGATTTACTAACTTAGTAGCAACGCCGCGCCCAACAGTTGTTTTACCTACACCATCTGGGCCGTGTATTGTAATATAGGGTGATTGGTCAATAGTTCGCATATAAAGTACTAGTCATTAATTGATTACTTGTAAGAATGGCTCAAGAATTGAGTGGTTAATAGCAGCTTCCAGCAATCTGAGGATCTCATCGCCACGGATTAACCCTTTACCATTCAGAACGCGCACATCATCAATAGATAGAAATTTAGATTCATGCTCTGCGGTAGAAGCCTGAGTACTTGATATACGGCACGAATAGAAGAACCTAATTACAGTGTTCCCCTCATGTGTAGCTGTCTTGTTGATAATTCCTAGTAAATTTTCGGATGTGACATGGTACCCAGTTTCTTCCATTACTTCACGACGAACACAGTCAGTAATACTCTCACCTTCTTCAAGTTTACCGCCGGGTAATCCCCATTTTCCAACTGCACTAGGCTTAGTCTCTTTAACAAACAGAAATTTGTCATCTTTTTCAATAATGGCTGTACTTACAACAGATATCATTAAGCTCTCCATTCGTCTTAGCTTTAAAGGATTGTATCATTATTAAGTATTCATTACAACATACTGGCTATTTTAGCAAGAAGGAAAATTTATTCTCTGTATTCAATAGTATAAATTTAAGGATCTAATCAATAGTGGTAATTCTAGCTGTAAATTCACAGTCTATGCATGCATAGTTATCAGGAGCGTCATTAGTCATTTTGCACCTTTCTGGTTTTGTTAGAAAAGCTTCCTCTGCTTCTATTAGATCTGCGGCTAGTATTCGTGCATGCTCGTCACATTGTTCGTCAAGAGGATCAAGGTAGAAATCATTGTTATTAAAATCATCGATCGCTTCTTTAGTGACCTCCTTCTATTTCATTATCATCTAAGACACTGTCGCTAAAATCACTTCGATTAAAATGGATAGCGGCATCGCCGATAGTTCTCCGTACGTATAGACAAGCTCGTGGACTAAATTCCCGTTGCTCGGCAGTATATCGCTCTGGCATTATCTATAAATCCTATTGCCTTAATTGTCTGAACTATCAGATTCAACCGAGTGATCTGGATATAACTCTTCTTGATTCTTCAGGATAGTTTTGAGAATAGCCAATCTGCCGACAGCTCTTCTTGTAAGTGGTATGTTTTTTCTAATGTCTAGACGCCGGTGTGCCTCAGTAAACGCTGTTGTACCCAAAAAAGCAGCAGTGGCAGCAATCGCCCCAGGTGCTGGGCCGTGTTCGCTAGCTACCCAAGCACCAACACCTGCATCTACTATAGTCAGAAAACCCCAAACGGCTCCCCAGCCACGTGGAGATATCTTCATATACTCAATGTTATCTTCTTCTTCAGCTATCTCTGTCCTCAAGACATCCTGGTCGAATATGCTCTGGTCGTTTTCAAATACTTCTGGCATACCAGTCTGTAATTCAGTCACTTCCGCAAACAAAGGTTCGCCGTCAGCAAAGATTTGCCTAGTAACAATTTGATCAGTATTGGTCATTGATGTTATGTTTGGCTGGCGTTCGGTGCTCATATCAACTAATTATTAGTTATATATCGTTAGGTTGCAAGCATTAGCTAGTTGCTAGATACAGAGTAGATAGTCGTACTTTCGGGTTGAAAAAGCGATCCAGTGAAGGTTGTTATAAATAGAAATGATTGCAGAAATTTAACATTACTAATATATTAAAGTTAATGAAAGCGTTTGGAGAAGAATTCAAAGAATCACCGCCCGAACTACACAAAGTCACGGAAGAAGACAGGCGTAGGAATGACGAGGAACTTCTTCGCTTCGCCGGTAGCTTGATAGCAGGCAAGGCCAGGGGCGAACTCCAACTAGTAGTTGCCGACAGAATGCGACAATATGCCAGGTTAGCTGTGAAGGAAATACCTGATCATATTGTCCCGACGACACTTGTTATAACCGAATCCCATCTTGTACCGGACGGAGGTAGCTTTACTAGCGGCGGACAATCAACCAGTAGGCCACTCAAAACATCAACTGTGACCAAGCCCAAAAACGAATTTAGTGCTTGGTTAGTAACCGACAGATTTCAAAAAATAGTTGACAGTGATACCAAGCACAGTAAAGAGGGGCAGACTTTAATTTTTGCACCAATTTTTGTAGCGAAAGATGGAGAACTTTGGATTTTTTCCGATCATCGACAGATAGAACCGAGCGCTAACCTAGATCTCTCATCTCCAGAAGTTATTGATGGGCTAAAAGCTGGCTACCGAGCATCATTAAGTGGCGTAAAACTCTCATGTGACCCCGCAGTATATCCAGACTGTATTGTTAGCCATAACCCTAGGCTGGCACAGGATGCTGATTTATTTCCAATTGATGGGAAAATTATCTCCCCACAAGAGGGATTATCTCGCTGGCGTCAAGACCTAATGGAAATGTCTAATCAATAAATAAGCTAAAAATTGTGGTTTATGTTTGGTTTGAAACAATTCAACGCTTACTTCTTTAGTCACTGGGGTGACTAATAGCGCAACGGTCATTGATATTGGCCTCAATAATCTTACGGCAGATTAAAATTCACACATGCTAGAAAAGCTGGTCATATCCGTCCCTGGCAGGTTCTTGTGCCGGACTATGCTCGGCCATATCAGGAACAAAACGAGATAAGATTTCTTGATAAGTCATTCCTGGTTTAATCATCATTGGCCGTTCAATATCCCCGTGTCTAATCAGTGCGTCATAACTATCATTAGTAAGATCGGCAAGAAGTACCATACCCTTAATAAAGCTATTCTTCTCAGTGTCTGTATTTGCGCCTGGGCAACTAAGGAATTTTTGCACATACTGTTTACTTGGCTGATCGGGATGCTGCTGGTTATAAAGTTTGGCTGCATGTAGTTCATCAATTGCCGGCGATGCCGCACAGCTAAAATCAATAAACTCCTCAACACTACTTAAGCCCAGTTCATGGGCAGTTACTAGCTGGAGTTCTTGTTGTTTAACCAAGATTTTAATGGACGTCATTTCATGCGCTCTCTGGTCACTATAATCAGTAGGTTGTGATCCGACATCTCTGGTAAATATTCTAAAGTGCGAAGTAGCATTGGATTTATAAGTTAGGCGGATATTGTCTTGCTGATACCGAAACATTACTTCATCGATCTGTTCTAGTGAAATTGAGGGGAATTCGCTGATTTCATGATTCGTCATCAAGATATTGTCTGCTAGCAAAGTTAATTATGCAAGCACTAACGTTTTAGATATTGACAGAAGAGACACAAGATAGTATTATAAGTCTGAATTTACACAAATTAAACTAAGCTAGGAGATATCATTACGATGGAAGGCAACCTCGGCGGAATATACGACCACAATCAACTACTGAGGGAATCAGATGATATCCTAGCTGATCGTGCTCAGATATTGGCTGGCATACTTCACGAGCGCGGTCTAGTGTACTCCTTTTTACCTGGTTCTGAAGCTGTTATGTCGGCAGCTGAGACTTCAGCCCAAGATATTGCCGAGACAGATGAGCCATCTGCCGAACAGCAGCCATTTTTCTTCAAAGGCTATTTAGACACACTCGATGCTATAAATGACGGGAGACTCTCAGAAGCTACTATTCCAGCCGCTGGAATTGAAGAGTTAACTAGTGAGTTTAAGGTTTGGTTCACTAACGATAAACAATCTTACCTACAAGAATTACAATCTAACGACCCAGGACTAATGTTTACATTAAGCGCAGCGCCAAATGTATTGGTTGAGCCGCTTAATTTAACTTATCTTGCTGAGAGTTTTGGCAAAGATCAACCATACGATACCAAAGTATTCGTTCAGCTACTACGCCAATTCACGGCCGAAGAGTTATGCAAGACTGATCCGTCAAATGGTAACAAAGTACTATTTGGACTATTTTCCAATAAGCCTATTCCTGGCTTAGAAGGCTCGGTTTATGAACAACGCGAGAAGTTAGCTGAGCTGCAAGTATCTAAACCATTTATGCGCGCGCCAAGTCAATTAGAGGGGCTAGCCTATATGTATACGCTACGGGCCCATGGACTAAACCTAAGTCGCGGGGGAAAGCTAGATATTCCGTCCTACATCCGTCACTTTGATTTAGCTGAGAAGGATTTAGGATCAGGCTTGTACGTACCTACTACTTACTTACGTAGCCATGGCGGAGCTGAACTAGGCGTCTCGCCAACTAGTGAATCCAAGAATAGTCTTGTCGTTATCGGCTAGAACTATTTTGCATTCATAGAAATCACTTCATCGGTACCCTCATCGAATACCCGACCAAGCATACTAGACCTAGCGCCCTCGGCCAACCATGGGTGAGCGGCTGTCATTTTCTCTCTGACTAACCCGACGCTGTCTGCTTCGTATCGGACAAAAGGGACAATTATTTGACTAGCCTCAATGCTCAGAAGTTTAGCATCTTCGTATTCTTCGGTAGGTTTGTAGCCATACTTTTCAGCCCAGGCCCTGGCTGGATAGTTGTTAGCTGACACGTAAAGTGAGGATTTAATGTGTTGTGGTTGATCGGATAGACCAACATAGGCGAGGGCTGTTCCTAGACCTTTACCTTGTTTACTCGGGTCAACGTTTAAATCATGAATACAGGCATATATTCCTAGTCCAGAAGCTCTTTGAGCGAGTCGTAGACCTGGAATCTTAGTTATCCCATCTTGCTCTATCTTGGCGAAGCCGTCTGGATAACCTGATGGCATATAATCAAATATACTTTTAGCACCAGGTTCACGGTTTTTAACATCTTGGGGTATTGGTTCTAAGGCTTCACCAAACCAATAGACTACCCTACGGCCTAACCCGGCAGATTTATTAATCCTTGCATATTGTTTATCGACTTTGACTTTGCTATTGGGGTTAAATGCTCGTGAGGCAAGCTCGCCGGCATCTATCTGATACTCAGAAGCGAGCGTGGCCATCCATTCGCTCTGTGACCAGGCCTCATAACCAATTGACTGAACGGAGGCTGCTGCCTGGCGATCTGACATAGCATGTTTAAGCTCACCATGTGAGGGGCGCTCTATCGACAGCGCTCCACCTTCTGGCATAACTGAATGGCTATATTGTACTTTGGCTGTACGCATCATGTGTCCTCTATAATATATGTATATTATACCATACTCCGACAATAAAGCTAGATTCATTAAACGACATCGACTAATAATATTACAGTATCGGCCATGAAAGAACATGAGTTAAGAGCTGATGGTAAGAGGCTAATACCCGAATAGTGCGATAAATGTGTAGTCGGCATAAAGACAACCTAAATAAAATAGCGCAATTATTTTAAATGTTTATACTAAAATAAAGACAGTAGATAGATATTTGCTAAAGGAGCAACAAGTGCCCATTGATTCGATAAATACCATCAATTACACCAAACGTCTCGATAGTGCGATTCGTATAGCTGCTTGGGCTCACGAACAACAAAAACAACATCGCAAGGGCGGTGATATCCCCTTTATAATCCATCCGTTTTCGGTGATGCTTATCGCCTCCAGCGTTACCAACGACGAGGATGTCCTTATAGCCTGCTTATTTCATGATATTTTAGAGGACGTTGACAGCAAAATATATAACGAACAAAAAATGCAAAACGAATTTGGCAGTAGGGTCGTTGCAATCGTCAAAGATGTAACCAACGATCTAGAACTTAAAGACTGGTATGAACGTAACAGGGCATATCTGTTTCATCTAGAGCATCAAGCCTCTGATGAATCGGTTATCGTAAGTGCTTCGGATAAGATTCAGAACTTATTATCTGTTTTAATAGACTATGAAACACACGGAAACGAGCTATGGCAGCTATTTACAACTAAAAGCAGCAAAGATCAGCTATGGTGGTATCAGGCAGTCCTGGACGTTATACGAAGGCGCAATGGGCCAAAACCGCTCATCGATAAGCTCGCCAATGAAGTCGAAGCTCTAAAACAAATTATAAATATCAATTAATTAGCTGATCTAAGTGAACAACCGTTCAGCCTCGCCAAAGATGTTGTTGGAGATATCTTAAGTACAGAACTCGGCAGTTGTTTCTGGTAAATATTCAACATCTAGTATTGGGTTTGCACGTCAATCGTTGCTATTAATTGTTAATTATAGCCGTAGGATGCTACCCAGTATACGGTTGTTGATTCAGAGCTAGTACTAGATTCGGTGGTGTCTTGCATCTGTATAGACAATTGGTGGGCAGTTGTTGGAGTAGTAACCGCTCCACCAACCGGTGCAGTTGCGACTAATGTTCCATCTAAGTAAAAGCGATATCCATTAATTGGATCCCACCTTGATGAAATAACATGGGTACCTGAAGACAAAGCTGATGGCCAACTACCTTGCCAAACATTGGTGGCTGGGCTAGAGCCTATCTCATGAACATTTATCCCCATGCCCTGTGGGTTGCCTTCAAAGAAATCATTTTCACCCTCATTCCAGTTGTTATCTACAGGCCAGGAAATAATAACTAGGTGAACATTTTGCCAACTACCGGCAGACATTGAGAAACAGACATCATAGCCGCCAGAACTTGCCACAGGAATACTTACATCGCCACTTGCTGCAGTAACGCCGCCGACACTACCACTAATAGAGTCGGGGTATCCCTTTAGTTCTAAACCAGTTCCAGGGACAAAAACCGCGTGAGAGGCAGCTACATAACCTGCTGGCTGTTGTACCTCATTGCCATAGTCATCCCACTGAGAGGGTAGAGTACTCCCCGTAAAACTAACTACCTGGGATAGAGGATATGATGAGTTTGATGAAACTGTTGGGGGCGACGTGGCGCATGTGCCGCTGGCCGTCGTGGGCGTTGCCGTACTTACTACCTTGGGTGTTACTGCACTTACCGTTACCGTAGCTGTAGAGGATTTGGTTCCACCAGCTCCCGTGCAACTTAGTGTATATGTAGGAGCGGTAGTTAGGGCTGGAGTCGTATAGGTGCCAGCTGTTAGTTGTGAGCCACTCCAGGAACCTGAAGCACTACATTTAGTAGCATTGGTGGTCTTCCAGCTAAGAGTGGAGGTACTGCCAGAAGTTACGGTAGTTGGTGTAGCTACTAGGGTAACGGTTGGAGCTACAGCTGCTGCTACTGGAGGGTTACATAGACTAATAGTGCTAATAGCTTGAGTTGATCCAGCCGTCTTGGTGGTTGATCCGGGCGTGCCTTCTACGCCTAGAGTAAAGTTGGCAGTGGCAGCCGATGGCGGTAAGTCAAATGAAATACTGGAGGTTGTACCACTTATCCAGTTACTTTCAGTTATTTGCTTAGCCCTATTGACTGAGTAGTAGGCTAGGGGGTTATAGCTGGTAGCCCTATGGTGTCTACTCTTGGAAGTGATTGTTCCTGTTTTGGTATTAACTGAGATTAGAGCAGCAATGATGTCGGTATAGTTGGGGCTAGTACCGCTTTGAGCGGTTATACAGGCTTGTTCAGTAAAGGTATGACCATCGGCTGAAATGGAAGCTAGAGTTGTATAGGTATTGCCGGCACGGGACGTAGAGTTTTTGTAGACATAATAGCCGACTGAGGATATACCTATTACTACAATTAGCAGCAGACCCACCTCAATATGGCTAAAGCCAGATTGGTTTAGTTTTCTTTTAAAGAGTTTCATTGTTTGTTTTTACCTTTTATATTTTTAGGTTAATTTATATGGTCAGTTAACACTAATGGTTTACGGTTGTCAAGAAGGGCATTGTTATAAGAAACTTGGCGATGAAATGGCTAGAATATATTTTTGACGCTATAATAGCAATATATAGATAAAAAAGGAGTAAGAACATATGGAAAATAATATGCTAGTAGTAACCACCAACGATATACCAGGCTACGAAGTTGTTGCCGTATACGGCGAAGTGTTTGGCTTAATTGTCCGCAGTCGTAATGCCTTTAGTAACTTTGGAGCCAGTCTGCGTACTATTTTCGGCGGGGAAGTTAAGGGTTATACCAAACTACTGTCAAACACCAGAGAACAAGCCATGCAGCGTTTACGAGATGAAGCAACAGCTAAGGGAGCTAACGCTATACTAATGATGCGTTTTGACTCAGGCAACATTGCCAACCAAATGAATGAAGTTGTGGCCTATGGCACTGCTGTGAAGATCCAACCAAAACAACAATAATCTAATATCGACAATCATAAGACGTCAGCAGATTAATAATTGATATCTTACAATAGACAAAAGCTGTAAAATGGTAGGTATGATTGGCGTGGACATGGTCTATATCCCTGAATTCGCTCTGCAAGCTGAACTGGGTGGCGATACTCTTCTAAACAAGACCTTTAACCCAGAAGAGCTAGCTAACCGGGGAATTAATCACCTTGCTGGGCTATGGGCCGCCAAAGAAGCTGTCTATAAAGCAGCCGAAAAGTCGCCCAAGACTCTTAAAGACATCATTATCTCCCATGATAACCTAGGCAAACCGTCCGCCAGAATCGCTAAACAATCATTTGATATCTCCATTTCACACCACGGCGATTACGCTATTGCTGTAGCCCTGAGGTTATCAAAATGAAATATAAAGACTTTGGCAAGTATGTAGCTAGTTTTAATAAATTTCCAGACCGACTAGCAATGACAACTCGGCCCTATCTAAAAATTGAGCGGCTAACCTATAAACAGTTGCAAACTCGGGCATATCAGACAGCTCGTTACTTATTGGATAACGGGGTAGTGAAGGGCGATAGAGTTATGGTCGCTGCCATTAACTCACCGCAGTGGATTGAGCTAATGCTCGGTTGCCAACTAATTGGAGCCATCCTAGTTAGCGTTGACGTCACCAACTCGACTACAATCATCCTGCGCTACCAAAAACAAACTACGCCCAAACTAATATTCAAAAACTCTAGTTTGCATACCGAGATGGATAAACTATCTGGAGTGATATCTCTCGATGATCTTGATAGCTATATAGATAAGTATCCAGCTACATCGCCCATAATAAAACTTCAGGGGGGTCTTAGTGCCGTTATAGTGTTTACCTCCGGCACTACCGCCGATCCCAAGGGCGTGGTTTTAACCCAAGAGAATATCTTAACTAATATTGTAGGTATCCAGGATAGAATTGATGTCGACCCAAACTGGCGAGTATTATCGGTACTGCCGCTGTCCCATATGTATGAATTAACTGGAGTTCTGACACTTATGTCAAGGGGCGTTAGTATCTTCAATATTAGTCATGTGACACCCGCCAATATCGCTAAAGCCATGGTGGATTATCAGATCACCATGATACTGGGCATCCCCCAGCTTCTGAGTTTAGTTCTTGAACAAATCAATCAAACGGCTAGGGAAGAAGGCAAAACAAACCTTCTGGCGGTTGCTTCAAAAGCTGCTGCCGTTATACCTTTTTCTCTAAGGCGATATCTATTCCATAGCGTCCACTCGCGCCTTGGCGGACACCTTAGGATAGTGGTAACCGGCGGAGCACCAATACCAATTGATGTCGCCCGAGCTTGGGAGAATATGGGTGTTAAGACGGTACAGGGATATGGTCTAACTGAAACCTCACCACTCATAAGCGTTAACAGCCTAGATGAACGGCAACTTGATTCTCCAGGACGCCCTATAGACAATGTCCAGGTGCGAATAGCCGGTAGTGGAGAAATTCAAGTTAAAGGCGATAGTGTTTTTAGAGGCTATTGGCAAAATGATGCAGCCACCAAAGAGTCATTCACCAAGAATGGTTGGTTTAAAACCGGTGATGTTGGACGCATCAAAAATGGCTGGCTGTACATCAGAGGGAGGATCAAATTTATAATTGTTAGAAGTAGCGGACTGAAGGTTTTCCCAGAAGACATTGAATCGGTCGCTGAGGGTAACAAAGCATTTAGCGATCTATGTATTGTCGGACTTGTCGGTGAACAAGGCGAAAGCGTACTAGCGGTAATCACTTCAGACAAATCAGATAGAACAATCGAAAAAGCGATATCAACTATCAACGGCACGCTTGAGTCCTTCCAACATATTGATGAGTGGCGGCGCTGGCGCGATAAAGACTTTCCTAGAACTAGATTGGGTAAAGTCGACCGAAAACAAGTTGAGAATTGGGCTAATAACACTGTCATACTAATGCCCAGCAAAGAGCCGGACGTCGCAGTCAAGGAAGATCAACTTACCCAAATCATCAGGTTAATCTCAGGTCACCCGAAGTTACAAATCAGAGCTTCTGATCACCTCGCCGATCTTGGCCTAGATTCACTGAGGCGCCTAACCCTAGTATCACTCATCGAAACCCGGCTGGGGATTACCATCGCTGAAGAAAATATAAATCAGGAAACGACCATAGCGACACTACGAAAACTTCTAAACAAGGGCAGTCACGTCGAAGCTATCGATAAACGCCCAAAATGGACGTATTACAAGTGGGTTAGACTTATTGGAAACGCAGTAAGGGAAGTTGTAATACGAGGGTTACTGAGAATCTGGGTCAAACTTAGGGTTGAGGGAAGAAATAATCTAGATAATCTAGATACTCCGGCAATATTCATCTTCAACCACACCGATGATTTTGATGCGCCGGTTATATATAATTCATTGCCTCATTATATTCGCAAGAGACTGGCTGTCGCTTCAGCTAGTGATGTCTTGGATGATCACAAATTCCTAGCCTTCATTGACCGTCTGTTTTACGCCGGATTTAATCTAAATCGTTTCGAACCTTATATGCCAAGTCTGATGTATACCAGTGAACTAATAGACAAGGGGTGGAATATAGTCCTATCACCAGAAGGTCGTCTCAGCCCATCGGGCAGACTACTACCATTTAAGTTAGGAGTCGGCCTACTAGCGGTTAATCTAGGAGTACCAGTTGTTCCGCTCAAAACAATTGGACTAACTGGAACAGTGCCGCTCCATTCTAAATGGCCAAAGAAACGCAGTAAGGTTACAGTGCGCATCGGTAAACCTATTGTTTTTGATGCAAAGTCTGACTACACTCATGCGACAATTGAACTGCAGCATATCATGCAAGACCTATAATATGGCAAAAAAAACTAGCAAGACCAAATTAAGTTTTAAAAATATTTTTGCATTACTTGGAATCATTGGGCTAGCTATTGTAGTTATCCTCGACCGGCATGATTTTTCGCAGTTTTGGCATTTGTTAGGCAGCCTAAGATACTACATCATGGTGATAGTGGTGTTTATCCAGCTGGCTAGTTACTGGGTAAATGGTCTGTATTACCGTTCAATCCTAAGAATATTTAACTATGATGTTGGCGTAGCGCGGCTATTTGAAGGCGCCCTTGCAACCAATTTCGTTAACTACGTGGTTCCGTCAGTTGGCTTGGCCGGTGCGGGCTACTTGTCTCAAGTTCTATCGCCAGAAGTTCCAAGGGGGGAAAGCGTTTTAACCCAACTGATGCGCTACGCACTGAGTGCTCTAGCGGTACTGATCATGTTGCCGGTTGGTTTTATAATTATCTACCTGACTGGTTATTCCGGTCACGCTATCGTCCGCGTAACTCTATATTCGGCAGTTGGCATAATAGTTTTGGCATTTGCTCTTGTTGCCCTGGTACAGCACGAACAATTAGCCAGGAGAGTTGTCAAGTGGCTGGTCGGTGCCATTAAAAGGCTGAGGAAATCATTCCATTCCGGTAACAATATTGAACATTTTGTAGATGAATTCTACGTCGGATGGAACTCTATGCTTTCTCAAAAGAAACAGATGTGGGTACCATTTGGCTATTCGATTGTTTACATCATAATCGAGATCTTCACCTTTTATATGGCGTTCTTGGCCTTCGGCCGCCTAGAGAATCTAGGTATTGTTATTATGGCTTACCTATTCGCCAATATTGCCAGTATATTCGGCGGCGTTTTCTTCTCAACCGGTACATTTGAAGTAGGCATGGCCGGGACACTGGTTGCTCTTGGGACGCCGCTAGTTATTGCCGTTTCAGTTACCGTCGTCTATAGAGTTCTGAATCTGATAGTCGGCCTTCCGCCGGGCTATATTTACTACCGAAAGTATCTACCGTAGATGGCCGTTAAGCTCAAGCAATTTCCCCAACCAACATTTAGGGTTATTATCTAGATAATGAATAGCGAGTTAGTCCCCCTTAGGATTCAGGAAAGAAAGGCAACACTGGGTCATTTATTTGAAGCCGGTCGTCTAGCACTGGAACTATCTAACGAAACAACACCAAGAATTGATGAGCAGTTCCTATCAATAGCGGGCCGAGTTGCCAGGCAAGATGGAGCCTTGTTTAGCGTTATGCAACCAGACTTATTGATTGGCGATGCTAGACCTGATTCAATAAGACACAACCGAACTTTGCTACAACCAAATCCTCTGTCAACCGAGGAAGTAAACAGCACCCTGGGGCTAATTGATCTAATGCTAGGTGATCAAGTACCGGAACTTCAGTCGATATTTACTAAGGCGGCCTTGGACGTCCAAATGTTTGAGAAATTAAAGCCTACCCCCGAAGCTCCGGGAACAAAGTTTTTGGTCGTTAGCAACCACCTGCAACTGGCTGACCAGGGTTTTACGATGGGGTTATTTCATAAAGTAGCCAATGAACAGGGAATTGATCGATTGGAAAACCATGTAACGGCTGTAATTGGCCGCGCAATCGGTTATTTTCAATTTGGGGACATGAATGTCGTAGACGATATCCTCAGAAAAGTAGGTAGTGTGCTCAAAACTTTCCCAGCTGGTGGCAGTGAAGCATTATCGGACGAAGAACAGGCGCTCCTAATATATCGAGGTATCTGTAATCATCATACCAAACAAGCATTTGGGGAATTGATTAACTCTAGGGATGGAAGAATCATTTTTATGGCTCCTAGTGGCGAACAAGATAAGTTTGATGACAAGCGGCATGTTGTCACAATGTCAGCGTTCGGTAAAGCCACTAATCAGATGATGATAGACGCCTGCAAAGAAGGAGCGCTGGTTGTTCCGGCATTTGTCGATTATGGCAACGATGTAAGTATTGTTAAGTTCCTAGATCCCCGTCAGGTAAGTTCGATCGAGGAATGTCATGAAATAGGTAAAGACATCGCTATGACCGGTACTAGTCTCAGGGGCGCGGCGAGTTCAACGTACCCCGATATTAAACGGTTCAACATCCCTATCAGGTATAGATAGACAGGTATTACTTAATCTCAAATGATGAATTTAATGTCTTTAAGATAGATTTTGAGGGTAGCGTAGCAACTAGGTAGTAGTCTGCTGGACAGGTGATGGCTCAGTAATAGTTACTGCAGGATAGCTAAATGTCAGGTTAACCGATATTCCGGTAGTAGTGTTGGTAGAAGTCCACTGTCTTAACAGGTAGGCATTCGTATCGAAATAGACGTAAGCTGTGCCACCAGGAATCGTAGAATCAATAACTTTATATTTGTAACAGGTTAGACTTCCGCAAGCAGCTGTACCTTCTTTGGTAACACTAACCCCGGCTGCCGTGGCTTGATTGAAGTTAAATGTAAACCCAAGTGTCGGGTCTGCTGCTGTAAAGGAAGACCCGCCAGTCGTATACTCATACCAAGTGCCTCCGGCGCTCTCTTGTACGTAGGTAATGCCATCAAGGATAACCGCGGAGATCTGTTCGCTGCCAGACATATATGTTATATCTTTGTCACCCTTACCATCACTTTTTACAGTAAATGATGTAGACGTTCCAGCTGCATTAGTGGCCGTACCTACAGCGACGTACTGCATTGTACTTAGCGCCGTGTGCTCAGCAAATGCGCAAAGCTTAGAATCGCTAAAGTCTTTCAAGCAGGCTGCGTTAACAGTCACGGTTTTAGTAGTAGAAGTACTAGCAGTACTAGAAGCAGTGGTGGAAGGGCTTTTCTTGGTTACTTGCCAAACAACGACCCCGATCACCGCCACCACTACTACAATTATTAATACGAGAATGGCCGTTGCCAGACCCTTATCATTTTTAGTTAATCTAGGCATAGAACTTCCTCCATAGACATTATTTATATATTAGTCCTATGCAGCCGGTTGTCAACTAGGGCGACCACTAAAGATACCTAGGCGAAGTTATTAACTAAATAGTTATTGAGGCAGCTTGTATTGGCTATGGATGTGTGGATTTAGCTGTGGATCCCTAGCGGCCAGTATTTGCATTAATAAGTTTTTGTGAGACCCGTCTACTTTAGAATATTCTCCTGCAAGGTCATGACGGTACACGGATTCATTGAAGAATGGTGAACTTGATTGGTCTGCAAAAAATTCACCAATCCTAGAAATATATCCCAGAGGTAACATAACATCCTCTTTTGTGACCTTAGGCTCGTAATGTAAACCTTTAAATGGGTAGCCCTTGGCGCTGCGCACTTGATCCAGGTCATTTTTCCTAACAAGAGCGAAGCTAAATACGGCTTCACCGCTGCCGTCTTCTGAGTGCATAACTTGTTCCGAAGGAGTCGTGTAGGTCATTAGGCAAGTTACTATTGGCTCATCCCATGGGCCAGGTCTGAGGGCATTAGGATCAGTTACAATCAATAGTCCTTTAGTAATTTGTTCGGGAGAATCTGGATCGCTCTTCCAAATATTACCTGTTTTTATTGTTTTTCTAAAACCTTCACGTATAAGATTATTATGTTTTTCTATAATCTCAAAAGTACTGATAATTTCAGCTTGTTTAGCAGTCTGCGAGTCAGCCAAGGTTTCTTGAAATGTACGGCCAATATTCGGGTAGCGGTCTTTAGTCATTTTTAATCTCCATAGACATATACTATAGCATTGTATGAGCTATTGGTCAAGAACTAAAATATCTAAAAGGATCTTGAGCGGCTTGTTATTGCTCTATTTATTTAATATCTGCGGCAACTTTCTTGGAAGTCAGCAATATGTCATTTAACGGGATGTTTAGTTCACTGACAAATGTCGCGGCAACCTTATCTTGAAATGCTTTTGGCAATGATTTGGTAACTTTGTTTACCATTTCAGCATGGCCACCGATCAAAACGAAGTTAACATCAGCTGGGTTAACAAACCTAGCTACGTTCTTAGATACCAGTTCAATATGATGCTTAAGTAAGCCCTCGGCATAACGATCATGTATGTCGGTATCACCTCGGTTGATTGATCTACCTGTGGTTCTAACTTTTTGCGGCACAAAACCCGTCAGGAACTCCTCGTGTTCGGCGATCTCATCCTGGGATACCGTGAACATCCGGGCCTTTTCGCGGTCTACTAGCAGTACGAAGTATTTGACGTCCTCATCCAAAACTTTTTTCAGAGGCCCAACCAGTGGAGTCTTACCGATACTTAAGTCATCCGGCAGGACAACTTCAAGCTCAACCACCTCCCAGAAGTGTTTACCTCCGGAAAAGATAACTAATGTTCGGGCCAGTGGCGTATAATCTGACAAAAACTCTTCAATTTTAGCAATGTCAGTAGCATATTTCTCTCTTTCGGCCTTATCGAGATTCTTATGCAGCAGTGAATGAAATTGTTTAACAAAGAATTCACTGGACGGTGATTTAACACCTTCGGCACTTAGATATACAGATAAAACGGGGCTAGCAGAGTCGGCATAGGCCGCTAGTTTATTAACCACACTTCGACTAATCATAATTGGCTCCCTTCGTTAAGTTGTACGTACTTATTACCTATATATTATAGGCTTTTAATGCAAACCGGGCGAGCGGCTAGTAGTATCCGGTAATTTGACTTAGACTCCTCACCACGTAGTGCCAGGGCTTACATATGCTAGTCTATCTGAATATGGATTGAATCACTAGATTATATCTTGGTGAGCTCACGCTTATGGTTGCAAACCAAACCTGATTACTGTTAGATATCAGCATGAATCTACCGGGTGAATCAATAAATTTCGGGTCTCAACCCGAGTCTGACGCAGTTCAGACTTTAAGAGACGGGGTTGATCAGTTTTTTCTAGATCAAGGTCTCGAAATAGGCATTCTCTATGATACGGTCGACACAAGCCGCCCGATCATCCGAGTAATGGGTGGCAAAATGCCATCTGCTGCATATCGGGCTTTTGTAAATGTTTACGTTGTTAGCTTGAGTATCCCGGAGCAGGAACAAAGCACCACTATCTCCATCGACCAGCAGCAATTTGTGCTAGATAAATCTGGAGTCAGGCGCATTGATGCTCATCGTCAGGAGGTAGATGAAGAAGCGGTTATTGTAGAAAAAATGCAAGAGTGTATTACCCCTGGACTCGTGCTATGGGCTGAACTAATGACTAGGCTAAGAACAAAGGAAGTGCTTGAATTACATAGGGTGTGGGATCGTAAGGCCTAAAGATAGAGTTTCACTACTGACTTATGTATTTCTAGCCATCGTTAACGAAACTAGAACAATCTACTAAGGGCTATGACAGTAATTAATATGGACGCGTGCGAAAGATAGATGAATGGTAACTCATATAATTTTTCGTGGACTGCCGGACGGGTAATTGACTTGGCGTATAGATCTAGTGTTTAGCGCTATCTATTCGTTTCTTGGATACAAGCTCTTGGACTCTTCCCAAACGAACTATCTCTTGTCCTGAACGAGCCGCCTCTTTATGTATAACGCGGTGAATATGGCCTTTTTCTCGATCGCCAACATTCTTGCTGCTAGCTTTAGGATAGACGATTTCACCCATCATGATCCCATTTCGCGTGTCACGGTATGATTCTGCCATACCCCTGCCGAGTCCGATAACTTGCCTTATTCCACGCTTTTCTTCATAGAGAATTCTACTAAAGGGATCCTGTTCCAGTGTAAAATCTTTCAAGTTTATTCCAATATTACTTTTATGCACTTCTGGGTCACTTGGGTCGACTATTTCTACACGACTAGAACTAACTAGCAACAGCCCGACATACAGGTATCGTTTAGCGATGTCTTTGTTTATAAGATCATTATTAACGATCAAACCTAGTAATTCACGGCTGTCTTTAACTGCTTCTAAGAGAGGTGTATCTTGAGCCATGTAAGCCTCTTTAATTCTGCTACCGTTGGCATATCTTAAGGCTGGTGATTGTACTGGTGTATAGTCAAACCCATACTCTTTACCAAGCTCTGCTACGACCTCGTTGAATACAGCAATAAGACCGGGCTCTTCAAGCGGTCTCCCGATATCATAAAAATAGGCGCGATGATTGGGTTTGTCAGGATATAATGCCTCGGGGTAAGTCATAAACTATATTATACACTAAAACCTAACAACATTCAAGTTTTGTGATCGGGCATACAGCCGAGTCCTCAACAATTCTGCATTAATTACTTCTATCTTCCAAGACTATGCCATACACGAATAACAACTACCGTATCTTTATCTTTCCGCATATATCTAAGTACGTATGCGCCTGCTCCAAAAGGAATAAATAATTCACGTCTGCCTGTTTCATCTGGCATAGGGCGTCCTATGTGCGGTCTGGATTTGAGTAAAACAGCACCTTTTAGTATAGTTGTTGCGGCTCTAGAAGCAGCTTCAGGACTTTGTACTTTCAAAAAGCCGTGGAGTCGTTCTATGTCGGCAACCGCCTCCGGCAGCCATTTCACTGTTGTCACGGCTATCCCATATTCTCAGATAATTTGTCTAGTAATTTCTCGACAGATTCTTGATCAACCGATTTACCCATAAGCTGATACTGTTCCCAACGCTCCATATCTTCACTTTTCTCACGCTCATAATTTTCTTCGCGTTCTAAATAACCCTCAATAGCAGTCTTCATTATCCAGTGAGGTGAACGATTACGTTTTTCAGCTAAAGCCTTCAGTCTATTACGAGTTTTATCATCTAATTTAATGCCTTGTGTTGTTGCCATATCTTTTCTACTTGTACTTATAGTAGAACTAGGTGCAACCTATAGCTACTGGGATGTTTGTGTTTTTGCATGTTAATTAAAATCTCTGACTTATAGAGATGTTATTTAGTTTTTAGAAGCTTACGTTCTTGGCTAACTCTTTCACTTAGGTATACCTTCATTAGTGACTGATACGGAACATCTTTCTCATTAGCTAGTACTTTTATTCGCGCCAATAGGGAGCCTGGTAGTCTCAATGAAATTGATTTGGTTGATAATTTTAAATTTGGGAAGATTGTTTCTTTTGAGTCTGCCCAATCTACGTATTCAGTAGAATCGTTATTGTCCCAAAATTTAGCTTCTTCATCTAAATTTTTAAAATTAGGAATTGGCTTCAAGTTTTTCATATTCTATCCTTTCTTTATTACTCATGTCTCTTATCGATATAATTCCTATTTTATTGTGCCTTATTGTAAATGCGGTAAATAGTCTTCGGCCGTTCATTGTTCTTCCAAGAACAAGAAATCTTTGCTCGTTATCATTAGAATGTTTTGCGTCAATTGCCAATGTAATTGGTTCATTGACAAATATTTCTTCTGCTTCCTGAATAGATACGTTGTGTTTGACAAGATTCTTAATGAGGTTACCTTCATCCCATATAAATGAAATTGGGTTTGGGAGTATTCTCATAGTTAAAGTATACGACCATAATATACATTATGCCAATACCTATTTCATAGCTTGGCTGAGCATGCCGGCCTAGAACCTTCTCGGTCTTTATTCGAACTAATGCTGGAGACTAAGACTCTGCTTATTATTTAGCGTTAATACAACTGCAATACGAAGTTCTCTTTATTTAGGTATAATGGAAGGCGGAAGGTTAGGCAATAAATGGTGCGTAGTTCTGTTATAAGCGTAAAAAAGCTGACCAAGTTGTACGGTAGTGCTATCGCTATCTCAGATATTAGTTTTGAAGTGAAAAGCGGAGAAATATTGGCTATTCTAGGTCCTAATGGTGCCGGGAAAACATCTACCATAGAAATACTTGAAGGCTATCGAAAGCGTACTAGCGGTAAAGTTAGTGTGCTCGGTACTGATCCAGAGAAGGGCGATCGAGTCTGGAAGTCTCGTCTTGGCGTAGTACTCCAATCTACCAGCTTAGACTCTCGTTTAAAAGTGGGTGAGGCCCTTGAACTCTATGCCCGTTTATATCCGAATCCACGCAATATTGAAAGCGTGCTTGAACTATTAGATCTCACAGATGTTGTATTAGAACCTATCGGTAACTTATCTGGTGGCCAACAGAGGCGTGTTGATCTAGCACTAGGGATAATAGGCGATCCAGAACTTTTATTTTTGGATGAACCTACAACCGGCTTTGACCCAGCAGCTCGTCGTAGCTCTTGGCAAATTATTAAAAATTTATGCGCAGAAGGGTTAACGGTCGTTCTGACTACGCACTATATGGAAGAAGCTAGGGTATTAGCTGACAAACTAATTATAGTAGCTGATGGTAAAATAATTGCCAATGACGCACCGACTGAAATAGGCAAGTCGCTCAAGCATATAACTACGATCTCATTCTCTCTGAACCGCGAATTCATAACAAAATTACCTAAATATATGTTTAGACAATCGACTATAAACGGCAAACACGTTAGCATTATGACAAGATCTCCGGTTTCGACTCTTGAGAAACTAATAATTTGGAGCAAACAAAATCATACCGAGCTAAGTGATATTTTAGTTTCCCGGCCAACTTTGGAAGATATATATCTACAACTTGTTCATAAATCTAGGAACGGTGATGATTGGGATGAATAAGAAACTTCCTTCGACGCGGCGCGTCTTAAAAGATCAGATTATTTATCATACAAAACAATTTGTAAGGATGCCGAGAGGTATATTATCAGCCATTTTAGTGCCAATTCTTGTTCTTCTAGCGCTCTATTTTGCCGGCGGTCGTTCGACCAGTAGTAACAACTTATATATCGTTGCCGGGGCAATAACGCTCGGTATTACTTTGACTGCTTATGAAGCATACTCAATAGGCTTATTGTCGGTTCGTGACAAAGGAGTCTTAAAAAGATTACATGGCACACCATTGCCCCTATGGTGTTACTTTGTTGGTAGGATAATTGCCACTATTTTTATATCTACACTAAGTTCTGTTCTCGCAATTATTATTGCCCGTTTACTTTATTCCTTTAACCTAACGCCTACGTCCATAATTCTCTTGTTTATATCTATAGTTTTAGGTTCATTGACTTGGACCTTACTAGGCACTGCAATTACTGGCTTTATAAAAGATACTGGGGCAGGACAGTCTATTCTTACAGCAACTTATTTACCAATAGTACTTTTATCTGGAATATTTTTCCCAATATCGAGTGAGCCGCCTTGGATGCAAACCATCGCTAAATTACTACCCGCCCAACCACTCGCACATGCTATAGAACTATCAATAAGTCATGGAGATAGTTTGAGTGGTATTTGGATGAATTTTAGCGTACTTATAATTTGGGCCGTCATCGGATTTGTCATTGCAATTAAATCGTTTCGCTGGGAATAAATACAGAGGATTGTTATCCAATTAAGAGACAAGATCCTTAACTTTTTGATAGAGTTGTTGCAGGGGCATTTCTTCTGGTATATAAATGTTGTCAATATCCACTAATCCGTACTTAGCTAGCTGCGCGAAAGTTTGTAACTTCATGCCGCCGACAAATAATAATCGACGTTGATCATCATTTAAACTCTCATAAATTAGATGTTGCTCAAGATAGGCTAGGGGCTGAGTGTTGGTTAGCAAGTTTAGATCTTGGGCATACTCAAATCCTCCAGACCTAAAAATCCGTCTTGCGCGGTTAATTGCCACGGCTGCGGAATGTTCTGCTGATTCGTGAGGCTCACTGTCTAGTAAGTAGTTGTAGTATGCTTCCACACACTCGCCATAAGTGCCACCGCGAGCCTTGACTTCTAGCATATCAAAATATCCAACGGCAACATCCGTATCGGTGTCTTTCTTACCCGTCAATGTTTCCCGCGCTATCCTCTCTTGCCACATCCCACCGGATTCAGTTTGCTCTGACGCCTGATCTAAGCCAATACTCTGTAAAATGGCCAGGTCACCCAAAGCCCGCTTGTTGTCGTTCTGGTATACATGGACACTTTCATGGTTTAAGTCTTCTATTGCATTAAGAACTGAAATTGGTTTATCGGGGACTTTGGCGACTCCCTGTCTATCGTTAATCGCAAGATTCTTGAATTTCTTATTAACGATAACTTGCCACTTTCCGTCCGGAGCACGTCCCTCACGGTCACTGTCCCATTCTTCATACTCGCTAAGTCGATCATGTTGCTTTAGATATTCCTTGAACCATTCGCCGAAAGTTACCCCTTCTATCATTGTAGACTCGAGCAGTGACAGATCGATATCGCTATAAACACCTCTATCAACGGTCTCATCAGTCTCAGATTTATTCGTTGTTTTTGTAGCCAAAGCCTCCGCTTCAGGGCTCATCCAGGTAAATTTATCATTTTCATCAACACTAACACCGTATCTGTACCTATCCATTCTTTGCAAAAAGTTAGAAATACGGGGATTGTCGCCCTGACTAAAGAAAGCAGGTAGCGTACTTTCTATCTTAGACACAAGATCAGTGTGACTGCCCGAGCCGCTCCTGCGATATTGATGAAGAAATTTGTAAGCTTCTACATACACACCGGCCAGGAATATATTAATTCTTTTTCGGTACAACTCGGCAATCAGTATCTCGGCATTTACTTTATTAGAATCTTCTTCAGTTTGTGAAAATTTTAGATCACTTAATGCCAAATTAGCATATTTCTTTATTCTTTGTAGGCCGCGAGCCTTTTCTATGATCATAGCTGGGTTTTTATAAACTGATACAATCTCGGGAGACGGCAGGTCTTTACCGTGGTATCCATCATTAATAAACGCTTGGGTAAGTTTGTCCTCTTCATAGCCGATGCTATCACCCTCTAGCGCATCAAGATCTTTTGAGCTAATCCCCGACGTTTCTAAACTAGATAGTTCGCGCGTACATTCTTCTATTGATCGAGCTTCAATATTTACGCCAGTTGTTGCCAGCAAGGCTGCTCTACCACTATCTTCTAGAAAGTAATTAACGCCTAGGTCACTTGAAATGATCTTTTTCAACCAGGTAGTAACAAATGGCTTAAGTGGAGTGGTTTTTTCATCCAGATCCTGACGGTATTGTTCAGCACTCGGGAATAAGTTCGGATCAAGTGCGGCATTATATAACTGATGTTCGAACTCGTATACTTCCTGCTCTGCCTCGAGAGTTAGCATAGAGCTGTCGTCCTTATCGAAAGATAAGTCAGCAACCTCAGCCCCAGAACCGTGTCGAGCGGGATAGGGAAAGAAATTGGTACGTTCCATAATACTACTTTAACATGGTTACCACTAATTCGCAATAGGTTTAGCTTAGAAACACTTAAATTCATTTTCTAGGAGCAACTTAGTTATTCCATGGTTTTTTGGTTTATTAAATACTCGATAATTTAGTCTTTTTAACGCAGTATTTTATCAGTACTAATAATCGAACTTGCGATGAATAATTCGAGTGGTTTGTAGTTTTCATTCATTTGAGCAACTTCTAGGTATTTATAATAAGCATGCTTACGCTCTTTTAGGATAATTGGTGGAACTATCTGAGCCTGCAAGGCCATAACGAGTAGGATTAGTCTTCCTGTTCTGCCATTGCCATCACTAAACGGATGTATCTTTTCAAAATCAGCATGAAACTTAGCGAGAATTGAAATAATATCATTCGAACTCTTATCAATATTAGTATGGATATTCTTAATAAGATCTGGAATTTTCATCCAATTTGAAACAGTAGTTCTGGAGCCTTGAATTCTAACTGAATGATTTCTAAATTGTCCAGCGTCGCTCACTATGCCGTTCATTAACCTAAGGTGAATATTTTTAATAAATGTTTCATCAATAACTAAATTATTGTTGGCACTGATTTGATCAAGTAACCAATTAAGTACTGCTTGGTGGTTTCTAACTTCAGTTTGTTCTATGGCAGTTCTGTTAGATAGAATTTTATTATCAAATAGTACCTCTCCAACATCAGAAAGAGTCATGGTACTACCTTCAATTGTGTTGGTATGATATGTGAGCTGAAGTGTTAACGTATCAAGAAGCTTTTTGTTTGAAACTATCTCGTTGGCAGTAATATGAAATCTTATAGCTTTAAGTTTCTCAGCCTCAAGCTCGTCGTTACTGACTTTTATATTTCCAGCTAAACTAAAGAATAAAAGTTCAATTCTCTTTTGAGCTTTTATTCTAGGAACGGATCTATCTCTAACCCAGGAATTAAGCGTAGCAAATGAGACACCTAACTCCTGAGCTAACCTTTCCTGGCTCCATTCACTAACATTTAGTATTTCTTTAAGATATCTTTTATAGTTCACAACTTTATAATGAGAACACAAACACTATAAAGTTACAATATGGTTGTGCTTGTATAAAATTAATTTGGACAACAGATTACGGAGCCAATATTGGGGAGAAGGGACTCGAACTTTTTTAGACATATTTCGATTAGGCTCAAGGTATTAAAGTTTGGTTTATTAGTTAAAAAAACATCCTGGCTGGCCATTGAGTCTAGTATTCGAACTTCATCGGTCTTATTGATCGATAGTGCTCATGTTTATTGACTGTTGCTATTGTAGAATAGATAAAATATGACGTATTCCAATACTCCTGAAGGTTGGTCTGTTAATGGCGAGACTGCTAGCAAAGATGAAATAGCCTTCATGGAGGGTTTAGCAACAGGCCTGCTAGACGGCTTTCCGGCCGAGTACTATAGGCAATACGGGTATGCTACGGAAAACGACTCGTTTGCCCTATTATCGACTCACGTCTATGAAGAAGACTCTATGATGGGTTCGATCGCCTCAGTCATTGTATCCAGTGGTCATCCTGGAAACGTAAAATTATCACTAACTTTTGGGTATGACAACCAGCCAAGTCATTTATTCTTTACTTCAGAAAAAGAGCTTGGTGAAATATCCAGTATTTTACAGGATTTACTTGAAGACGATGATGTTCAATCTAGAGATGTAGCTATCCTAAGACATTTACAAGCTATTGTTTTTTGCATGATGAATGCAATCACTCCAGAGCACATCGGTCTATTGCCCGATCCTGATACAGCCGAGGATCTTCAGTATGTTGGTGACGTAATAAGATCCCAAGTCGAAGAGAATACTAACTGCGCCATTAGAACTAAAGTATGGGGGTTGCCCTTTGACGATGATCATATATTAACGGTATCGTCTAACGAAATTATTGGAGATCTATCAGTAAATGACGACACTTCGGAAATACCATGTCTACAAGTTGAGTATGAAGATCGAGCTGAACATATTACCTATACATATTCAAAAGAACAAAATGGCGATACAGTGCTCGATACTTCAGTCGGCATAGCGGATGACTATATCGAACAAGTCGACGGGCAGGGTGAGACTATTGAAGAAGAGATTGCATTATTTATTAAGGAAATAGGTGGGAATATCCCAAGTAGAAAAGATGTCGAGTTGATAACACGAATGTTATCCCAGGCAGTACTTATCGATACTTAAGGCAACCGATTTTCGCGACTCGCCCCATACTGGTCTGAGATGAAGAGGATAATAATTAAAACGAATTTAGTGTAGAAATTTACATGCTTTAACCAGTTAATATTAAGTCTTATGGAATATAATACATTTGTGGTATATATACGCAGCACCAAAATCAAAGTTACTAATGATATAGTAAAAAAAATAGCAAAACAGTTAGCTAAGAATAGAACTGTCCTTTGGCTAGTCTCAGGAGGCTCTAACATCGATATCGAAGTCTCGGTGTTGAAGATGCTTGAACTTGGTAATTTGGATACAGGAAACCTGACAATTATCGCTATTGATGAGCGTTACGGAAAATATGATCATAAAGACTCAAATAGTTTTCAGTTAAGAAAAGCCGGTTTTCGCCCCAAACATGCTAAGTATGTTGATGTTTTGGATAATGATCTATCTTTCGAAGACACGATTAAAGGTTATGAGGATATTATAAGAAAACTGTTTTCTGAATCCGACTATATTGTTGGGCAATTTGGGTTGGGCGTAGACGGGCACATAGCTGGGGTAAAACCCTCTTCACCGGCTAGTGATATTAAGACTAAAGATTTTGTTATTGGTTACAGATGGTCAGATTTTGAGAGACTGACGCTTAGCGCAACAGCTTTTAGCCAGGTAAATGAAGGCTATTTGGTTGCTCTTGGTGCAAATAAAAAAACAGTTGTTGAGAGGTTAATGAAGGGAAATGAATCTGATGAGAAATTACCGGCGTCATTACTTAATAAAATATCAGACGTATACGTCTATAATAGTTATATAGAAAGCGAGGCATAAATGAAGATAGCTATTCAAGGTTTAGGTCGGATGGGAATGCAAATTTCTAAGAAATTGAGCGAAGGAGGCCATGAAGTTATAGCCTTAGATCTCGTTGCAGATAATGTTAATCAGGCTGTCACCCTTGGAGCAAAGCCGGCAAACAACAAACAAGAGGTAGTTGAATTATTCGGCGCCGATAAAGTCATCATTTGGTTAATGCTACCAGCACAATTAGTCAATGAGCAAGTTGATGAGTGGTTAGCGATATTGCCCAATGATAGTATTATTATTGACGGCGGCAATTCAGACTTTAGAAATACCAAGGGACTAAACAGCAAGGTATCTCTTTCGGGAAAGCATCTCATAGATATAGGAGTTAGTGGTGGCGTATGGGGATATAAAAATGGCTTTCCACTAATGTGTGGTTCAGATAGCACGTCGGCATATGAAACTATCAAACCGGTACTAGAAACTCTAGTTAACCCCGAAGGAGCGTACTACCTATTTGGGGCAAGTGGGGCGGGTCACTATGTAAAAATGGTTCATAACGCAATTGAGTATGGAATGATGGAATCATTAGGTGAAGGCTTTCAGATGTTACATGATGGTCCTTATCAGGTTAATCTCGCTGAGGCCGCTAAGCTATGGCAGCGTCATAGTGTAATTACTTCATGGTTGAACGATTTGACTTATCAAGTACTGGCTGAGAATCCAGAACTTCATGGTGTTAGTGGCTATGTTACTGAAAGCGGAGAAGCTAGATGGGCTCTTGAGATAGCAAACCAAACTGGAATCAAGTTGCCCGTGATAAAAGCGGCTTATGACGTACGCATTGCGTCACAAAAAGGTGAAACAAATTTTGCAACAAAAATTGTTGCTGCGCAAAGGAATAAATTTGGTAATCATAATTTAAACGGGGAAGGTTCAGCAAGGAAAATTTAGTGAATGACTCTTTAATCTTAGTAATATTTGGAATTACTGGAGATTTATCCCAAAGAAAATTGTTACCAGCAATATATAACCTAATAAAAAGTGGTGACCTAAAGTGTGATTTGACGATAGTAGGTATTTCTAGAAGAGATGTATCAGCCGATCAAGTATATGATAGGCTTGAAAAATTCATTCCTAAGGATGAATTTAACGATACCATCAAATCTGAAATGCTAAATCGTACAAAAATAGTCCAGATGGGCTTGGACGATCGAGCTGCGTATTTCAATTTATTGAAATTATTACAAGGAATTGAAATCGAAAAGAATAAATCATCAACCCGACTTTACTATTTATCTATTCCAACAGAAGCATTTGTTTCAGTTATTAATAATTTAGGCTCAACCGGTCACAACAAATCTATTGAGGATGTGATCGATGCGCCAAGATTACTAATTGAAAAACCATTTGGCCGCGATCTTAGGAGCGCAAAAAACCTAATTGATTTAGTCGATAAAAACTTTACTGAAGATCAGATATATCGAATAGATCACTACCTTGCCAAAGAAACGGTTCAAAATATTTTAACATTTCGGTTTGAGAACCCGTTGTTTGAAGACGTTTGGAACAATAGGTATGTCGCAGATATCGCTATTAAAGCTCACGAAAAGATTGGAATAGAGGGAAGGGCGAATTTTTATGAACATACAGGTGCACTTAGAGACTTAGTGCAAAGCCATCTATTGCAACTACTAGCAATAACAACCATTTCAAAGCCAAGACAAATGAATAGCGACTCAATTCATGAAGAGAAGCTCAAGATTTTAAAAAGCATAACGCCAATAAGGCTAAATCAAGTCGGCAGTCTTACGACTCGAGGTCAATATCGGGGTTACCGTGAAGAAGTTAATAATCCCAGTTCGTTCGTTGAAACTTTCGCCAGAGTAAATATTTCAATTAACAATGATCAATGGAGGGGCGTACCGATAGTTTTGGAAACTGGCAAAGCATTGGCGAACAAAAGAACCGAGATTACAGTATGTTTTCAAAGAGACAAGGAAAATCATTCTAATAAATTGGTTTTCAGAATCCAGCCTGATGAAGGAATTACTTTGATGTTACATGTTAAACGACCCGGAGTCGATAATTTCGTAGATGTGGCAAACATGGACTTTAGCTATAACTCTGAATTCAACTTGAGGCAAGCCGAAGCATATGAACGGGTATTGGTGGATGCAATCAAGGGTGATCAGACTCTATTTGCCACGGCAGAGGAAGTTATTACGACATGGGAGATTGTTGAAGACATACTGACAAAATGGTCAAAGGACGACGAAGAACTAATTCGCTACGATAAAGGCAGTGAGGATGTTTAATTAAAGTTGCAGCCAAATAGATACTAAAGTTTATTTATTTCCTTAATTGTTTCAGCTATTGCACCATATGACGCAGGATCTGCATCTCTGTTTGCCATAATCATAATATGACTTATCCCAACTTTACTCAGTTTAGTAGCTTCTTCGATCAGTGGTTCCGGGTTAGCAGCTATATCAGTACTGCTAAGTCTTAACAGCGACGTTTTTTCTATATCGTCATAATCCCTGTTAGCTTCTTTGCAGTATTTTTTTAGAATATCTAATTTATGCTTAAGGACATCCATATCAGCGGAAAATAAGTTACAAGCATCTCCATATTTAGCGACATATCGTAGTGTTTTCTCCTCACCCCCGCCTCCAATTAATATTGGTGGATGTGGTCTTGAGACTGGTTGAGGGGCTAGATGGGGCTCGGGTAGGTTATAGATTTTTCCTATAAAAGGCGTTGAATCATTCTTCCACATTTGAAGAGTAAGCTTTAAGGTATCCTCAAGCCTATCAAATCGTTGAGAGTGTAATGGGTCAGTCAGCCCCAAAGCTATCGCTTCTTGATCATTCCAGCCTGCGCCAATTCCAAAATACGCTCTTCCGCCAGAGAGTACATCCACAGTCGTAACGGCATTAATTAATACAGCTGGATCTCTATAGATAACACCTGTGACTAGAGTTCCAAGCTTTACTCTTTCGGTAATACCGGCAATATAACCAAGCGTCGTATATGCCTCCATCATAGGATCTTTATAATCACCTATACCGGGTAATTGAAAGAAATGGTCCATCACCCAAATGCTATATATGCCTGCTTTTTCCGCTGCCTGAACAATGGTCTTTAACTGGCTTCCGATGTTTTCCTCACCACCCGGATAATCAAATCTATTAATTTGTAGGCCAACTTTCATATATTTATCCTTTCTTTATATTATGTAAAATCGGTAAAACTTCTTTACCGATCAGTTTAATAGTCTTCATTTGATCTGTAGAAGTAATTTGGAAGCAAACTGTATCAGCATTTAAATCTTTAACTAAAACCCCATAGCAGGATAATATATCGCGAACAGACCTTAACTGATTATACTGTTTCATAATAACTTCTCTAGGTAATTGATCTGCCTCATTTTGAAGGTCAATTGGCCTAGTCAGGCTATCTCGACTGGGAGCTCTTAAGCCACGCCATGATTGAAGTGCTTTCCAAGCCTCAGAATCATTATTTGCATAAACTGACCACCTACTGGCTATTAGTCTAAAGTCATTGGTCTTGGCAATACTAATCGGGTCAATTACATTTTTCTTTGTATCCTGAATATTTTTTACGCTGGTTATAACACCGTCACACAATGTCGCGGCTAGGGTTGCTGATTTGGGGCCACTAGCTGCCAAGTAAATAGGAACTCGAGAATGTGGTGGACTATAAAGTTTTAAATTATCAACTTGATAATATTTACCCTTAAAATCTACAGTTTTTTTATCTAATAAATCGCGCATTATAACAATAGCCTCGGCTAGTCGGCCGTTACGCTCTTTATAACTAGGCAATACTTGACCAAGCGGTGCCTCATTAATGTTTTCACCAGAACCTATACCTAGTTCAAATCTTCCTTTACTTAAACGGTCAATTGTTGCCGCAGCTTGAGCAATTATCGCTGGGTGATATCGAAAAAGGGGAGTCACTACACCAGTCATTAATTTAATCTTTGACGTTGCTTCAGCTATTGCTCCTAATGTACTTAGAGCGAACCCGCCAGCTCCTACATCATCAACCCAAGGTTGCAGGTGTTCCGAAACGATAACTCCGTCAAACCCCATTGCCTCAACAAGTTTTGCATGAGAAACTAAATCTTCAGGCTGGAATTGTTCGTGGCCCAAAAACCAATAAAATTTTGTCATTACTTAAATCCCCTAACTGTATGTAATTATAGAACTTAATAGTTTCTAATGGTATATAAAATGCAATAGCAATTTGATAATAAGCATGCTGTACATTTGAATTAAGCAGCGCTATATCGATGATTAGACTATTTGAATCCTATGAATTTGTTTTATGTTTTAGATTTCAATTTTGGCCAAATCAGTCTGGTCCTGGATGCAGATAATATGGCTGCTATTAACATAAAGCCCATTGAAACATAAAAGGCACCATGCAAGCTATTGGTAAAAACACCAGCCAAATGGCCATGCAAATTTGTAGTTCCAACAAAGATTGCAAAAGTTAGGTGTTTTGAGATAGATCGAGAGGCTACGAGGATTGCTACTGAAAAAGAGAATACCATGCCGATATTCGCAAATGTACGCAACATACCAGAAGAGATTCCAAACATGGCCGGAGGAGAAGCTTTCATAACAGCTGAGCTATTTGCTGGGAAGAAACAGCTTGAGCCAATACCGTTTATTACACTTGCTACGACCACAATCCACAAAGATGTGTCGGTCTGTAGATGCGCGTAAATAAATAACGCAATTACCTGAATAGCAAGACCTAAGGTTGCCGGTATTATTGGACCAACTTTGTCAGCTAAGCGTCCAGCAAACGGACCGATTACCGAACCGATTATGTAACCCGGTACTAATAACAGAGAGGCGTGAATTGGGCTAAGCTGACGAGGCCCCTGTAGGTACATCAACACTAGAAATAGTACTGCGAAATTTGCAATTGCTTGAAAAAATGCGGCAAGCAGCGAAGGGACCATGGTCGGTATTTTAAATATTGAGAGTTTGATCATTGGTTCATCTTGTCTTTTTTCAATAAAAACAAATATAAATAGTAAAATTATGCCTCCGATAAGAAAACTTAACACCGAAGTATCTAAAGACGATGTTGCTAATTTTGTCATTGCCCAGAGAATACCGAACAGACTAAGTCCTAGAGTAGCCATTCCTGTGATATCGAGTCTATGTCTCTGTCTCTCAGTTTTATCATGCAATATTCTTACAGCCAATATAATGGCTGCTAGTCCAATTGGTACATTAATCCAAAATATCCAACGCCAAGATATATAAGTTACTATTATGCCCCCAACTATAATTCCTAGAACAGCTCCTAGGCTCCAGCCAATTGAATTGTATCCATATGCCTTACCCCGTTGTTCGGGTGGATAAAGACCGGCAATAATTGCACCGCTATTGGCCGTTACAAAAGCAGCACCGATCCCTTGGATTATTCTAAAAACAAGTATTGAGGGTTCATTCCAAGAAAGCGCACAAGCAAGTGATCCGAGCACAAATATTAGAAACCCAGCTTCATACATTCTTATTCTTCCAAACATATCGCCTAAACGTCCGACCTGAGTTGCTAGAAGTGTTATGGTTAGTAAGTAGCCTATGATTACCCAGATTACTGAGGCCAATCCGACTCTCAAACCTTTTTCGATTTCTGGCAAAGCTAAAACAACTATGGTTGTGTCGATGGCTGTTATTAACACTCCGGTCATAACTACAATCATCGCTAAGGTTCTATTTGTAGTTAGTTTACTGTAATAAGGCTCTTCTTGATTTGGGTGCTCTGTCTTTGTCATATTGGTACCTATATCTTACTGGAAATAATAATTTTTGGCACACAGCGAAAAACCCAAGGGTGATTTCTTGAATAATTGAGTTGGCTGGGGAAACGGTTTTTGAACCGACTATCTATTCATTCGAGCTGGTATTACGTTGTTAAGCTCCCGAACCGTAGGTATCAATTTCTAGCTTGTTATAATGGATCCTGCTAAATGAATCAATGAACTTGGACAAAGTTGCTTGAGAATAAACTTGATTCAGCGAATTGATCTCAAATGATGCTGAAATTGAAGTTCCGCTTTGAACCCACGTGACAATCTGTGATGTAGGGTTACTTGAGATTGTTTGGCCGTTTTGGTCCACAGCGTAATCTATTTCAATATCATAACGAATCCCGGTTGATGTTGTGGCTATAGAACACGTAGTGTTACCACCCTCTGCTAATCGATTATAATTGCACAGTGAGAATAATACCGTAAAGTTGGGGTTATTATTATTTGCTTCGAAGATCTGACCTTTATTTAAACTTATACTTAATGATTTGTCGTAGGCTAGAGGTGAAATCCCACCCGCAGCATCACTGCCGGTCATAACGTTAATGGTACTTCCGGTAACCTTAACGTCGGTAGGTAAGTAGTGCGGTGAGTATTCAGCAAAGTCAACTGATGAGCTATGTATAGAATAAAAGTAGATAATTATCAAAACAAAAATGACACAAAATACCAAAATTATGGGTAGAAGTATTAATCCCATAACGCGCATCCATTTTTTCGTTGGGCGATGAAAATTCACCATTTAGTTATTGTAGCATTTAGCTATTAAGACCGCAGCTAGCAGTTGCGACAGAGTTTAAAGGTCGTCTGAACATTACAGTCTAGAACCTAAGTACATAGAATATATTGACAAACATTATAATAACGTTATAATGTTATCCATGATACAAAGTACTCAGAAAATAATTAAAATCGGATCAAGCGTAGGTGTGACAATCCCAGCTAAAGAATTAAAACGTCAAAACATCAAATTAGGTGATGAGATAGAAATTATTGTTAGACCAATACGTCCTTCTAGCGTAGAAGATCAGGACGTCATTAATGCAGCTAAGTCTATTTTAGACAAGTACAGAACTGATTTTAATAATCTTGCAAAGAGATGAAAGTAATAAATCTGGAACAACTCCTTGAAATTCACGCTTTGCTTATTCGTGACACTGGGGGAGCTAATGGACTTAGAGATTTAGGTAGGCTAGAATCTTCGCTGGCCACACAAACCCAGAACGTGTTCGGACAAGAACTTTACGAATCCGAAATTGATAAATCTGCTGCTTTGATAAGATCAATAATCGCCGATCATCCGTTCGTGGATGGTAATAAACGCGCAGCAATGTTAGTTGGGCTGACTTTTTTGGATATTAACAATATTAAGGTTGAAATTTCTAGAGGTGAGATTGAAGACTTTGCCGTAAAAATAGCCATAGATAAACTTGATATTACCGCAATAAGTATCTGGTTATCAACTAAAGTAATCTGAAATAATATTGACTGTTCCTGCCAGTCAGGAACCTTTATGCCTGTTTTACGGACTTTTTGGCAGGTATGTGCCGTATTAACTAAATTGAGCCATACTCCAAGTCATCCAGACAGAAGTCCTGATGCGTCGTGGCTGTTGAAGGGCAGTAACGATCTGGAAAGCTACATCCGTGGGACTCATGTAGTCGTTCAATGCTGGATCACCTTCCGTACGACCTGCCCCAATAGCGAATTCAGTATTGGTACCTGCAGGACATATAGCCGTAACCCGTATTCCTTCAGGAGTTAGTTCGCGATCGAGAGAGCCTGCAAGACCTATTTGAGCGAACTTAGTTCCCGCATAAACAGCTTCATTGGCTCCGCCACGAAAACCAGCAACACTGGATACGATAACTATATCACCAGACCCGGCTTTACGGAATTCCGGAACCGCAGCTCTAATCGTCCAAATCGTACCGGAATAATTTACGGCAATCATGTTTGTCAGTTCATCATCTGAGATATCAGTTATCCCTCCATAATTTCCGATGCCGGCGTTAGCAACTACGCTGTCTAGGCGGCCAAATTTCTCGATTGTCTTCGTAATAAATTTATTATTTTCGCTAGCGCTTGCTACGTCCATTTGGATAGCGAGGGCATTATCTTTTCCAAGCTCTTTAACTAGCTCATCAAGTCTATCTAGCCGGCGAGCTCCAAGTGCTACTTTCGCGCCCGCTTCAACCAACAGCCTGGCGGTCTCCCGTCCAATACCCGAACTCGCACCGGTAATGGCAATGACATTTCCTTTAAGGTTACGGCTCTCTGCTGGCATCTTGATCCTCTCTTGCTACTTTGTTTATATGATTATAATAAGGTAGTACTACCTTAAAGTCTATTACGGATGGCCTTGGTTAACTAATTTCCGACTAAACTTGAACGAGGCTACATTCAGCTCAATATTGGCGAGCAACACTACTAAATGTGTAAAATCTCCCTGAAATTAACAGACAATGTCACTTATTATATTCTGGCTGCTTTGACCAGACATTGGCATTGAACAAGCTCATAAGTAGTCCGCCTACAGCCAACATTGCAAATGCTCTATACTCGTGAGCGCGCACATGACCGAAGTGAAGGAAAATAACTGCGACAACTAAATTAATCCAACCCCAGCATACATTAACAACTGCAGACGAAGATTTACCGAATGGGGTTTGATGCTTCTGTCCTATTACGCCCTTAATAAAATGAGGGATTCCATTTGCTGCAAACAAACCTGCTAAAAAGCTAAATACATATAATTGCCACATATTAACTCCTATTTATATTTCAGATTATGATCCTTAAAGTAAGTCATCGCAACAATATTTGTCGATGACTGTAAATATAAATAGAGCTTATGGTTTGGCTGAGCGATAAGAACCTATTCCAAACTTTTAGTGACCCTTTAGATTGTGATGTTCAAGAGATCCGTGAGCTACTAGACACTGATTCATCCGTTTTATAGTTTTCAGATACTAAAATTGACGTACATTACGATTTATGTTAGAGTATTAGTATGCATAACCTTGAGATGGCTAATTCAGCTCTAGTTTTACCCGAGCAAGCTTCAATACATTTTTACTTTACTCCACATGGCCTGGCTGAAGACGCACCACGGATGCCCGAACTTATTAGAAAGGCCGATATATTTGCGCCAGAAGTACTTAACTGGTCACCTGAACATGCTTTTGCCTACGAAAAAATTTCAAAGGGCGATCGAAAAGTTCTCGAATCGTGGCGCGCAGTGTTGCCCGAAGGTAGTTTCTCTGCATTTCAGCTTAAATCGCTTTATAACACCTGGGTCCCTGTAGTAATGTTTGACATTGAAGAAGGAAACCCCATAGTTGACGCAGTACATACAAGCCTAGATGACTTGTCTTTAAGTGAAATATACAGGCCTGATTTTGAAGACACTATTCACGCAATGCGTGAAAAGTTCGTCGATGGATTGGGGCCAAGTGCACAACAACGTGAAGAACACATGGTAGTTAAATTATCTGAACGAGTTACTGAATTAATTGAGAAGCACCCTAAGCTTCGTCACAAGGATGATGTATCTGTGTTAGTGACGCTTGGAGCTGAGCATACTAATGTATATCATCAAATCCGTAGACTACATCAAAATCCACAAAATGTTACGAGAGAGTTTGATAAGTTACCTATTATATACCCTAACTTTATTAATTGTATGAGAGCGCTGCAGTTTGGCAAATTGCTTACAGACACAATGATTGCAAGATCATTTGCTGACAATATTGTCCATGCAGCAATTAATATACGAGATCACTCTTTAGAATTCAGTAATAGTGGTGACCGAGGCCAACGGGTCGCAGTAGCTGTTGGTCATTTATCATTGAACGAAATACGTTTGATACATGCTGACTTGGTTCGTGAACTGGCTCTTGACCAGGACTTAACATTAGAATATCCAGTTATATCACGAATAATTGATGAACTGGTCTAAAATCGAGTCTTAGTTGATGCAGTTATTAAAAATAATGCAAATAACAGAGATAACAAGTTAAGTTTAGAACTGAAAAATGCCTTGCGTCTAATCTGGCTGGAGAAACGGAATTCGAACCTATTTATTCAATCGAGCAGCAATTGCATATTGAGTAAAGTATCTTTCCAAACTGTTCAACTCGTCGGTTGATGGGCTTTCTTCATTTATGACTGTAAGAAATTGGTCCTTTGACCTGAGCACTTCCTTTGACCTAATTGACTTAGCACTAATCAGTTCGTCTATTGTTGCATCAAACAAATCTAATGCACGAATAACTGCGTTATCCATATTTTCTTTGTTGTTTTGTTTCTTGGCATTGATTGCCCTGCCAACTTCGCTAGAAATATTCCCCATTTGATCAAAGATAGACATTCTTGACCATTTGTTTCTATCTACTTGATAAGTAATCATTTTGTAACGATTCCATTGACTATATCTATAATCTGATTTTGTATATCGAGATTTTCGACATTTCTGGACATGTTTTGTTGTCTTGGTCGTATATTGATCATCGAATCAAATTCTATGAAATTCTCCATTCCATAATTGGCTGGATGTAGGTTAATACCCCAAAGGCTGTTTTGCAGGGAACCATGTTCCAGAAGATATTGTTCTTCATCTACATGCATTTCAGCATCAACAACCATTAACTTTTTTTCAATATCAACAACAGCTTTGACTATATTTCCATACATTTTGTCTGATAGTGTTTGGAGTTCGCTAACTGATATAGAAGAAACTTGTTTCATAAAACTAATTATATATCTAAAATTGGAAAGCACCCAATCCAAGCGCGACTTGCCAGCGGGTGCTATTACAGCTACTGTCTAGGTGAATTATTAACTTTCACTTTCGCCAACCACTCATATTATATCTAATTCTCAACAAAATATTCAAATATGTCGTGGCTGAGCATGCCTGTCTAGAACTTTACTGTTTTTGGTGGAAAATCCTTCGCAGCTCATCTTTTGTCGCCCAAAGTTTCATTTTTCTATCCTCTGATAGGTTTTTTATTGCACGATTTATATAGAAATTTAACATCGACATTGCATATTGAAAAGGACTGGCTTTGCGTTTATTCCCCGCTTCAAAGACAGAGCTATCTCGTGAGGATCATCCCAAGCATACAAACCATTCACTAGATCTAAAGAATGACTATTATGCGTAACCTTAGAAGACCATCTATTCATCATTTATTCCTTTAATTATACTCATGATCTATTAAAACTTTGGTGTTTGTTGTCTCTGTGTAAAATGATTTACGTAGTGTAATTATTTTTAAAAATTATAGAATTTCACAGATATTATTACACTAAGAACTATACTGTAATTATGAATAATGAGACAATTATATATGACAGCACAAAAGGATTGCTTCCCTATCAGGTGGTGGATACTATCTACAATAATCGACCTTCTAGAGTCTTGTTTAGCGAAAACCGTATTGCAGCAGAATCGGGCATAGCACTAGATAATAATAAGGAATTACTTTTTGATTACAACGAACGTTTTATGGAAATTATCCGTGGTTTGTTGCCAAAACGTATGCTACTCATCGGTGGCGGGGCATTCACTTTGCCTAAAACAATAAATGAAGAATTCCCAAACATATCTATAGATGTAGTGGAATTGGATCTTGAATTATATAAAATTTCCAAAAAATACTTTGGCTTTAAACCAAATAATAAAACTCGCATTTATATCGAAGACGGCAACGACTTTCTCAAATCAACTAAACAACAATACGATTTAATTATCGTAGATGTTTTTTCAAATAATACTATTCCTGCATCATTTCAAACTAAAAAATTTACTAAAAGTCTAAAAATGAAAGTTACTAAGGACGGTATTATAGCTATGAATATTATTGCCACTTATAATGGGCGACTTTCAACGTCCTTAACGCATTTAATATCTGTTTTTAGATCATCTTTCGATAATGTTCAGCTTTATCCTGCAGAAATACTTTCCTTATGGATTTCACAAAACTTTATTATTACTGCACAAAATAAATCACTAGATATTCAACCATTTTTACGTTATAAGCCATTAACACCTCTGAAAATCAACTGGCGACAATGGCTTATTGTTTAAGCCCAACAAACATTATTGAATAAATTTATGATCATATTTTTATTATACATAGCTTAAATAATTAGCAATGGCTGAGGATGAGGGATTCGAACACATTATTCGAAGTGACAGATTTAGAATCCTAATATGTACTCTTCGGGCTTTAAAGCTGGGAGGGAACTAGCTTTAAAATCTTTAACGTTTCGAGTAATAATAGTTGTAGCACCGCATGTTATGGCTGCCTGCTCAATAACGGCATCTTCATAGTCTGTAATTCGACTTTTCAAAGCATTCTTTAGTAGCGAACTATCAACAGGCACTACCGTGAAGGTTTCGATAAGCCAGTTTATATGATGCTGTATCTGAGAAATTTGAACATTGGATGATTCCATTAAGTATGCAAAAGTAGTAACAATGTGAGCACTTATGTATAAATGATTGCTGTCATGTTCGCTTAATTCAAGTACAGTCCTGGATGCATCTGATCCCTTACGGTCGAGCAATAAATCAAGTATGACGTTAAGGTCAATTAGAATATTTTTTGGCATAGGAGTTACGTATCCCTGCTTTTGAGTCATCTATTTCGTAGGATTTTAACGATCCCAACATTGTGCTCACTTTAGGGATGGCTTGACGCTTGGATTGTACTTTTCTAGATAATAGGAACTCGGAGAAAATACCCGATATTGATGTACCGTTACTCTGGGCTTCATGACGAACATACTGCACCAGTTCTTTATCTATACTTAGGGTAAGCTTTGTCTTCATACGTATATAATAACAAATGATACGTACGAATGCAAGCTACCGGTTTAAGTTTAATTATAGTAATTGGTTAGGGAGAAGGGGTTTGAGCACGTTTGTTATCTATTCAATCGAGCTGCAATCGGATATTGAGTAAAATATCTTTCTAAACTGTTCAGCTCGTCGGTTGATGGGCTTTATTCATTCATAACACTGAGAAATTGATCCTTTGACCTGAGAATTTCTTTTGCCCTTATTGACTTAGCATTAATCAGTTCATCTATTGTCGCATCTAACAGATCTAATCCGCGAATAACTGACTATATCTATTTATCAACTGGGTTCACAAGAGGGTTCACTTGGCATTTCTTAATACGCTGAAGCCAATTCTTCGGGCGGCCTCATCATGCTCAATAAATTTATCGGTCTCTGTCTTGGGTCGTGTTATAACTCGGCGTAATGCAGCACTTGGGGATGCCTTGTCACTTATCCTGGCTGTCTTCGTTGTCCAAAACGACTCAGCAACCGTCCCATCTTTAAGAGTGTAGCTACCATGCTTGGTGACACCGGCGTTTGCAATATTTAAAGGGAGGGGATAGTACCACATCTCTGCCTGTACCTGACTGATTACTCCTCCCTTGCTACTACTGGCGTCGGCCACAAAGACAAAGCCTCGCATTTTAGGGATAATATGTTGCTGATTGACTGGATCGGTAATCTTAACACCTGCACTACTTGCAGTAGACTGTAAACTCCAGCCTCGTTCGTTGGCATCCAGGAGACGATCATATGGCTTTTCCATAACCACTAGCTTTATATTGATCAGACGACCATTGAACTTTGGTGGTTTCATAAACTCACGAAGGTTTACTCGGCAAGCCCATAAATCAAGATCTAGATCCGGGTCGACATCGAATGCGATAGTATCTTCGAAAGTTACAAGCTCAGTAAGGTCGTTAAATTCTAGAATATTACCTGTTTGAAAGATCTCAATAGATTCTTTAGGAACTTCACTCATAACAAGATCATGACATAAACCGCATGTATTAACAAGATATAACTTGACAATAAGCAAGTAGAAATGCAGATCTAGGTAGTCTATAAATCTCGACCACTGTCCAGGCAACAATATAAATGCTATTGCTTTATTTAATATTGGTACTATAGTTAACGTTATCGATTGATATTTGAATATAAAAATATTACAAATGGAAACCAACATCGAACTACTAACAGATAGAGTGGCTACAGAACAACCAAAAGCCCAATTAGGTTCGCTGTTGGTAAAAAATTATAATGAGAGTCAAGGAGTTTTAACTATGCCGGATTTTGATGCGGAACTTTATGAAGGCTCAACGACCTTTGAACCGGAGAATCTTTTTGCACCGGAACTTGATCAAGATCCAGTCCTATCATTGCGCGAAGTAATCGGCAGTGAAGGGATATACAACGTCACCGTGCTTATGATCGGTGACACAGAGTATCTGTTCGGTAGATGGGTCCAAACCGCTGCCCCCAACGGGAAACCTGATGCTGGCCCCTTGGTTATGGCGCGTCTGGATTCGGACAGAAATATTGTTGCAACCAGCGAAGTATGGCATCCCGAGGGACAAGATGTATTAATTGAGGATCCCCGCGCCAGACAGACGACCAGCGGTAAGACAATTATCGGCGTTACCTTAGTGCGTACTTCTGAGGGCAACAAAGCCTACCCTGGATATATGGAGCTAAGCTCCGCCGAACAATTACTCACTGAACCGTTCCCGGTAACACGCATAATCGACAAATTCGGCAGCGGTAACCAGGCGGCTCCGGTCGGTGGTGAAGTTGAGGGCAAAAATTCCACAACAATCGACGAGAAACTGCTGATGTATAGACCTGATGGCATGAATCATACTTTGCAGGTATTAGATTGTAGCCAACCCGAAGCGGTACACGTCGGTTTTATAGACTTCCCCAAAAATATTCCCGGCGCATCGTATAAGATAGGCACTACAACTCCACCCGAATGGATTAATGACCATGAGGCTTTCTTTATTATCCATGGTATTGATAAAACGATTGACGGACAGATCGTCGACCCAGACTCCGAAGATCCTCGGGTTGTCTATGAATATTCAATCTCTACAGCCAGACTAGTGCGAACCGAAGACGAGAATGGTAAGCCGGTGTTCACTGTCGACAACATTAGCTCTAGGCCAATCATCACGCCCGATTCGTGTCCAAAGCCTAGTGGAGACCGACAAGTTGAACTGCACCCAGAACTTCGACGAGTTACTTATAGCTGTGGCGGAAAACCCAAGTGGGACGAAAACGGACAGCTAGTTGGAGTAGAATTATTCGTCAATCAAGGTGATATGCGCACTTTGGCTGCCACGATATCAACCGAGCCAATTATTGCCAACTGGGACAGAAGTTTACCCAACCCGAGCTTAAAGCTAGCGGCCTAAACGTACTTCATTGCCCCGGAACTTAATTACAATAAAAATATGATGGCGTTCGGTAACTATCAAGAATTCCATAATACCGAACGTCTCTATCAAGGCTTTCACTTAAGCTGGCAGTATCACCGTGACAGATAAAGAGTGTCTCCCGGCAACCAAACATTGTTTTCATCCAAGTAACACCCCCGCAGGCTTTCGCCATAATCTGTAACTGCCGTCAAAGAGAAGTGAACTTCACCCTTACCAACCATTGCCCCATGATGAATAATCCGACCATCCATCTTCTCTATGGAATTGGCCCTTGCTCGTTCTGGTTCATTTTGAGGATCGTACATTGCCTGCATCCCGCCGCCCAAACAAGCAACCGCCCCAGCTACTAGAACTGCTTCAGGCGTACCGCCAGACCCGGAAACAACATCGTATCTTTCATCAAGAACTGGGTTTATGTTACCGGCTAGCAATAAATCCAGATTTGCGCCGACTCGATGAGCGGCATCTATGAACTCTTTATTGCGCGGTCTATCGAGAATTGCTATAAACAGTTCCCTCGGCCGAATACCAAGGTGTTCAGCTATAAGATGGAGATTCTCAGTTTGATCACCGTCTAGCTTAACTGGGCCGTCATAGTCCACTACTGATGCGGCTTCGGGGCGAACAACTATGCTTTTCATATAGTGAATGTTAGGCCAGGGTAGCATCGTGCCACGTTCTGAGATAGCAGCCACCGATATACCACCTTTTTTCCCGGCGGCAACAAGGCTAGTCCCGTCAACCGGATCAACTCCGAAATCTACGATCTTGACGTCTTCCAGTCCATAAAATTTACCGATTTCTAGCATTGGGGCTTCGTCTTTTGTCCCTTCACCAATAATAACTTCACAGCGAAACAGTTCGTTCTTTGAGAGCATATTATCCATAACGTCGACAGCTGCCCGATCAACGCCTTCTTTATCATTACTATTAATCCATGGAGCGGCAGCAACAGCAGCATTCTCAGTAAGGCTGCGCATAAACGCGCCGACGTCCTCTTGGCTAGGAACTTTATAATCAAGCACTTGGGATTCAGTCATAAGTAATTCCTTTCGCTTATACTATAGATAACTCTAATCTATTATGTTGTTGAATGCTTGATATATTCCTGATACAATTATGACGAATTATAGATTATGTTATACTCGTCTCATCATTTTTCCGATACATTCGCGCTTTCCATGCGGAAAAGCTGCCAATCTGATATTGATACAAAAACATCAATCAATCTTACGGCGATGCCGGGCGCGGGTGTAACTTTTTTTCTTCGAACTCTGGCCCAAAATAATCCGCATAACTTCATCTTTATTAATTCCTATGAGATGCAGGAATTCACTCGAGAATCATTCTACGGGCAACTTGGTACTAAGCTTGGCCTACAACCAGACAACTCCAGTTCACTAGAACAAATTAGCCTTGCCCTAAGCCTAAAGGCCCAGAATGCCGAGAATCTAATTATTGTCTGCAACCGGCTTGATCGCTTAAGCGCCATCCTAGATCAAAACTTTTTTGATAACCTAAGATTTCTACGTGACGCCTCAAGAAACAAGATATCGATGATCTTTGTCTCCTCGCAGCCGCTGATAGAAGTAGCTGGCCATAACATTAAAGAGTTTGCATCTCTGGTTAGCAAAACAACTTACTTTTCCGGCTATAGCGATAACGACTTACTGGAAATCTTCGCTTCCAGCGACATTCCTGACGTTGACTCAAAAGCCCTGTCTTTGGCGGGGGGTCACCACTTGTTGTTACAAGTATTGCTACGTTGCCAAAATCTCGACAACCCCTTATCTGATCCAATGGTCGAGCTAGTAATAAAAGATCTATACCTTGGACTGAGCGTAAAAAGGCGTAAAATCCTGGAAACCTCAATTATTAAAGGAAGCAAACCAATTGACCAGTATTTGATTGATGCCGGATATATTAGAGATAATATCGGCCACTATGAAGCCTTTACGCCGCTGCTAGCCGACTATGTTAAATCCTTAGGCAAACAATATCTACCGCTTAAAGAAAAAAGACTATTTAAGATATTGTTATTACATAAGGGCATGATCACTACCAAAGAAACAATCTGTGATTCTGTTTGGAGAGAGAACGACGGTATAGTTTCCGACTGGGCGCTTAACGCTCTAGTCTATAGGCTAAGGCGTCACAGTGCCTTCGACAGCCAACGATACAGTATCGAATCCCGTAAAGGCGAGGGCTACATACTATTTGATCACAATTAAATCGGCTTTAACCCCCAGTCTTACTAAACATTACAAATTCGTACAGCTATTGTAATTTGTCCGTATTGTGATATAATGGTACTATATGAAGAGACGATCTAATCAACAGAGCCATCAACGAGCTCATGATCCATATTTCAATGGTATCGGGAGACAACTGGACGATAGCTTGTGGTCTGACAAGTTCGAGAGCACGTTCAAGGAAATAACCGACGGCTATGGACTAAATTTCCAGATGAGAGACAAGCCGGCGATAGTTTATGTTTCCGGTAAAGACATTGCAGAAGCCTACCGCGATGACGTACCAATTATGAGAGGCAATAAAGGTGGCACCAAAGAGCTGTTTCACAAATTAGTAGATCATGGCATCTCCAGTGAGCAAACAGTCTTGAGGGGTCTGTCACTGTCAATTATAGAGTTCTCGTCCAACCCCATAAAATATTCTAGGAACCAACGATCCGGCGTTCGCTATTATGATGTTCGAGCTCAGATGAAAGACGACACCTACGATGTCGAGAACTTCAGATCACCGCTCGGTGATGAAAAACGATTCGTGCAAAGAAAAATCCATAAGGTCACCGGTTCAGCCGCCAGCGAGGATACATCTAAACTTAGCTTAATCCTTGGCACCATAGACTACCCGGAAGGTAGTAGGGAAATTGGTACGGGCGTGACGCTCGCGCTTGGCGAAAGAATGGATATTCATAATGTAAGAGTCCACATTGGCGACCTAGCTGTACTTGGTAGATAGGATATAGTTTTTATAAAGCTTTGTTAGCCAAATCTATAATCAGTCCGGCAGTCCAAGAAAAATTATTGGCGCCATGGGCTGACCCGTTGGTTGGGCCATAGTATTCGTAGAAACCTGATTGATTTACTAGGTTAAGAGTCGACGCAGTCAGTGAATCGGCCTCAGCATTAAAACCGTATCTCCGCAGGCCGTTAATTATAAACCAATTGGTATTAATCCAAGTTGGCCCTTGCCAGTAGCGAGTCGAGCTAAACCACGGCGAATCTATCGGCACACTCGGAACAGGGTAATCCAGACCAAAACTTGTCCGATCTTTGAGCAGCTTAACTAGCTGCGCAGCTCGCTGTTTGCTAATTGAACCAGCGTATAGCGGCATCAGTGAAGCTATTGATGATTCTTTAATCAGTCGGTTAGAGGTAAATTCCCGGGAATAATACTCAGAGCTATCCTCATCCCACAAACTCTCCAAAGCGGCGTGACTATTGGCGATATGAGCTAGAAGGTCATTGGGTAATTTCTCGCCAAGCAAACCAGCAATTTCAATCAGCAGGGAATTGGCTTTTATTAAAATACAGTTATAAGTTAGATCCTGGACGGCAAACGATGGATTATGAAGTATCTTGGTACTATTGTATCTGGCGCGACGAACTTTTCGAAGCAGGAAATATAGAGCCAGCGCTTCGGCGTTTGAGGCGCGCTCGCCCTTCTCAACAAACTTGTTATCAACCCTAATAAATTCACCAGCTTTATCGATCAGTGGATTATCAAATATATTGAGCCATCTCGGCCAGGATTTCTCATGCAGGGCAACCATGCAGGGCGGGCTGGTATCCAGTCCGGTTTCCCAAGGGTGCAGTTGAACTACTAAACCCTCACGCCGTGGGTCACGTTCGCCGCTAAGCCACATGTGATACCGAAGAAGTCTTGGATATACACTTCTATACCATGCCAACCTATCAGCCTTGGATAGTTTCTGACCAATTCGAACAATTGCCTCAGCCAACATCGGCGGCTGACTGACACCACTAGTAGACATTTTTTTAGGAGAAAGTCGGCTGACCCAACTGCGCCAAATCTGACGATCCCACCAGTAGCGGTTGCCGCTATTAAAAATAATGTGGGGGATCATACCATTAGACCACTGAGAATCTAGCAGTCGGACTACTTCAAGCTTAGCCCGGTCGGTGTCATAGTGCGACCGACCAATAGCAACAAAACAACTATCCCAAAGTACTTGGTGAGGATAAAGACCTTTTGAGGGAACGGTATAACTACCCTCATCATTATGTTTAAGCACACGCTGCGCCCGAACGATGAGCTTATCAGAACCAGAAATCAGTGATTTAGGCATTTGATTGATAAGTTAACTACCCTTAGCAGGATTAAGTTTAAGAATTTTCGGTTAACTTGAATAGTAGTTCAACGGCGGCAATCTCTAGATTACCAACGTAGGGTTTAAACGATGTGCTTATATCCTTAATCTGATCATGTTCACCGGTCATCTCGCGGGTTACGGTCAGTGCCGGGCTGGTGTCAACCGGGTGCATCTTAAGTCGCTCGACTACTTGTCGAAGTTGAGCTGAAGACGTCGGGCCACCGCCAACGCCATAACTAACAATCATCACCGGCTTGTTTGACCACTCGTGGTACAGATAATCCATGGCGTTCTTTAACGATGCCGGGTAACCAGCGTTGTACTCCGGCGTTACCAAGATATAGCCGCTAGCTTCTTTTATCTTCTCACTCCAGACTCTTGTATATTCAAACTCATATTGACCAGTAGCCGGGTGAGCTGGCTCATTAAACATTGGCAAGTTAAAGTCAGCAATATCAACAATCTCGTACTCCACAGTTGATTTGGTTGGAATGTTCTCGCTGACCCATTTGGCGATCTGAGGGCCAACTCGATTAGGTCTGGTGCTGCCGATAATAATTTGGACTTTCATAGTTGCTCCTTGATATATTAGTAATCTCAGTATTTAGACATACTGTTAATGCATAGTGCTATTTATAGCTTATCACACCCTAGATCTACTGGTTGAAAAAAATGGTTATATAATCAAGGGCCAGCTAGATAATCTCAAAGCCGCGAACCCGCTGAATAATTAGCTGTTATCAGAAACAATTAAATTTTGAAAAACAGTTCTTTAGATATCATCTGGAGTCTCTAACATCAAATAATCTAATCGTTTCTTAGCTTCTCGCATTTGGTCGTACCCGCGATTTGTAATTCTTTGTATAATGCTTGGGTCATGACCAATTTCAGTGCCTATTTCCTTCAAAGTCGCGCCCTTGCCAGGTACACTACACAACCGGTCATAAATAGTGGCATAATCCTGCAATCCACGGCGGGTTTTGAAGACCAATCCTTTAAGCGCCTTATCAGGAATACCGGCGCGTAGACCTATGACCAGCCTGACAACGCTGTCCAGATTGGCCTCGGCAAATATACTTTCAAGCTCATCTTTATCAGCCAGGGCGTTAATGGCCGTTTCTAGACGATCATTGGGATCGGATAGCATGTCAACGAGCTCAGTGCTAATTTCAGCGTCATTAGAGATTGGGCTATGAATTGAAATCGTACGAATAGCCCGAATAGCTTCTATCTCAGATAATTTATCTTCATCTATCTCGATATATTCGAGGAGTTCATCTCTAGTCGGTTCTCTTCCCAGTAACCCTGCCAAATTGTGGGTATTAGAATATAGTTGCCTGACTTCCTTCTGCAAGTCAACGGGAATTTTTAAAGTCTTGGCACTGTTTTCATTGCCCCTTGAAACTGATTGCCTGATCCACCAAGTAGCATAGGTACTAAATTGAAAACCTTTGGAAGTATCGAAGCGTTTTATAGCTTTATCAAGACCGATGTTTCCTTCTTGGATTAAGTCAATTAGTGGCAGCGAACGGGGTGTGACATATTTCTTGGCTATCGACACCACCAACCTCAAATTGGTGTTAAAAACTGCCTGATATGCGTAGGTCATATCAATGAATGGCTGATCATCTTCAGCTGATAGAGGTTGGTTAATATCAACTTCTTGGTATTTCCTAAGCCCGCGTTCGATTGCATGGTGAAGACCACGAACAGTCTCAGGCTCTAGGACACTATATTGTGTAATTCCTTGAAGATAAGTATTAAGTCCATCTTCGTTATCGCTAAAATGCCGAGAGGGATCCAAAAGTTTCCCGAGCGAGTGTTCTACGACTTTGCGGTCATTATACCGTGGGATAATATCTTCGAACGCCGCGTCACGATGCTTATTGATTTCTATAGTTTTACTCTCGCCAAAATTAGTGAAGACAGGGTTTTGTTCTGATGGTGGAAAGTCAGACAGTAAGAGAATCTTTGGTGGTATAAATTCAGACACCATCTCAAGACTTGGCACTTCCTCATAAGGCCCAGAAAAGTGTTCTGTGGATGTCGTCATTTGATACTTATTCTAACATATTTACGTATATAATGATAGCTTCTGTCAAGCAGCAGTTTCACATAATTAGATTTCGAGCCACATATAGCAAATTGACATAAGCAGTATTTTGTAGTATCATATATTCTATTATGAGTGTTTACCTAGAAAAGTTTTCAAGAGTAAAACCTCTTCAAGGTGTCCAAGTACACGAACTAGTAGCCAGCAATAGTGATTGGCTGAAGAACGATCGTCCTGAAGCCTGGGAACGTTACCGTGACACACCTCACGCTGTAAAGAATATAGCCCGCATAGCAGTGGTTGAGGGCTTTCAAGCTTATATTATCCGCGGCAGCAAACATGATACAGCCAGGGGCCTGGCAACACTGATATTTAATCAGGCCGTAGTGCACCCAGACCCTAAAATCGGTGAAGTTGCAGGAGACGATCTTGATTATTGGCTAAGCCCAGATGAGACGCCTGATTTTCATGCTAAAGTTGCAGAAGCGTTATTACAAGCTAGCCGAGAACGTATCAAATCACACCCAGAAAACGGCCCTTATGTTGAATCTGATAGAGCCGCCAAGCTAGGACATTTTGGATCAATGGCAGTCATCCAAACAGACCTGATCAATCCTCCGATTGGGTTAATGGGGCCAAATCATTTAGGAAGTCCAAGATTTCATGAGCTTGGTGACCCAGCCGAGTTATCTACGCCTATCGGAGCAGACGACCCTTACGATATCGCCCACAAGGAACACGTTTCTCAGATCTATTACGCCTACGGCGGCTTGCGTTAAGATTACTGACTTACAGCTTTAGTAGCTAGATATAAACATCGCCGAACCCGTGCTATGACCGTTTGACCCTAGGAGGCAAGGGCATCTTCTCTTTGTCTTCTCTCTTCAATCTTATCAACAATAGATGCAAGCACGATGACATACTCATTAATTTCGTCGCGGGCTTTCTCTCCTTCCTCATCTAATCCCTCCAGATCATCAATACTCCATTTGCCCAACGTGGGAATCACAACTTCATGCAAGAATTTTGGCCTATCATAGATCCTAGCCTTGTCGATCCTCGCGGCATGTCTTACGAAGTTAGGGATACCAGTACCGGGCATAGCAAAATTGACTAGCTGATTACGAACAGCGATTACCATTGCCGACGGTTTGATCTCCATAGTCTTCTTCGCTAGCTCGCTATAGAATATGTGATGCTTAGCCTCATCACCAGCGACTGTCGCCATAAGCAGCTTTCCGCCTCTTTCACTATCCAGAGCTCTGCCGGTGTTAGCGTGAGCAACTCGGGTCGCCAACTCTTGAAAACTTGTATAACCCAAAACGTCAGGCAGACTCTGCGGGTTAGGAACTTCAGCCTTACCCATCTGTACCTTGCGCCCCCGTTCCAGCATAACTGGGTCGAGAGCCCTAGTAACGTGTACCCACTCACGAATTACAGCTGAGTGCTTGGCTTCTTCTTCTGTCCAAACATGGCTCCACTCCAGGAGTGCAGGAGAGTCCCGCAAGTAATGAAGGATGGTGTTGGAGTAATATGGCAGGTTGTCTTCAGTTAGAAGGTTTACATATATAGAACTTCTTATGCCATCTGACAGTGGGTAATCATCAGGAGTCCACAGCTTAGTTTTATAATTAAGCCCTTGTTCATATGGTATTAAGTCACTAGGTTCCCAAGCACTTGGCTTCTTATTATGATTATTTAGAAGTAGCTCGGCTGTATCAGTCAGCTCATTAATCAGTACTTGGTCAGTCCTAGAAATTTCAAAGTTACTCATATTCTTCTCCTTAAGATATCAAGAATACTAATATTGATATCATAGGCCGTTTATGGTGAAAATAAAATAGATAGCAACCTCGGAGCTGACTAATGGACACAGTCACACACTAAGCAGCAGACGTGCGCCACATCGAGTCAACGGCCAAAGCTGGGACATGCAGCAGGTGATCATTATCAAGAGAATCAATATCAGGACCGATAAGTACGACGTCAGTAAATGATAGACACAGGGCTCTAACCGAAGTCGCACCAATAATACGGCCAATTTTAACGATCGAGAAAGTTGCTAGCCTGCCTTCAAAAGTCAGTGAATCGAAATTAATATAGCTAGTCTGTTCATTGGCTTTAAATGAAACCGGGACAGCCAAAGCTCTATTAGTTTGCGTAAAATATTTGCCGTTCAAATCTAGCGTATCAACTAGATCGTCTAGCTCAATCAAGACCCGCTGTTCATCGGCGCTGGATGACAGGTGCCTGCTATCATCGACTACATCAATAAATGGCATAGCCAGCTCAGCCGGATTATTTATAGATAACTCACCGCTCATGCGAGTTATTCTAGGCCACAAAACCTATTTTGAAAAACTAATTATGCTCATCAAAAAGGGTACGGCCTAGAAAGAGAGCTATTTATGGGAACAAGTACTTAGTTCTGGTACCAGGTAACGTTGTCTAGATAAGCTTGTATGCCAGAGTTGCCGACTACAATAACCTGCAAACTAGCCTTTGCTACTGAAGCCGAGCTTGGAGTATAGGTGAAGCCAATAGTGTTGGCACCAATAGCGTGAATACCGGTCTTATACTGTCCCGAGATCCACTGACCAGCTGAGTTATATTCGTCAATGTAGTAAGCAACTTCTCCACCGCTGGCTGCATTTGTATCCTTAACTAGATTAAGCCAGCTAGACAGAGTATAGGAGTGAGCCGAGCTAACAGCTACTTCAGGCGAGAACAAGTGACCGTTGGCAGTAGTTGTACCAGATTGCAGGGAGATGGAATCGGTTGGGCTGGCAGGGCTACCATTTCCAGCAGTGTTAGCGGTTATGTGCGTTGGATCATCGGTTGTCCAACCATCAGATATGCCGGCAGTGAACGTGGCATTTGTTACCAAGTTTGTTGGAGCGGCTACCGTAGCCGAAGTTTCGGGAAACATCTGTGAGTTAGCCAGGTAGGCAGTAATACCTGAGTTAGCGGTCACAAGTACCTGTAAACTAGCCGAAGTTACGGCTGGCGAGCTTGGCTTGTATGTAAAGTTCATATCTTCAACAAACGAACTGTTTTCACTCTTCAACCACTGACCGGAAACCCACTGACCGTTGGCATTGTATTCATCAACGTAGAAGCCAACTTCACCGCTAGTCAGAGCAGAGATACTGGCAACGTTCAGGAAGTTCTTCATTACATAGGTAGTTCCCGGGGTTACAGCAACCTTAGGAGAAAACAAGTGGATCTCTTTATTGGTGGCCACGAACTTGATTGAATCAGTTGGGCTAGGATAACTACCGTTATTACCTGTATCTAAAGTTACGTTTGCCGGTGAGTCAGTAGTCCAACCATCGGCGATACCGGCAGAGAAATTGCCATTGGCGAACATGTTAGTTGAGCTGGTTACTAGCCCTTGGTCTACATGAACTGATTGGATTGAACCAGCTGCTTGTTTTGCCTGAACATAGGCGGCAATTGAGGCCAGTTCAGCTGTCCCGTACTGGAAATTATCAGGAGTCTTACTTGGCTTAGTTTCAATATCGTGGAAAGTTAAAACTAACCACTGGTTATTGGTAATGGCAGTGTTAATAAGAGCTTCAATACCGGCTACCGTATTAGTCGTTTCTTGTACGGTAACATCCTGCAGGTAGTAATCGCTGTACGGATAACCATTGGTGTTATTAGAAGCATTCTTAAACTGTCGCATTGAAGCGTAGTACTTTGCAATTTGGGCAATAACGTTATTGTTGAAGTCACCATAAGGAGTCGAAAAGTCAGTGGCATTGATACCGTCTGTAGCCAAAGCACTTTTGCTGTTAGCCAGCTCAGCATCAACTTGGGCAGTAGTCAGTGCAGTTGGGTTAGCACAATCACTTGGATCAGTTAGCGCACTATCAACTAAACAAACGTGATCTACGGTGTGTGAACCAATTTCCCAGCCGTCTGCCTGTAGGGCTTGCAGTTGAGCCACGGACATATATGGGGTGTCAGTGTTGGCATTGCAAGTATTAGGTACTGTCGTCATTCCAAGACAGCCGGTAATGGCGTAGTCGGTGCCAGTAAGACCATAGGTGGCTAGCGTTGGTTCAGCAGTCGTATAAGTACTAGCCAGGCTATCATCAAATGTAAATGAGATTCTAGCGGCAGGAGACAGGGCAGTGCCGGTTGAAGCCGCGTGAGCGGAAATAGGTGCAAACAGCGTTAAACAAAAAGTACTGACGAGAAAAAGCATGGAAGTTCCAAGCAGTGCTAATCGTTTCTCTAACTGACCATCTTTATTAATATATTGCTTAACTATTGTAAACATAGTCTCTTGCCGTCCTTTTCATTAATTAACTACACATGTAATGGAAATGTTATATCATAATGGCAACTGTCGTGCAATATTATTGTTAAGTAATATTACTACCCAATCTGTTTGTATTAACATAAACAATGTGTGATTAGTACTATAAGCATAAGTACTTATATAATGTTCTTTACAAGTTTGCACGTTTACAGTACAGTATTTCTCAAGTTTAAGTTTCAAAGGTCAAGCCCCTAGAGCTTAAAACGTAACTAATATAAGGAAGGACTCGTATATGTACGGAGGAAAAGGCGGCGGCGGACTTGCTAGCATTGCTGGCGGTGCAATTGTCTTACCAAATACAGGCGGTCACTTGATACTAGCTATAGTAGCTATTACAAGTATCGTTATTGGTTCAGCTATCCTTTTGTCCATTTTAGGACGATGGGTTGCCAAAAAAGCCTACACAAGAGGCTAATAAAAGAGTTTATAAACGTTTGCAAAAAAAAGAGGGGTCTAATTGCTGGAATTGAGCAACGTTAGATCCCTCTTATTTTATTAAAGAATACTTATGAAAATTACTAAGATTGCT